>Ga0068860_100006603_pt1 | contig 11646 bp, 9 predicted proteins | sample KBSSwiS32_FD_66597 | JGI IMG/M metagenome (GOLD analysis project Ga0068860, IMG submission 66597) | Switchgrass rhizosphere microbial communities from Kellogg Biological Station, Michigan, USA - KBS Switchgrass S3-2 | ecosystem: Host-associated > Plants > Roots > Rhizosphere > Soil ... | reverse complement strand
GATCAGGCTTGCGCCCATTGTCCAATATTCCCCACTGCTGCCTCCCGTAGGAGTCTGGGCCGTGTCTCAGTCCCAGTGTGGCTGATCATCCTCTCAGACCAGCTACGGATCGTAGCCTTGGTAGGCCGTTACCCCACCAACTAGCTAATCCGACGCGGGCCCATCCTATGGCGATAAATCTTTCCCCCGAAGGGCTTATCCGGTATTACCCCAAGTTTCCCTGGGCTATTCCGAACCAAAGGGTAGGTTCCCACGCGTTACTCACCCGTCTGCCACTCTCCATTGCTGGAGCGTTCGACTTGCATGTGTTAGGCCTGCCGCCAGCGTTCGTTCTGAGCCAGGATCAAACTCTCAAGTTGAAAGCTCGATTCTGGTTGGCTTGGAGGTTAATCCAAGGAATCTCTGCGTAACGGGCACCTTCACACAAAAACACCCTAGCTCAAGTCGCCCCCGAAAGGACTATTGGGCACAGGTGCCTATGGTGATGGCTTGAAACGCAGAGATCGCCAGAGTTCTTGCTTCGACCCTTCGAAGCGCTTGCGCGCCCGTCGGGTCCGCCAGGACTCCGCCGCCTGCGTTTCCCTTTCTTCTATCTACTTGTCAAAGAGCAAGACATGGCGGTCAGCGACCCGCTCGCGCTCGAGGTTGGCCTTCGCCGCCCCACTCGCGAAGAAGAACGAGACTTTGTGTCTGGACATCCCAGACACGGCCTCGCGTCTATCAGGAGATTGCTGCCCTCTCGCCGCTCACCAGTACATGGCGTCGCGAGATGGGGGTAGATAGTCGCGATATGGGTCAGGTGTCAACCCCTCAATGGAAATATTTCGCGGCAGCGGCTAAGGTCTTCAAAATAGTGACATAAATGCCGCAAATCGGCCTTCATCCCGGGCCACCGCTGGCGCTGCCGTGGGCCGGCGATTCGGCTGCCCGGGGGCCGCCCGGCAGGCGCAGGCTTGGCTTTGCGGGCGGGCGCTTCGCGCGTAGAGTGCGGCTCTGGCGAGGGCAATCCGGGGGACGATCGGGGGACATGGCTTTCACGCGTCACGCTCCGCTGGGCCGGGTGCGGCCCCGCTTCGCGTCGGCTCCGCTGCGCAGCCGCCCCCACGCCTATGCTGGCCGGGGCGGGACCCTGCTTCCGGAGATGTATGCCAGCGACCACGCCGACGGCCGGCGCGGCGGCCGTTTCCGCTGGGTCTTGAGCACCTGCTTGGCCGCCGCCGTGGGGGCGCTGGCCATTCTGGTGGCGGTTACGGGGTCGATGGATTCCCAGGACCAGGACGTGGCAACCCTGGGCGAGCGGGTGCGGCAGGCGTCGCTGGCGCTGCAGCTGCCGGCCACCCGGGCTGACGGCCTGCGCTGGTCGCTGCCCAGGACCGACAAGTTGCTGATCCCCACCGGAGCGATCGCGCTCAAGAACGTCATCGCGGAGCTGGTCAAGCAGCGGCGCGGCGCCCGCGAGTACACCATGAACAAATACTACGTGCGGTTGGCGGCGCGGCTGGGGCCCGTATCGCGGCGGCAGGCGGCGGCGGTGCCGGCCCTCAACCCCATCAAGCTCTATGCCGATACCGCGCCGGCCGAGGGCGACCGGGGCGAGGGCCAGCAGGACGCCGGCGCCCCCACCAGGCTGATCGAGCTCAACGGCATCCTGCCGAACGAGGACGGCCTGGAGCTGGACACCCAGGAGGTGGCGCGGCTGGTGGTGCGCGCGCTCGCCGCCGACGAGGAGACGGGCGAGTCCGGGGCCGACCTGCTGGCCGGCCGCAGCCAGCGTATCGCCGACGTGCTGCCGCCGCAGACCACGGCCCTGCCGAAGACAGTCTACGAGGCCGAGGCGGGCGAGGATGCCGGCGTGCGGGAGGTTCCACCCGTCAAGGTGCAGCGCGGCGATACGCTGTCGCGCATCCTGGCGCGGCTGGGCGCGCAGGGCTGGCAGGCGCGTGCCATGCTGGATGCGATGCGTTCGGTGCTCGCCGAGAGCGACGTGCAGCCGGGCTTCGAGGTCCGCGGCTTGGCGCTGCCGCTGCCGGGCAAGGCGAACGCGGAGCTGGTCCGGTTCAGCCTCTTCGACGAGAGCGGCACCCACAAGGTGACGGTGACCCGCAACGGCACGGGTGAGTACGTGCCGAGTGCCACCCGGGTCGAGGACCGCATGGCCCACGTGGCTATGCCGGACAACGACCAGGCCCAGGACAACAGCCTCTACGCGAGCTTCTACTCGCTCGCGGCCAGGAACGGCGTGCCGTCCGATCTCATCCTGCAGATGCTGCGCGTCCACGCGCCGGGGACCAACTTCTTCCAGAAGGTCCGGGTGGGCGACGGCGTCGAGATGTTCTTCGACATCAAGGGCGAGGACCGGGGCGTGGACGGGGACATCGGCGACCTGCTCGCCACGTTCGTCACGACGGGCGGCGACACGCGCAAGTTCTACCGGTTCCGCACTCCCGACGGCATGATCGATTTCTACGATCCGGACGGCAACACGGCCCGCAAGTTCCTGATGCGCCGCCCGGTCCGCGGCGAGGACGTGCGCCTCACCTCCGGCTTCGGCCCCCGCATGCACCCGCTCCTGCGGATGCAGAAGATGCACTACGGAGAGGACTGGGCCTGCGCCTATGGCACCCCGATCATGGCTGCCGGCACCGGCGTCGTCGAGGAGGCGGGGCCGAAGGGCGAGAACGGCAACTACATCCGCGTCCGCCACGCCAACGGCTACAAGACCGGTTACGCCCACATGTCCAAGTTCGCCGCCGGCATTGCCCCCGGCGTGCGGGTGCGGCAGGGGCAGATCATCGGCTACGTGGGCTCGACCGGCCTGTCCTCGGGGCCGCACGTCCACTTCGAGGTGCTGGTGCGGAACCGGTTCGACGGCACCTTCAGCCACGTCAACCCGCGCACGATCCCGGTCCCCAACGAGCGGCAGCTGAGGAGCAAGGACCTCGCCGACTTCAAGCGCGAGCGGGCGCGGATCGACGACCTGATGCGCCGCCACCCGGTCCGCAGCGCGCAACTGTCGCCGTAGACGCTGGGCGTAGACACTGGGCGTAGACGGGGGGCGCGCCGCGGACTATTACGGGCGCCAAAGCGGGCACGCTTCCAAGAACACGACGCTCGGCTCAAGAAGGATTGCGCTGCAATGGCCAGCACTGCGCCCCAGGGACCGCCGAAGGCCCTCTACGACAAGATTTTCGACGACCACGTGGTCGCCAGGCAGCCCGACGGCACCTACATTCTCTACATCGACCGGCACCTGGTGCACGAGGTGACGAGCCCGCAGGCCTTCGAAGGCCTCAGGCTGGCCGGGCGCAAGGTGCGGGCGCCGGAGAAGACCCTGGCGGTCGTGGACCACAACGTGCCGACCACCGACCGGCGCGAGGGCATCGCCGACCCGGAGAGCCGGCTGCAGGTCGAGACGTTGGCGAAGAACGCAAAAGACTTCGGCATCGAGTATTACAACGAGCTCGACGTGCGCCAGGGCATCGTGCACGTGATCGGCCCGGAGCAGGGCTTCACGCTGCCCGGCACCACGATCGTGTGCGGCGACAGCCACACCTCCACGCACGGCGCATTCGGGGCGCTGGCGCACGGCATCGGCACGTCCGAGGTGGAGCACGTGCTCGCCACCCAGACGCTGACGCAGAAGAAGGCCAAGAACATGCGCGTCACGGTGGACGGCAAGCTGCCGCAGGGCGTGACGGCCAAGGATATCGTGCTTGCTATCATCGGCGAGATCGGCACCGCCGGTGGCACCGGCCATGTCATCGAGTATGCCGGCGAGGCCATCCGGTCGCTCTCCATGGAGGGCCGCATGACGGTGTGCAACATGTCGATCGAGGGCGGTGCCCGTGCCGGCATGGTGGCCCCCGACGAGAAGACCTTCGCCTACCTCAAGGACCGGCCGAAGGCGCCCAAGGCGGCGGACTGGGACGCGGCCATGCGCTACTGGGAGACGCTCAGCAGCGACGACGGCGCCCACTTCGACCGCGAGGTGAAGCTCGACGCGGCGCGCCTGCCGCCCATCGTCACCTGGGGCACCTCGCCCGAGGACGTGGTGTCCATCGAGGGCGTGGTTCCGGACCCGGGGAGGGTGGAGGACGAGGGCAAGCGCGCCTCCATGGAGCGGGCGCTGGCCTACATGGGCCTCACCCCCGGCACCCGCATGACCGACATTACGCTCGACCGGGTGTTCATCGGCTCCTGCACCAACGGCCGCATCGAGGACCTGCGCGAGGTGGCCCGCATCGCCCAGGGCAAGCGGGTCAGTCCCAGCGTCTACGCCATGGTCGTGCCGGGCTCCGGCCTCGTCAAGCAGCAGGCGGAGGCCGAGGGTCTCGACAAGGTGCTCAGGGAGGCGGGCTTCGATTGGCGCGAGGCCGGCTGCTCTATGTGCCTCGGCATGAACCCCGACCAGCTGAAGCCGCGCGAGCGCTGCGCCTCCACCTCGAACCGCAACTTCGAGGGCCGCCAGGGCCGCTTCGGCCGCACCCACCTGGTGTCGCCCGCCATGGCGGCGGCGGCGGCGATAGCGGGGCACTTCGTGGACGTGCGGAAGTTTGCGTGAGGCGGGCTCGCCGCTAGTTTCGCTGGCGTTACTTGCGGGGTCTCTTAGTAACGAGAACGGCCATATTCTTTACTAAGCCAGGGTGCTAAGTAAAGGGACTGGAACCACAGCGATACGGACCGCGGCTATGCAAAAACGTAACCCCCGAGTAGGGCGTTACGTCACAACCTCGTATGGAGGAGAGGCTGTTCGCGCCTACCTGCCGCCGCCTCTTCCTCCCCACCCGCCCCTGCACCTCGATGGCCTCCTATCACATTTGAGTGCCGCTGATCAGGCGATCGGGCGCCTTAACGGGATATCAGCTCTGCTGCCGGACGAGCAGCTCTTTCTATACATGTACGTCCGCAAGGAGGCCGTCCTCTCCTCGCAGATCGAGGGCACGCAGTCCTCGCTCTCCGATCTGCTCCGCTTCGAAGCCGAAGCGGTCGAGGGCAAGCCGATCGACGATATTCGCGAGGTCTCCAACTATGTGGATGCCATGATGTATGGCCTCGAGCGGCTCGCGCACCTACCGATCTCGCTCAGGCTGATCAGAGAGATGCACGAACGCCTTCTGCAAGGCGGGCGCGGGCAGACAAAGGACCCCGGAGAGTTCCGACGATCCCAGAATTGGATCGGAGGGACGAGACCGGGCAACGCCACTTTCGTGCCGCCGCCTCCCGGCGAGCTGATGTCCTGTCTCGATGCGTTTGAGAAATTCCTGCATAGCGAGACACCGAGCCTGCCGCCGCTGATCAAGGCCGCACTCCTGCACGTCCAGTTCGAGACCATCCATCCCTTCTTGGACGGCAACGGACGGCTCGGGCGTCTGCTCATCACGCTCTACCTCTGCACGCAGTCGGTCCTTCATCAACCTTTGCTTTACCTGAGCCTGTACTTGAAGAGCCAGCGCTCCGACTACTATCGGCTGCTACAGGAGGTTCGCGAGACCGGCAATTGGGAAGCGTGGCTGGAATTTTTCCTAAAGGGGGTCGAGCAAACCGCGAACCAAGCCTTCGATACGGCGATGCGCATCAACGCGCTACTCAAGCAGGATCGGGCGCTCATCGTCTCAAAGGCGGGACGCGCGTCCTCCGCCCTGCGCGTCCACGAGATCATGCAGACCAGCCCGTTCATGACGACGCCGAAGGCCGTGGCGGAGACGGGACTGAGCAAGCCGACTATCGGCTCCGTCTTCGAGCAGCTTCAACAGCTAGGCATCGTCCGGGAGATCACGAAGAGGAGCAGAGGGCGCGTGTACGCCTACGGTGCATACCTTGACATCCTGAACGAGGGAGCACAGCCGCTCGGTCATTGACAGTTATCTCGCAGTCGCGGCGCTGTCCGATACGAATACCGCGCCCGCGTATACCCTCCCCGTTGGCCTCGCCGCTCCCTCCAAGCCGCCGGGCGAAGGGGAACAATACGAACGCCCAGCCCTAACTAACCGGAGCGCAGCACCTTCTCCGCGCCGATGTTGAAGAACGCCGAGCCGGCGAGGCCGCTGCCGCCGTCCACGACCAGCTGCGCGCCGGTGATGTAGCTTGCCATCGGCGAGGCCAGGAACACCGCGGCCAGGCCGATGTCGTCGGTGGTGCCGAGCCGCTGCATGGGGATGCGGCCGAGGCGGTCGGCCAGGTCCTTGGGGTCGGCGAGGCGCTTCATGCCCTCGGTGCCGGCGATCGGGCCCGGCACGATGGAGCACGAGCGGATGCCGTGGACGCCCCACTCCAGGGCCAGGTTCTTCATGATGCTCTCGATGCCCGCCTTGGCCGCCCCCACGTGCACCTGGAACGCATGCGGCATGTAGGCCATGCCGGCCGAGATGAAGAGGATGGTGCCCTTCGTCTCCTTCAACTGGGCGAACCCCGCCCGCACGGCGTTGAACGAGCCGATCAGGTCGATGTCCACCACCGTCCGGAAGCCGTTGGGGCTCATGTCCTCGGCGCGGCACAGGAAGTTGCCGGCGGCCCCGCAGACCAGCACGTCGATGGGGCCGAGGGCGGCGCGCGTCTCGTCGATGGCCGCCTGCAGCGCCGGCATCTGCCGCACGTCGGCGACCCTGGCGAGCACCCTGGCGCCCAGCGCCTCCAGCTCCTTCGCGGCAGCGTCGAGCCGCTCCTGCGTGCGCCCGCAGATGGCGACGTTGGCGCCCACCGCGGCGAAGTTCTTCGCCACGCCCAGATTGATGCCGCTGCCGCCGCCCGTGACGAACACGGTCTTGCCCTTGAACAGGTCGCGGGCGAGGTACCTGGCGATTTCCATCGATGCTCCCCTGGTGTCTGACCCTCCGGGGCCCTCCGGGTCAGACACCGTAGCTCCACCGCCGGTTCGTGCAATGGTGTCTGACCCGGGGGCGGACACCTATCCCGACATCTGGTGGAACAGCTTGTTCAGCTCCGTGCTCGGCGCTGCGTCGGCGAAGCCGTTGAAGCTGCCGGCCTCCACGATCTGCCGCGCCGCCCGGATGAAGCCGCCCCAGGCCGACCGCGCCAGCGAGCCGCCGACGCTGATGCGGCGCACGCCGAGATCGGCGCAATCCTTGACGGTGAGCTCGCTCGGCGTGCCCATCAGCAGGTTGACCGGCTTGGGCGCCACTGCCCGCACCACCGCGGCGATCTGCTCCCGGGTCGAGATGCCCGGCGCATAGAGGCAGTCTGCCCCGGCATCGGCGAAGGCCTTGAGCCGGCGCAGGGTCTCGTCAAGGTCGGGCTTGCCCCGGATGAAGCCCTCGCTGCGGCCGGTCAGCAGCACGTCGCCGCCGGCCTTGTCGATGGCCGCACGGGCCGCCTTCATGCGGGCCACGGCGAGGTCGAAGGGATAGAGCGGGTTGGCCCGGTCGCCGGTGAAGTCCTCGATGGAGAGGCCGGCCACGCCCGTCTCCACGCACAGCCGCACGCTCTCGGCCACGTCCTCCGGCGCGTCGGCGAAACCGCCTTCGAAGTCGGCGTTGAGCGGCACGTCCACGGCCGCTGCCAGCTCGGCGTAGTGCGCCAGGGCCATGTCGCGGGTGGTCCCGCCATCGGATACCCCGCGCGCCCAGGCAAAGCCGGCGCTGGTGGTCGCCAGGGCCTTGAAGCCCATGCTCTGCAGGTAGCGGGCGCTGCCCACATCCCAGGGGTTCGGGATGACAAAGCACCCGCTCTCGTGCAGCCGCCGGAACTCCGCCCGCTTCTCCGCAATCGTCGCCATGGCGCATCTCCCTGTGTCGGCCTCGCTCGGCCTGAGTCGCATCTCAACTCAATGTGGGGCCGCTTCGGCGCAATGGCTACGCCCCGATGCCGTCCATCTGCCTCGTTCCTGACACGGGCCGGCGGCTCGGCAATGCCGCAGGCGCCGGCGACTCAGTTCACTCCGACGGCCCGGCTCAGCGTCGGACCGATCTCGGCGTGGATGACGAGGTCCGCCAGCTCGTCCTGCTCGGTCGGCTCGCGGTTGAGGATGACGAGGCGGGCGCCGTTGCGCTTGGCGCGCACGGGAAGGCCCGCGGCCGGATATACCACCAGCGAGCTGCCGAGCACGATGAACAGGTCCGCGGCCAGCGTGGCCGCGTGCGCCCGCGCCATCTCGGCCTCGGGCATCGGCTGGCCGAACGAGATGGTGGCGGTCTTGATGTGGCCGCCGCAGTCGGTGCAGACGGGGAGCCGTTCGTCCGCGGCGAAGATTGCCGACACCCAGTCGAGCTCGTAGCGCCGGCGGCAGTCGAGGCAGGCGGCGTAGGTGGTGTTGCCGTGCAGCTCGATCACCTGATGCGCAGGGATGCCCGAGGTCTGGTGCAGCCCGTCGATGTTCTGGGTGATGACGGCGCTCATCCTGCCCTGCTCGACCAGCCTGGCCAGCGCGCGGTGCCCTGCATTGGGCGTGGCGCTCTCGATGGCGCTGTGGGTGGCGAACTTGCGGCGCCAGGTCTCGCGGCGCGCCTCGGCGGAGGCGAGGAACGCCTCGAACGGGATCGGCCTGTACCTTGTCCAGATGCCGCCCGGCGAGCGGAAGTCGGGAATGCCCGACTCCGTAGAGATGCCGGCCCCGGTGAAGGCCACGACGTCGCCGGCCTCGGCGATCATCCGCCTCAGGTCATCGACTTGGGACATGATCCCTACCCGCGCGGGCGCGCGAACATGGCCTCCATCTCCCGCCGTACCTTCACGGCGTCGGTGCTCGCGTCAATGGCCACGTCCGACCAGCGGAGCGCCTGACCCTCGGCGATGTCGCCGGTGAGCGCCACATCGCTCGCCAGTCCGAGCGGCAGGTAGCCCTCGGCCAGCGAGACCTCCGCCGGCACCTGCCGGCCCCAGACGGCGAAGCCGCCCTCGCCGTCGAGGATCTCGCCCTTCCTGAGCGGGCGCTTGGCAACCGCCACCACGTCGGAGTTGAAGCACACCGGCGCGCCGGTCGGCTCGCCGCGCAGGGCGACGGAGGCGACCGAGATGCCGAGCTCCAGGCCGATCATGTGGGTGGGGCGGTAGAGTGCGGCGTAGCGGCCGCCCTTGTCGTGCAGGCAGTGGTACTCCTTGAAGCACTGCGCCGCGTACGGGCTGTCGCTCTCCATCACCACGTAGGTGCCCATGGCGAGGTGATGCGGCACGTCGCGCCCGTCGCGGTAGAGCGAGGAGACCACCTCGGTCACGCCCTTCCGCTCCAGCGTGCCGCCCTCGGACCTGGGCTTGCAGACATCCGCCAGCTCGAAGCGAGTCGCCGGCGGGAACGCCAGGCCGGCCGACTGCGGCACCAGACCCGTGGCGTTGCACACCGCCGTCATCTCGATGCCCGACTTGGTGCCGTCGAGGAACGAGTTGAACATCTTCGGGTTGATGTGGCTGCGGTCCTGGATCGGCAGGTACTGCAGGAGGATGTCCCACACCGTATCGGGGTTGGAGCGGTGGTAGCTCGGCAGGTAGCGCGTGCCCTTGCCGGCGGCGACCACGTTGAACCCGCACGCCCGCGCCCAGTCCACCTGCTCGCAGATCAGCGCCGGCTGGTCGCCCCAGGCCAGCGAGTAGACCACCCCCGCCTGTTTCGCGCGGCGCGCCAGCAGCGGCCCCGCCAGCGCATCCGCCTCCACGTTGACCATGACGATGTGCTTGCCGTGGGCGATCGCCGCCTGGGCGAGGCGGATGCCCGTGGCCGGGTCTCCCGTCGCCTCGATCACCACGTCGATCTCCGGGTTCTGGATCAGGGCCAGGGCGTCATCGGTGACGAATGTCCAGCCCGACTTTAAGGCCTCCCCCAGCGAGCGCGCCGCGATCTGCTCCTTCGGCCAGCCGACGCCGACAAGGCGCTCCCTGGCCCGCCCCGGCATCAGGTCGGCGAGGCCGGCGAGATGCATGCCCGGCGTCAGCCGCACCTGCGACAGGAACATGGTGCCGAACTTGCCGGCTCCCACCTGTGCGATGCGGATCGGCCGACCGGCGGCGGCACGCTCCTTGAGCTTGAACGAGAGATTCATGCGGGCTCCATAGGTGTCAGGCGGTGTCAGACCCTCTGGGTCTGACACCGTAGCACAGCCGGTCGTTGGAGCCATGGTGTCAGACCCAGAGGGTCTGACACCATCGACACCGGGCGGCGGTCCCCTATCGCCCGACCAGGCGGTTGCGGATGTGGTCGAGCTGCTCGTAGTTGCCGTACTGGATGGTGAGGAAGCCGGTCTCGCCGGCGCCGCGGCGCACCTCCACCTTGAGGCCCAGGGCGTCCGAGAGGTCCTTCTCGAACGCGGCGGTGTCCGGGTCCTTCTCAATGGGCTGGCGCGCGCCGTCCGAGCCACCGCTGCCGAGGCCCTTGAGGTTTACAGCGCCCGTGCCCTCACCCTGCCGCTGGCCCTGATGCATGTCGTTCACCAGCGCCTCGACCTCGCGCACGTTGAGGCCGCGGGAGACGATCTCCTCGGCCAGCACATCCACGTGCTTCTGGCCGATGATGGCACGGGCGGCGCCGGCGGAGAGCTTGCCTTCGCGCACCAGGCCCTGCACATCGCCGGGCAGCTTGAGGAGGCGCAAGGTGTTGCCGACGTGGCTGCGGCTCTTGCCGACCACCTCGGACAGGCGCTCCTGGGTGTAGGCGTGCTTCTCGATCAGCTCGGTGTAGCCCAGCGCCTCCTCGATCGGGTTGAGGTCGGCGCGCTGCACGTTCTCGATGATCGCGAACTCGAGCACCTCCTGGTCGCTCAGGTCGCGCACGATGACCGGCACGTTGTGCAGGCATGCCCGCTGCGCCGCGCGCCAGCGCCGCTCGCCGGCGACGATCTCGAAGCCGCCGCGCTGCTTGTCCGGACGGCAGACGATGGGCTGCACGAGGCCCTTGGCCCGGATCGAGTCCGCCAGCTCGGCGAGCTCGGGCTCGGCGAAGTCCTTGCGCGGGTTGAAGCCGCTCGGATGCAGGTCGGCGATCGGGAGGAGGCGCTGCTCGCCATGCGCGGGCAGGCGGGCATCGGCCTGCGGTTGCGGCTCGCCGATCAGCGAGGCCAGGCCGCGGCCCAGCCGGCCCTTGTGGAGCGGGATCGGCGCGGCGGGGGTGTTGCGGAGGGTGTCGGACATTCAGCTCTCCAGAACCGCGAATGGCGAATGGTGAGTGGCGAATGGGGAAGCCATTCGCGATTGGCCATTCGCCATTCGCCGAATCACGCCGCGCGCAGCCTGCGCTCGCGCTCGATGATCTCATGCGCCAGCTTGATGTAGGCCTGGCTGCCGGGGCTGTCGTAATCGTAGAGCATGATCGGCTTGCCGTGCGAGGGCGCCTCGGCGATGCGCACGTTGCGGGGGATCATGGTCTCGTAGACCTTGGCGCCGAAGAAGTTGCGCACCTCGGCCGCCACCTCCTTCGACAGCTGGGTGCGCGCGTCGTGCATGGTGAGCACCACGCCCTGGATCTCCAGCGCGGGGTTCAGGGTGGCGCGGATCTGGTCGATGGTGGCCTTGAGCTGGGAGATTCCTTCCAGGGCGAAGAATTCGCACTGCACCGGCACCAGGACGGCCTGCGCCGCCACCATCGCGTTCAGGGTCAGCAGGTTGAGCGAGGGCGGGCAGTCGATCAGCAGGTAGGTGTAGGGGATGGCTGCCGGGTTGGCCCGCTGGTCGGCCATGAGAGCCGCGATGGCGTCGCGCAGCCGGTAA
>Ga0068860_100006602_pt1 | contig 11647 bp, 12 predicted proteins | sample KBSSwiS32_FD_66597 | JGI IMG/M metagenome (GOLD analysis project Ga0068860, IMG submission 66597) | Switchgrass rhizosphere microbial communities from Kellogg Biological Station, Michigan, USA - KBS Switchgrass S3-2 | ecosystem: Host-associated > Plants > Roots > Rhizosphere > Soil ... | reverse complement strand
GCATCGCCGGCCGCTTACCAGTCGAATTGCGTGCGCAAAGTGACAGCATCGATGTTATTGTCTTGGCGGGGTTGGACGCCATTGCCCCCCGTACCAGTGACCGCGTCGCTCACATTGTCGACGTAGTTCACGTCGGTGTGCGAGTAGTTCAGCTGGAACTTGACGTGGCTGATCGGAACCCAGGTGGCGCCCAGCGTGTAGGCAGTGGTTTCGTTGCGGTTGCCGCCGAAAGCGCCGTCGGTGGCATCCCAATCTTCGTAGCGGGCGCTCAGCATAATGTGGCCGATGCCGCCGTCAGAACCGAGTGTACGGCGTGGCGAGATGGCGCCGAAGCTGCCATCAGCCGCGTTGTAGCGGCGGCTCTCGCCGGTCGGCGACCAGAACACGTCGAAATAGTAGCCGGTGATCGTGGCGTCGCCCGCTTGCGCGGTGGTCAGCGCCGAGTCCTGCGCGTTGATTTGGCCGTACTCCGCCTCGGCGCCGAATGCGTTCCACTGGAATGCTGCTTCCAGGTTCCAGAAGACGTCGCTCTCCGCGCCTCCGATGGAGGCGTTGTTGTTGGATTTATTTGAGAGCGCGTTCGGGCTGTAGGTGAAGAGGCCGTTTAGCGCGTTGCCATTGCCATCGCCATTGTCGCGGTAGCGACCATAGAGGCCGAGGTGCAGCAGCGTGGTGCCGTCCGGCGTTTGTTCGAAGATCGGGGCCCAGGTGGCGCGACCCGCGATGAAGTACGATTCGGTGCCGTTTGCCGCAGTGTCCGCAGTGTCGAGGGTATCGTTGCCGGAGAGCGCCGCTCCAAGTGACCAGTTGCCGCCATTGGTGATGAAAGCGACGCCCGGGCGCTTACCGACGCCGGAGGCGCTGATCAGGAACGAGCGCTCGTTGAACGGAATGTTGAGCGAAGAGTCGCGGTCTTCCATCGGCGATACGGCGTTGTTGTTGCCGACGATGAAGGAGAAGTCCTGACCGGCGTATTCAAGATAGAGGTCGTCGGCGCGGACGCTCGGCGAGCCCGACAGGTTGAAGTCGAACTTCACATTGTAGCGCCAGTTTGTGGTGAGGCGGCCGTCGACGCCCAAGAAGGCGCGGCGGGCGTAGCTGCGAATCCCTGACTCACAGGGCGCCGCGATGGCGTTGCCGGCGGCGGCCGCGTTGGTGAAGCCAGAGGACGAGCAGAAGTCGGCGTCGGTCGAGGCGATGTCGTATTGGAAGCGGCCGTTGACGTGGAAACGGCGATCCTCTTCCCGCGTTTCCGAAGCGCCGTTCCAGGCGGTGGTGACGGACGGCGGCGGTGGCGGCGGCAGCGTCACCGGCGCCTGTTGCGCGTGCGCTGTTCCGGCGCCGGCTGCCATGCCGATCGCGCTGAGCGCGGCCGTCAGTAATGCTTGTGACTTCTTCATCGAGACCCCCTGGTCGAACCTGCCCAATCCCCAGCGGCGCGAGTCGAATCGACTCGGCTTCAAGCGCTGGGGTCGTGAGGCGCGGGGTACGCGTCACCGATGAAGCGGCTGCGACTGTTCAGCGACGCGTCGGCGACAGTTCGCTTTCAATTTTGTGACGTTGCTTGCGCGCACTGCATCGTTTTGGCGTCGCAAGGGAATTAACCAAGATTGCTACTTTACATTGGGGAATGTTTTCCATATTTCGAATCTTACCGGCGGACCTGGAAACAGCGTCCACTAACGCCCCCTCGGCCCAGGCCACCTGGGGGATCGCAAGCAACTGGGAGCAGGAAGCTCCTTGGCGATCCTCCGGCGCAAGCTCCCAAGGGCGGACCTGACATTAAAGCATGTCCGACTAACGCCGGCCTGGGTTTAACAAGCACCGCTCTCGCGAGCGGCGCATTGTAGAGTGGAGCAGCCGGATGGACTCTGTCCTCTCGCCTCTCGAGCTCGTGAATGGCGCAAGCCCCGAAGGGCCAGTTGCTATCGCGCGCCCGCATCGTATCGCCGCCGCCGCGCAGTGGTTTCGCAGCCACTTCCCGGGCGAGGTATTTTACGCGGTGAAGGCCAACCCTTCGCTTTGGGTGCTCGACACCCTGTGGGCGAACGGGATCAAGAATTTCGACGTCGCTTCGGAAGCCGAAGCGGCGCTGATCGCTGAGCGCTTTCTGGGCGCGCAGATTGCCTTCATGCACCCGGTGAAGAGCCGCCGCGCTATCGCGCGCACCTTCCTCGACTACGGCGTGAAGACCTTCGCGCTCGATAGCGAAGACGAGCTCGACAAGATCCTGCAGGAAACCGGCGGAGCGAAGGACCTCACGCTGATGGTGCGCTTCGCCGTGTCCGGCGACGGCGCGGCCTACCCGCTTACCCGCAAGTTTGGCTGCGGCCCCGACGACGGCCCGGCCTTGCTGCGCCGCGCGCGCGGCGCGAGCGAAGAGATGCTCGGCGTCTCCTTCCACGTCGGCAGCCAGTGCATGCGTCCGGAATCCTTCCGCCAGGCGATGGAAGACGTGAACGGCGCGATTGTGAAAGCCGGCGTCGTAGCCGACATCGTCGATATCGGCGGTGGCTTCCCGGCGATCTATCCGGGCATGAACCCGCCGCCGATGATCGACTACATCTCGACCATCAAAGGCGCATTCGAAGAAATGTTCGTCACTCAGAACGCCAAGCTCTGGGCCGAGCCCGGCCGCGCGCTGGTCGCGGAGGCCGGCTCAACGGTGGCGCGCGTCGAACTGCGCAAAGGTGACGCGCTCTATCTGAACGACGGCGCCTTCGGCACGCTGTTCGACGCCACACACTTGAACTGGTCGTTCCCAGCCAAGCTGCTGCGCAACGAGCCGAGTCGCGCCAAGAACGCGCCGTTCCGCCTCTACGGCCCAACCTGCGATTCCATGGATGCGGCGACGACGCCGTTCATGCTGCCGGCCGACATCCGCGAAGGCGATCTCATCGAGATTGGTTCGCTGGGCGCCTACGGCACCGCGATGGGCACGCGCTTCAACGGTTTCGGCGACACGGTGACAATGGAGTCGAAAGACGCGCCGTGGCCGTCCATGTACGGCCAGGTGATCGCGCCAGTGTCGGCGATGCCCAAGCGCAAGCGCACGTCGAAGAAAGCCAAGCGAAGCTAAGCAGCGATCAGCCCGCGTAGGTTTGCACGCCGATCTCCATGAGCCCGCCGTTGTGAACGGCTAAGCACGCGCCGGTCTCGCGTGAGGTTTCGTAGCAATACATAGGCGCGTCCTGTGCGCGGAGCGCTTGGTACTCCGCGCGTCCCATACCCAGCGTCGGTGTAAACGGCACACCGCCCGACGCCGGCGTCTGTGCACCCGTCTCCCACGCGGGCAGGTCGCCCGTCGAATCTGCCGAAGCGCCTGCGGGCGTGATCCACTCGCCCAAGCGACGCTGCATGTCTTGCACCGACTCCGCACCGCCGAGCACTTGCGTGTCGGCTGCGCCAAGGGAGAAGCTTTGCTCAAGCGCGCCGTGCGCGTCGCGAATGACCATCGTTGCGCGCGCTTCAGCGCAATTGGCGCCGGCGGACGAAGCCTCGATGCTGTAGGTGTTGCCGCCGCCCGCATCCCATGTCGACGTGGCGCGCGCCGGACATCCGTTCGCCTCAGGCGCTGGTGTCGTAGACGCAATCGTCGTCGCGGCGGACGGCGCTGCGCTAGTTGAGGACGGCGCGGGCGTGCAGGCGCAAAGCGCCAAGGCAGTTGCAACCATCATTGCTGTTCGCATGAGCACCCCCTTGGTCGCCGCCACTTCAATTTCGCGGATGCCGCGCGTTGTAGGTGTTGAGCGACGCCTGCCACGCTGCGGCGACCGCGTTATAGGCGCTCGCATCCGTGTTGTATTGCGTGCGGATGGGCGCGTCGGCCCTCGCGCTCGCTGAAATATCCGCAGACAGGCGCGCCGCTTCCGCAGTGTTGTTGGCGTTGGTCGCCGCAAGAACCTGAGCGCGCAGTTCCGCCGTCCGTGTGTCGAACGCCGCGAGCGCTGTACGCCGGCATTGCAAGTTCGTTTGTTGAGCGCGGGACCATGCATTGTAGGTGGAGATGCCGCGCGCCATGTCGCCGCGCGTGGAGAGCGAACCATCCGGCAAGGTCGGCGCTGCCGCAAGCGGACCGCAGTGCTCAATAGCGGCGCGCAGAACGTCACCGTTGGTCGTTCCTGGCGCCGGTTGGGCAAACGCGAGCTGAGCTCCGAAAGTTGCTGCCACAAATCCAAACACAACGACCGATCGAAGCACTGCGCCACTCCTCAATTGAATTTAAGCATAATGCTATCTCCCGGCAGCGCTCGACAAGCGCTGCGTGCTGGCCGGCTGCGCCAGGAACAGGTCCGAGCGGCCCACGTTCTCCCAGACTAACCGGAGTGCGCGGCATGCTGGGCGAATTTCCACTCCATAACTCGGTCCGCGAAGCAGCGAAGGAACTTGCGCCGCTCTATCGTTTGAGCAGAGACTGGACAGGCGATGAAAGCCAGCCGGACGAGATGTTAACCAACAAAGCGAAATACGCGCTGCGCGCAATGATCGATCTCGCCGCGGAAGGCGGGCTCGACAATTGGGAATACCCGGCGTTCATCGGCGACATCGCGCGCCGTCAGGACATTCCGCGCCGCTTTCTCGAAAACATCCTGCTGGAACTACGCAAGGAAGGCTTGGTCGTCAGCCATCGCGGCAAGCATGGCGGCTACGCGCTTGCGCGCACGCCGCAGAAGATTTCTTTCGCCGATGTCATCCGCGTCATTGACGGGCCACTCGCCTTCACGCCGTGCACCAGCAAGACCGCGTACGAACGCTGCGAGGATTGCCCGGACGAAGCGACGTGCGCGATCCGCAAGCCATTGAAGGCGGCGCGCGCCGCCTCCGCGCAAGTCTTGGAACAGGCGACGTTGGCGGAAGCGGCAGGCCTGCAAGCAGGCGGTCGCCGCGCCAAGGTCGTTAATCTCGATTGACTTGGTAGAGATTAGATGCTGGTCTTCAAGCCAAGAGCGAGGAGACAGTGCGATGAGCCAATCACGCCGGACGGTTCTTGGTCTTTCCCTGGGCGCGCTAGCCGCCGCATGCGGACAAGGTTCGCAAGGCAAGGGCGCCGCGTCGCCGATCGAAATCCTCAACGTCTCCTACGATCCAACGCGCGAGCTCTATCGCGACATCAACGCCGCGTTCACGCCGCAATGGACGTCCAGCCATAGCGGCGAACATCTGACGGTGAGCATGTCGCACGGCGGTTCGGGACGGCAAGCGCGTGCAGTGATCGACGGCTTGGCGGCAGATGTCGTCACGCTGGCGCTGCAGTACGACGTCGATCAGATCGCGGCACAAGGCTTGATCGCGCCGAATTGGCGCTCGCGTTTGCCGAACAACAGCACGCCCTTCACCTCGACCATCGTGTTCTTGGTGCGCACCGGAAATCCCAAGCATATCCGCGATTGGAACGACCTCGTGCGGCCTGGCATCCAAGTAATCACGCCGAACCCGAAGACTTCAGGCGGCGCACGTTGGAACTATCTCGCGGCTTGGGGCTACGCGCTGCGTCAGCCCGGCGGCACCGCGCAAAGCGCGCAGGCGTTCGTGCGCCAGATCTACGCCAACGTGCCGGTGCTCGACACCGGCGCGCGAGGCGCGACGACGACTTTCGCCCAACGGGGCATTGGCGATGTGCTGCTGGCATGGGAAAATGAAGCCCATCTGGCCGTGGACGAACTCGGCGCCGGACAAGTGGAGATCGTGACGCCCTCCCTCAGCATCCTGGCTGAACCACCTGTCGCGGTCGTCGATCGCGTGGTCGATCACAAGAACACCCGCGCCGCGGCGGAAGCGTACCTGCAATTCCTCTACACGACGCCCGCTCAGCAAATCGCCGCGCGGCACTATTACCGGCCGTTCGACGCGCCAACGCTGGCAGTCAACGCGCAGCGCTTTCCGAACATTCCGCTGATCAAGATCGATGAAGTGTTCGGCGGCTGGGCGGCGGCGCAACGCACGCACTTCGCCGATGGCGGCATCTTCGACCAGATAAACGTCCGAACGCGAGAATGACCGCCGCAAACCCTCGTCTGCGTCGGTTCGTGGAACCGAGCGCGCTTGGCGGTTTCTGGCCCGCGCTCGGTTTCACTCTTTGCTACTTAAGCTTTTTCGTTTTGCTGCCACTGGCGGCGTTGGCGCTTCGCCCTTGGGAGCTGGGCTTCAGCGGCGTGTGGCGCGTGCTAAGCGCGCCGCGCACGGTGGCGGCGCTGGAATTGAGTTTCGGTGCTGCGTTCATTGCGGCATGCGTCAACATCGTCTTCGGCACGATCGCAGCGTGGTCGCTGGTCCGCTACGAGTTTCCCGGCAAGCGCATTCTCGATGCGCTGGTGGATCTGCCGTTCGCGCTGCCGACAGCCGTCGCCGGCATCGCGCTGACAGCGATCTACGCTCCACACGGGATCATGGGTGAGCTGCTGACGCCACTCGGCATCCGCGCTGCCTACACGCCGATCGGCGTGGTGATCGCGCTCATCTTCGTCGGATTTCCGTTTGTGGTGCGCTCCATTCAGCCGGTGCTGGAAGATCTCGATCCGGAGGTGGAGGAAGCCGCCGCCACGCTTGGCGCCGCGCGCTGGCGCACCCTGACGCGCGTTGTGTTTCCGGCGATCGCGCCTTCTGTCATCACCGGCTTTGCCCTGGCGTTTGCACGCGGCATTGGCGAATACGGGTCGGTGATCTTCATCGCAGGGAACATTCCCCAAATTTCCGAAATCGCACCCCTGCTGATCGTCATCCGCTTGGATGAATTCGATTATGCTGGGGCCGCCGCCGTCGGTTTGGCGATGCTATCGATTTCATTCGTGATGCTCTTCGTGTTGAATGCGCTGCAGGCGGGCCTCCTCCGCCGCGGAGCGCAGACTTGAGCGACACGGCAAGCCTGGAACGCCGCTCCCACGCCGCCCGCGACCCTGGGCCCATGGCGGCCGTGTTCATCGTGCTCACGATCGCTTTCATGACAGTGGCGCTGATCCTGCCGCTGCTCGCCGTGTTCGTGGAGGCGCTGAACAAGGGCATTGGCCTTTATCTCTCCAGCATTACCGAAAGCGACGCGCTGGCGGCGGTTCGGCTGACGCTGTTTGTCGTCGCCATTGCCGTGCCACTGAACATCGTGTTCGGTCTCGCCGCCGCCTGGGCGGTGACCAAGTTCGAGTTCAAGGGCAAGCAGCTGCTGTTGACGCTGATCGATCTGCCGCTGTCGATCTCGCCCGTGATCTCCGGTTTGGTGTTCGTGCTGCTTTACGGCGCGCATGGCTGGTTTGGGCCTGAGCTGCGCACGCTGGGCATTCAGATCATCTTTGACGTCAGCGGCATCGTCATCGCCACGACCTTGGTGACGCTGCCTTTCGTGGCGCGCGAGCTCATTCCACTGATGCAGGCGCAGGGTAAGGATGAGGAGTATGCCGCCGCGACGCTCGGCGCCTCGACGTGGCGGACCTTCCTGCAGGTGACGTTGCCGAATATTCGCTGGGCGCTGTTGTATGGCGTGCTGCTCTGCACGGCGCGCGCCATGGGTGAGTTCGGCGCGGTGTCGGTTGTCTCGGCGCGGGTGCGCGGGGAAACGGCGACCATGCCACTTGAGGTCGAAATTCTCTATAATGAATACAACGCCACCGGCGCTTTCGCGGTGGCCTCCTTATTGGCGCTGTTCGCGTTGGTCGCACTGATCGCCAAAACCATTCTCGAAAACCAATTCGCCGGCGATCTCGCCGCGCAGCGCCGGCACTGAGGCCCAATGGCGCTCAAGATCGAGAACATCTCCAAGAACTTCGGCGCCACGCCCGTGCTGCGCGACATCTCGCTGTTCACGGAAGACGGCGAGTTCTTGGCGCTGCTCGGCCCTTCCGGCTCAGGCAAGACGACGCTGCTGAGGATCATCGCCGGACTGGAGCTTCCCGACGCGGGCGCCGTGCGCTTCCGCGACAAGGACTTGCTGGCCAAACCCGTGCGCGAACGGCGCATCGGTTTTGTGTTCCAGCACTACGCCCTCTTCCGGCACATGACGGCGGCGCAGAACATCGCGTTCGGCATGAACGCCAAACCGCGCAGGCTGCGCCCGTCGCGCAAGGAAATTCGCGACAAGGTCGCGGAGCTGTTGTCGCTAGTGCAGCTGGAGAATTTTGGCGGCCGCTACCCAACCCAGCTTTCAGGCGGCCAGAGGCAGCGCGTGGCGCTGGCGCGCGCGTTGGCGATTGAGCCTGATTTGCTGTTGCTAGACGAACCGTTCGGCGCGCTCGACGCCAAGGTGCGCCGCGAATTGCGCCGCTGGCTGCGCGATCTGCACGAGCGCACCGGGCTCACCACCATCTTCGTCACACACGATCAGGAAGAAGCGCTTGAACTGGCTGACCGCGTCGTGCTGTTGCGCGAGGGCACGCTCGAGCAGATGGGCACGCCGGAAGAGCTGTACCATGAACCCGCCAGCGCCTTCGTGTTCGACTTCCTCGGCGATAGCGTCTCATTCCCCTGCGAGATCAAAGGCGGCGTCGCCGTGATCGCCGGCGCCGGCGTCCCAATCATCGGCCCGCATCCGCACGATGGACCGGCGACGGCTTATACGCGGCCCAACGGCTTTGATGTCGCGCCTGGCGATGGAGCAGGCTTGGCCGCGAAAGTGCGCAGCGTGTTATTAGCGGGACCAGACGCGCGCGTGGATTGCGTGCTCGACTCGGGTGGCGCCATCGAGGTGCGTTTGCCGCTGGATGTGGCGTGCAAACTCGCGCCGCGCGACCGCGTTACTGTCAATCCCCGCACCGTGCGGGTTTGGTAGTCACACCGTGGACGCACGCAGGATGTGGCCACCGCCACCCGGCGCATCCTCCGCTTTGGGCATGCCGAGATAGCGTTCGCCGATCTCGGCGCCACGAACATCTTCAATGTCGCGAAAACCAAGCTCGTGCAGCTTTGCATGCAACGCCGCAGGCTCGAAGAAACTAATCCAGGGTTCGCCGATCGCCGCGACGCGCGCCATGCGCTCTTGCATGTAGGCCCGCGCCGCGCCCGACACGGCCTCGCGCGGCTCACCATAGTCGAACACCACATGAGCGCCGCCCGGCAGCCCACCGATCCATCCAAGCGTCGCCCAAATGGCATCCTTGGTGAGATAGGGCGTGACGCCGAGCCACATGAAGAAACTCTGCGCATCCCCGTCGAAGCCGTTGGCGACGAGCCTGTCGTCTAGGGTGTCGGATTCGAAATTGACGGCCACATAAGTGAGGTTCTCCGGCGCGGCGATGCCGGCGTCCGCGAGCCGTGCGCGCTTCCAAGCTTGCGTATCAGGATGATCCACTTCGAACATGCGCAAGCCCGGCCGGGGCCCTCGGTACGCAAAGGTATCAAGCCCCGCACCCAACACCACCAATTGCGTGGCGCCACGCTCGCGCGCCAGCGCCAATGAATCCTCGGCGAAACGTGATCGCGCCGAGACGAACATTCGCATCAGCGCCTGCCCGGGATTCTCACGGGCGTCGCGCAGCAACGCGTCGGCGTCGTCGCCCAGAATGCGCACAGCCAGCGGGTCGGAAAAGATGCGCCCGCCTTCCAGCACCTGATGGGCTGCGCGGTGTCCCGCCGCGCCGAGCGCCGTTCGGCTTGGTTTGCCTGCTTGCATGCGCGGAACCCCACAGTTTGCTGGCGGATCAGCAATTCTCTTGCATTCCGCACGCTTTCCCCTATGTGACGCCGCGTCGCGCGTAGGCGGAGCGTCCGCGCGATCGCTCATGAAGCCGACGCCGCCGTTTGGAGACCTCCAATGGCCACGCCTGCCAAAGACAACCGCAAAGCGGAACTTCTCTCCTCCCCCGTCGAGCACATCGACATCGCGAGCTTCGATGCGCGCCCGATCATCGACGCCTGGGGCAAGATGAGCTTCACTTCACGCGATGCTGCACGGGCAGCTCAGATACTCAACATGGCGCTTGAGGATCAGAAGTGCTCGACCTGGCTGATCATGGCCGGCTCCACCGGCGCGGGCGGCTGTCTCCACGTCTGGCGCGACATGGTTGAATACAACATGGCCGACGCCATCGTCGCCACCGGCGCCTCGATCATCGACATGGATTTCCTCGAGGCGCTCGGCTTCAAGCATTACCAGGCCAAGGAAATCCCGGACGACAACACACTCCGCTCGCTCTACATCGACCGCATCTACGACACCTACATCGATGAAGAAGAGCTGCAACACGTCGATCACACGATCTACGAGATTTGCGAAAAGCTGGAGCCGCGCGCCTACACCTCGCGCGAATTCATCTACGAGATCGGCAAGTGGCTAGCGGCGGGCAACGCCAAGAAGAAAGACTCACTGATCCAGCGCGCCTACGAAAAAGGCGTGCCGATCTTCGTACCGGCGTTCTCGGATTGCTCGGCAGGCTTCGGCATCGTCAAGCACCAGGTCGAGCGACGTAAGGCGAAAGAGCCGTATGTGACGATCGATAGCGCCGGCGACTTCCGCGAACTGACCGAGATCAAGCTCGCCGCCGGCACCACCGCCCTCTTCATGGTCGGCGGCGGCGTGCCGAAGAATTTCGCGCAAGACACCGTGGTCTGCGCCGAAATCCTCGGCCACGACGATGTCGAAGTGCACAAATACGCCGTGCAGATCACGGTCGCCGACGTCCGTGACGGCGCCTGCTCTTCCTCGACGCTGCAAGAAGCGGCGAGCTGGGGCAAGGTGAGCACGGTGCACGAGCAGATGGTGTTCGCCGAAGCGACATCGGTCGCCCCGCTCATCGTCAGCGACGCCTATCACCGCGGCGGCTGGAAAAAGCGCGAAGCCCGGAATTGGGCGAAGCTATTCAAGTAAGCGCAGCGCTCAGCGCAGAACACGAAGGCCGCTCCGTTCGGAGCGGCCTTTTTGTTCAATCGGAGGAAATCCGCTGCGCCATTCGCATTAGGCCCGAGTTCTTTCGAAGTCAGCCTTTTGCGCCGTGAACGCGCGCTTGAACGCGGGCCGCGCTTTGCCGCGCTCCACGTACGCCGCCAGATTTGGAAATGCCACCAGCACGTCCTGACCTTCCACGCGCCGCAGCGCCTGCACCATCAGCACATCGGCCGCGCTGAACTCGCCATCCAGCCAATCGACGCCGCCGAGCCGCGCGGACAATTCTGCGAACCTACTGCGCACGCGCTCTTCGACCAGCGGCATGCGTTCGGCATTCCAACTTTTGTCGCTTTCCATGTATTCCGAGACTTCTAGCTGCACGACCTGCGCTTCGATGTCGCTCACCGCCGCGAACATCCACGCAATCGCCCGGGCCCGCGCATTTGCATCGGTTGGAAACAAGCCGGGGAATCGATCCGCGATATGCAGCACGATCGCGCCGGACTCGAACAGCACTAGATCGCCTTCCTCGTAAGTCGGAATTTGTCCGAACGGCTGGCGCGCACGATGCTCGGGCTTTTTGAAGTCGGCCCACGGAATCAGGCGCGTCTCATACGGCTGCGCCACTTCCTCCAACGCCCAGCGCACGATCATATCCCGAGCCAAGCCCTGCCCCTGGTCGAGCGAGTTCGCGAAGGCGGTGATGATGATGGTCATTGCGACTCAGGCTCCTGTTCTTGATTACTCAAAGGACGATCCAGCGATACCGTTCCCGACAAAGCCGGCACATTCCCCAGGGAAACGGCTCAATTGCTCGTACGCCAGTTGCCTTCGGCGGGCCCC
>Ga0068860_100006601_pt1 | contig 11648 bp, 12 predicted proteins | sample KBSSwiS32_FD_66597 | JGI IMG/M metagenome (GOLD analysis project Ga0068860, IMG submission 66597) | Switchgrass rhizosphere microbial communities from Kellogg Biological Station, Michigan, USA - KBS Switchgrass S3-2 | ecosystem: Host-associated > Plants > Roots > Rhizosphere > Soil ... | reverse complement strand
CTCGCGCATTTCCGTGTCATCGCGCCATGCACCCATGCGCTCGCGTGCCCCATGCTTGCCGCCGGAAAGGAGCTGCACTGGTGCCACCACTTCGCAAAAATTCCCGGCTACGTCCACGTCGATGGTGGCTGGGGCCGTTTCTCCGCGACCATGGGCGTCGAACTCGCCACACTGCCATTCAGTTACCTCGTCCTCGACCGGCGGCCTGCCCCCGCACCCACCGGGCCGGAAACATCGCGCGTGATCGGCTGGCCACGCTATTACAAAGGATACGCAAAAGCCCTGTGCTGCCAGTCCGACGGCCTCCGTGAACTCACGCTTGCAAAACGGGCCGCACCGGAACTTTTGAAGGATATGAAAAAAGACCCCGGCTCGCTTTATCAATGGGACCGCAATGGCGATAATATCCTCGGCGGCGTACGGATATTCTAAAAAACAGCGACTCATTCCGGCCGGTTACCATTTTCTGATTCGACATTCCTTCGGATTTCGTCATTCTTCATTCGTCATTTTTTAAAAGCATGGCTACTCAAAAAACACGGCTTTGGCTCATGTATCCCTCGAAGCTGATTACGCGCGCGGTGATTTATGAACTGGGTAAAAAATTCAAGATCGTGACGAATGTCCGCCAGGCGACAGTCACGCCGGAAGTAGGCCTCGTCTCGCTTGAGCTCGAAGGCGCGCGTTCGGAAATCAAGAAGGCGATCACCTGGCTGGAGAAGCTTGGCATCAAGGTCGAGCCCGTCGAGATCAACACGATTGAGGGGTAGCACGCTTTTTCCCTCGTGAACTTCCAGCAATTTTTTGGAAGTGATCGCGCGCGCCTGGGCCTGCTGTTCGTTTTTGTCCTGCTGACACGCATTCCCTTCCTGGACGCCGGTTACGGCGAACACGTGGATGCATGGCGGATCGCCAACACAGCGCGGCATATCGCAGAGACGGGTGACTATGTCGTGTCGCGTTTTCCTGGGTATCCCGTGCAGGAGATCGCCTGCTCATTCATCTGGAAAGGCGGGCCGATTGCACTGAATGGCGCCTCGGCGATTTTCAGCGCGCTGTCCGTGCTGCTGTTCGCGCTCATCCTGCGCGAGATGGGATGTAAGGACTACCTCCTCGCATCCCTCGCGCTTGCATTCTCGCCGGTGTTTTACATCAACAGCGTCACCTCGAAGGATTTCCTATGGGCGCTGGCGTTTACGCTCGGCAGTTTTTACGCAATCCTGAAAAACCGCCCCGTCGCCGCCGGCATCTGCCTCGGGCTTGCCATTGGCAGCCGCCTTACCTCCGGTGTCGTGGCGCTGCCGCTCTGCCTGGTTCTACAGGGGCTGAATCCGGAAAATATGCGCCTGCGGAAAATCCTCATCTTCGCCGCGGCATCGACTGTGACCGCCGTTATCACATTCCTGCCTGTATTTTTGAAATACGGCACCGGCTTCTTCGATTTCTACGAGCAGTTGTATCCCGACTGGGGCACGATCCTGGAGCGGGCGACATCGGAGATGTGGGGCATGTCCGGCATTGCGGGAATCCTGATCGCGCTTGGGGCAATCGCATGGCGAAAGGGAAACAAAACCCAACTTACGCCTCCATTCTCTTGCGCGCCATTTCATGTGTGGGCGTGGGCATGCGCCATTATCATTTACATCGCGGTTTTCCTGAGGCTTCCGCACCATTCCGCCTACCTCATTCCGCTCATGCCGTTCGCAATCCTGCTGCTTGCTAGGTTCGCTCCCCGGCCCGCGTTCTGGACATTCTGTGTGCTCGTGATCGCCGGATCGTTTGTCACAATCAATGCCCATGGATTTTCCTCCGGGCCCATATTCAAGGATCGTGAGCAGCGTTTCACTATCACCTCAAACATCAAAGGGTTCCTCTCTTTCACCGAACGCATGCCCGGCAAAAATGTATTTGTCGTCGGGGGCTGGGAACCCGAGATCACCAATATATCCCCCGCCACCGACCACCCGGAAAATACCTACGTCTACCTGCTCACTGAGCCGGAACTTCAGCACTGGATCCAATCCGGCGCGACCATCTATTACACCTCACCGATGATCCGGCAGTTCAATTACCGGGTTCACGGAATCGATCTCGCCAGATACGGCGCAAAGGACGTGCGGGCGATCTACGAGGAAAAGATGCGCGGAAAATAGTTGCCGCGAAATTAGAAATCCAGCGGAGGCGGCGCGTCCACTTTGATGGCAGTGTCCGGTGCGGGGTCATCGAAGGGACGCACAGGCTGGGCGCGGCGGACCTCGGGTTCATCCTTGGCGGTCTGGGCACCGGTGGGATCCGTATTGTCGATCGGGGCGGCCGTGCTGTTGTCAGCCGCAGTCCCGGTGGCAATTGGCGTCTTGGATTTTTGGGATCTGTAGGGATCGTTGTCACCCAGTACCGTGGCGGATTTGATCTGGACGGGGTTCACCGCAGTGAGATCCACGGCGATCGTTGCGCGTGGAGCGACCGGCGTCTGGTCGCCGCCGCCGGTGTTATTGGAAGCAATCTGCGGGGTATTCTTCGGCCCGCCCTCGCCATGGACACAATAGTCCTTCGGCACCTGGTCAAGCGTTCCGATCTCGTAGTAGGTGGCCGGGCGTGGCACGGCTTCGCCGGTCATTTTATCCATAACAGTATCGACGCATTTGTCGGTGGCAAGAAGGCCGGAAGTCAGGCAGATTTTGTATCTGGAAAGCCCGCGGGGCATTTCAATTTCCCTCGGCTTGTATTTCGCAAACGTCGCGTTCATCACATCGACCCATATCGGCAGCACCACGTCGCTGCTGAACGCGCCGCGGTAGATCGATTGAGGTTTGTCGAAGCCGGCCCATACGCCGCAGGTGACTTCGCTGCTGTAGCCGATGAACCATTCGTCGGTAAAATTATAGGCGGTGCCGGTTTTTCCGGCGACGGGGAATTTTTTCAGGCCATATTTCGAAAATGCCTTGTAGCCGGTCCCCTGCTCCAGCGCCTCGGAGAGGCAGGAGTGAATTTCATAGGCGCTGGTTTCCTTGATCACCTGTTTTCTTTCGAGCTTTTGCTGGAAAACAACGCGCCCATCCTTGTCCTCGATACGCTTGATGATGAATGGCTTCACGGGTTTCCAACCGCCATTCGGGAACATGGTGTAGGCCATCGTCATTTCCGAAAGCGAGACTTCGCTGCTGCCGAGATAGGTGGAGGGATACTGCCGCAGCGTGCTGTCGATGCCCGCGCTTTTTGCAAGCGATATAACCTTGTCGATGCCGGTGGCCATGCCGAGGCGCACCGTGGCGGCGTTCTTCGATTTCACAAGCGCGTACCGGGCGGGAATAAAACCCTCGTATCGATTATCGACGCTCTCCGGCCCCCATTCGCCGAGGATACCCGTGGTGCCGCCGATCATCACCAGCCGGTTGTCCATGACTGAATCCTGAAAGAGCGCGCCCGGGAAAATGCCCTTCTCAAACGCCGCGGCGTACACCAGCGTCTCAAATGCCGTGCCGGTCGGCCGGATCGAGAATTCGCGCTGGAGCTGGCTGTGGTAAAAATCACGCCCGCCTACCACCGCAAGCAGGCCGCCATTCGCATTGTCCACGGCAACGAGCGCGCCCTGCAGATATTCCGGTGTGGGCAGCGTAGCCCAGCCGCTTTCCGTGTCGGAGTCGCCCTTCTTTGCGTGCTGCCTGTAAATCTCGGCGTATTGCTCATAGACCTGGTGCTTGTAGCCGTCGCGCTTTTCGACATCGAGCAAATGGCGCTGGAGGCTTTCCTGCGCCTTCTTTTGCAGTTCAAGGTCGATGGTGGTGTAAACGCGATAGCCATCATTCGAGGCGCTGTCCACGCCCACCTTTTTCTCCACCTGCTGGCGGATGAGGTCGAGCGCATACGATTCCGTGTGCTTCGTGGTGCGGTTTTTCACCAGCAATTCCTGCGCAATGGTCTGGTCGCACACGGCCTTCGTGATCATCTTTTGATCGACCATGCGGCCCAGCACGAGGTTGCGGGAATCGATGCACGCCTTCCGGTTGCTCCATGGTGAGAGGCTGTTCGGGTTCTTCAGGAGTCCCGCCAGCGTGGCGCACTCGGAGAGGTTCAGGTTCTTGGCGGATTTGCCGAAGTAGCCGCGGGAAGCCGTCTCCGCCCCGTAAAAGCCGGAGCCGAAATAGACGCGGTTCAGGTACATCTCGAGGATCTTGTTCTTCGTGAAATGCCGCTCGATGTCCTCGGCCACGAAAACTTCCAGGATTTTCCGAGCGTAGGTTTTGTCGCTGCTGGGAAGCTGCAGGGGAAATGTATTGCGCGCGAGCTGCTGGGTGAGCGTGCTCGCCCCCTGCCGGATGCGCTTCGCCTGGTGGTTTCTGATCCATGCGCGGGCCATGCCGTAGTAATCCGCGCCATGATGCTGCCAGAAGCGGGTGTCCTCCGCGGCGACCACGGCCTGGGTGAGCTGGTCCGGAAATTCCTCCAGGGGCACGGGGTCGCGGTTCTGGATGTACATCTTCCCGATCACGACGTTGTTGCGATCGTAAATGATGCTGGCGGATTCCATTTCATCCAGCTTCTTCATATCGAACGCGGCGGCCTTTGCCTGGTAAACGCTCTTGAAGTGGAGCCAGTAAATCTCAGCCGCCAGGGCGCTGATCAGTACGAGCCCAAGCAGCACCGCCGACGCTATGAACCAGAAGCGGCGATAAAACGGTTTTTTGACAGGCTCGGGAGTATTCCACCACATAAGGCGGTGGATAATTAACCACCAACGGGAAAAGACACAAAGGGAAAATGGACGTATTAATTACTGGCCTTGACCTCCACGATGTCGTGCGGTGCGGATTCCCGCTGCCCGGCCGGGGTTACCCGGATGAAACGGGCATTCTGCCGCAACTGCTCGAGGCTTGCGGCGCCGAGGTAGCCGAGTCCGGATTGCACCCCGCCGATAAGCTGCGCGAGGACGGTGTCCAGCGAGGCCGAAACCTCCTTGAGCGCCTCAATGCCTTCCGCGGCAATCTTGCGGGTGGAGTCTTTGCTGTGGCCGTAGCGGGCAGCCGATCCTGCCTTCATGGCCGCAAGGCTGCCCATGCCGCGGTATTGTTTGTAGAGTTTGCCATTGATTTCGAGGATGTCGCCGGGCGCCTCGGTGCAACCCGCGAGCAGGCCGCCGCAGATCACCGCCTGGGAAAGGGTGAGCGCCTTGACGATGTCGCCGGATTTCGTGATGCCACCGTCCGCAAGGATGCTCACGCCTTTTTTCGCGGCAGCGCGTGAGGCGACGTAGAGCGCGGTAAGCTGTGGGATGCCTACACCGGCAACGATGCGTGTCGTGCAGATCGACCCGGGCCCTTGCCCGATCTTGATGGCATTCGCGCCGCTGTTCGCCAGGAACTCCACGCCTTCCGCGCTCGTGACATTGCCCGCGATGATCGGCAGGTCCGGGAACAGGCTGCGGATCAACTTCACCGTCTCCCCCACCCCCTTGCTGAAACCGTGAGCCGTGGAAACCGCTACCACATCGACCCCGCGCTCAACCAGTCCGCCCACGTGGCTCGCGATACGGTCCTTGTCGAGTTCACCGGTGGAATTGCGGGTTGCGGATACCGCCGCACCGCATAAGAGGCGGAATTTTTCATCGCGGGCCGGCTTGGATTGGGCGCTTTTTTCCTGCGTGATGCGCTCTATATCGCTGATGGTGAACAAACCGCGAAGGCGGTCCTCGTCATCCACCACGAGTAATTTATGGATGCCGATGTGCTCGTTAAAAAAGCGGTCGGCTCGCGCGATAGGATCCTCGCCAAGCTCCTTCACATTCACCGTATGCAAGGATTTTCTCGGCGTCATCGCGTCACTCACCTTGCGGGCGGCGTAACGCGGGCGCACGACGTGGCCGGTGAGCAGACCGAGGAGTTTTTCATTTTTATCCACCACCGGGAACGTACGGAACGCGAATCCCCTTTGCTCGACGAGTTCCAGCACATCACCCACGGACTGGTCCGGCCCGATCTTGATCGGCTCCTGGATCAGGCCGTGCACATGGTTCTTGACCCGGCTGACCTCGGAGAGCTGCGTGCGCTCCGGCATGTTGTAATGGATGAGGCCAAGCCCGCCATTGAGCGCCATGGCTATGGCCATGCGCGATTCGGTGACGGTGTCCATGTCCGCCGAGATAATGGGGATGGTGAGATTCAGGCGTTCCGCAATGGTGGTCTCGAGGCTGGTTTCGCGCGGGAGGACATCGGAATACCGCGTCGCCAGGGTGACGTCGTCGTATGTGAGGGCCATGCCGGTTTGCTCACGGAAAAATGTTTCCGCCGGCAGATAAAGCCCGGCATCAATCAAAGCACAATCAGAAGAGTTAGCTGCCATGTCATATCTTGGGGAAAACGCTGGCGCGTTGCAAGCGTGGAAATAAACGGCGCCGGAAAACCTACAGCGTCCGGAACTTGAACCGCTCATTCAGGCTGCCGCAGCGCGGGCAGCGGGGCAGCAAGGTATCGGTGGCGTCCTCGAACTCGAACGCGCATATGGTGCATCGCAGGCGGTTGCGCAGCGCGATTTTTTCCTGCCGGGAACGCTGCCAGATGTTCCAGAGCCAGGCGAAGAAAACCGTGTTCAAAAAAAGGAACAGGTAGATGAAAACCAGGAATGTGAGGCTGACCCGGATCATGGTTTTTGCGGGGAATGATTCGGGTTGAACGCATCGCTCCCCCAATAAAAGGTCGCCACACCCCATGTGATCGGACGGGGATCACGGCCAAATTCAATGCCGCGGAGATGGGTTTCCGCCTGCCGGTCGATGGATGCGTCGCCCGAGCTGTTTTGCACCTTGCTGTCGGAACCCGTCCCCATGAAAAACGTGTAAAGGACCGTGCCCCGCGCATCCACCCCCACAAAAAAACTCAGGGGCTCAAGGCTGGTGTTGCTTGAAGCTTCGAGCTTCAGCGGTTGTTCCGTCATGATTTTCCGCTTCGCCAGCGCCCCGAAAAATTTGATCTGCGTTTTTTGCACGGGAGGATTGGCCGGAATCGTTTTTTTCGCCGGCTGGAGGCTGCCATCGATCATTGCCAGCGGCTTTTTTGCCGATGGAAACCGGACATCGGCCTCCATCTCCTCGAAAGGCTTGGGCGCCGTGCGGACCTCCGCGAAGGAAGGCCGGTAGGGCACATCGTTGAGATTCGTGGGAATGATTTCGTGCGGATTCGCGATGGCCGCCGGATCCTCGGAGTCGATCCATTTCAACAGTGCCTGGTTTTCCGGCGACGTGGGAGCGAGCAGGCTCACCTGCGCCGGCGGGGTTGAAACAGTGACCACCAGGGGGTAACTGACCTGGAAAATGTAAAATGCCAGCGCATGGGCGAGCAAGGACAGGAAGAACAGCCCGACAAGGGTGAGCGAGATCCGCGGACGGCGCGGCCAGTGAAACGTGAGCCGGTGGGATTCGGTCGCGACGCCGGACTTCATTTTTGCGGCTCGATGGTTTCGTTCGTTGCGAGCACCACCGAGAACCCCATCTGCAAAGCTTTGTTCGTGATTTGCACGATCAGGTCGTAGGGGGTCTTGCGGTCGGCCTTGATGATGAGTGTCCTGTTCTTGACGCGGCTGTCGGCGAGACTTTTGCCGAGCTCATCCAGCGAAACCTTCTGGTCGTGGAAGAAGATGGCCGGCACAGGGGCTGCCGTGATGCTGATGATCTGCGGGTTGCGCTGTGGCGCGAGTGTGAACGGGGAATACGGGAGGGTGAGCGAGATACCCGGCTGGAGGACGAAGGTGGTGCTGAGCGCGAAAAAAATGAGCAGCAGGAAAACCACGTTCACCACGGGGATCACGTTGAACAAGGCGGGGTTATGGCTAACCGTGCGCGACAGTTTCATTGCGCCTGGCGAATTATTCCGCGGAAATATTGCGGCGCGAAGCGCCAAAGTCGATGATCTCGGCGCCATCCCGTCTCTGGTCGGAAATCAGGTTCACGACTTCGATCCCGCCCCGCTCCATGTCGTGCATCAATGCATTGACGCGGGCGGAGAGGTAGCTGTAGGCGACGGAACTCGGTATGGCCACGACAAGGCCGGCGGCGGTGGTAAGCAGGCTTTTATATATGCCGCTGGAAATATCCGTGGAACTGGCATAACCGCTTTGGGCGGAAATTGTTACGAATGCCTCGATCAGCCCTGTCACTGTGCCGAGCAGCCCGACCAAAGGGGCGACAAAAGCGATGGTGGAAAGCACCGTCAGATTCTGCTCCAGCTTTGGAACTTCAAGCTGGCCGGCTTCCTGGACGATTTCCTTCAACTCGGTGCGTGGGGCGTCGTGCCGGATGATGGCTGCGTGGACCACACGTGCCACCGGCCCGGGGGTGCCTGCGCTTTCATGCATCGCCTCGGCAAAGTTGCGCCGCTGGATCAGGTTGGCCAGTCCGCGTAAAAATTCACCCACATGGATCGAAGCCCGGTGGAAATAGAGAAGCCGCTCGCAGAAGACCGCAACCGAAACTGTGCTACAGAGTAAAATGAGCCACATCAGCAGCCCACCTTTTTGCATGTAATCGAGCATTTGTCCCTTATAGGGCATGCCATCCGCGAATGCAAGCCGCGTAAATCGCTCGTTGTTTCCTGATTTGAATCGTCAAAAATTATTCGGAGATCAGTAACGCTACGTTAATCCGGGCTTTCGATTCGCCACGTTCATTTAGTGCACTCTGGATCGCGGGATAGCACTTGCAAATAGCAGCGGAACACGGTATCTCGCATTACAATCAAAATTCTTTCACCGCACCCATGAGATGAGATGGGTGCGGTGAAAGATATAAATTTAAGGTGAAGAAATAGAACCCGGATGAGGCTGGTCGAACATTCTTCGCCCCAGTACCCCATGCCTGCCTGTCCTGCACGCAAAAGAGCGTCGGCGCAGTTTGCCGCTGTGAGTCCTCATCGCTGCGCTTTTCCAAGGATGACATGCCGGGAAAGTCCGTAATTTTTTGACATGCTTGAAGACGCCCATGCGGCCAAAATGCGCTCCGCATTCGTTTGCGTAAGAGGGAAAGCCTCCTTATACTTTAAATCTCAAACCCCAAAACACTATGATCACACGACGCCAGGCCATCAAAGCTACAATCCTCACCGGAGCCGCCATCGCGGCGCAACCTTTGCGAAACCTGCGGGCCGAATCCTCACCCGCCCCCTCTCCTGGCGCACCTGCCGCTCCTGCAGGACCGTTCAAAGTCCCCGCGCTTCCCTATGCATACGACGCGCTGGAGCCGCACATCGACGCGCAGACCATGCAAATTCACCACGACAAGCATCATGGCGCGTACGTCGCGAAACTGAATGAAGCCGTGGCGGCCCAGCCAACTCTCGGCACGATGTCAATCGAGGAACTCCTGAAGGATTTGGACAAAGTCCCGGAGTCAGTCCGCAAAGCAGTGCGTAACCAGGGCGGAGGCCATTACAACCACAGCCTTTTCTGGCAGATGATGAAGCCAAAGGGCGGAGGCGACCCCACGGGCGACCTGGGCAAGGCTATCGCTGCAAAATTCGGAAGCTTTGCGGATTTCAAAAAGAAATTCAGCAAGGAGGCCGTCGGAGTGTTCGGAAGCGGCTGGGCTTGGCTTGTGCTGAACGGCAAGGAACTCGATATTGATTCCTCACCCAACCAGGACACACCTTTCTCACAAGGAAAACTCCCGCTCCTCGGCATCGATATCTGGGAGCACGCCTATTATCTCAAGCACCAGAACAAGCGCCCCGAATACGTCGAGGCATGGTGGAACGTCGTGAACTGGGACTTCGTCCAGGAGCGTTACAAGACAGGGCAGGCGTAAGGGAATGGCGCTCACGTCCCGGCTTGGTGCCATTCTTTTCATGTGCGGCACTGCGGTGCTCTTTGCGGCGACCGCATCCGGCGGCGATCCGTCCCCTTTGTTGAAAGTGGTGGACGCATGGGTGCGCGCCATGCCGCCGTCGGCGGGAAATACGGCAGCCTACATGACGCTGGTTAATGATGGAGACACGCCGGTCCGCCTCACCGGGGGAAACACACCCATCGCCGGGTCGGTTTCGCCCATGATCACTACAAAGAAGCAGGTCTCCGGCACGGAGGTGCTGGGAATGCAGGATGTGGATGCGCTGGAAATTCCCCCGCACGGGCGGTGCGTGCTCAAGCCGGGCGGGGATCATTTGATGATCATCGGCCTCAAGAGCCATCCCAAGCCGGGCGATCATATCCAGTTGACGCTTCGTTTTGAGCCGGGCGGAAAAGAAATCACGCTTGACGTTCCCGTGAGATCATAGTCTCACACTCCGGGCGACTATGAATACAGACATCCAGGGAAACAAACCACCGGCGGAACAAATCGCACAGAAACGGCGCAGCCTTTTTCCGTGGATCAACGGCGCAATCGTCGCCGCACTTCTCGGGCTCATCGCCTATGCGTGGCTGCACAAGCCGGTCGCCCCGGGCGGGCACAAATACTTTGGGACCTATGTGGCGAAAGATGCCCCGGACTTCACCCTCACCGACCAGGACGGCAAGCCTTTCCAGTTCAGCAGCCTGCGCGGCAAGGTGGTGCTGATGACCTTCGGGTTCACGCATTGCCCGAACATCTGCCCGACCACGCTGGGGAACATGAGCGCCATCTACCGGAACCTGTCGCCGGATGAGCAAAAGCGCGTGCAGATTGTTTTCATCAGCGTCGATCCCGAGCGCGACACACCGGCAGTGCTCAAGGAATACGTGCCCTATTTTCAGGCCGGTTTCCTGGGCCTTACCGGGACACCGGATCAACTCAAGGCGGTCACGAAGGATTACGGAGCCTTCTATGAAAAACAGTATCAGGCCAGCGACCACGCGGCGGACTACTACACCGTCAATCACTCCGCTTACATTTACCTGATCAACCCTGCCGGAAAATTCGACCTCCTCTACGACAACGAAAAATTTGCCGACAGCAAGAGCGTGCTCCAGGACATCCGGCACGAACTCGATTCCGCCGGGAGCAAGTGATGCGGCGGCGGGTATATCTTGCCGCCACGCTGGTCGCCTGCCTCTTGATGAACGGTTGCTACCGTCCGTCGCCGGCAAACACGGCAAATCATCCGGATGAACCCATGGATGGATGGCAGGTTTACACGGCCAGTTGCGCGAGTTGCCACCAACCGGACGGTATGGGAGTCAAGGACAAGTTCCCTCCCCTGGCCGGTTCGGAATGGGTGACTGGCCCGGCGACCCGGCTCATTGCACTTTCGCTGGATGGCGTGACCGGCCCGCAAAACGTAGGAGGCGTGGAATACCGTGGCATCATGCCCGCATGGGGAAGCGCCCTCACGGACTCCCAGCTCGCCGCCGCGCTCACCTATGCGCGGCAGACTTGGGGCAACGCCGCGCCACCGGTTTCAGCCATGGATGTTTATAAAGTCCGCATCACCACCGCCGCCCGCAAGACTTTCTGGACCAGCTCCGAGCTTCTGGAAATGTCCGACCCCAAGCCAACTTCAGGAAACACATCATCACCCGCACACGGCAACTGAATCGCACAGGACGCAAAGGTGGATCGTGATCTCCGAGCCAATAGTGTTCGGCAGGGAAGATGCTGGGAAGGAAGAGAAAGGCAGACACAGAGGTGTTACACAAATGTCACCTGATTGTAACTTGTACTTTTTTGGAAGTGATGGTGAGATGTTGAG
>Ga0068860_100006599_pt1 | contig 11650 bp, 10 predicted proteins | sample KBSSwiS32_FD_66597 | JGI IMG/M metagenome (GOLD analysis project Ga0068860, IMG submission 66597) | Switchgrass rhizosphere microbial communities from Kellogg Biological Station, Michigan, USA - KBS Switchgrass S3-2 | ecosystem: Host-associated > Plants > Roots > Rhizosphere > Soil ... | reverse complement strand
ATGTTCTGCTCGAAGCGGTAGCCGTCGCGCAACGACAGGTTCTCGATCGTGCCGAGGGTGCGCTTGGCGAGACGGATGGCGTGGGGGCTCTTGCTGGCGATATCCTCGGCCATCTCCCGCGCCCTGGACATCAGCTGGTCCGGCGGCAGGCATTCCTCGACGATGCCCAACCGGTACAGCTCCGGCCCGGGCACGCGGTACCCCGTCAGCACCATGCGCCGGGCCAGCGAATGCCCGAACAGGCGCAGCGTATGGCGCGCGCCCCCCATCAGGCCCACGTTGATCTCGGGCAGTCCGAAATTGGCTGTCTCCGAGACGAGCAGGATGTCGCAGGAGGCCACCAGGGCGAGACCGGCGCCCAGCGCCGGCCCATTTACCGCAGCAATGACCGGTTTGCGGCATTCCATGACCGAATAGAAGGTTTCCCTGACGCGGCGGAGGTGCGCCCATTGGGTCCCTGCCTCGCCGCTGCCTTTGACGCGGGCCTTCAGGTCAGCCCCGGCCGAAAAGACGTGGCCGGCCCCGGTGAGGATGACACAGCGCACATCATTGTCATCGCTGATCCGATCGAAACAGGCAATCAGCGCATCCATCATGGCCGCACTCTGCGCGTTCACCGGCGGCACATTGAGCGTGACAGTCGCCACATGATTGTCGAACGAAAGGTCTACAGGCTCGTTCATGGGTTCGTTCTGTCCATTCTTTCAATGGCGACGAAACGCCGCCGCAGCTCATTCGGAGTACCCAGCCAGCTCATCAACGCCAGACACCCCCGGACCAGGCTCCCCAGCGGATATTCGCCGGTATAACCGATGGCGCCATGCAACTGCAGAGCGCCACGGGTCACGACATCCGACGCCTTTCCGGCGCGTGACTTGGCCGCGAGGCTGGCAAGGTCTCTGGCGTGCTGTCCTTCAGCACAGGCCCGGGCGGCACGAACCACCGCCGCGGCGGCCAGGGTCTGCTCGCTCCACATGTCGACCAGGCGATGTTGCACCACCTGATTGGCTGCAATGGGCTTGCCGAACTGGACCCGCTGGCCCGTGTATTCGATGGTCATGCCATTGATCCGCGCACACAAGCCGGAAAGCTGTGCCGCAGCCGCGATGCGCGCCAGCATGAATGCGGGCGCCAGCGCATCCGGACCAGGCAGGGCCAGGAACGCGTCAGCCGGCAGTACACCATTGAACGCAAGTTGTCCGAGTTGGCGGCCCGAGAGGCCCGGCATCAAGGCAAGGGATATCCCCACATGATCCCGCGGAACGACGACCAGACCGGCCTTGCCTGCGCGCATGGCGGGGACACAAAAATGGCTCGCGTCGGCAGCGAGATCGATCAGGCACCTTGAAATGGAAACCGGCTGGTCGTGATCGTCCGGCAGCGTTGCGAAGGACACGTGCCGTTCGTCGCGGTTCGGTTCGTCCTGCCAGCACAGGACCGGGCAGACTTCCCCGGCGGAAAGGCCCGACAGCAGTGAATCCCGTAGCCGCCCCGGCTCACACTGGTCGAGAGCGACCAGCGCCAGCACAGTCACGGCGGAATAGGGCTCGACAACCCCGCCCCGGCCCAGTTCCTCGTACAGGGCAGCCATGACCTCTACGGAAAGGGCTGAACCGCCAAAGGCTTCATCGGCAAGCAGGCCCGTCCAGCCCGCCGCCGCAATCTCCTGCCATTCGAGGCGGCGGCCCGCCTCGTCCAGGTCCGCGGGTCTGTTCCTGGCAAAGGCTCGGACGCTGTCGCGCACCGCCTCCAGCAAGTCCGCCGCTTCGGCGTCCTGGCCTCCAGCCTCGATCCGGCCAATGATGCCCACAGGTTATCGCCCGACGAAGGTTGGCTTGCGCTTGGACTTGATGGCGTCGATGGCCTCGCGCAGGTCGTCGCTACCCATCGTCATGGCCTCGTAGGCCATCCCGGCATCCATCTGCGCGTGCGCGATGCGCTTCAGTTCGGTGTTGACGATAATCTTGGTCGATCGGATTGCGAGTTGCGGCGACCGGGCCAGGCGATCCGCCCAGCGGAAGGCGACCTCGTCCAGCTCCTCGGCCGGAACCGCAAAATTGATGAGGCCGATCCGCTCCGCTTCGCGGGCGTCGAGCAAGTCGCCGCTGAGCAGGTATTGCTTGGCCTTGGCAAAGCCGATCAGCTGGGGCCAAATCACGCCGCCGCCGTCCCCAACCGTGAGCCCGACCTTGACGTGCGGGTCGCCGAAGCGGGCGGTGTCGGTCGCGATGATGATGTCGCACATCAGGGCCATCGTGCAACCAAGGCCAATGGCATCGCCATTGATGCGGCCGATGATCGGCTTGGCGCATTCGACCATGCCGAAGATCAGCTGCTTCGATTCGGCTACGGCAGCATGCAGCAGGGAGGGATTGGCGTTCTGCTCCAGCAACAGTTCGAAATCGCCACCTGCGCTGAATGCGCGGCCCTCGCCAGTCAGGACGATGACATCGGATTCCGGATCGTGGGCGAGCTCCGCGAAGAGAGGCGCGAGTTCCTTGTGCATCTCGCCGGAAACTGCGTTCATGTGCTCCGGCCGGGAAAGCGTAACTACAATGACCCGCCCGCGACGCTCAAAACGGACATACTTGTAGCGATCAAAATCCATGGTCATCTCCGGGTTTGTGGCACTAAAATCACTTTTTGACATACTTGTCAAATGCGGCTTGGTACGCGTTGCCAACTCCCGCAATCCGCAGCTCCGAGTTTCCCCTTGCTACCCGCAGGCTCGGCTGCCATTGACAGGTGATATGGCCAGAAAATCCACCAGTCTTGCCGCCGAACCCCGGAATTCTGAACCCTCCGATACCACGGAAACCTCAACGAAGGTAACTCCGCGGCGGAGCGCCGGCGTGCCAACTCACCGATCGGCAAACGCCCAATTGCGCAAGCGCGCCATGCAGACCAAGCAGCTTTTGATCAACACGGCAAAAGCGCTCTTTCTGGAATACGGATACGCCGCAACCACGATCGATAACATAGCGGATACGGCTGGCGTGTCGCGAGCCTCTTTCTATACCTATTTTTCTTCCAAGACCGAAATAATGGTCGTGGCGGGTGCCGACGCACGCGACACCAGTTGCGCCATGTTCCAGAAGCTGGGTCAAGTCGATCGTGCCAATCTGGCAGAGGGTATCGAGGCCTGGGTCGATGAGTACTTCCGTCTCCTGGAACGTGACGGGGGCTATCTCCTCACCTGGCAGCAAGCGGCCCTGAAGGACCCAAAGCTGCGCAAGCTTGGCATGGAGGGGACGCAGCGCTCGTCGCGCATCCTTTCCGAATCCCTTCGCGCGCTTGGAGCGAAGGGCGACAAGTCCGACCTTGTCATCCGCAGCCTTGCGCTGCGGTCCATGCTTGATCGCTTCTGGTATCACTGGTGGTTGACTGTCGCGCCGTACGAGCGCGACCAGGTGCTGCGCAATCTTGCCGCCATTATCCAGGCGACAATCACCATATGATTTAGAACGCAGTTCACCACGCAGTGGTGATCAGCGCCCCCCCGTCGCCCCAAACCTGCAACGGCCCTGACTTCGACATCACGCATCATCGGGCGGAGCACTTTCCCGCTGCTGGCTTTCGGCGAATTTGCCGGGCAAGGACGAATTCCGGCCCATGCATTTCGTCCAGTCCTCCGGTCTCCGGATGAACCTTTCGACGTGCCGACACCACTCACGCGGACACTCCCATGGCCTTGCTGCTTCGGGAAGCAAGGCTGCTGAACGCACCGCGCTTATCAAATTTGACGGACCCGTCAATCCCAGCCTGCTGCGCCCTCGCGAGGCACACCCGCCCGGGTAGGATGAGGCACGAATGACCGATTTTTCGAGTTCGGGCCGGGCTCCCATCGGCGCCACGTCCGGGGCCGCGTCGGCCCCTTGGCTCGATTGGCGTTCAGCTCATTTCCGACGGTCTTCCAGTATCATCGCCGAGGCTTTCTCCGCGATCATGACGACTGCGCCGTTGGTGTTGCCCGAGACGATGCGAGGCATGACGGAGGCATCGACTACCCGCAGCCGGTCGATCCCCCAAACCGCCAGCCGTGGACTGACAACCGCGCCTAGCGGTCCCATGCGGCAGGTTCCAACATAATGGTAGATGGAACCACCCGCCTGGCGAGCGTGATCGAGAATTTCATCATCGCTCATTTCATCGAAAGGCGGCCGAGTCGGCTGAAGGATAAAGTCCGCGATCGCCGGTTGCGCAAGGACGCTGCGCGCCAACCGGATTCCGGCGATTGTCGTCTGCTGGTCGTAGGGATCGGAAAGGTAGTTGGTCGTTATGGCGGGATGTTGCCTGGGATCCGCCGAACGAATCCGCACATGACCCAGGGACCGGGGCCTGGCAGGGTGACCGCCGATCGTGACACCCGGCTCCCGATCGAGGATCGTGTGACCAGCAGCGACAGTCCTTGCGACGTCGGTGGTCGCGGGACTGCTGAAGAACTGGTAGTCGGGCAGGTCGAGCGAGGGTCGCGTGCGGGCGATGGCCGTCAAGTGGGCTGCCGCGCTGGTGAGCAGGCCGCGCCGGAACAAGCCATACTCGATAACCGATGCGACGAGGCCCAGCCCGCGAGAACGGGCATTCAGGCTGGGCGAACCGCGCTTCAGAGTGGCGCGCAACTGCACGATGTAGTGGTCCTGCAGATTTTCGCCCACCTGCGGCGAGGCATGAACAACCGGAATGCCGAGATTTCGCAACAGGTCCGGGTTTCCGATGCCTGACAACTGCAACAGTTGCGGACTGTTGAAGGCTCCGCCGGCAAGGATCACTTCGGTACGGGCCCGGACGAGCTTGATTTTGCCCGCATGCTCGATTTCGACCCCGGTCGCCGCGCCGTTTTCGATCGTCACCTTTCGAACAAGGGCATGGGTAATGATCTTGAGGTTGGCTCTGTGCCGGACCGGGTGCAAATAGGCGACTGCCCCGGATTGCCGGCGCCCCCGCCTGACCGTACCCTGGACATAGGCCACACCCTCGTGATCCCCTGAGTTCAGATCCTCGGTGGCCGGAACGCCGGCCTCGATGAATGCGGCACGCAGCCGCTCTGTCATGGGGTGCTGAACGTTTGAATAGCCGACCGCCAAGGGTCCATCGCCCCCCCGCCATTCATTTGCGCCGCGCTCGTGCCTTTCTGATGCACGGAAATAGGGAAGGACGTCCGGCCATGACCAGCCCTCGCAGCCTAGCTGCCGCCAGTCGTCGTAGTCCTTGGGGATACCCCGCACATAAATCAGTCCGTTAATGGCGGACGAGCCGCCCAATAAGCGACCTCGCGCCAGAGCGAAGGTCCGGTTCCCGACATGGGGGTCCGGCTCGCTGACATAACCCCAGCCCAGCGCGGCATCGTTCGCTACATAGCTGAAGCCCGCTGGAATGCCGATCATGAACTTGTTGATGAGCCTTGCCGGCTCGGTGTGCAGGCGATCGTCCCCCCCCGCTTCCAGTACGATCACTTTAATGCTCGGGTCTGCGCTCAACCGGTTGGCGAGGACGCAACCGGCTGATCCGGCGCCTACTATTACGTAGTCCGCTTCAAGCGCCTCATCCATGCGTCCAGCCAATGGGTCTCTCCTCGCCCCTTCTTGCGGAACCAGTCATTCCAGTGTATTGACGGATGTGTCAAGCAACGTCGCGACACGGCAGCGCCGCCGATGCGCTCAAGGCCGAAATGACCCGGCAGCCGGAGCTGAGCGACGCCCACGAGTGTGAATGCACTCAACGAAGGAGTACGTTATGTCCGAATATGACCTCGTGATCCGGAACGGCACAGTGGTCGATGGCGAGGGCGGTGAACCGTTCCGCGCGGACGTGGCCATCAGCAATGGGCTGATCGAGAAGGTCGGCGCAGTCACGGGGAAGGGACGCCAGGAGATTGATGCCAAGGGGTGCTATGTCACCCCGGGTTTCGTGGACGTCCACACCCACTACGATGGCCAGATTACTTGGGAGAACACGCTTTCGCCCTCGTCCAATCACGGCGTCACCACGGTCATAATGGGCAACTGCGGCGTGGGATTCGCCCCCACCCGCGCCGCCGACCGTGAACTCGTAATCAAGCTGATGGAAGGGGTTGAAGACGTCCCCGAGGTAGTCATGGCGGAAGGGGTTCCATGGAATTGGGAAACCTTCCCCGAATACCTCGACGCGCTGGACAAACGGCATGCCGACATCGATTTTGCGACCCAGATCCCGCACAGTCCGCTGCGCGTATTCGTTATGGGCGAACGGGGTGCGAACATCGAGCCGGCGACTGACGATGACCTTGCACGCATGCGCCTCCTGGTTTCCGAGGCGGTTCGCGCCGGGGCGCTCGGCGTCTCGACGTCGCGCAACCTGTTCCATCGGTTCCGGACGGGTGCGCTGGCCCCTTCAGTGGGGGTCCATGAGCGTGAATTGCTGGAGTTGGCACGCGGCCTCGCGGACGCGGAGAGCGGTGTATTCCAGCTGATTCCCTACCTGCACGGTGATCCCGATGCCGAGGTCGAAGCCATAGGCGAGATCGCGAAGGCATCCGGCAGGGCGGTCAATTACAGTCTCATCGGTTTTGGTGGGACCTGGCAGTCTTATATTGATGGGGTGCGCGGACTTGTCGATCAGGGCCTGGACGTCCGCGCCCAGTTCATGGTGCGTCCGATCGGCATGCTGTTCGGCCTCGATCTCAGCTTCCACCCATTCTGCCTCAACCCGAGCTATCGTCCCATTGCCAATCTTCCCTTGGCGGAACGAGTGGCAAGAATGCGCGATCCGGAATTGCGCGCTCGCCTGCTGTCCGAGCAGCCCGAGGACCCCAATCCCGCGTTCGTCGAAACAGTACTGCTGCAGGGCAACCTCTATTACATGGACGAATCCGCGAACTACAATTTCGCGGACAAGGACAACCTGATGTTGAAAGCGGAGCGCGAGGGGCGGCCGGCCAAGGAAGTCATCTACGACGCCCTGCTGGAGGATGACGGACACGCGATCCTGTGCCGTTACTCTGCAGATCTGGACACCTACCTTGAACGAACCGCGAAGCTTTTCGGCCAGCCCCTCACAATTCCGGGGCTGGGCGACGGCGGGGCACACTATGGCATGATCTGCGATGCCGCCTACACCACCTATCTGCTGGCGCAGCGCGTGGGTGAGCATGGGATAACGCTCCCCCAGGCGGTCCAGTCGATAACCAGTCTGGCGGCCCGGTCGGTCGGGCTTTGCGACCGCGGCGTGTTGGCGCCCGGCTACAAGGCCGACGTGAACGTCATCGACATGGACCGGATCAAGCTGCACCGACCGGTGGTAAAGACCGATCTTCCGGCTGGCGGAAAGCGGTTGACGCAACGGTCGGAAGGCTATGTGGCTACCATCGTCAGCGGCACGGTCACCTATCAGGAAGGCCAACCCACGGGCGAGCTGCCAGGACGCCTGGTTCGCGGAGAAAAGAAGGCGCCCGCCATTGCCCGGGAACCTGCTTTGGTCGGCTGACACCGGTTCGTGCATCCGGTCATGCCATATGGCTGACGGCCACGCGTGCTGAGGTGTGGGACGCCGGGTCCATCTTGAACCCGGTCAGGCGCACTGCTGGGCCGCTCGGGGAGCTGATGGATAGATGCCGAACAATTCCGTGATCTCGCTGGAAATCGAACACCGGATCACTGTCATCTCGGTCTACGATCCGCCGGCCAACGCCCGTTCCGCGCCTGTCGGGACCTTGGGCGCATGAGTGCCTCTGCTGCGGCCCGGCGCGCGGTTCTGGCGCCAGGCGCCGGCATCGATGCGGTTCGCATCGAGACGTGCGACGCGCCAGAACCCGGTTGGGGAGAGGCACTCGTCCAGGTGCGCGCGGCAACCCTCAACTACCGGGACCTGATTGCCGCACGCGGACAGCTCCCGGGAATGGACCATCGGCCTGCTTACGTCCCCTTGTCGTGCGGTTGCGGCGAAGTAGTCGCCGTAGGCCCAGGTGTCCGGCGGGTGGCTCCAGGCATGCGCGTGGCGCCGATCTTCGCGCTCGGCTGGATCAGCGGGGGTTTCGAGACACTGACGGACGCACATCTGGGCGGCACTGTCGACGGCACTGCAGCATCCCTGGCGGTATTTCCCGCCGAAAGCCTCGTAGCCATCCCGGACATGCTGGGCGACCTCGAAGCGGCCACCCTCCCCTGTGCCGGAGCAACGGCGTGGAGCGCATTGACGCTTGTCCGCCCCATCCATCCCGGTGACCTGGTTGTGCTGCAGGGTACTGGAGGGGTGTCGATCGCGGCGTTGCAGTTCGCGAAAGCTGCGGGAGCGCAGGTCGCTATCACATCGTCGTCGGACGCCAAGCTTGCCAGGGCCCGGTCCCTCGGCGCCGATTTTTGCATCAACTACAAGAGCGACCCCGATTGGGCCGCGGCCATCCGTCGTCAGGCTGGCCGAGGCGGTGATCTGCTGATCGATGTCGTCGGCACTACGGAACTGGCCAAGGCCGCGGCTGCACTTGATCCTGACGGATTTATCGCATCGGTTGGCTTGCTGGGTGGAGCACGGTCACGGCAAGGCAAGGCTGAACGGCCGATCGTACCCGTCATGACCGGCAACCGCGATACGGTCGAGGCCATGTTGCGGGCCATCGAGGTCAACAGAATCCGACCGGTCGTGGACCGGGTGTTTTCGCTCGAACATCTGTCAGATGCGCTGCACGAACTGGAAAGCGGCCGCTTCTTCGGAAAGATAGGAATTCAGATCCGTTGATTCGGTTGCTCTGAGGCAGGCCCGGCGAAACCGATCCCGCCGCTGATCGAACTGCCGGACATTCCGCACATTTCGCCCACTTGAACTGGGCGAAGCCGCATCAAGTGCCGCGGAACTGGGGAGGCCGACGCTCCCCAAAGGCACTTACCCCTTCGAGATAGTCTTCCGACCGCATCAGGAGCGGCTGCATCGACGCTTCGTTCTCGAGGAAGCTGCAGAAGTCCGTACTGGCAGCCAGTTCGTATTGCCGCTTGGCCATCTCAAGCGCGAGCGCCGGCCCCTTCGCCAAGCCCCGCGCCAGGTCCAGCGCGCGATCCAGGACGGGCGCGTCGCTCACAAGCTCGAGAATGAGGTTGAGCGCGAGCGCCTCCTCGGCCCCGATGAACCGCCCGGAATAAGTGATTTCCTTGGCTCGCATGAGGCCGACGTTGCGGGCGAGCAGCCATGACGCACCGCCATCCGGCGCGAGCGCGGTCTTGTTGAACACCTGCGCGAAACGGGCGGTAGGACTGGCGATTACCATGTCGCAAGACAAGGCATAGCTCCAGCCAACGCCCATGCAGACGCCCGACACTGCCGCGATCGTGGGCTTCTTGAGCGAGTAGATGGCGCGGCTGATGCGGTGGAGGCGTTCCATTCGATGAAGAGTGCTGCGCACATCCCGGCTTCCGAACTCGCCCACGTCCATACCGGAGCAGAAATCACCCCCGGCGCCGGTCAGCACGACAGCACGGACCTCGTCGTTCTCACGAAATCCCTCGAATGTCTCGAAGAGCTGGCATCGCATATCCATCGTGATCGCGTTCTTCTTGTCCGGACGCGCCAGCGTCACGACGGCAACCCCGTCCTTGGTATGCACTTCGACGGTCATATTTTCCCCCTGGAGCAGACCCGCTCAATAAAACGAGAAATGCAGGATGCCCTTGCTGCTATGCGTGGCTTTCACCAGCTCGAGAAGCCGGCCCGACAGTGTCATGACAAGGTCGAAATCCGCTGTCAGGTCGCTCGACATCAAACGTCCCGTCGGATGGCTTGTTTATTGACGTCGTCCGGGTGCCGGATCGCCGAATCCGCACGGCGCCAGCCAATGCTGTCGCTGTGCTCGACGCCCTCAACCTGGTAAGGCTTGATATCGAGCAGGAGCGTGTCGTTATCAACGAAGGTATATTGGCGCACCTGCACGACAGCGACCATCCGTGGGTCGATTCCGGTCCACAGGTGATGCCTTATCAACCTGTTCTCCTCGTCAACTTCGAACCGGCCGGCATAGCCGGCAAAGGTCGAGTAGGCGCGCGCGACCTCGTTCGCCGGCTCCTCGGACAGCGCCTGATCACGCAGTCCGGCATTGGCAATGTCGCGCGGATTCCTGTAGGTGGCGAGGCTTCGGTCGCGCGCCATCATCTGCACCTGCACAAAGCCGGCAGGGTCGTATGTGAGCAGCCCCACGGGGTCGGGGCCCAAGGGGTGCTCAAGGAAAGCTCCAGCCCGGAACCGCTCCCAGTTCACCAGGGCCCAGCTTCCGCAAAGCCGTTCTGTGTCTGTAGGAATTGGCAAAATGCGCTCCGGAATTGCACGCCCCGTCGTAACTTGACAACTATGTCGATTCTTGCGACGCTGGCAAGTGCAATTCGGATTTCAGCGCCAGTCCTGGGCCTTCGAATGAGCGCTGTCCGGCCGCTGCGCGAGCGCGGCGGCCCTCGGGAAAGCAGCGCTTCCGGATAGGGATCGGCCGCCCTGCCACCTGGGCGGCGAGGGGGTTTTCCGAATTGAAGTCGAATGGTGAGGTTAGAAAAGTGGCGCAAAACGAGATTCAGGTCCCCGCCTTCAAAATGCCCAGGGTTAGCGCGTTCAACCGGCGGCCCCAGGCCGCTGCACCGGCAGAGCCTGCGTCCAGGCAGTCTCGTCAAGAGCCGGCCAAGGCAGCGCCCGCAGTCCCCCCGCCTCCGCCCTACATCGATTCCGACGCGGACTCCGTTTTCGCCTATCGCGAATGGATCGACACCTATTTCTATCCGCGCATCCTGGCAAAGCAGCGGCAAACATTCGATGTCACGATCGAGCCTCGTGAAATCGCCGGCGTCTACACCGAGGTGATCAGGCCGGCGGGAGGTGTGGCTCCGAACTGGGAGGGACGGGTCCTGCTCAACCTCCACGCGGGCGGCCTGACGTTCGGCTCCCGGATGTGCGGCCAGTTGGAATCGGTGCCTGTCGCCGGGCTGGCCCAATGCGAGGTCATCAGCGTGGACTACCGGCTCGCACCGGAGCACAAGCACCCCGCCGCCGCCGAAGATGTCGTCGCGGTGTTCAATGCGCTGGCCGAGACCTACGGCGCATCTTCGATCGGCATTTTCGGTTACTCCGCTGGCGCCTTGCTGGCGACGCAGGCGATCTATCGGCTGCAACAGGCCGGTCAGCCCCTGCCCGGGGCACTGGCCCTCCTGTTCGGGGCCGCGAGTTACTGGGGAGAGGGCGATTCCTCCTGCTGGGCGCCGGCGATTTCGGGTCGGTCGATGCCGGCGTGGGAGGACCATCTCTATTTCGTCGGGGCCGACGGCCAGGATCCCTCGGTCTTTCCGCTCCGTTCCGAGGAAGCCCTCAAGGCGTTCCCCCCGTCCCTGCTTATCTCCGGGAGCCGCGACTTTGCGCTGAGTTCGGTCGTGCACACCCATTCGCGGCTGGCAAACCATGGCGTACCCGCGCAGCTGAACATCTGGGAGGGCGTCGCTCACGCTTTTTCCCACGACTTCCGGCTGCCCCAGTCGGCAGAGTTGTTTGCTGCCCTCATTGCATTCTTTGACAAACATCTTGCAATTGCGCCGCCTGTTCCAGACGTTCGCGGCGTGGCCCCGGCAAACCACGGAGCCGATTGAGGTGGAAATTCCGGGCGGAATTGCTTGTTATGACTTGCCCGGCGCAGCCGGCCAAAGGAGAATATCGACGT
>Ga0068860_100006595_pt1 | contig 11657 bp, 10 predicted proteins | sample KBSSwiS32_FD_66597 | JGI IMG/M metagenome (GOLD analysis project Ga0068860, IMG submission 66597) | Switchgrass rhizosphere microbial communities from Kellogg Biological Station, Michigan, USA - KBS Switchgrass S3-2 | ecosystem: Host-associated > Plants > Roots > Rhizosphere > Soil ... | reverse complement strand
TGCGGGAGAGCAAGACTAAATTTGAGCTAAATAAAAAATTTTTATTGTCGGTCCTCCCGGCGCACGGCGATTGCGGCCACATCATCGGGAGCAGTCTTCACAGAATTCTCGGGAATTGATTGCGCTACGATCCGTTTGAGCAACGCCTCAGCAGTGGGTGCGGAATGATCCAGAACTAGCTGCCCCGGAGTCACCCGATGGCCCTTGTCTTTCGTCCAGGGGAACAAGCCATCAGTGTAGAGGAGGAAAGCATCCCCGGGCTCAAGATCGATCGCTGTTTCAGTGAATGCCGCTCGTATGATCAAGCCCAGTGGAGGCGCGACCGAAGCGACGGATTCTGTTGTGCCGTCGTGACGAACAACCAAGAGCGACGGGTGCCCTGCGCCGACGACCTGAGCCTGTCCGGTTGCGGGATCAAGGGCAACACACATCGCGGTCATGAATGAGCGCGCGCCGAAGGTGCTGCGAAAATCATTATCCACAGCTTCCATTAAGCTGGCCGGCGAATCGTGATCCATGCTGCCGTGGTGAAAAAGAAGTTTTGCCAGCGTGGTAAGCAACGCGGCGGACGCGCCGTGCCCTGTGCCATCTGCGATCCAGAATAATACCCGGCCGTCCTTCATTCGGAGCCAGCCATAGATGTCGCCGCCGACCTGGATGACAGGATGGTAGCACGTTGCGATTTGCCAACCCGGTAGCAACAGCGGTTTTTGTGGTATCAATGACTGCTGCGTTAGGCGCGCGGCTGCCAGATCGCGCTCCAGATCGCGGCGCCATTTCTCCAGTTCATCGTTTTGATGCTCCAGTTGTCGCCGCATTGAGCGAAGCCGAAGTTGCGTCTCAATTCGTGCCCGCAACACCGAAGCATTGACAGGCTTGGTCACAAAATCGTCCGCACCTGCCTGTAGACAGGAGACCTCGCTTTGCTCGCTGCCATGTGCCGTCAGCATGATGGCCGGGATTTGGGCGACCGTCGGGTCCTGGTCCGAGCGAAGGCGCCTAAGCACCTCCGCGCCGTTTAGACCTGGCATGTCGAAATCCAGCAGCAAAAGCGATGGCGGACGCGCGTGAATTGTCGCCAGTGCTTCGGAACCATCCTTTGAGACGTGGCAATCGTAACCACCAGCGCTGAGCAGTTGGGCCAACACCCTGCGACTCATTGCGTCATCGTCGACGACCAAAATCTCTGCGTGTGAATTGTTGCGCATCTGTACTTCGGATTCGGATTACACACGCCGGCGTATTGTATTTGTGATCCTCTTTGTCAATAAATCCGAGCACCTCGAACAAAGCGTGATTTAATCATTGGCAAGGGGTCTGAGTCCGGATACGATTAGCAAAATTTTCATTATGAAATTTTCAATCCCGCTCGCTCTCCTCGCGGTTTTCTTTTTGGCCTCATGCGCTGAGGAGCCGCCACCACCGGCACCGCGCCACAGGGCGTCGACTTACCCGCCGACCCAACCGCAAGAATACCCACCGCAGCAGCCATTTAACCCAAATGGACCGGTCCAGCCAATGACCACACCGCCGCCCGTCGTTGCTTCTTCGCCTCCGCCCGCGGGCGCGCCGCCGACAAAGGTGGCAAAGGGAGATTATCCCTACGGAATCCCGGTCCCCGGCAAACCGCATTTGGTGGAGAGCCCGTATTCGCCCGGCAAATATATCGATGTGGAAGGATTCCCTCCCGGGACTGAAGTGAAGGATCCTTATACCGACAAGATTTTCCTTGTGCCGTAACGTGAGCGGTCCCGGAATTCCGCTGATGCGGGATGGTGATACCGGTTAGCGCAGGACAGGCTTTTTATGCGAACATCCGGCACGAACATCAGGGACGTTTAAATTCATTCTATGGATTTGCGGATAAAACGGGCGCCTCGAATCGATCTCGAAATCACTGTGCCGGGTGATAAGAGCATTTCGCACCGGGCGGTGATCGTCGCGGCTCTCTCCAATGGCGTATGCACACTGCGTGGATTTCTGCCAAGCGAAGATTGCATGCACACGGTAAATGCAATGCGCGCTCTGGGAATCAAGATCGAACAGCCTGAGGCGACCAGGTTGATCATTCATGGGAAGAGACGGGTCCTTACCGCGCCGACCCAGGAAATCAATTGCGGCAATTCTGGAACGACCATGCGGCTCCTGGCAGGTCTGCTGGCCGGACAAAAATTTGAGAGTCGGTTGGTGGCGGATCCCGGCTTGTCCAAACGGCCCATGGATCGAGTGATCGCGCCGCTTTGTCAGATGGGCGCGAGCGTTGTTGCCGAAGGTCCCGACGGTACACCACCGTTGCGCATCCATGGCGGGTCGCTTCTTGGAATTCAATACCGCCCATTGGCAGCGAGTGCGCAAGTCAAAGGGGCACTGCTGCTGGCGGGTCTCTTTGCGAAAGGCAAGACCACCGTTGAAGAACCAGTGCCGACGCGAAATCACATGGAGAAGATGCTCAATTATTTCCTGGTGCGATCGACAACGGAAGATGACGGCAGCGTTAGCGTTTTTGGCGAACAGGTTCCTGAGTCACGGGATTTCGACATTCCTGGCGACATTTCTTCGGCCGCGTTTTGGCTCGTTACCGCTGCGGCGCAGAGCCGTGGACATCTGCTGATTCGCGACATTGGATTAAATGATACGCGGACGGCCATGCTGGGCGTGCTACTGCGAATGGGTGCGCACGTTCGAGAAGCCGTCGAGGATGTCGAGCAGGTTGAACCTCGCGGGGTGGTGGAAGTTACCGGAGTGCCCCTAAGAGCCACGGTTATTCAGGGGAAAGAAGTGCCACAGCTCATTGACGAATTGCCTATTTTGTCCATCGCAGCCGTTCTGGCGAGCGGCAAAACAACCATCCGGAATGCGGAGGAACTGCGCGTTAAAGAAACCGATCGCATCGCGGCGATCGCGCACAATCTGCGCGCCATGGGCGCGCAAGTCGCCGAATTACCTGATGGGCTTGAAATTTATGGACCAGCGCCGTTGCACGGAGCACGTCTGCCGAGCTTTGGCGACCATCGCATTGCCATGGCCTTTGCTGTAGCGGGGCTGTTTGCGGAGGGCGAGACGGTTATTCAGGACGCCGAGTGCATTCGTGAATCGTATCCGGGATTCGAAGCAGTTCTCGAAGAATTTACCAACCCGAAGCGGATGCAGGTTAGCACGCCCGTCATCGGTTCGCTCGCTCCCGTGCCCACGCAGGAGGGCTAACGAGGTTTTGTTAGGCACGAACGACACATGGGATCATACGCTTCCCAACACCGTGTGATCGCCATTGATGGTCCCGCGGCCTCGGGGAAGAGCAGCGTTGCGCGGAAGCTTGCTCGACAACTCGGATTTATCTACGTCAACTCGGGTGCAATCTATCGAGCGATCACCTGGCATCTCCTTCAAAACGGGATTCAGCCCGGGGAGGGCGAGCGCATCGCCGAGGCGCTGGATTCAGCAACGCTTGCATGCGTTGTTCGAGACGGTGAGGCGCGCATCGTTGTCGATGAAGTCGATCCTACCGAGCATTTGCGCGATGACCGTGTGAACGAGAGTGTCTCTCGTGTCAGCAAACTATCGCGAGTTCGCGAAATCGTTTCAGAGAGACTTCATGACTGTGCCGGGGGGCATGACGTCGTAATCGAAGGTCGGGACATTGGATCGGTCGTTTTCCCCGACACCCCGTACAAATTCTATATCGATGCTTCTCCTGAGGTGCGTTTGCAGCGTCGTGCTGCACAGGGTGAGCGCGACGAAATCACCATTCGCGATCGCGATGACGTCTCACGGGCCGTCTCGCCACTGGTAAAAGCGAAAGACGCGCACCTGATCGACACTTCGCGTGTAACGGTTGAGCAAGTGGTGACGGAGATAATCATACGGCTCGAGCAAGCGGGTTTGCCGATTGGCGATATTCAGATCACAAATCGCGCGCTCGGCGAATGAATTTCTATTATTGGGTTGGCTATCATTTGAGCCGGCTGGCTGGCCGATTGTTGTTTCGGTTTCGCATCATTCATCGGGAGCGCATGATTCAAGGCGGACCGGTGATTCTGGCAATGAATCACCAGAGCTATCTCGATCCGCCCCTGGCCGGGATCACTAGTGATAGACCGATTTATTTTCTCGCCCGCCGAACGCTTCTGGATGTCCCGCTATTAGGCTCGGTTTTGCCAAAGGTGAACGTTATCCCGGTAAATCAGGAAGGAGTTGATCGAAGCGCCATCAAAGCTGTGATCCGCGTTTTACAAGCCGGTAACGGCGTCCTGGTATTCCCGGAAGGCTCGCGCACGCTCGATGGCAACCTTCAAGCGGCGGAACCGGGTTTGGGATTGATAATCGCCAAAACGCTGGCGCCGGTCGTGCCGATGCGGATCTTCGGCGCTCGCCAAGCGCTGCCGCGCGGCGGCGGCCGGCTTCGGCTTGTGCCCATTACAATCGTCATTGGGGAACCAATCTTGTTTCGCGCAGCCGATCTTGAGCCGCCAGGAAAGAATCTGTACGCCGGACTGAGCGATCGCGTCATGAAGGCCATCTCCGAGCTGCGCCTGGATTGATGCGCACTGACCTGCTTGCGCTAGCGATATTCACTTGGATACTGCGTAGTGAATCTGCCAGACGAAAGTACGCAAAAATCGCCAACCCACCGAGCTCCAAAAGCCGCGGTTCTGCTAATGGCAGTGATTGTGATTTGTCTGGCGATGCTGGCAGTTTTTGCCAATGTCCAGCGTTCCCGGCGTGATGCCATCGAAGTAGTCGCAGTTAAATCGACAGCTTCGCCTACGCCTCAAGAGCGTTGACTTTCGTTTGACTTCGAAAGCCTATCCGATTTCTTCGTGCTCCACCAAAAAAGACCCAAGTCACCCGTGATATGAAAGGTTTCTCGTCCTGTCATTGCTGATTCCTTTTGCGCTGGTTTGCTCTTGCCAAAAACAAAATTCAACTGTCGAACAACAACTCGCTCAACGGAAAACGGAGTTGGATGCCCGGGAGAAAGCATTGGACGAAAGGGAGAAAGCATTGGCGGAACGAGAGAAATTGGTCGCGAACCCCAGGGTTGTTCCAGTTCCTCGACCTTGACCAGCCCCCGCCGAGTCTCAGCGGACGGTTCCTCCTAATCTCCAGGGCCTCATGGGCAGAATACAAGAGCTACAAAGAAGGAGGGTTCCCGCGGCAGGTAATCAGGCAGCGATTCCTGCCACAGAACAAGCTGCTTCGCCAATTCCGTCGCCGACGCCGGAGTAATTCTGAGACCTGGTCAGGCGCTCTTTCCGAAAGAGTTCGGTGAGTTAGTCGACTGCATGGCAAGCTCGCGCGCGTATTGAAGGGTGTCGATGGAATCGACGTTCTTGTCGCGTCGAATCGCCTTAATTCTGGGGAAACGCAGTGCAAGTCCACTGGCGTGACGAGTGCTAGGCTGGATTGAATTGAAGGCCACCTCGAGCACGACATTTGGGTTCACTCTGCGATAGCGGCCGTGGTCGGCTATTGTGTTTTGTTTAAAATGCTCCGTTAACTCTGCAATCTCTACATCGGTCAATCCGCTGTAGGCTTTGCCGATCGGCAGGAGTTCGCCGGTGGTTTCGTCGCGCACCGCGAACGTATAATCGCTTAACACATTGTTGCGTTTTCCATGGCCAAGCTCCGCCGCGATAACAACCACATCCAACGTCGCTAATTCGCGTTTCAGTTTGAACCAAAACATTCCGCGGGTGCCAGGGAGATAAAAACTTTCGGCGTCTTTGATCATCAAACCTTCATTCAAACGCTGACGCGCATCCTGGAAAATTTGCTCAATTTCCGTCGCGGAACGCGCTGGTGTTACGTTCGCTCTCTGAAATTTGGGCGGCAATTTGAGCGTGCCGAGTTGTTCCCGCCGCTCACGAAGCGGAATTTTCAAAAGGGAGCATCCGTTCATCCAGAGAAGATCGAAAATCACAAAGGCGACCGGGACATCCGCTGCCGCTTCGGCAAACAGATCAGCAGTGTCGTCCTTGCGCCCAAGCCGCTTTTGCAGATCGAAGAAGGTCAGTCGCCGCCCTTTGTCAAAAGCGATGATTTCGCCGTCAGCAATTAGCTCTTGGTCAAACCTCCTGGCTTGGTCGACCAGCTCCGGAAATTGCCCGGTAATTCGCCGCAAATCGCGCGAGAAAATCTCGACCCTATCTCTGCTACGATGAAGCTGTGCGCGAATCCCGTCGAATTTATCTTCAACGTACACCGTAGACGGGATCTGTGATCCTGACCGGCCGCGGTCAACGTCCGCGGCTACAGTAAAGCGTTCCCAAACCGCTTCAGCTGTTGGTTCGGGAGTGGCGAGCATGCATTTGATAGGACGAAACATTGATAGCTCGGCACTGTGCAGCTCTTTTCGTGAGGCCAGCAGCGCCGTCCAGCCGATGTCGCCTAACAACATGTTGGCCTGTTTCACTTCTTCGAGCGAAACATCAAATGCCCGTGAGATGGCTTCCTCTACCAGACCCTCGCGTAAACCGATGCGCAGGTCGCCAGTCAAAATTTTGACCACGTACTCGCCTTCTCGCGCGGATAAAATCGAAAATCGCTCTCGCAGCAGCTTTGCCTTGGCGATCGGTCCGCGCGCGCTCTGAAGATTTTGGAACAACTCGGCTGATTCGAGAATGCCGAATGGTTGCGGCGACGTTCGGCCATCGAGAACTTCAAACGCACTCTTGCCAGCGTCGCCATGTCTGGTGGCGATTCCATGAAAATCCGAATCACCGATTTTGGTCGCGTCCTGCAGCGCGCGGAAGATTACGGCCCATCCGACCTGCAATATCCGCGGATCGCTTTGGGCAAATGCTCTTCCGGTGAAGTAAGTGGTTACAATCGGAAGCTGCTCATTTGTCAGGCCGCGCAGATAATCGGACAGCAACCGAATCTTCTCCAGTTTTGCCGGAGTCGCACCGATGTTTTCACCGACATTCGCGAAATCCAGAAATTCAGATTGCTGCGCAGACTCGCAGGAAGGCTGCGCTGCGGCGGAATTCTCCGTCAGGGATTTTAGTGCGATCTCCCTTCGTCCGAAGTGCAGTTCCATCTGGTTCTCTTCAGTCAGCGCCCATGCTTCGAGACCGCGTGCGCGAAGATCGGAGGCAAAAGCGGCGGCGAAACCATGGAGCGTCAACACTCGGCGCGGCTGCACCAATTCCACGTACCGAAGCAAATCGTCATAATCCGCGTGATCGGATAGAGGAAATGCCGCATCGACCTGGTAGCGATACACCGCGTGAGGATCGACAGCCCATCCACTGATCAGCGCTACACGTTTCCGTGGGATCTTCTCCAGCATGGGCGAGCGGTTCGCGCTGGGCGGACAGATCAACACCTTGCCGGCGACGTCGTTTCGATTGTATCGCACGTATTTGCAAAACGATTGCCCCAGTTGTTCGTAGATGCGGGTCATTTGATAAACCGAGCCATGCAGCATGGGCGTCAAATCCGCGCCCTCGAGCGCACAGAGGATTTCCTGCGCCTTGCCTAACGAGTAGCCCAGCAGCACCGGCACTTGACCAGCGTCAATCGTTTCGCTGCAGAACGCGACCATTCGGTCAATCACCTCTTTCGTGGGCGGGAACCGATAGCGCGGCACGCCGAAGGTTGTTTCCATCACAAGCGTGTCGGCATGACACCACTCTACCTGCTCGGCGGACATACCAGGGCGCAGCTTCAAATCGCCAGTGTAGAGGAGCGTGTTCTCGCCAGCGAAAACAACGCACTGCGCCGAACCAAAGATATGCCCGGCAGGTATCAACATTACATCAACGCTGCAAATAGATCGTCTTTCCCCAAATGGCAGTGGATACTCGATGCGCGACCCCGGCAGACGGACCTGCATCAGGCGCGCTGTGCGCTCGGAAACGATTACCTCCCGGTGCGGCGCGATGTGGTCACTATGCGCATGGGATACGAACGCGAAACGTTTTGCGTCCCACGGGTCCAACCAGAAATCCTGTTGCGGCAAGTAAACACCGCGCTCGTAGCGAACCTCAATCACGCAGAAAATTACTTCGCAATTCGCGTCAGTTCCATAGCACGCCTGATGCCGATAACCACGGTGGTTGCGCGTTGACACGTGCCTCAGGGACCCGTTTTATTACGGAAATGAGATTTGCCGTCGCACTTCTGATTTTGACTTTTTCGGTTGTTTCCGCTCCCGGGAAGGGCGCACGGGAGGAACCCAAAGTCGTCGAGAAAGTCACGGCGCTGCCGATGGCGTTGGACCCAAATTTCGAGTTTCGAAAAACCAAGCTTTTCTTCATGAGTGAGAAAGGGCTAAAGCCGAGTGAGAGGGCACACGATTCGAGCAACAAGGTTGGCGGGAAGACAAATGCGCCGAACCAGAAAACTTCTGTGCTTCAGGATGCGCCCATCGTTTTTGAGAGGCAATACCGTCTTTTCGGCGCAGTCACCGGGGTCGATCAACGGCAGCGTTTCGGTGACTACTTCGATTTTTTTTGGCGCTCAAAACGCCCCTCGGATGTGACCGTGCGCCTGGAATATCGCCAGGAGAAGTTGCACGAACACGTCCAGGCGCAGGAGATCACATATAGAAACGTGCGCGGCACCAACAAGACTGAATTCAAGGTGATCGGCGACGATTACCTCGATGACGGCCGCGTAATTGCGTGGCGCTGCCTCCTGATCGCGAACGGCCGAATCGTGGCAGAAAACCGCTCGTTTCTGTGGGAATAGATTGGTGGCAGGTGCGCGCCCTGGCGTTTTTGCTCCCGCCACGCCGCCGTGCCTTGAAGATTCGAAGCGACGCGGCTCATTAAGCGCTGCATTCCGAATCAGTTGATGATAGATTTCTCATGCGTGGGCAGGTTTGACAGCATGGGTTTCGGGCTGGTATCGTTTGGAAGAGTAACTGTGGACTCATCTATTCAAGTTGGGGTAAGAGGGCCGACCGTATGGGTGAAAGTGGAGGGAAAAGGTAGTTTCCTCAATAGCGGCAATCTCAAGGAGTTCGCGCGCGAAATGTTGGATCGTGGGTATCGCGAATTTGTGGTCGACCTTGCGGATTGCGCCATGATGGATTCCACATTCATGGGAACAATGGCCAGCGTGGCATTGCGGCTAAAGGAACTCGGGCGCGGCCACCTTCACATTGTTCATTGTGGCAATCGCAGTCAGCAACTTCTTTCCGGGCTCGGATTGGATCAGATATTCGATATCCACAGCGACGGCAGCGGCTCGCCCGAATGCGAAGCGCTTGAACAAGCCTCCAGAAGCCAGACTCTGGATTCCCGCAAGAGGGAGCAGGCAGAAACCATGCTCGAAGCGCACGAAGCGCTTTGCGAGGCAGCGGCGGAAAATATCTTTCGCTTTAAGGACGTTCTCGATTTCCTAAGACAAGATCTTCATCACGAGACGTCTTCGAAGTAAGCTGGCCTCCCGCAATGTGGCCGACTCTTCTCCTCGGACTGCTTGTCGCGTCTTTGGCTGGGTGGGGTACCACTGCGTATCTCCAGAGTCGGCGAATTCGCAGACTGGAGCGCTCGCATGAAGAGATTCAAGTCGAGGAGACACTTGTCTTCGATTTCCTGCACGGGTTGGGCGAGGCGTTTCGTGGGACAATTCGACCCCAGGAATTGCATCGACTCATTGTTGAAGGGGCCGTGCGCATTCTGGACGCACAGGGTGGCTCGCTCTACGTCACTGATCGGACAGGTGGCAAGCTCACACCGGTATTTATCTCGAAAGGCTGTCCGCCGCTGGTGGATGTTCCGCAAGATATTTTACAACAAGCCGCTGCCAATCCTATCGCCCTTGAGAGCTTCCTGCGGCTCCATACAGTGGGTGCGACCGAAGGATTGATTGGGCGCGTTTGGCAAACAGGCCAGGCCGTTTGTCTCAACGAATTCTCGGAAGCCGCGGAGTTGGCCAAATTGCGGGGAAGCGCCTTTGGCAGCGTCTCAGTGATGGTCACAGCGCTCGGATATGGCGAGCAAGATCTCGGTGTTCTGGCCGTCGCCAACGGTCCCATGGGTGCGCCCTTTTCGCAGGCTGATTTTGTCGTTTTCAAATCCATCGCCGAGCAATCGGCCTTTGCGCTCTACAACGCGATCATTTATTCGATGGCAAACGAAAAAAAACGGCTGGATCACGACCTCGAAATCGCGCGAGACATTCAGCGCATCCTGCTCCCATCTGAAGCGCCGGCCATCAATGGGTTCCAAATCAGCGGGATTAACGTGCCAGCTCGCCAGGTAAGCGGTGATTATTTCGATTACATCCATGTCGACCAAGAGCGACTTGGCGTTGCAATCGCAGATGTTTCCGGCAAAGGCGTCCCTGCATCGCTGATCATGGCGATTTGCCGCAGCGTGTTGCGTGCAGAGGCGGCCCGGAACCCGTCCCCGGCGGATGTGTTACGAAAAGTAAATCGGCAGCTTTATCCGGACATTAAAGAAGACATGTTCATCAGCATGGCGTATCTGGTGTTGGATCATCGGCACGATGGCATCACGCTCGCGCGGGCCGGACACGACGCGCCGTTATGGTACCAGCAGCAGTCGCAAACTGTAACGCCAATAAAGTCGCCGGGAATGGTGGTGGGAATTGACAGCGGAAGTGTGTTCGATAGGCTTACCACCGATTTCTCGGTACCGCTCCAGCGCAACGATTGCCTCGTTCTCTACACCGACGGCGTCACTGAAACGCTTAACTCCGATGGAGACGAGTATGGCGTTGATCGCATGATGCAGTCGCTTCGCGCCAGCGCGAACGATGGTGCGCAAGCGATTGTGAAGAGGATTATCGAGGACGTGCGCGAGTTTACCGGTTCGGTGCCGCAAAACGATGACATTACCGTGATAGCCATCCGCAAAACATGAAAAAGATCCCTTCCCGTGAAGAAGAAATGAATTCGTCAGTGCAGGCGAAGCAGCCCTCTCCTACGGTCGCAGGCGACGCTGATTCCGACGATGCAATGGCTGGCTTGCAAGCCGATCTCGACCGGTTCCGTGATCTCGCGCTGCGCAGCCAGGCTGATTTCGACAACTACAAGAAACGTGCAGCCCGCGAAAAAGAGGATGCGGTGAAATACGCCAACAGCTCGCTTCTCCAACGTTTGGTCTCAATTCTCGACAATTTTGAGCTGGGTTTGGCAGCCGCAAAAACGGAGGGTACGCAATCTCCGATCTATTCCGGAATGATTCTCGTTCAAAAACAGCTGAACGATTTGCTTGAGGAAAATGGACTGCAAGCAATCGAAGCGGAAGGCAAAAAGTTTGATCCCAACCTGCACGAAGCGATTGCCCACGAGGCGAGCGATAGGCCCGAAGAAACAGTCATCCGCCAGGCCCGGCGAGGTTACCGGTTTAAGGATCGTCTGCTGCGACCTGCGCGCGTCGTTGTTTCCAGCGGCCCGGCGAAGTAGTGAGCATGAGTCCTTCCGAGCGAAGTCGAGGGATCCCGTGACATTATCACACTGTCGCGCAACGGGATCCTTCGACTTCTCCCGTGTCTGCGGGATCCGCTCAGGATGACAACTCCCGAAAATGGCTACTGAGAAACGCGATTACTACGAAGTGCTCGGCGTGGGCCGAACTTCCACCGATGAGGAAATCAAACGAGCCTATCGCAAGCTCGCCGTAAAGTTCCATCCTGACAAAAATCCGGACGATCCGCACGCCGAGGAAAAATTTAAAGAA
>Ga0068860_100006593_pt1 | contig 11657 bp, 10 predicted proteins | sample KBSSwiS32_FD_66597 | JGI IMG/M metagenome (GOLD analysis project Ga0068860, IMG submission 66597) | Switchgrass rhizosphere microbial communities from Kellogg Biological Station, Michigan, USA - KBS Switchgrass S3-2 | ecosystem: Host-associated > Plants > Roots > Rhizosphere > Soil ... | reverse complement strand
AGCGAAAAGAACTGGACCGATTACATCCCGTACAATCCGGCCGTCAAGGTCGATGACATAGGATTCTTTAAGGACTATGCCGTGGTGTCGGAAGTTGAGAATGGGCTTGAATACATCCGGGTTATGGACCGCAAGACGAGGCGGGCATCGGTTAGGATCGAAACTCCTGAGAGCGTTTATACGATGAGCGTTGGGAACAATCCAGAGTATGATACGCCAGTCATCCGATACAACTATTCCTCGATGATCACTCCAGGTTCGACCTATGAGTTCGATCTCAAAACACGCCAAAGTAAGCTGATCAAACAACAGGAGATTCCCAGCGGCTATGACAAAACTCAGTACGAGACGAAACGCGTATGGGCTGTTGCTCGTGATGGAGTAAAGGTTCCGGTCTCGCTGGTTTGGAAGAAAGGAACCAAGATGGATGGTTCCGCTCCTATGCTGCTATATGCATATGGCTCTTATGGGTTTTCAACCGATCCGGGGTTCTCGACGTCGCGCCTTAGTCTGGTCGATCGTGGGATGGTCTACGCCATTGCGCATATCCGCGGCGGATCGGAGCTTGGAGAACATTGGCGATTGGATGGCCGCATGTTCAAGAAGTTGAATACATTCTATGATTTTGTCGATTCCGCCAAATGGCTTGTCGCGAACAAATATACCTCCAGTGACCGTCTTGTGATTCAGGGCGGTTCGGCAGGTGGCTTGTTAATGGGTGCGGTTACGAATATGTCACCGGAGACTTTCCATGCCGTGATCGCGCAGGTGCCATTTGTCGATGTGATGAACACGATGATAGACGATACTCTGCCGCTGACGACCGAGGAATGGATCGAATGGGGTAACCCTCGTGATGACAAAAAAGCGTGGGATTACATGGTTCAATACTCGCCGTATGACAATGTAAAGCCGCAGAATTATCCGAATATGCTGATCGAGATCTCTCTCAACGACAGCCAAGTCCCGTATTGGGAAGGTGCCAAATTCGCGGCAAAGGTCCGTGAGGTAAATACTGATAACAACCCGATCCTGCTCAAGACGAATATGGGCGCTGGGCATGGCGGGTCGTCGGGTCGATATGATCGACTGAAAGAGGTTGCTTTCGATTATGCCTACGCGCTGACAGAGGTGGGGGTCACAAAATAACTCCTCATTAGAATTGCCTGGTAGGCGGATAGGCGATTGCCTGTCCGCTTTTTTTTCATTTACCATCCTTTCATCCCACCTTCATTTTGAATGAACCATCGGTCAATTTGACCGAAAAAGACGTTGCCGCGCTCTGAAGGGATCAAACAAAAACAATAGAAGACTTGTTATTTCAGTAGTTACGCGGTTCACCGTTTCATGGTATGACCTTTGCCATCCTTTCATCCGCCAAGTTGTAAAATTCTCCGACCGGGAGTGCGAAGAATCCGATCAATGATAAGACGAGATAGATTATTTGCAGCAACTGTACTTCTTTGCGTAACGATAGGGCCCACGCCGATAGCCTTCGGCCAGACCGGAGGCTCTCCCCTGACAAGCAAAACTGAAGCAACGGTGGACACCGCTTCGACGGCTATTTTGACTCCCCGCTACCTCGTGCCTGTTAGTCCTGTCCGCAATGCCGAGATCAGCGAGAAGATTGTCGAAGCGGCTAAGGCGGCGTCGAAGACGCTGTCACGCACGAAACGAAGAAATGGTGTTTTGATCAGCGACATCATCAGCGAACGTGAAGCGGTTGCTGCTGTAGTTGCCGACGATCTTCGGAACAATGAAAATGCTGCGAGATTATATCGGATCAATTGGGGCCAACTTCTTGCCGATTCAACCAGTGTCGAGGCTTTGACTAGGAATATCGATGAGATTCTGCGGTTCGCGTCAGGTCCACCTTGCGGAAATATACTTTTTGTAGATGATGCAAGCAGTTTCTCAAGCTCAAATCCGCTTTTTGGAGAGATCGTTGCAAATCGTTTTTATGACGCGATTTCGCATTCAAAACTTCGCGTACTGACAGCCGCGACGAAAAACGAATTTGCCGCTGAGATCAGCGCGGATCCTCTTCTCCGTCCGATTTTTGAAAAGATCGAGATAAATACCGAAGACGATTTTGTCGGCGATAAACTTTCGCCCGATCTTAGGGAAATGGTTAACAGTGGCAATCCTGACGGCGTTGTAAAGGTGATTCTCCAGGCGGAAGACATCAACAGTCGGGCCTTGCGTCAGGCTCTTGCGGCAAACGGGGTTACGATCGACAGTAGTGCAGCCAATCTCAACATGATGGTGCTCGATCTGCCGGTAAAGGCGGCGGAATCAGTTGCATCGGCCCAGGGAGCGAAGCATCTATCGCTCGACCGCAAGATGGCCGTGCTCGGTCACATCGAAACCACTACGGGAGCGTCACTTGTCAGAACGATTCAGCAGGGCCTGGACGTCGGACTTCTCGGTACAACGGTCGTCAACTCCAGTTCGGAACTCGATGGGACCGGGATCGGGATAGCCATCCTTGATTCTGGCATTCGCGAAGACCATCGTTCATTCGTCGATGCGAGCGGTCGAAACCGAATCGTGCAGCACAACAGCTTCGCCGCCCAGAATAACCCGGCTCAAGATCTATTTGGCCACGGAACGCACGTGGCATCGCTTGCTGCAGGTAGCGATGGTGCAAACCTGAACCTGGGCGACGGCCTCTATATCAGCAATTACGAAGGCATAGCTCCGGGCGCCAAGATAATTAACCTCCGTGTCCTTGGCGATGACGGATTGGGAAGTTCTGCATCGTTGATCAATGCATTGAACTGGATCCTTACAAACCGTGCTGCGAATAACATCCGCATAGTCAACCTCAGCCTTGGTACACCAGCCGTCGAGTCATGGCGGACTGATCCTTTGTGCCGCGCCGTTAGGCAATTGACCGCGGCAGGCATAGTGGTTGTAGCTGCCGCAGGTAACAACGGAAAGACGCCCGACGGCCAAAAGATTTATGGGGCAATTCATTCCCCCGGAAATGATCCGTCGGTGATCACCGTAGGGGCCGCAAACACGTTTGGAACGGATGGGCGAGACGACGATGGCATCACTACATACAGTTCGCGAGGTCCAACGCGCTCGTACTGGACTGACGCGAATGGTGTCAAACACTTTGACAACCTCATCAAACCCGACTTGGTCGCTCCGGGAAACCTGATAGTGGGCGCTCGAGCTAGAGGGAACGAGATAGCAGCCGAGAATCCTGATCTGACTGTTCAGAATTCAGCCGATGATAGCCGAAAAATGATGTACCTGAGCGGCACGTCAATGGCTGCTCCCATAGTCAGTGGCTCTGTCGCGTTAATGCTGCAAACAAATGCGAAACTGACGCCGAATATGGTTAAGATGATCCTCGAGTATACGGCTCAGAAACTTGCCGGATTCAATACACTCGAGCAAGGCGCAGGCGAGTTGAATATCGAAGGGGCGGTCCGGTTGACGAGAGCGATAAAGACAAATCTACCAAATCCCACACCGCAGGGAACCGCGATGCTAAACGGATCCATGCCCGTTCATGCGAGTACGATAGCGGGCACAAAGTTTCAATGGTCCGGCGGTATTCTGCCAAGCTATGCTGCGGTTACCGGAACCACTCTTATTACGAAATATCAACGCCTCTATGACAATGGCCAACTATTCAGCGACGGGCTGTTGATAAGTGACAGCAATGGGCTGCTGATAAGTGACGGCTTATTAATAAGCGACGGCCTCTTGATCAGCGACGGGCTGCTGATCAGCGACAGCGTACTGCTCGCCGGCAATGCCGATCCGAGCGGTTATCAGACCATGACGTGGGGAACACCGATGGCAGCCTCCGGATTACTTATCTCGGATAATTTCACTCTTGCGGATAGAAATCCTTTAGCCGACGGTTTGCTGATCAGCGACGGGCTCCTGATAAGTGACGGACTGTTGATCAGCGATAGCACATCAACGCAGACAGGTCGCACAGTTTTTCATGGGGACCATACGAAGCGGATGCATTAGGCGACTCTGATCAGTGATCTGGCAAGAGCTAATAATTTGGGACGTCAATTCCGGCGTCCCTTTTTAGCGAAAGCCTCTTACATCTTTTGAATATCGTTTACGAGCGAAAGCAGAGGCCGGGAACCTAAAAAAATCTTGGAACTTTGTAAGCATTTGGCCTATAATGTGAAGCGTCGATTCTGTTTTATTTTTGTCGACGTTCCATTCTTAGCTTTCCTACGCACGAACGAACATCCACGCAGATTGGTTAATGGAAGATAAAGAGCGCACGATAAATCTCTACTTGTGGCTATTGCTGCCGCTCGGGCTCGGCGCAATTATCTGGGCCCTTGTCGGGCTCCAGCCGGAGAGTATCAATCGAGGTGTCGTTGGCCTTTCGCTTGTTACTATATTTCTCAGTTCCCATCTACGGGTCCAGCTCCCTCGGACGAAGATCCACCTTACTATTTCCGACGCCCTCGTGTTCTTGTCACTGCTGATGTACGGCGGCCAGATCGCTCTGCTGACCGCAGTATTCGAAACGATCTTTGCATCTTTGAACCTGAAACGCCAGGGCGTCGTCATGCGGCCCAAGACCCTTGTCATCAATACCCTCATCACGGCCATTTCCGTCTTTATAACCTGGGTGGTCGTTTCCTTAACCTTCGGTCCTCCTACGACCAGCCTTATCACAGAAAACACGACCTCGTTCATCTGGCTTTTGACAGTGATGGCGACGGCTCAATTTTGCGTCCATTCGATCACCGTATCCGCGTTTGTCGCGATCAAGACAGAAAGTTCGCTTTGGAAAGTTTGGAACGAATATCTTCTCAACGCTCTTGCGATGTATTTGTCCGGAGCGGTCGTCGCCGGGATCTGCGCAAAGGCAGTGATGCAGATCAACATGCTGCTTTTTGCGGCAATGGTGGCGTTCTTCGCCATCGTGTACATCACATACCGGCGATACACGAATGATGTGAGAGAGACTGAACGAAAGCGTGTCGAACAAGCGGAGGCCCACATTCTCGAGCTTCAGCATTACGTCGGAAAACTGGAAAAGAGCAGCAAGGCGTTGCGCGAAAGCCGTGAACGGTTCAAGCATGCCGCCTATCACGACGCTCTCACAGGTCTCCCCAATCGGAACTTCGTTATCGACACATTAAAACGATTGATCTCCCAATCTTCGGACGGAAGCGGCAGAAGGTTTTCCGTGCTTTTTCTCGATCTCAATCGTTTCAAGACCATCAACGACAGCCTCGGCCATTCGTTCGGCGACGCGGTGATCAAACAAGTGGCGCAGAGGCTTTATGAACTGATCACCCCGGAGGACGTGGTCGGCCGATTCAGCGGCGATGAATTTGCAATCGTCAGGCGAAATGTCGAATCGACTGAGAACGTGATCGAATTTGCCGAGCGCGTCGCACTATACATTTCCGAACCGCTCAGTATTCAGGAACGAAACGTTTTTGTCTCTGTTAGCATCGGCATCGCCTTCGACAATTCGAAATATGCGATGGCGGAAGAGATCCTCCGAGACGCCGATATCGCGATGTACTATGCAAAGGAAAACAACAAGAGCCATGTAATTTTCGACCAGAAGATGCATGCCAGGGCCGTAAATTTGCTCGAACTGGAGACCGATCTCCGATACGCCATCGAGCGAAAGGAACTCGAACTCTATTATCAGCCGATAGTCAGATTATCGGACCTGAGCCTTGCCGGATTTGAAGCCCTTTGCCGCTGGAAGCATCCGACCCGGGGCATGATCCCCCCTGATGAGTTCATCGCCCTGAGCGAGGACACCGGCCTGATAGTTCCAATGACAATTCTGCTTTTGGAACGCGGCTGTTGCGAGTTGTCCGAATGGCAGTATCGTTCCGCAACCGGTCAGCCGCTGACGCTGAGCATGAATATTTCAGGCAAGCATTTTACAGACGGCGATCTCCCAGCCCAGATAAGGGCTGCTCTTGCCGAGACAGAAATTGATCCGTCATTGCTCAAGCTCGAGATCACCGAGAGCGCAGTCATGGAGAACGCCCAACAGGCGATCTCGATACTTAACGAGGTCCGCGAGACCGGTGTCAGGATCAGCATCGACGATTTTGGGACCGGCTATTCGAGCCTCAGCTATCTGCATCGGTTCCCGATCGACCAGCTTAAGGTTGATAGATCTTTCGTAAGCACGATGGAAGACGGTTCCGGCAATGGCGAGATCGTGCGAACAGTGATCGCAATGGCGTCGGCTCTGAACCTGGACGTGGTTGCGGAGGGGATCGAGAGTATTCATCAGCTTCATCAGCTTCGAATTCTCGGCTGTGAGTACGGGCAGGGATACCTTTTCTCAAGGCCGCTTCCGGCGCAGGAAGTGTACCGCTTGCTTGACGATAATACGCGTTGGCAGGGAATCGGGCCGGCCACGCAAATGCCTGTCGTTCCCCAAGAGGGTGACTACACTCACCTTCCGTTTGCCCAATAAGTTCTTCTGCTATTCAGCGAAAACCCTCGGTTTTGCCGCCAGCGGAAAGGCCGACTCATAGGTGTGAGCAAAATTGAGGAGCGAGGCCTCGGACCAGTAATTTCCGATCAATTGAGTGCCGATTGGCAGCCCGCCCTCAGACAAGCCACACGGAACGCTGATTCCGGGTACACCCGCTAGATTTGCCGAGACCGTGTAAATATCGTTGAGATACATTGCCAGCGGATCGTCTGATTTCTCTCCGATCTTGAAAGCGACCGATGGCGATGTCGGCGTCAATATCGCATCACATTTCGAAAATGCCGAGGCGTAGTCCTGCTTAACCAGGGTCCGAACCTTCTGCGCCTTCGAGTAATATGCATCGTAATATCCGCTGGAAAGAACGTACGTCCCGAGCATGATTCGCCGCTTGACCTCGGCACCAAAACCTTCCTCGCGCGTCTTGAAATACATCTTTCTCAGTTGGTCAGCCTCTTCGGCACGAAATCCGTAACGAACGCCGTCATACCTTGCAAGATTTGACGACGCTTCAGCCGTTGCGATTATGTAATAAACGGCGATCCCGTATTTCGCATGCGGCAGTTCGATATCCACAATTTCCGCACCAAGCGTGCGAAAATCATCGATCGAACGCTCCACCAAGTCGCGGACCTCATAATCCAACCCCTCGCCAAAAAGTGCTCGCGGAACGCCGATCTTTTTCCCCTCAATGTCGTCGTTGAGCGTTGCCGTATGGTCCCGGACCGGTACATCCGCGGAGGTCGAATCACAATGGTCGCGTCCGGCAATGACGTTCAGCACCTCCGCAACATCGCGGCAGGTTTGACCAAAAATGCCGATATTATCAAGCGACGAAGCAAAGGCAACGAGCCCGTATCTCGAAATTCGTCCGTACGTCGGCTTGAACCCGACAACCCCGCACAGCGACGCAGGCTGGCGAACCGAACCGCCGGTTTCAGAACCGAGTGCTGCCCGAACCACACCCGATGCTACGGCTGCGGCGGATCCACCCGAGCTGCCGCCCGGAACGCGAGCCGTATCCCACGGATTTTTCACGTTGCCGAATGCCGAAGTTTCGTTCGACGAGCCCATGGCAAACTCATCCATATTCGTTTTGCCGATAATGACCGCACCGGCGTCATTCAAGCGGCTGATCGCGGTCGCATCGTATTGGGCCTTATAGTTGTGCAGGATCTGCGAGCCACACGTTGTCTGGATGCCCTTTGTGCAGATGTTGTCTTTAACTGCGATCGCGACGCCGTGCAGCGGGCCGCGCTCGTTTGTGGCGTCAAGCTCCTTCGCACGGGCAATGGCCGCATCACGCTCGATCGAAAGGAACGAGTTCAATGTCCCGTTCAGCTTTTCGGCATTATCCAGGGTCTTCTCAATATTCGAACGAATGGTCATACATCAGTGGACTGAAACTTTATCAACAAGCCATTTGCCATCCTGCTTAACGGCTTCTACCTCTGCCTCTCTCTGGACCGCGTTTCGTTCATCGGGTTTCCAGAACAGGTGAACGTTAACGTTCGCCGTGTTTTCGTCGACAGCACGGCATTCAGCTACTTTGAATGCTTTCGGTGCGATCTGCGAGTCGGTGAAGTAATCCCTCTCCGGCTTGTTCTTCAGCAACTCTTCATAAAGCCGCGGCGAAAGATATTTCTCGCGGGCCTTTAGGTTGTCGGGCGACATCGCGATGTCATTCGAATAGTGAAACGAATAGAATTCACGCACCGCTTCGGTCGCATCCGCACAATCCGCCGTCTCAAGCTTCGGCAAACTGCACGACAGTGACAGTAAACACAGAGCCATGAGCAGTAAGCAGAAATGTATCTTTGATCTTGTTATTGTTACTAATCCGTATTTCAATATCGATATTTTCACCGCCGCCCACCACTAACCGTTCACCGCCAATTACAACACCTTCGGCACCTGAAAATGCCCGGCGACGGCAGACGGTGCCTCCTCGAGAGCTGTTTCCTGGCCGAGCGACGGGATCACTTCGTCAGCGCGGATCGTCGCGGTCGCTTCGCCCTCGGGCGTCAATCCGCCGATCGCCGGCTCGACGTTCTCCGTATCAAGCTCGCTGAGCTGCTCGACATATTTGACGATCTCCGCCATCTGGGGCGTATATATCGCGACTTCTTCGTCGGTGATCTCTAGGTGAGCAAGTTTTGCGACCTGTCTTACATCCATACTCTTATGCGGTTTTCTGCAAATGTTCGTTTCTTTCCAAACAGCTCTCCGCCGCTAGGAGAAATGCTTTTCTTAATTCCTCATTTTCTATCACTGCCGCCGCATCGGTGATGTCCGGGTCGAGGCGGCTCAGTTTTATTTGATCTGCCGGTGCTTCACTTTTCGGCTCTCGCCGATTGGTCGCGGCGATCTTCTCGTCGATAAAAAACTCGATAAAGCTAACAGGCGACGAACGGCCGAGCGACGCGTTGACCTTTGCCAGGATCTCCGCGGCCATTGTTTCCAGATGCCGCTGCCACATCAGGTTTGCGACCGCCACACGCAGCCGTGTTCCGTTCAACGCAACCGGCATCGTGTGTTCGCTCAAACCTTCGCCGACAGCTCGCGGCCAGGCGGCAAAAACGAAGGCTTCACGAGCGTCCGGATTGATCTCGAGCTGATCCAATATCTTTGGGAATGCCGTTAAAATGCTCTCCACTTGCCAATCTCCGTGTATCAACTATCATCTTAAACGAGAAAGAAGCGAAATGCTAAACGCTTGAAGACAGGATGATTACACTTCCGAAATTGATACTTGCATCGGGCAGTCCGCGGCGTGCGGAAATACTCACATCGGTCGGCTGGGAGTTTACCAAGATCGTTCCCGATATTGATGAAAGCGAAGTGCCCGGCGAATCGCCCGAAGACTACGTGCAGCGTCTTGCACGCGAAAAGGCAGAAGCTGTCGCGCCGAAAAATAACGAAGGTGTGATACTCGCGGCGGACACCACCGTCGTCATCGACGATCAGATCATCGGCAAGCCCGTTGACATGGAAGACGCCCGGCGAATGCTGCGGCTTCTCTCCGGCAAAGGCCATGAGGTCCTGACCGGCGTAGCGGTTCTCATTGACGGTGATATGCGAATTGGCCTGCAGCGGACCGGCGTCAAATTCGCCGAGTTGACCGAAGCCGAGGTCAACTTTCTCGCCGAAATGGGCGACCCGCTCGACAAGGCCGGAGCCTACGCCGTCCAGGCCCAAGCCGCCCTTTTTATCGAAGGCATCGAAGGCGACTACTGGAACGTCGTCGGGCTCCCCATCAGCCTCGTCTATCGGTTAGTCTTATAAGCTCCCCTTGCTTGTTTAGGAGGGGTGTCACTGTTTCGGTGACGGGTCGTAGATCCGTTCACGCTTACTCGCGTGATTCGTGGGCCAAAAAACCTTTAACTACAATTTTGCCCGTTCATATTGCGCAAACAGCTTCGTTATCTCCGCATTAAGCTTCTGTTTGGCCGCCGGATTCGACTCCTTGTCCCGAAGCTTTACGAGCTCTTCTATCTTCTCCTGTAATATCTCCAGCTTCGTCTCCGGCTTTTTGGGTTTAGTTATTTTATATTTATCATCCATCAAATTGATTTTACTATAAGACTTGCATCACGCTGCGGTGTCACGTTTGCTCGCGCTTAGCACGCCGCACTTCTGGCAACACACCGCTTACCTGGGTCGACGCCACGGTTTCGTTCCCGCCAGGCGTTTATCCGGCTGGATTCCGCCGGTCTTGGTATGGCTCGTCCAGAGATATTTCGTATAGTTAGCATAGATCGGGTGTTCGGGCAGCCCGCAGTCCTCGTAATCCGGCATCTCTTTGTGCTCAATGTCGGGTACCAACAAGCGATTCACCCTGCTGTCGATCACCAAATGTGGTTTCATATATTTCTCCTGTTTATTACTTTAATCTCGAACAAAAAAGCCCCGGGATGGGCCAGGGCTTTTCTTATAAGAGCCGTTCGGCTCATAGCTTATTACCAGTTTTAGTAAGTCTGAATATTCAGAATCGAATTAAGGATAGTACCGAGGACGTTCATCGATCCGCCTTCGTTGTAGCCATACTGGTAGCTGCCGGTGTAACCGTTCTGATACATGCTGTTCGAGCCGTCCTGGTAGCCGCGTTGGAAACCCTGCTGGAAGTAATACTGATACTGCCGGCGGTCAACGCCACTCGAATAGCCGTAGGTTCCGGTCCGATAGACGCCGTTGTTTGACCAACTGTTGTTTCTGCGGTTGCCATAGTCAGAGCGACCCGCTGCAAACCCCTGTCGATAGCCTTCGTTGACGGCCTGCCTAAGTATGTCGGCGCCGTGATTGTCAGTGTTGTAATACGAGCCGTTGCGATATACCCGATAGCGGCCGGAAGTCACGTTAACTGTCGGCTCTATATTGTAATAGGTGCCGCTGGCGACCCGCCGGTTATGGTAATTGACAATCGTAGTGTTCCGCCTCGTCCATTCGGCCTGACGCTGCCGTTCCATCTGGATCCGCTGCTGGTCGATTTTCGCCTGCTGCTTGTTTGCCTTTTCTTCCTGTTTCCGGTTGTGATCGCTGTTGCCCTGAGCACTAGCCGCCACATTGGTTCCAAAAAGGGCGAACAACCCCAGAGCAACGATCGACGCTAATTTTTTAAGATCTAATGTTTTCAAAATAAACTCCCTTTCCCTTGCCGTTTTCACTTCTTTACATTTATCCCGAGACTCCGTATGAGCTCCGGTAATATGTAAGATTATGCAAATGATCGATATTTCAGCACTTATCAATTTCCCCAATTTACATAACAATCGCTATGCGATGTGTGTACCTTGTCTTTTATTATCAATAACTAAGTGTGAACTTTAATAAGGTTTCTGTCCGTGTGCTTGCGCACCTATAAATACTTTATTTCGAAGCTATAGGTCCTTTGCGGTAGGAGATCCGATTGGGGTCGGTCGCGGAGCTTGCGGTGGATGTGCGTTAACGCACAGATGAGCACGGGCGGAGTGTGTTCTCATACATATATGTATAAATAGGTTGGCCGCGGACCAAATGGAAATGGCCATTTGCCGGATAAGTCAAATTCGTTTTCTCAAAACGAAATTTATACAAGAAGGTGATTCATGCTTTGGACAATTATTATTATTCTTTTGATTCTGTGGGCGTTGGGATTCGGCTTTGCGGGTGCCCAGGTTGGTGGTCTCGTTCACATCCTGCTTATCGT
>Ga0068860_100006591_pt1 | contig 11658 bp, 14 predicted proteins | sample KBSSwiS32_FD_66597 | JGI IMG/M metagenome (GOLD analysis project Ga0068860, IMG submission 66597) | Switchgrass rhizosphere microbial communities from Kellogg Biological Station, Michigan, USA - KBS Switchgrass S3-2 | ecosystem: Host-associated > Plants > Roots > Rhizosphere > Soil ... | reverse complement strand
CCGAAGACGCTCGTTCCCGGCGACCTCAGGGAGATGGGCGTCCGCGTCTGCCACGACATGGCCGAGGGCATGCGCGGCGCCGACGTCATCATCATGCTGCGGCTGCAGAACGAGCGCATGAGCGGCGCGATGCTGCCGAGCGCCGGTGAGTACTTCAAGACCTTCGGCCTCGACGCCGCCAAGCTCGCGCTCGCCAAGGCCGACGCGATCGTCATGCACCCCGGGCCGATCAACCGCGGCGTCGAGATCGACTCCGCGGTCGTCGACGGCAGCCAGAGCGTCATCCTGCCGCAGGTGACGTTCGGCATCGCGGTGCGCATGGCAGTGATGTCGATCATCGCCGGCAACAGCCCGTGAAGACGCGCATGACCAGGACCCTGATCACCAACGCGCGCCTCGTCGATCCCGCGAGCGGCCGCGACGACGCCGGCGCGATCGCGATCGACGGCGACACGATCGCGATCGTCGCCCGCGGCGACGACCCGCGGATCACCGACTTCGACGCGATGCTGTCGATCGACGCCCGCGGCGCGGTCGTCGTCCCCGGCCTCGTCGACCTCGCGGCGCGACTCGGCGAGCCCGGCAGCGAGCACGCCGGGCTGCTCGAGTCGGAGCTCGCGGCGGCGGTCGCCGGCGGCGTCACCAGCCTGGTCTGTCCGCCCGACACCGATCCCGTCCTCGACGAGCCCGGGCTCGTGACGATGCTCAAGTACCGCGCCAGGAGCCTCCATCTCGCGCGCCTCTATCCGCTCGGCGCGCTGACGCAAGGGTTGAAGGGCGAGGCGCTGAGCGAGATGGCCGAGCTCCGCGAAGCGGGTTGCGTCGGCTTCTCGCACGCCGACGTCGCGATCCGCGACACGCTCGTCCTGCACCGCGCGCTGCAGTACGCCGCGACCTTCGGCTACACCGTCTGGCTGCGCCCGAACGACGCCTGGCTCGGCAACGGCGTCGCCGCCAAGGGTCCGCTCGCGACGCGGCTCGGTCTTTCGGGCGTTCCGGTGCTCGCCGAGACGATCGCGCTGGCGACGATCTTCGAGCTGATGCGCGATACCGGTGCGCGCGTCCATCTGTGCCGCTTGAGCAGCGCGGCCGGCGTCGAGCTCGTCCGCGCCGCGAAGGCCGAGGGCCTGCCGCTGACGTGCGACGCGAGCATCCACCAGCTGCACCTGATCGACGTCGACATCGGCTACTTCGACGCCGCGATGCGGCTCGTGCCGCCGCTGCGTCAGCAGCGCGACCGCGACGCGATCCGCGCCGCGCTCGCCGACGGCACGATCGACGCGCTCGTCAGCGACCACACGCCGGTGATGGAGGACGCCAAGCACCTGCCGTTCGCCGAGGCCGAACCCGGCGCGACCGGGCTCGAGCTGCTGCTCGGCGCGGCGCTCAAGTGGGGCCAGGCGAGCAGGCTCGGGCTGGCGAGGACGCTCGCCGCCGTCACCAGCCGTCCCGCTGCGGTGCTCGCGCGCTCGCGCGGCGCGGCCGAGTCGGCCAAGCGCGGCCTCGACGAGGGCGCCCCGGCGGACCTCTGCGTGTTCGCCGCCGACGAGTCGTGGACCGTGGACGGCGCGACGCTTGCCAGCCGCAGCCGCCACACGCCGTTCGCGCGCCACGAGATGCCGGGCCGGGTGCGCTGCACGCTCGTCGCCGGCGAGCTGGCGTACGAGGCGGCGCGCTGACAGCGGTGGCGCCGTGATGCGGCGCCTGCGCGCGCTCGCTCGTCTCGGGCACGCCGTCGGCCACGGGCTGCACGGCCTCGCGATCGTCCTCTTCCGGTTCCCGTCGCTCGACGTCGGCGCGCGCCGCGAGCGCATCCGCTGGTGGGCGAAGAAGATGCTCGCCGTCCTCGGCATCGCGTTCGAGCGCGAAGGCGAGCCGGTGCGCCACGCTGCGCTCGTCGTCGTCAACCACGTCTCGTGGCTCGACATCATGGCGGTGCACGCGGTCGTGCCCGAGGCGCGCTTCGTCTCCAAGGCCGACGTCAAGGCGTGGCCGCTGGTTTCGCGTCTGGTCGAGGCGGCGGGAACGCTCTACCTCGAGCGCGAGAGGAAGCGCGACGCGCTGCGCGTCGTCCACGCGATCGCGGCTGCGCTCGCCGGCGGCGAGGTCGTCGCCATCTTTCCCGAAGGGACGACGTCGACCGGCCACGGCCTGCTGCCGTTCCACGCCAACCTGCTGCAGGCGGCGATCGCGACGTCGACGCCGGTGCAGCCGATCGCGCTGCGCTTTTCGGATGCGACGCACGCGGTCAGCGAGGCGGCCGACTTCACCGGCGACACCGGGCTCTTCACCAGCCTGTGGCGGATCTCGTGCGGCGAAGGCCTGCGCGTGCGGCTGACGTTCCTGGCGCCGCGCGAGACCGCGGGCGGCGAGCGTCGCGCGCTCGCCGCGCAGCTGCGCGCCGACATCGCCGGCGCGCTCGGGATCGATGCCGCGTAGCGGCGCGCGGCGCGCGTCGCGCCGCTAGCGCGCGCGGCCCTGCGCAGCCACCGCGGCCGCGGCGCGGGCCGCCGCCTCCGGGTCGCCGAGGTAGTAGCTGCGGATCGGCTTCAGCTCGCGGTCGAGCTCGTAGACGAGCGGAATGCCGTTCGGGATGTTGAGGCCGACGATCTCTTCGTCGCCGATGCCGTCGAGGTACTTCACGAGCGCGCGCATGCTGTTGCCGTGCGCCGAGACGAGCAGCCGCTCGCCACGCGCGATCTGCGGCGCGAGCTGCTCGTGCCAGAACGGCAGCACGCGGGCGACCGTGTCCTTGAGGCACTCGGTGAGCGGCACCTGGCCGGGCGCGAGGTGCGCGTAGCGTGGGTCGCCGCGCTCGCTGCGCGGGTCGTCGGCGGCGAGCGGCGGCGGCGGCACGTCGTAGCTGCGGCGCCACGCGAGCACCTGCGCGTCGCCGAACTTGGCCGCCGTCTCCGCCTTGTCGAGGCCCTGCAGCGCGCCGTAGTGGCGCTCGTTGAGCCGCCAGTCGTTGGTCACCGGCAGCCAGGTGCGGTCCATCGCCTCGAGCGCATGCCAGAGTGTCCAGATCGCGCGCTTCAGCACCGACGTCCAGGCGCGGTCGAACTCGAATCCGGCCTCGCGCAGGAGCTTGCCGGCGGCGCGCGCCTGCTCGATGCCGGTCGGCGTCAGGTCGACGTCGGTCCAGCCGGTGAAGCGATTCGACAGGTTCCAGGTCGATTCGCCGTGGCGAAGGAGGACGAGCTTGTGCATCGATGGAAGCGCGATCGGAGCGGGGCAAGCCGCGTCGCGCACGGGGCAATCGTCGCGCCGGGCAGTGCAGGCGAACGCGAATTCTATAATTCGCGCTTTGCCAAGCCGTCGCGCGGCACTGCGCCTTCCCTTGAGCTTCGTCCTCGACAACTGGTATCTCTTCGTCCTCGCGATCGTCTCGGGCGGCATGCTGCTCTGGCCGACGCTCACCGGCGGCGTCGGCGGCGGCCGCGTCAGCGCCGCCGACGCGGTGCGCATGATCAACCGCGAGAAGGCGGTGCTGATCGACGTCAGCGACCCCGCCGAGTTCGCCGCCGGCCACGCTGTCGGCGCGCGCAGCGTTCCGCTCGCGAGCCTCGAGACGTCGCGCGAGCTGCCGAAGAACAAGTCGCTGCCGCTCGTCGTCGTCTGCCAGACCGGCACGCGTTCGCCGCGCGCCGTCGCCGTGCTGAAGAAGCTCGGCTTCGAGAACACGACCGCGCTCGCCGGCGGCCTCGCCGCCTGGCGCGCCGCGAACCTGCCGACCGAGAAGACCGCCTAGCCGGCAGCACGCCGCATGCAACCCGTCAAGATGTACAGCACGGCGACGTGCCCCTACTGCCTGCGCGCCAAGGCGCTCCTCAAGCAGCGCGGTGTCGAGCAGATCGACGAGATCCGGGTCGACCTCGAGCCTGCCGAGCGCGAGAACATGGTGCGACTGACACACCGCTGGACGGTGCCGCAGATCTTCATCGGCGGCGTCCACGTCGGCGGCTGCGACGAGCTCGTCGCGCTCGATCGCCGCGGCGGCCTCGAGCCGCTGCTCGCCGGCACGCGATAATCCCGGCGCGCTCCGGCGCCACCCTCCAGCGCTCGCCCGCGGCGAGCGTCCAACTCCCGAGACCGCCATGGCCGCCGACCCCAGCACGCTTCCGACGCTCAACATCCAGCGCATCTACCTGAAGGACCTCTCGCTCGAGCAACCGAACTCGCCGAAGATCCTGCTCGAGCAGGGCCAGCCGCAGGTCGAGATCAACCTCGGCGTCGGCGCCGAGCCGATCGCCGAGGCGATGTACGAGGTGACGCTGACGGCGACGGTAACGACCAAGCTCAACGACAAGACGCTCTTTCTCGTCGAGGCCAAGCAGGGCGGCATCTTCGAGATCAGGAACGTCAGCGACGAGCAGCTGAAGCAGGCGCTCGGCGTGATCTGCCCGAACACCGTCTACCCGTACCTGCGCGCGATCGTCTCCGACGTCTGCACGCGCGCCGGCTTTCCGCCGGTGGTGCTCTCGGAGTTCAACTTCCAGGCGATGTACGAGGCGCAGAAGGCGCAGGCGCTCGCCCAGGGCACCGGCAACGCGACCAACGGCTCGGGGATCGTCGGCACCGCCGGCTAGGGCGCACCGGCCGCCGCCGCACGCACGCTCGTCGCGGAGGCAGGTGCGGCGATGAACGTCACGATCCTCGGCGCCGGCGCTTGGGGCACCGCGCTCGCGATCCACGCGACCGCGGTCCATCCGACGCGCCTCTGGGCGCGCGATGCAGAGCAGGTCAGGCGCCTGCGCTCGACGCGGCGCAATGCGCACTACCTGCCGGAAGCGGTGCTGCCGCCGGCGTTGCAGGTCGTCGGCGATCTCGACGCGGCGCTTCGCTTCGCGGCCGGTGGGGTCGTCGTCATCGCCACGCCGATGGCCGGGCTCGAGCCGCTCCTCGCGCGGCTGCCGGCGACGCTCGACGCCACCGTGCTGTGGCTGTGCAAGGGCTTCCAGGAAGGCACCGGCGCGCTCGGCCACGAGATCGCGCGCCGTGTGCGTCCCGGCGCCCGCGTCGGCGTGCTGTCGGGTCCGAGCTTCGCGATCGAAGTCGCGCGCGGCCAGCCGACCGCGCTCGTCGCCGCGAGCAGCGACGCTGCCGTGCCCGCGGTCGCGGTCGCCGCGTTCCACCACGCGAGCGTGCGCGTCTACACGTCTGCCGATCCGGTCGGCGTCGAGGTCGGCGGCGCGGTCAAGAACGTGCTCGCGATCGCGACCGGGATCGCCGACGGCATGGGACTCGGCCTCAACGCCCGCGCCGCGCTCGTCACGCGCGGGCTGGCCGAGATGACGCGCCTCGGCGTCGCGCTCGGCGCCGAAGCGGCGACCTTCATGGGCCTCTCGGGGCTCGGCGATCTCGTCCTCACCGCGACCGGTGACCTGTCGCGCAACCGCGCCGTCGGCGTCGAGCTCGCCGCCGGCAAGGATCTGGCGACGATCCTCGCCGAGCTCGGCCACGTCGCCGAGGGCGTGCGCAGCGCCGAAGTCGTGCTCGCGCGTGCGCTCGCGTGCGGCGTCGAGCTGCCGATCGTCGCCGCCGTGGTCGATGTCCTCGCCGGTCGCATCGCTCCCGAGCGCGCACTCGCCCAGCTGATGCGGCGCGAGGCGCGCGCCGAATCGCCGCTCGGCGCCGACGGCTGACGGCGCCTTCGCTGCGCGCGGGTTGATGTGCTAGACGGCGCCGCCGTAGCCGTTCTGCCGCCAGGCCTCGAACACCGCGACCGCGACCGCGTTGCTGAGGTTGAGGCTGCGCTGGCCGGGCCGCATCGGCAGGCGCACGCTGTGCGCAGCGTCGAACGCGGCGCGCACCGCAGCAGGGAGACCGGCGGTCTCGGCGCCGAAGACGAGCCAGTCGCCGGCGGCGAAGCGGACGTCGGCGAGCGCGGTCCGCCCCTCGCTCGTGAACGCGAAGGTGCGCAGCGGATCGGCGCCGCTCGCGGCGACGAACTCGGCCCAGGAGGAATGCCTTCTGACGTCGACGTACTCGTGGTAGTCGAGGCCGGCGCGGCGCAGCAGCGGATCGGTCATCGCGAAGCCGAGCGGCTCGACGAGATGGAGCTCGCAGCCGCTGTTGGCGGCGAGGCGGATGACGTTGCCCGTGTTCGGCGGGATCTCGGGCTCGACCAGGACGATGCGGAACACGCGCGGTGCAGGGCCGGTTGTGCGCTAGGCGTCGTCGGGGCGGGGCGTTCGCGCCAGCACCCAGACCTCGACCCGGCTCGCCCCGGCGCGCTTGACGACGCGCGCGACCTCGGCCGCGGTCGACGCCGTCGTCATGACATCGTCGACGATCGCGACCGTCTTGCCGGCGAGCTCGCCGCGTCGCCGCGGCTCGACCGCGAATGCGCCGGCGACGTTGCCGGCGCGCGCCAGCGGCGGCAGCGCGAGCTGGTGCACCGTCTCGCGCAGGCGCAGCAGCAGCGATGGCTCGGCGGCGACGCCGAGCAGCCGCGCGAGCCGGCGCGCGATCTCCCAAGCCTGGTTGTAGCCGCGGGCGCGCAGCCGCGTCGCTGCGAGCGGCACCGGAACGACGAGCGCGGGCCGCGGCGCGGCGCGCGCCCGCTCGGCGGCGGCGATCGCGCGCGCGAACGGCAGCGCGAGATCGACGGCGTCGTGGAACTTGAACGCGGTGACAAGCCGATCCCACGGCGCGCCGTAATCGACCGCGGCGAGCGCGGCGTCGAAGGGCGGCGGCTCGCGCAGGCAGGCGCCGCACACCGTCGCCGACGCCGCGACCGGCAGCGCGCAGCGCGCGCAGCGCGGGGTCGCTGCCGCGAAGCGGTCGATGCACGCGCCGCAGATGCGGCCGCGGCCCCAGCTTCGGCAGACCGCGCACACGCTCGGCGCGTGCGCGAGCGCCGCGTCGACTGCCGCCCAGCGCGTCGCCAGCATCGGCTCAATATACTGCCCTCGCAATGGCGGCGAGCGAACGCAACGCGCGCGGGGTCGACCCAGTGGCGGCGCGCGCCGCGATCGCGCGCATCGCGCGCGGCGGCGCGCTGCCGTGGCTGCACGGCGAGATCGCGCGTCGCCTCGTCGAACGGCTCGCGCCGATCCGCCTGCAGCCACGCCGGATCGTCGAATGGTGGCCGGGTCCGGGCGGCGGCGACGACGTCGTGCGCGCGGCGTATCCGCGCGCCGAGCGCGTTCTCGTCGAGCCCGACGCGGCCTGGGCGGCGCGCCGTCGCGCCGCCGAGCGACGCCGGTGGTGGTCGTTCGCGAGCGGCGCCGGCGCCACGGTCGTCGACGACCGCGCCGACGACGCCGCGATCGGCCGTGCCCAGCTCGTCTGGGCGAACATGGCGCTGCACCTGGTCGTCGACGCGCCGGCGCTGATCGCGCGCTGGCTGCGGCTGCTCGACGTCGAAGGCGTCGTCGTCTTCTCGTGCCTCGGCCCGGCGACGCTGCGCGAACTGCGCGAGCTGTACGCGGCGCAGGGCTGGCCGTCGCCGACGCCAGGCTTCATCGACATGCACGACCTCGGCGACATGCTCGTCGATGCCGGCTTCGCCGAGCCCGTCCTCGACCAGGAGACGATCACGCTGCGCTGGCCGAGCGCCGAGGCGCTCCTCGCCGAGCTGGCGCAGCTCGGCGGCAACACCCATCCCGCGCGCCACGCGGGGCTGCGCACGCCGGCATGGCGACGGCGGCTGGTCGAGGCGCTCGCCGGGCGCGCCGACCGCGACGGCAGCATCGCCCTGTCGATCGAGGTCGCTTACGGGCACGGCTTCAAGGCGCCGCCGCGCCTGCGCGCCGACGCTCCGGTCGCGGTCTCGCTCGATGACATGCGCGCGATGGTGCGCCGGCAGCGGGGATCGAGCCGGGACGGTGCGCTAAAATCTGTTGCTTTGTCGAGGCGATCTCCTTCGAGATGACTGCGGTCGCGGGGCCGTGGCAGCAACACCGACCCTTCCGACGGCAGCAGATGTCCTCTCTCAGCGTTCAGGCCTTCGGCGCGCCCTCGCCAGCGGCGCCGCTGCGCTTCGGCAGCGCAGGGGCGGCAGGCGACGGCACGGTGCAGTGGCTGCTGCGGCGCAACTGTTCGATGAAGCCGCTCCAGCTCGTCGCTTTCTACCTGTCGCTGTGCGCGTGGTCGCTGGCGATCGCGGCCGCCTTCTGGTGGCGCGGCGCCAACCTCGTCATGCCGTTCGCCAGCATCGAGCTGCTCGCCGTCGGCGCTGCGCTCTTCGTCTACGCCCGGCACGCCGGCGACCGCGAGCGCGTCGTCCTGCAACCCGGCCGCCTCACCGTCGAGTGCACGCTCGGCAGCCGCACCGACCACGTCGAGTTCGCGCCCGCATGGGTGCGCGTCGAGCCGGCGCACGGCGACCGCTCGCTGATCGAGATCTCCGGCGAAGGCAAGCGCGTCGCGATCGGCCGCTTCGTCCGGCCCGAGCTGCGCCGTGCCCTCGCCGACGAGCTGCGCTCGACGCTCAGGCGCTCCGGTGCGGCGCACGACGCCGCCTGACCGAACAACAAGTCCACTGGCAACACCGACCATGACGATGAGAGCCTTCACGCGCCGGGCCCTGGGCCTCGCAGCGCTCGCCGCGGCGAGCTTCGCGGCCGCCGCGCCGGCGGTCCGCGACCTCAAGGGCGGCCCCGCGGTCAACCAGCTCAACCTGCCGCCGGCCGTGACGCAGATCGCCGAGGACCAGCAGTGGCTGCATCACTTCATGCTGATCGTCTGCCTGGTGATCTTCATCGCCGTGTTCGGGGTGATGTTCTATTCGATCTTCAAGCATCGCAAGTCGCTCGGCGCGCGCGCCGCGCACTTCCACGAGAGCACGACGGTCGAGATCGCGTGGACGATCGTGCCGTTCATCATCGTCATCCTGATGGCGCTGCCGGCGACGAAGGTCGTGGTCGCGATGAAGGACACGTCGGCCGCCGACCTGACGGTGAAGGCGACCGGGCTGCAGTGGAAGTGGGGCTACGACTACCTGAGCGGCGAAGGCGCGGGGATCGGTTTCCTTTCGACGCTCGACGTCGCCCAGCGCGAGGCCTCGGACCGCGGCGCGCCCGAGGGCGACGACTACCTGCTGCGCGTCGACAACCCGCTGGTCGTTCCCGTCAACAAGAAGGTCCGCGTCATCTTGACCGCGGCCGACGTCATCCACGCCTGGGGCGTGCCTTCGCTCGGCGTCAAGCAGGACGCGATCCCGGGATTCGTCCGCGACACCTGGTTTCGCGCCACCGAGCCGGGCAACTATTACGGCCAGTGCTACGAGCTCTGCGGCAAGGAGCACGCTTACATGCCGATCCACGTGAAGGTGCTGGCGCAGCAGGACTACACGGCGTGGGCGAGCCAGAAGGTCAAGGAGGCGGCGGCGAAGGCCGACGACCCGAGCAAGGTCTGGGAGCTGGCGCCGCTGGTGGCGCGCGGCGAGCAGGTCTACAGCGCCAACTGCCAGGTCTGCCACCAGGCCAACGGCCAGGGCGGTGGCAACATCAAGCCGCTCGACGCCTCGCCGACCGTGCTCGACGCCGACAAGACCAAGCAGATCCACGTCGTCCTGAACGGCCAGGGCGGCGGCGCGATGCCGTCCTGGAAGCAGCTCTCCGACACCGAGATCGCCGCGGTCGTCACGTTCACCAAGAACCACTGGTCGAACGCGACCGGCCAGATCGTGCAGCCGAGCGAAGTCGCCGCGGCGCGCAAGTAGCAGAACACCAGCAGAGGACACCGACGCCATGAGCGCAGTGATTGGACATAGCGGACACGGCGGCACGGTCGACGCGGCCGGCCATGAGCACGCCCACGAGGAGCACCACGGCGCGCCGCACGGCTGGAAGCGCTGGGTCTACGCGACCAACCACAAGGACATCGGAACGATGTACCTGGTGTTCTCGTTCACGATGTTCCTGTTCGGCGGCGTGCTCGCGCTCGGCATCCGCACCGAGCTGTTCCATCCGGGCCTGCAGTTCGTCAACCCGCAGCTGTTCAACCAGCTGACGACGATGCACGGCCTGATCATGGTGTTCGGCGCGATCATGCCCGGGTTCGTCGGCTTCGCGAACTGGCTGGTGCCGCTGATGATCGGCGCGCCCGACATGGCGTTCGCGCGGATGAACAACCTGAGCTTCTGGCTGCTCATCCCGGCCGCGATCATGCTCGCCGGATCGTTCCTCATGCCCGGCGGCGCGCCGGCTGCGGGGTGGACGATCTACGCCCCGCTGACGCTGCAGATGGGCCCGTCGATGGACGCCGCGATCTTCGCGCTGCACATCCTCGGTGCGAGCTCGATCATGGGCTCGATCAACATCATCGTCACCATCCTCAACATGCGCGCGCCGGGGATGACGCTGATGAAGATGCCGCTGTTCTGCTGGACGTGGCTGATCACGGCGTACCTGCTGATCGCCGTCATGCCGGTGCTCGCCGGCGCGATCACGATGACGCTCACCGACCGTCACTTCGGCACGACCTTCTTCAACCCCGGCGGCGGCGGCGACCCGGTGATGTACCAGCACATCTTCTGGTTCTTCGGCCATCCCGAGGTCTACATCATGATCCTGCCGGCGTTCGGGATCATCAGCGCGATCATCCCGGCGTTCGCGAGGAAGCGCCTGTTCGGCTACACGTCGATGGTCTACGCGACGGCGTCGATCGCGATCCTGTCGTTCATCGTCTGGGCGCACCACATGTTCACGACCGGCATGCCGGTCACCGGCCAGCTGTTCTTCATGTACGCGACGATGCTGATCGCGGTGCCGACCGGCGTGAAGGTGTTCAACTGGATCGCGACGATGTGGCGCGGCTCGATGACGTTCGAGACGCCGATGCTCTGGGCGGTCGGCTTCATCTTCGTCTTCACGATGGGCGGCTTCACCGGCCTCATCCTGGCGATGGCGCCGATCGACATCCAGCTCCAGGACACCTATTACGTCGTCGCCCACTTCCACTACGTGCTGGTCGCGGGGTCGCTGTTCGCGATGTTCGGCGGCGTCTACTACTGGGGTCCGAAGTGGACCGGCGTGATGTACCGCGAGTCGGCCGGCAAGTTCCACTTCTGGACGTCGCTCGTCTTCTTCAACGTCACCTTCTTCCCGATGCACTTCCTCGGCCTGGCCGGCATGCCGCGCCGCTACGCCGACTACCCGCTGCAGTTCACCGACTTCAACATGCTCGCGTCGATCGGCGCGTTCGGCTTCGGCCTGTCGCAGGTCTACTTCCTGTTCGCGGTCGTGCTGCCGATGATGCGCGGCAAGGGCGCGATCGCGCCGCAGCAGCCCTGGGAAGCCGCCGAGGGCCTCGAGTGGGAGGTGCCGTCGCCGGCGCCGTTCCACACCTTCGAGACGCCGCCGCAGCTCAACGCCGCCGGCACCAAGATCATCGGCGCGGCGGCCGGCAGCGCCCATTGAGACGAGCGAGCGACGTGGTCGACGAGCGGCGGAGCAAGGCGAACGTGCGCCTCGCGCTGATCCTCGCGTCGATCGCGATCGTCTTCTTCGTCGGCTTCGTCGCCAAGATGGCGCTGTTCGGCTGACCGCGATGGCGCGCCCCCGGATCGCCAGCCTCGTCGCCGACAACCGGCGCATGGTCGCCAAGCTCGTCGCCGTCGTCGCGATGATGTTCGCGTTCGGCTACGCGCTGGTGCCGATCTACCGCACGATCTGCGAGGCGCTCGGCGTCAACGTGATCGCGCGCTCC
>Ga0068860_100006590_pt1 | contig 11659 bp, 10 predicted proteins | sample KBSSwiS32_FD_66597 | JGI IMG/M metagenome (GOLD analysis project Ga0068860, IMG submission 66597) | Switchgrass rhizosphere microbial communities from Kellogg Biological Station, Michigan, USA - KBS Switchgrass S3-2 | ecosystem: Host-associated > Plants > Roots > Rhizosphere > Soil ... | reverse complement strand
GCCGTCCCTTCGTTCCTGAAACCCGGTGCCGCCGGTTTCATTTCTGTCAACTGGCCGGCGTTCGCAGGTGCTACCAACTACACCGGATTCCATAACTCCGCGCCCGTCTCCACCGGATCAAACACCGGAGCGGGTGCGGGCTTCGTCGAGGAAAAGAACACGGGCTTTTACCTCGAGCTCAGAGGCGACACCGAGCTCGGCGGCAATCGCCTGCGTTACACCGGAGGCGCACGTTACGTTCGCACCAGCCAGACCATTGGAGGCTACGTCTCCATCCCCGATCCCCGCAATCCGGCACAGCCGAAAACGGGCGAAGGCCCTGAGGACGGCGGGTTATATTCCAATATCCTCAACTTCGCCTACACGACCAATACCTATCACAACGTCCTTCCCTCGGCCGAGGTCGCCTACAACGTCTCTGACAACACGATTGTCAGGCTCGCAGGCTCCCGGACAATGACACGGCCCGATCCGAGCGCAATGTTGCCCGGACTGAACTTCGGAGGACCCTCGGCCGATACCGGATCGGTCGGCAACCCTGCCTTGAAGCCTTTCCTGTCGGACAACTTCGATCTGGGATTGGAGTACTACACAGGTCAGGAAGGTTATGTCGGTGTGGCCCTGTTCCGGAAGCGGCTCACCGGCTTCACAGCGAATGGCAACACCACGGTCCCCTTCAGTGCCTTGGCGCAGTATGGCGTCAACTACAGCACTTTGAGTCCAACGCAGCAGATTGCGCTCAACCTCCGTGGCGGCCCGGACGCAGCTACCGTCGTGCTCACGGAGCAGGTAAATGCAAGCGGTGCCCTGACGGTGAACGGATTTGAGCTCAACTGGGTCCAGCCGCTCGATTTCCTGCTGGACCGTTTTGGCCTCCACGGACTCGGTTTCACCGCCAACTACACATTGGTTCATCAGTCGGGGACGGGAGCCGCGCCGGCTGTCGCGTTGGGAGTTGCTCCGCACACGTACAACATCACCGCTTATTACGAGCATGGGCCCGTGATGGCCCGGCTTTCGACGGTGTACAACAAGGGATCGCAGATCGCCAACCTGAACCAGAACGGCATCACCAACGCAGCCCTGTTCAGTGCCGACTACCGGCAATGGGACTTCTCCTCGAGCCTGGACCTGTCAAAGATGTTCGGCTGGTCTCATGAGGTGCAACTCACCGCTGATGCCCTCAATATTTTCCAGGCGCGGTTGAGAACCTACTTCCAGTTTTCTAACGCGACATGGACACAATACGACCCCGGGCGCCAGATCATGGTGGGCGTCCGCGGCAAATTCTGATAACGGCGAACGAGGGGACCTGCGTGTCAGCGGCGTGGGTCGCCTCGCTTGCGGTCATTTCACGGCGTTTGCTTTGCGGAGCTCCGCGTCATAGTCCTTCATCTGTATTTCCAACCGCGCGACGAGTGCCTGATAACGTGCATTCCTGGCAAGCGGAGTGAAATAGAGTGGATCGCGCGTGACTTCGGCGGGAGCGAGCCCCGGCCTGGCCACCGCGAGCTGTTCGAGCAGGGCAACTGCCTCGTCCTGGGCGCCTGCCCATGCGAATACCCTCGCTCCGATCGCGCTGGCATAGCGCGATCGGAGCGTATCGAGCTTGCGCGGCATGAGCGTAAGGGCATCTCGTGCAGCGGTTATTGCCTGCTCTCTATGTCCACTCAAAAGCGAGCCCTCTGCGGCGAGCGTACGCAGGAACCATTTGTTCCAGCGCGTCGGGGGCTCATTCGCGACGAACTCCAATACCGAGCGTCCTTCTTTGGCCGCGGCGCTTGCATCATTGTTGAGCAGATCAGCCCAGCCTCGATACACCGCCGTCGGACGGCGCCCGACACAACACAGCGAAAACCCGCCTGAAGTGATGGCGCTGCCGCGCAGGGATGGAGCGTCAACACTCTCGAGTGATTGCCTGAGATCGGCGTAACGGTGCTCGAATCGAAGCAGGTCCCAGTGAGCGCGATAGATCGCAGTGGCGCTGTTGAGAGCCTCACGATGCTGATCGACCGCGGTCCGCCACGGCTCAGTCCTGCCCGTGAATCCAAAGACCAGACGGCCTTGCAACAGCGGAAAAACGTAGCCGGGAAATCTTTCCATGGTGAGATTTCTCACCCGCAGTGCTTCGACGGGGCGTTGCGCGAGGCCGAGCTCCGCCGCGAGGTTCATGAGTATCAGTATGTTCCCGGGATCGCGTGCGGCCAGCGACTGAAGCAGGACTATGGATTCATCGAGTCGATCGTTGAGCATCAGTAGCACTGCGTGCTGGCCGACGGCGGCAGAATCTGTCAGGCCGGCAGCCTCAGCCGCTTCCATTCGCTGAATTGTTCTCGCGTGATCGGGAGCGGCCGAATCCGCGTAGAGGGCTTCCAGCCCGAGCACCCAGGGCGCGGTACTCCCCATCAGTCGCCGCGCCGACTCGATATCGTCGCGCTCCAGTTGCAAGCGCTCCTCGGTATCGTCGTTGTTGTCGACAATCATGAAGTGATGACTGAGCGCTCGCGCGACGTATGCGGCTCCGAACGATGGGTCGAGAGCGAGCGCTCGAGTCAGCAGAGCCGCTGCCGGCTCCCAATCTTCGTCGTCCTCGAGGAGCTTGGCTCTCAAATAGAAATCGTAAGCTTCGGGGCTCGCGGTTGGCGCAGGAACCTTTGAAGCCGATGGGGTCACCGCGACCGCCAACTGCGAAACAATTTCAGCGGCGACGTCCAACTGCAGCGACAGCGCGTTGACGAGTTTGCGATCGTAGGTTTGGGACCAGACATACGCTTGCGTCCGTGTGTCGACGAGCTGCACGGTTAGCCTCACCGAATCGCCCTCGCGTCGTATCGAGCCTTCTACGATATGAGTGGCCCCAAGATCGGCGACAACTTTGGTAAAGGCTTCCGGAGCGGACCCATAGGACATCATCGTGGTACGCGGTATGACTTCGAGTGCGGCGCTACGCATCGCGAGCGCGCTCAGAACTTCCGCGTGCATTCCCTCGGCGAAGAACGCGTTGGTGGCATCGGGGCTCAAATTCTGAAAGGGCAGTACCGCTAGTCGCGGCTTGCCGTGCACAGTCGGTGCTGGGGTGCTGCGTACCTGGGACTCATGCTCGCCGTTCGGACGCGCGAAGATCGTCACCAGTCCAACGGCAATGGCCACGAGCAGCGCGGTCGCAGCCGTGCCGACGACGAAACGCCAGCGTTTCGGTATGCCTGCGCGCGCTTGGCGTGCATCGATTGCCGTGACGGAGGTCGGTAGCGCGGCGTCTGTGCCGTGCCCGGTTGCCGGTTCATCGACAATAACGTTCGCGGCGGCGATGCCATCGGCAGGTGCATCTTCTGTGAGCCGATAACCAACGCGGGCGATGGTTTCGATTTTGAAGCCGCCCCGCGCTTCGGACAGCCTGCGAATCCTGGCGACGCAGCGGTTGACTGCGTCCTCGCCCACCGAACGCCCACTCCAGCATCTCGCCACGAGGTGATCACGCGACACCACCTGTCCGCGCTGCCGGGAGAAAGCGACCAGCACCTGCATTACGCGGGGTTCGAGCATCTCCGCCTGGCCGTGTGCCGACACTTCACGCAATGAAGGCCTGACGCACAGATTCCCCAGCGCAAAGTCGGGTTCGCTCGCCAGATCGATGGAGTCCGACAGGGGATTGCGGTTCATAGTCAATTCATCGGCATTCCATCGGCAACATATTGCCTCATCGATCTGTTGCAGACGGCGCGACTGTCGTCTGATCGAGCAGTCGATACGCGCTGTATTGCGCTTCGAAGTCACCGCATCGCCAGTTTCTGCGCAATGCGCACTCGGGAGCATAGCGCGTCCTGTCACAACGATTACGGCTGCGATCAGCGGCTGACCGAAGGGAGAGAGCCATGAACTCGAAGAACGCTAACATCCGGTTATCCCTCGTCTTTTTCTTGCTGGTGAGCGCTATCGCATGGGCTGGAGAACCTGCCGATCAAAGACAAGAGCATCGCTGTGGCGGCGAATCGTGCGACGCGGTCTTTCGAGGCCTATTGGCCTTCTTCGATCGCAGTCTGGCTGGTCTCGATGGCAATGGACGCTCCTGCAACGACTGTCACATGGTGACCGAGCGTTTCCGGCTCACGCCAGCCGCTGCGGAAGCGCGCTTTCAGGCTCTGCAAAAGCGGCGGCGGCACAACCCGAATGCGGATGATCCTCTCTTCCGACCCATTGATGCAGATGACTTTCGCATCAACGGCCAGCACGCGAGCGACTACAGCAACCTGCGACAGAATGGCCTCATCCGGATCGACTTCGCGTTGCCGCCGAACATGAAGTTGATCGATCCGGTTACCAATCAACCTTCGAATGAAACCACCATCGATGTCTGGCGCATGGTCCCCGGCGTGACCGACCTGAAGCTCACAGGTAGCGATGGGCTGAATCCCTGGGCGCGGGGTCCGAACGTCACAGGCGGTTATCAGCTCGACGGACGACTTCTGACACTGCAGGAGCAGGCTCTAGGGGCACTCCTCAATCACGCCGAGATCCAGAGTCCGCCGGAGGACCGATTACTGGACGATCTGAGCTCGTTCCAGCGCGTGCTCTTCACGAATGAGCGCGTGCGTTCGCTGTCGGAGGCGATCGATGCCGGCCTGCCGTTGCCCGACGTCGACCCGCCGCTCAACTCCCTCGAGCTGCAGGGCAAAGCGGTTTTCACCCGAGCGTGTGCGCAGTGCCACGGCGGTCCCGGACAATCGACACCGCAGGGACGGGTGGTGCACTTTCACGATATCGCCTCGCAGTGCCCGCGACCCGTGGACACGCAATCCCCGCCGCGGTTCAACTTCGCTCCGTGTCCGCCGCGGCTTGCTCGCAACGCGCGCACCTACGAAATCACGATGCCCGATGGCACAAAGGTTCGCCGCACCAGCTCCGACCCCGGCCGCGCACTGCTGACCGGATTTGTCGGTGGACTCCCCGGGCTCGATGACTGGAACAAGTTCGACACGCCCGGTCTCCGTGGCCTGCGCCATACCGCGCCGTACTTCCACAACAACAGCGCCGCGACGCTCGAAGAAGTGGTTGATCACTACATCGAGTTCTTCAAGCGCGTGCAGGTGAATGCGCAGAAAGACAAAGATGGCAACCCGATACCGCCGCCGATCGCGACCACGGACGGCGTCAACTTCGACCGTCAGCCCAGGGCCGAGGAGCGCGCGGCGTTGCTGGCCTATTTGCGGAAATTGTAAGCGCGATGAATGTCGGGCGGTTTGGCCTTGGACCAACTGCCGCTGAAGTCCTATCAGCTGCTGCCTTTCTCGACCCGCCGTCGACCATACCGTTCCGCACGTTCTCATACACGCGGACCAGGTGTTTGAATCGCTGATTCGTGTTCTGGCAAGTCTGGTTGAGGCGGATCATGATGTCGACGTTGCTGTCCTGGTGCACGTTCTTTCTGTATGACCCCTGCAGAAAGATTGATCGACAAAAGGAAACGAGCGAGGGCTGGGGCTGATAGGGATATGAAGTTGGCGATTGTGTTTGATCCTCGGATCGCCACCACCTTCGGGCGGTACGGCTCGAAGCCTTGATCCCGTAACGTTGGCGTTACTTCTTCACGAGGCCGCGCGGCGTCGAGCTTGCAGAGATCAGCTCGATGGTGAATTCGCAGTGAACATCAGCGGTGCGCTCATTCCGCGCAGCCAGATTCCTCAATCTCAGTAGACGCTCGACGGAAATTATTCCGTTATCGTAAGTCAGCGCCCGCCTTCGGCAGGTTTATCCCGCGTCCGAACCAAACTTTCCATGCCGCGCTGTAAGAATCGTCCGAGCGTGACGTTTACCTTGGGGAAACGCGCTCAAATCAGAACAGTGGGGGACAGTCATGCCGGAAGGCCCAAGTGTTTTCGAACGAAAAATAAACATTGCGGCGGCGGGGGCTACGATTCTCGGAACGGCTATCGCAATCTGGCAGTGGAAAGGCAACGAAATCGAGGCGTGGCTCCATTCGGCGGTGCCCAAAACACCCCCGCCACCGGTGATGGTCGATCGACCCAATTCAATCGCAAGCGGTGTGCACTCACTCAGGTTTGTCGATGCCGGCCGCGATATGGGTTTGAGCGACGAGGAGGCGCTGAGCCTCGTCGAGACTTCCCTGAATGAAATTGATTTCAATGAAATAGACGATCTGGGATGCGGACATACGTGCATTCCATCCGAGACCCGGCACGAGCTCGTGGGAAAATTTGGCGTGCTCACACCGCAACGACAGTTTGCGGTCGTCCTGGTGAGCTCGGTTCCGAACGGTAGCCACTGTGCGAACTGTGCTGGAGCCACGAAGTCGCACCTGAATGTATTCGAAATTCAGCGCAGCGAGTCGGGATGGCAGATTGTGCGTTCAGCTCTTTCTGCGGTTGCTTTTGTACGCCAAGTAGGTGCTTCGGGGTTCTTGCAGGATCACCTGCGGCTCGAACCGTTTGGCGACGCAGAGTACACGTTGGTTATCGTAGGAATTGAACACTTGGGGCACGGCCCGTCACGCTATGTCTCGCTGTTGGCATGGAATGCGGAGGAGCTGAACACCGTGTTTTCACAGACAATCGGCGAGGTTACCGAGTCGGAATGTCCGGTGCACGCTGACGGTTTCCCTACCGATTTGCAGAGCACGGTCGAGCTGGTTGAGTATCCCGAGTCGCGGCCCGAGATTGTGGTGTTGAGCCATTTCATCCGCGCGGGCGCAGCTTTCAACACGAAAGCGGTCTTCGTTTCATCCGGGGGGCAATACAAACGCGTAGAGTTTGGCCGGCAACCCGGGGACCTCGGGACTGCAGGAGGTTTCTCGTCAATTGATTGCCTCACGGCTATGGGCGATGCCTATGAATCCACTGGAGTAAACTAATCATGGCGCCAGACGGCGGTTCGAATAATCTGAACGAAGAGATCGACACCACCGGTGTGCCTCTAAGCCGCAAGTGGCTGTCCAAGCGGGCAATTGAGGACGCCAGCGCTGCAAAAATCGACCAAAAGATTCGCAATTGCGAAACGCGACTCAGTGTGCTGCGCAGAATTCTGGCGGACGCAGCGACACAGGGAGTGAAGATTCCCGACGGCTTTACTGCGGGAGTGTTCTTGTTCTTTTCTATTCTCCTATTACCCTTATCGTTTGTTCTCAACGATTATAGTCTGAAGGTGCTCCCGGTTTCAGACGGCATGCGTCATTTGATCACCTTGGGAGTGATCGCAACTCCGGTGCTACTGTTTGAAGCTATCGATCGATCGCGCGCTGGGAAGAACAAGAGCGGTGATCCACTGGTGTTATCATTTGCAATAACCGCGTTTTGCGTGTTTCTGGGTGTTGTTGTGCTATTTGCCGCCATCCGGGGGCGCCTCTTCAGTGTAGAGATGGAGGCTGCCGGCGTGCAAGTTCCGGCCGTCATGTTAGAATTGAAGCACCTCTTGCGGTACGCGCTGCCTGGGCTTTCGGTCGTGCTCGTGCTTGCTGATTCAGTTATGTTTCGTGCCGCGATCGCTGATCTACGTCATCCAGCGTCGCTCGCTCAACGGGAGATAGGGCGCTTGTCGCGCGTGCTCGAGCAACTGGCAGCGGATCGGGCGCGCTTTGCCCGACTCCGAGCTGAGTCCGCGATTCAAGGAACACGGAGGGTGATGGACGGCGATCGGGACCGTCGCAATGGCCTCTGGCGAGCTGTATCGCTGACATTTCCTCTGGTGGTCATGCTGTCGCTCGTGGCGCTGGTTCTGTTTGGCATTTCCGGTTGTTCGTTCGGGGAGGCAACCGAGGTTTCTGCGGATGTCTCCAAGGTGCCTACTACGGTCTTTATTCTCGATGAGTCCGGCTCCATTAACACTCTGCCATTTCAGAGGAATGTGCAGGCAATCGAATCAGCGCTCGCCCTGGCCGAGCCCGGACGGCGCTACCTCGTATTGCCTGTCGTGGCCAATTCATGGCGGGCGGAGGCTTTGTTGGACGAAACGATGCCTGCACGTACCGACAGCGGCATCGCCTTTGGAGCGCAGGAAGCCCGTATCAAGTTGGTCCGTAAGTGGCACGAGCTGTCTGCTGCGATTCGGCCTGGCGCCAAACAGACTGACTTGCTTGGTGCACTCGCGGTCGCTGCGGAAGAAGGTGGCCTCGACGTCCCCGGATCCCGGATCGTCGTCTATTCGGACGGACTGAACACAGTGGGCCTCACCATAATTGGCGGGCGGGAGTCGGAGATCGGCGAGTTGGTGAGACAGGCGTGCGCAGCATCGCCCTGGGTTTTATCCGGTGCACCGGTCCATTTCATCAATGCAGGCCGGGGTCCGGACCCTTCGAGCTTGGCGCGACGGCGCGACTTCTGGGTTCTCTTCCTCGAAGCCCAGCACGCGGGGAAGGTTACATTCTCGGCAACTGCGCAAGCCGTTGTAGCTAACGCCTCACGCTGATTTTAGTTGCGGGATGAGAGTGCCACTAGGCCCATGGGTGAGGACGCATCGGCTTCAACGCCGATGCTCTCGCCGTGGCCGAAAGGGAAGGTCGCATCGCCCATGGCGGCCTCAGCTGCCAGTATCTCAACTCGTTCCTGGGAGAGATGGCACTCTGACAGATCTCGGCACTCCCGGCAGCTGTCGACATGCTCCTTGCGGGCTCGTGGCAGAGAGTCAATATCTTCGAACTCTGCTTCGGACAAATGCGCCGATTGTGTCTCGGAACGAGCATCGAATTCGTCCAGATCGTTCTGGTGTTCGTCAGTCCACACGCCACCTTCCTTCAGTACTGCGATGAGTTCTGAGCGCAGCTTTCGCGTACCGGTCACGCTGACGTTGCTTTTTTCCGACACCTGTGGCCGCGGCCGTGGGGAGGTTTTCTGTTTCACATCAGCTCCTTGGCGAGCACACCGGCTCGTTTGACCATCCCTCAACAAGCGACGTCGCATTTGTAGAGGCCCGTATATTGTTAAACGCGGAGGCCCCGCAGTTCTTACAGGACGGCACGACTATTCTTTCCCGACTAGTTGATCGCGAAGTTTTTGCTTCAATCGATTGATGCGTGTTGAGGCGGTGCCAATCTTGATCTCGAGGGTCGCAGCAATCTTGCTGAGCGGCTGATTTGCCAGCACCAAAGCGAGCAACTGCGCGTCTTTGGGTTTGAGATCGAGTCTTGGAATCAGTTCATTGATCGACGTTGGTAACGAATCACGAGTTTCCTCCGACCCGGGAGCTACATGATTCTCCAACACACTTTCGTGCACGAAAACCACTTGGCCCTTGATGCCACGGAAGCCGCTTGCGATCAGGTTTCTGATGGTTGCAAACAGATATTTGCGTGCGTCCTGGATCGAGGCGGTACTCGAGTAGGCCCTACTCGTATAAAACCGCGACAGTGCCACGTGTGCCAAGTCCTCGGCTCGCTCCCCGTTTCTGACTCGTCCGTATGCGTACCTGCACAGTTGACTCTGCATCCCTTTGTAGAAGCCGATCCAAGCCAGCCGGTCCGCCGAATTCTGTTGTATGCGCGATAGGAGAGAGTCGAGATCTTCCGTCATGGCACCTTCCATGTTTGTGTCACGCGCATGTTTGAGCGGGTTCCCTTTGCGTCGCACGCCGATGTTGAGGAGTTCTATGCCTGCCGTCATATCCTCAATCCCTCGACATGGCGCACCTATTCCAACGCACTGCCGCAACTGTGTTGTTTTATAGGACCAAGGTCGACCCTCCATGCGGATATTGATACAACACACAGCAGCGCGTCCAATTTTTGTTTGTTGCCGCGCAGCACGAGGCGGTCTTTGACACGCGCCGTCCTACGCACTGGTTTCAGGCATTCTCGAGGCTGATCGCTCGCATAAATAGAATTTGAGCTTCCCTGCCCGAGAGCACCCGGTGTAATACCCTCAAATCCTGGCGTTGTAGTTGGCGACTACTCGAATAACCTTCGTGCCGGCATCAATTTCCATGAACTCGCCGGTTTTTGTGCCGTTTTGATTTACGTAGTACAACACAACACTGGAAAGACCCCACATTACGTCGATGAGCTCAAACTGGAGGTTCGGGTATGCTTCGAGCCCTCGCCTGAAGTACGCGCGTACTGCTTCTCTGCCTTTCAGGGTCCCGGATGGATCGTTCAGAATCCTCGCCGCGACAGGAGACACCAGGACCACATCTTCTGCGTAGTGCGACATGATTACATCGAGGTTATGTGAGTTCCATGCCTCCACCCAATGTTTTGCGAATTCCTGTACGTCTTCAGCAGTAAGCATTCTCGTCTTCTCCATGATTTTGGCTCAAACCGATTCCAACGTCGCGCAGTCATGGCTCTCCAACATTGTGGGGGAGCGGATCCCAGCCCGCAGGGCGCGATAGGCGGCAATCGAAAACAAGGCAGCAAGGGCGGCCAGGTACACGAAAAACCAACTGGGCATGAACGGGAGGCCGAGCATCGAGCAGAATACGCCGGCCCAAGCTGGCCATACGGCCTGTTGTATGGTCGGTCCCCACAGCAGCGGCAGATAGTGCGGGCGGGATTCCGCCGGGCGCTGCCAACGGATCAAGGTCACCGGTGCGGGAAGAAAAACGACCAACATGTAACCCGGAATGCCGAGACCCCAGATCACCAGTCCATTCAGGCCGGCTCGTGCCCAGGGGGCGATGCCGCGATGAATGATCGTAGCGGTAATGAAGGCAGCCACGCAGATAATGGCTGTCGTGCGACCGACCTCAAACACCATCACCGTCCAACCGGTAGCTCGCAGGGAGAACCGGGAGCGCAGCCAGGATGGCGTCAGGACCCTGTCGCGCGGCTCAACGGACTTGTGTAACTCTTGAACGACGATGGCCGGTTCGCTCATCCGATCCTCCTGTGTGAAAAATCCCGGCTCGGCGTTGGTTTCAATGCGTCCTTGAAGGTCTGCAACAGTTCGCGGTCCGACATTCCGGCCTCCCGGCCCGCTCGAATTGCCTCGGTGATGGCTTTTTCGGCGCTGGCCCGCAGGCCCGCCCGCGTGCGGTCGTGCCCGGCTTCGGCGACAAATGTGCCTAAGCCCTGGCGCCGATAGATGATGCCCTCGCGCTCCAACTCCTCGTAGGCTCGCTTCACCGTAATGACACTGACCAACAATTCCTCGGCAAGTACCCGAAAGGACGGTAGGGCACTCCCCGGCGCGAGTCGCCCCGCGCCGACCTCGCGCTTCACCGCGTCAACAATCTGCTGGTAGAGCGCACCGGGCACCGCGGCGGAAACCGGTCCAAGGGTAAGCGAGATCTTCGTTGGCATGACGACTGTATATACCGTTCATATACAGTGGGCAAGTGCGATTCTGAACCCCGATCATCCGGGCGGCCTGCCGCCGGCAACGACGATGGGTTCGCCGAGCGCTTGCAGATATTCCTCCGCGCCGATCGCATGTACCGACTGCAGCTTTGCCAGCAGCGCGTCGATCAGCGAACGCAGCCCAGGCCCCGGCGTGCCGTGCGCGAATGAGCTCTGGTACTTGATCGGTCCGGGGATGATCGCGACCAGGAAGGCCATCTCGGCCGGCGTCAGCGCCTGGGGTTCGCGACCGAAGTATCTGCGGGCCGCGGGCCGCAGGCCACGCAGGTCCGGTCCCCATTCGATGATGTTCAGGTAGATCTCGAGAATACGATCCTTGCCGAGCGCCGACTCGAGCAGGAACGTGATCGCCAGTTCCTG
>Ga0068860_100006587_pt1 | contig 11661 bp, 11 predicted proteins | sample KBSSwiS32_FD_66597 | JGI IMG/M metagenome (GOLD analysis project Ga0068860, IMG submission 66597) | Switchgrass rhizosphere microbial communities from Kellogg Biological Station, Michigan, USA - KBS Switchgrass S3-2 | ecosystem: Host-associated > Plants > Roots > Rhizosphere > Soil ... | reverse complement strand
GGTGTGGCAGGTATAGCAGGTCTTGACATGAAAGAGGGTCTCGCCGCTGACCGTAGTCCTATTGGCGTCGCCCTGCTCGGAGGCGGAGGTGCAAGCCGAAACACAGGCCAAGACCAAGAGGAAAGCAATGAGAATGGATGGATTTCGCAGCCAACGCATGGGGCGCTTCACTAATCATGGCTTGGCATTTGGATCCACATTAATTTTCCATCGCCCGGATTCCATCCTGCCAGATCGAGGGCGACGATCGTCCCAGGGGCCATGCCGAATTCCTGCGGTGGAAGTCCTTCGGTCAAATAGGCCACCAAAAGCCCCACGCTCGGAAGATGACCGACCACGCCCAAGGATGGCTCCTTACGTAGGCGTAGCTGTTCGATGGACTCCGACAAGGCAAAACCTGGGGCCAGCCAGGGAACCATCTCCAATCCTGCACCCCAGGCTTGTTGGAGGATTTCGGCGCTCTCCTGGGCACGTTTCAAAGGGCTCGCAAGCAACAGCAAAGGGTGTTCGACGGAGTCTTGTAGGGCCAGACCCAAGTCCCTTAGCCGATCGGCGCCCTCGGGCGTGAGGCTTCTATGAAAATCCCCCAAAGAGCTGGGGGCGCTCTCTCCATGGCGAATGATTAATAATTTCATCTCCCTGATTGTCGGCAATGGGACAAAAAAACGAAATCATTTTTTTCGACAAAAACCCTAAAGACAAAACCACTGGAACCTTGACGCGTTTGTCACTTAAGATTACTTATTTGCTTCGGCACACCTTATTTGGAGGGTTTATTGTCATGGTTATGGCCAAGCGCATCTTCCTCTTTTTAGCCTTGAACTTCGTCGTCGTCATGACGATTTCTTTTCTGCTCAATATTTTTGGGGTTGGACATCAAATCAACCGTTACGGCCTAAACTACACCTCCCTGGCGATCATCTGTCTGGTCTGGGGCATGGGTGGAGCCTTCATCTCTCTCGCCTTGTCGCGCAAAATGGCGAAATGGACCATGGGAGTAAAATTGATCGACCCTCAGACCCAAGACCAAAACTCCCAGCAGGTTTTGCAGATGGTCTACCGTTTGGCCCAATCCGCGGGTTTGACCACGATGCCCGAAGTTGGGATCTACGAATCTCAGGAACTCAATGCCTTCGCCACCGGACCAACTAAGGCGCGCTCGCTTGTGGCCATCTCCTCGGGCCTGCTCAACACCATGAACCAACAAGAGGTGGAGGGTGTCATTGGACACGAACTCACCCACGTCGCCAATGGCGACATGGTGACCATGACTTTGCTGCAAGGCGTGATCAACGCCTTCGTATTATTCTTGTCTCGCGTCTTGGCCTTTGCCATCGCCCAGGCCTTGCGAGGCGACCGTGGCCGAGGGCGCGGCCTTTCCTACCCGATTTATTATTTGGTCCAAATCGTCCTACAGATTGTTTTTATGATCCTAGGCTCTCTGATCGTTGCCTGGTTTTCTCGCTACCGCGAATACCGCGCAGATGCCGGTGGCGCAAGGATTGCGGGCCGACAAAATATGATCGCGGCCTTGCAAGTCCTGCAAAGAAATTACGAGATCGTCGATCCCAAACCTCAGGCGATGGTCAAGGCCTTTGGGATTTCTTCGGGTGGCAAGAGTTGGCTGCAACTTTTTTCGAGTCATCCCCCCCTGAGCGATCGCATCGAAAGGCTACAAAAGTTCAGTTTCGAACAAGGGATGTAGCCTTAAGCCATCCATTCGTTTCGAATCCTGTCTGCATACACCTATCTAACTAATTGATTTTATTTATTATTCCTTAGCCTTTCCGGCTATCATCACGCCACAACTTTCCCTTCATTTTGCCGATGAAGGGGCAATGTCGAAATTGAAACTCTCCATCTGGCTCTTGTTTTTGTGCTTGGCCCTCCTGGTCCTCGAGCGAAGCGTGCGCGCCGACGACGTGGTCGACAACACGACCTGCAAGGTCCTTTCGGATTCGGACGACGTGGGTGATTTCAATTCCTTAAGACGGAAAGTGGTGGAAGGATTCAACCGTCCCGACGCTCGAACCTGCACCGAAGACATTCTCTTGGCGCCTCAATTGGAGCGCGTGATCCATCTCAAGTCCACCCTCGATATCAATAATGCGAACGACCTCGACTGCTCTGCTGGCGATGGAAAACCGCAGGTCTGCGGCGACGGCTGGGGACTGATTGTCGACGGCACCAGTGCAATTTCCGTGACTATCGACGCTCGACGCCTGAAGGACGGCGAATGCGCCATCGCACTCCACGCCAATCGCGTCCTCCTCAAAGGATTTAAAATCTTAGTCAAGCGTCGCGCCAAGGCGATCTGCGACGAGGGCAATTACAACGATAGCTCCGACGTCGAAGTCGTTTCCGAAGACCCACCGCCGGAAGTCTCGCCGAGTCCTTCGCCGCAACCGCCGATCCCGTCTCCGAGCCCGAGTCCACACCCGACGGAGACCCCTCAGGCCACGCCACCAGCGACTCCCGAGGCCACCCCTGCCGCGACTCCCGAGGCAAGCCCGAGTCCTTCACCCCAAGCGACACCTCTTGCAACGCCGGCAGCGACGCCTAATGCCACGCCCGTACCCACGGCAAGTCCCGCGCCCGAGGACGGCGACCAGGACACGATTCCCGACGCCACCGACAACTGCCCCACCCTTTCCAATCAAGACCAGTTGGACAGCGACCACGACGGGATCGGGGACGCCTGCGACGACGATTTTGCGATCAGCCCAGACGATGATGATGGAGACGGTTTGCTCAATGAACACGACAACTGCGCCAACGTCTCCAACGCCGATCAGGCCGATTCGGATCAAGACGGCATTGGCGACGCCTGCGACAGCGAGATGGCCGTCCATGTCCCGGAACGCTTTCCAGGCTTCAAAGACTCTCCTACGACCTGCAACCTGCACAGCGAGGCGCCTTTTAACTCGTGGATAATGTGGCTTTTCATTTCCTGCCTTCCTGTTTTATGGAGAATCCATGCAGGAAAGTCTCTCCTTCGCCAGCAAGACCGTCCTCACGGTCAGCGAATTGACCCAAAACATTAAAGGCCTCTTAGAAGGCCAATTTGGATCCGTCTGGGTCAGCGGAGAGATCAGCAATTTTCACGCCCATTCGTCCGGACACTATTACTTCACACTCAAAGATTCTAAAGCCGCGATCAGCTCGGTGATGTTTCGCGGCGCTAATCGCCTCCTCAAGTTTCGCGTGGAGGACGGCATGGAAGTCATCGCCCAAGGACGAGTCAGCGTCTACGAAGTGAGGGGAAATTATCAGTTCATTCTGGAAACGATGGAGCCCAAGGGAATCGGCGCCTTAGCCCTGGCCTTCCAACAACTCCGCGACAAGCTCTTAGAAGAGGGCCTCTTCCATGAGGCCCGCAAAAGACCCCTTCCCTTTCTTCCCAAAACCGTCGGTATCGTCACGAGCCCCACGGGTTCGGTGATTCGCGACATGATCCATATTCTCAAAAGACGATGGCCGGCCGTCAACATCTTGCTCTATGCGGTCAACGTGCAGGGTGAAGCCGCGGCCCCCGACGTCGTGCGTGGCATCGAGGCCATCAACCGTCATGGCGAAGCCGAAATGTTGATTGTGGGTCGGGGCGGCGGTTCGATCGAAGACCTCTGGGCCTTCAACACCGAGGCCGTCGCTCGCGCGATCTTCGCGTCGGCGATTCCCGTCGTCTCGGCGGTCGGTCATGAGACCGATGTGACGATCGCGGATTTTGTCGCGGACCTGCGCGCCCCCACGCCCTCCGCTGCGGCGGAACTCGCCGTGCCAGTCTATCGAGATTTGCTGGAGACCCTCCGAGAACACCGTCGACAAATCTTGCGGCTCACGCAAAACGCCTTGGATAGTAAACGAGAATCGCTGAAATATTGGGCCAGCCATCTGCAGCATCGGCATCCCAAAGCTAGGCTTCAGGAAATGGCGCAACGGATCGACGATCTTCGCTCTCGTCTTACGACTAAGTTAGAAGGACTGTTGCAGGAACGCCGCTTCGAATGGCTGCGCCTCAGTGAAAAGCTCTCCGCCTTATCCCCCTTGGCGGTCCTCTCGCGAGGCTATTCCATCGTTCGAAAACTGGAGGAAAACTCCAACCTTGGCCCCGTGGTAAAGGACTCCGAGCAGTGCTCTCCTGGCGACCAATTGCAAATTCAATTGAGGAAAGGGACTCTCAAAGCCCAAGTCCTTTAATCGGCGCTTTCCTAGGAGGAATGTTTTCCTCCCCGAAGCGCAGAGCGAATCTGCGCTTCTCCCCACCTTCCCTCAAGCCGGCCATTGCATGGCCAGTAGTAGCAAAAGCATTGACTCCCCTTGGTGTTTATGGGTTATGAAGGGCGACTATGGCCGCCTCCAAACCGGAAAATTTCGAAGTCAGCCTAAAGAAACTCGAGGAGATCGTCGAACAACTCGAGGAACCCGATCTTCCCTTAGACAAGTCCTTGAAGCTCTTCGAAGACGGCATCAAACAGGCCCGATTCTGCGAAGGTAAACTCAGTGAGGCCGAGGCCAAGGTCGAGAAATTGATCCAAGAAAACGATAATTTTAAAAAAGAAGATTTTGAAGCATGAGCACGAGTTTTGACCTCAAAAGTTATTTAGAAAATCGCCGCAAGATTGTCGACGAAGCCTTGGTGAAGGTCCTCCCGCCCAACACTCAGTGGCCGGAGAAACTCCACGAATCGATGCACTATAGCCTATGCGCGGGTGGCAAAAGACTCCGCCCAATTTTGGCGATCGCGGGAGCCGAAGCCGTTGGCAGCCCCATGGAAAAAATCCTGCCCTTCGCCTGCGCCCTGGAAATGATTCACACTTACTCTTTGATCCATGACGACCTGCCGGCGATGGACGACGACGATTTGCGGCGTGGCCAGCCGACGAATCATAAAATTTTCGGCGAGGCCATGGCGATTTTGGCGGGAGACTCCCTTTTGACCGAGGCCTTTAGGCTCATGGCCAATGCCAGCGTCAACGGCAATGCCCCCGCCACCCTCGAAGTCATCAGTCGCATCGCCAAGGCCAGCGGTTCCCTGGGAATGGCCGGCGGTCAGGCCTTAGATCTGATGAGCGAAAAGAAAAAGATTTCGGTCGAGGAGCTCGAAAGACTCCACCGCCATAAAACGGGCAAATTGATTCAGGTCGCGGTGGAAGCCGGCGCCATCATGGGCGGAGCGTCTCCCCTTCAGCTGCAATCCTTGAGCACCTATGGCGAATGCATCGGTCTCTCCTTCCAGATTGCTGACGATGTCCTGGACATCGAGGGTGGAGAAGAGATTGGCAAAGACATCGGTAGCGACATCGCCAACGAGAAGGCGACCTACCCATCGATCATAGGCTTGGAACAATCCAAAAAACTCGCCCACGAAATCACGCAAAAGGCCTTAGACGCCTTGCAAAATTTCGATGCCAAGGCTGATCCCCTGCGAGAGATCGCCCGATATGTCGTCTACCGAAAGAATTAACATGCGCGCCGCCGTTTACTATCCTCCCAAAGACATTCGAATCGAAGAGCGCCCCATTCCCAAGATTGGAGCGGGCGAATTGCTCCTCAAAGTCAATGCCTGCGGGGTTTGCGGCACGGACGTTTTGAAGGTCAGCCGCGCCCTCCCCAAGGCCCCCGTTGTTTTGGGACACGAATTGGTCGGCGAAGTGGTCGAAATGGGGGCCGGCCTTAAAAAATTCAAGACTGGCGACCGCGTCGTCGTCGCCCACCATGTGCCCTGCGGCGAATGCCACTATTGCCGCCACGGCAATCATTCGATGTGCCGACATTTCAAAGAGACCAATTTGGATCCAGGTGGTTTTGCGGAATACCTCCGCGTCCCCGCCGAACATGTCCAGCAAACGGCCTTCCTCGTGCCGCCTCAATTGAGCGACGACGAGGGCCTATTCACGGAACCCTTGAGCTGTTGCGTTCGCAACGTGCGCCGCGCCCCTCTCCTGCCCGGAGATTTCGCGGTAGTCGTCGGGATGGGTTCCATCGGGCTGATGATGGTTCAGCTTTTAAAATTGATTCCCACGCAAGTCTTGGCCTTGGACCTCTTCGAGGAACGCTTGAACTTGGCTAAAAGCTTGGGAGCGGATTGGACCTTGCGGGGCGATTCACCAGAGATTGCGGAATTGATCCGAGAAAAAACGGAGGGGAGAAAGGCGGATATTGTCGTCTTCACTGCGGGCGGAGCTAGGGTTTTTCAAAATTCTTTCTCTTGGATTCGCGACGGAGGGGCTTTGAATCTTTTTGCGTCCCTCTCGGATAAACCCGTGGAGGTGAGTCTGGATGCGCTTTATCACCATGAGATCACGGTGTTCAGCTCCTACTCACCCTCGCCTCAGGACCTCGTCGAATCTCATCGGCTCTTGAGTGAAGGCAAGGTCAAGGTCGCCCCCCTCATCACCCATCATGTTCCCTTGGAAGGCCTGGGAGAATCGATCCAATGGATCGTCGAGCAAAAGGCGATGAAGGTCATCGTCACTCCGCAGGCGGCGAAGCGCTAGGCGGCGCCTCCACCCCAAACTCCAACTTCAAGACCTTTCCGCCTCGCCACACCAGGACTTCGACTTTGTCGTCGGGAGTTTTGGGCTTCTCCAAAAAGATTTCTAATTCTCTCTGCCCGCTCATTTCATGGCCTTGCAATGCGAGCAAGACGTCCCCTGTTTCAAAACCCAGCTGATGGAAAAAGGCGTTGCCATCCAAACTCTGAATCCTCTGCGCCACCGCTTTTCCGTTGCTCGCAAGTTGCTGCAATTGCATGCCTTGGAAAAGCGCATCGTTTTTGCGAGCGGCTTCCCATTCCGAGGCGCTCAATTTTTTATGTAGGGTTTCCTCAGGGGCCTTCTTCAATTGCTCGTCTAAGGAAAGATCCTGAGGCAGTGAGCTTGCCTCCGGGGATTCCAGAGACTCTGGCGTAGCCAATTTCTCTTTGGACCCCTCAAATTGCCCATTCAGGAGGGTTTGCAGGTCGCTGTAGAGGGCGGCTTTCTTACGATAAAAATCTTTGAAATAATCCGCCTCGTGGATCGTGATCAAACCGTCCAAGGTTTTTCCCGCGGGATTGAGGAACCACCAAAACAAGCCCTTCTTTCGGTCCTCCATATCGCGGTTTAAAACCTCGGTGAGATTGTCGGGCAGAGCATCCGGCCGTTTTAATAGTTCCACCAATTGTCGGTAGAAATAGTTGAGGTCGTGCCGAGGGAAGGCAGGATTGTAGGAAACTCTAAGGAACCAATTTTTACTAGCCAAGAGTCCGGGCGTCTTTCCCGCCATGGTCTTCAAGGCCACTCGGTACTCGAAGGCCAAGGCGCGCTGCAGCTGGATGGGTTCCATCGAGATATTTTTGAGCAAATCCTGGATGCCCTGCCAATTGGTGGGTTTGCCCAAATAACGCATCATGAGCAGGAGATCCAAATCGGATTTGAGGCAGCCGATGGCCGCCATATGACTGAGTAGCGAACGCGAGGTTTCTAACCACTCGCGGTCGCGCTGAATCATGACATTGACAAAACCATAGGCCCAATTGGGGTCACCGTGCAGGTACTGTTCGACCAAGGCCGTCCAAGCTACCTTGTGCAAGTCGAGCAAGACAAAAACCTTGAAGCCATCAAAATTGACGCTCACCGGATCGTCATCGACCAGGTGAGGAAATTTGAGGAGAGCCGTATAGACCTCTAGGGCGGAGCTATGCGCTTGATTGTAGGCGGTCAAAGCAGGAAGGATTTTCTTCGCTTCGAACCAAAATTCGTAGGCATCGGTGGAGGAATCGATCACCTCGGGAAACAAGGCCTTCAGCGGAAAGGGAGCGTCCAAATCGCCTGCGGCCGGAGGGATCTGATCTCGGTTCAAGGGTAAGGTGTCCCAGGCATTGTCCTTTGGAGGGGAAGCGATTGCAAGGTCCTGCTCCGTATAAAGCTCCGCCTCCAGGGGACGGGGCCAACGGTTGATCCCAAGCCAAAGTCCGAAGGCCAAGGCTGCCACCAGCAGTAGGCCCAGGATCATCTTCAAAATGGCGCGGATGGACATCCCGCTAATATAGGCAAAGAAATGGTTTTCTTCTAACAAAACTTTTCGTATTGGCTGGGCATGCAAACCTTGAATCCAAGCTACCGCGGTCAGGTAGAAGCCCTGTTTCGCAAGGCTGCTTTCCTTGAGCATTTAGGGATTCGCCTCAAAGACTGCGGACCCGGTTGGTGCGAAAGCGAGATGGAAGTCCAAGCCTTCCACCGCCAGCAGGACCAGGTGATGCACGCCGGAGTCATGGCGACTTTAGCCGACCACACCGCGGGAGGTGCCGGGGCCACGCTGATCAAACCTGAGGAAATCGTCCTGACGGTGGAATTCAAGATCAATTTGCTAAGACCGGCCAAAGGCGAAAGGCTACGCGCCAAGTCCACGGTCTTAAAACCCGGGAGGACCTTGAGCATTGTGGAATCCTCGGTCTATTCCTGGGAAGCCGGGGAAGAAAAACTCTCGGCCAAGGCGATGGTGACCTTGGCCATTGTCCCCCGGAGAAGCTAGCTGCAAAGGAATCAAAGGATGGGCCAGATGAAATGGAATTCGCTTCGACACTTCGTCGACTTTTTGAAAGACAAGAAAGAGATCGTCTTCATTTCCGAAGAGGTCGATCCTGAACTCGAGATCGCGGAGATCGCCGACCGCGTCATGAAGGCCGAAGGCCCTGCTCTCTATTTCGAAAAAGTCAAAGGCAGCCAATTTCCTCTCGTCATCAATCTCTATGGCTCGAAGCGTCGCATGTCTTGGTCCTTGGGCGTCGAAGACCTCGAGGAACACAGCAAACACCTCAAGGGGCTGCTCACCACCCAACCTCCTCAATCCTTTTGGGACAAACTCAAGATGCTCCCCAAATTGGCCGAGGTCGCCAAGGCCATTCCCAAGTCGACCTCCAAGGCCCCTTGCCAAGAAGTCGTGATGAGCGAAGTCGATCTAAGCAAACTCCCCATCCTAAAATGTTGGCCCAAGGATGGCGGCAAATTCCTGACTCTCCCGATGGTGATCACCCGAGATCCGGATACCGGACGCCGCAACGTTGGGCTTTACCGAATGCAGGTCTTGGACAAGACCAGCACTGCGATGCACTGGCAGATCCACAAGGTCGGCGCCCGCCACTACCAGCGCTACAAAGAATTGGGCAAAAAAATTCCGGTCGCAGTTGCGATCGGTGGACAGCCATCCTTGACCTACAGCGCGACCGCTCCCCTGCCCGATCAGGTCGACGAATTCATGTTCGCAGGATTTCTGCAAAATGCCTCGGTGGACATGGTTTTTTGTCTCACGAATGATCTGATGGTTCCAGCCAGCGCCGACTTCATCCTGGAAGGCTATATCGACCCCAACGAAGAACTCGTCAACGAGGGTCCCTTTGGCGACCATACCGGCTACTACACGCCGGTCGAGAAATTTCCTCGCTTCCACGTGACCAAGATCACGCACCGCCGCGACCCGATCTATCTGACGACGATTGTCGGCATCCCGCCGATGGAGGATAAATTCTTAGGCCTCGCCACCGAGAGACTCTTCCTCCCTTTGGTGCAGATGACCTTTCCTGAAATTATCGACATGTATCTCCCTCCGGAAGCCTGTTTCCACAACCTCTGTATTTTGAGCATCAAGAAATCCTACCCCGGCCACGCCGCAAAGATCATGCATGCCCTCTGGGGCATGGGACAGATGATGTTCACCAAGTGTTTCATCGTCGTCGACCACGACGTGGATGTCCACAATGTCGCCGAGGTCGTCTGGCGAGTGAGCAATAACATCGACGCGAAGCGCGATCTCGTGATGGTAGAAGGCCCGGTGGATCACCTCGATCATGCAGCGCCTCGACAGTTTGTCGGCAGCAAGATGGGGATCGATGGGACGCGTAAGTGGAAGGAAGAAGGTTATACTCGCGAATGGCCAGAAGATATCCTCATGGATGAGACGACCAAAAAACGCGTCGACGCACTGTGGCCAAAACTGGGTCTATCCTCCAACCGAGCTTAGTCTCGTGCTGCCTCGATGGTCTTCCCATTGATCACCCTGAGGTAAGGGAAATTCGGCGAATGGGAAAAAATCCTCACAATGTCGGCATCGCTCATTAAATTGTACGATAGATCGAGAGAAATCATGCCCCCGAGATTGCAGCTTTCATAGGTGGCCAGAAGTCCCCCGATACTCATCACCGTTTCTAGGACAGAGCTGTGTCCAAGAACCCCTTCCAATCCAAAGAAAAAGGGAGCCAGCGCTATTTAGGGAGCAGAAGGAGCTTTGCGCTTGATTTTCCTTCCATTCAATTCGACAAGATTGGGAAATTTGGGAGATCGCCTAATGGCATGAAGATCATGGTTGTTGATGTAATTATTCCGAAGATCTAAAGATCGCAAATGGGTCAAGCTTGATTTTTCAAAAACCCCTAGCAAAACGCCGGAATGGCGTGAATCAATCCCATTTTTTGTCAGATTTAAATATTTCAGATTTTTGCAGGATTTACAGTTCATGATCTCTTCCAGGCTGCGATTGCCGAAGCCGGAATTTTGCTGGAGATTTAGTTCTAATAGCTGGGGCATCATGGGCGAGTTAAGTATGGAATTAAGAGAATACGCAACTCGTCCCCCGCTGTTCGAGATGCTTAAGGACCTCAAGTTCCTCAATTGACTTAAATTCGACTCAGAAAGTATCCATTCTTGTCCCGAAGCATAGTCGTTGATGGACATCCCGGTCAGTAATGCGGCATAACTGCTTTTCCCAAAGCGGTCGATAGACTCCTTGCTTACCGACTCATTTTGCCTGCCGTCGATTTTAAGGCGGAATCCCCGCCCTTCTTCAAATTCATATCCGACGTTTAAACTGAATTCCTCCTTAATATCCTTTTGAATTTTCCTTCGTATTTTTGAAATTTTCGCTTCGATCGATTGAAGCTCGGTGGGAGCGCCGTTACTTATCTGCAAGTCTTTACGCCGTTTTTCCAAAGCAATCCATTCCCCCCTGGGATCGCCTTTGGCTTGCAAATAATCTGAAATCACGGAGAGATCTTCCCAAAGTGTGGAGGGACCCGCTTCCTGGTCCAAGTGTTTCAGGAAAGCCTGGTGCAATTCTAGGAGTGTATCCCCCTTGCTCCCGACTCCTCCCATCCCCATCATCATCCAAAGCGGGGCGAGCAGCGGATTTTCGAGAATGGAAACTTTCTCCTTTGAATCCTTTGCGGCCTTTAATAGCCGCGCTTCTTTCTGCCGAATTTGTTCCTGCCGCTCCTCTCGGGCCAGGTTGAAGTTAGGCCCCAAGACATGATCCACGCCCTTCTGAGCCAAGCCATATTTGATGTAGCTGAAGACATCGTGCGCCAAGCTTTCCTTGAATCCACCTCTCGGTGCCTCGCTCAATCCCAAGGCTTCATTGAGTTGCGTCGTCCCGACCATCCCACCCAACCCTGCCAGGTGGTTCAAACCCAACGCCATCGCCATTCCGGCGCGAGTGAACTCGCCATCTTTCACGAAATCCGCGAACTTCACCACCTCGGGCGCGACTTTGGCGCCGAACCCTCCCATGATTTTCAGTCCGGAAATCATAATGAGGTTGGCCCCCCAACTCTTGAAAAGCTTCTTACCCTCGAAGACCCTCTCGGTGTCGTGCGACATTGACTCGTAGACGGTGTTCATCGCCCACATC
>Ga0068860_100006586_pt1 | contig 11663 bp, 7 predicted proteins | sample KBSSwiS32_FD_66597 | JGI IMG/M metagenome (GOLD analysis project Ga0068860, IMG submission 66597) | Switchgrass rhizosphere microbial communities from Kellogg Biological Station, Michigan, USA - KBS Switchgrass S3-2 | ecosystem: Host-associated > Plants > Roots > Rhizosphere > Soil ... | reverse complement strand
GTCGCGCCTAATCCGGTAACGAATGCAGAGTTTACGAAAACTCTCGGACGCGTTCTTTCACGTCCCACAATATTCCCGGTACCGGCATTTGGGGCGCGTCTTGCGTTTGGTGAGCTCGCGGACGCCCTCTTGCTTTCCAGTCAGCGAGTTGAACCCAGTGTTCTAGCGGACAAAGGATTTCTCTTCAGCTGGCCCACCCTCGAACCGGCGTTGCGCCACTTACTAATCCGTCACTAATCCGCACTCATCCGCGGCTAAACTCCGGCAGTGCCCCAAAAACTTCCAACGCATATTTGACATTTCCGAACGGCGCTGAAACCTGCACACCCTGAATCTCAGCACGCACCTCGAGCAACGATTCGCGCGCGATCTTCAACCCTTCTTCACGCCCAGCTTCCTTGCTGATAGCTGACGCAGCTCGCATTCGATCCATGATCGACGGCGTCACCCGCACGCCCGGAACCTCGTTGTGCAGAAACTCGGCATTCCGAAACGACACGAGCGGCCAGATGCCGGCAATGATCGGAATCCGCACGTGCTCGATCCGTTTTAGAAAGTTGCGTAACTGGCCCGTATCAAACACCGGTTGCGTGATCGCATACTGCGCGCCCGCTTCAACCTTCCATTCGAAGCGTTTGATCTCCTCGTCGAGATTGATCGCACCCGGATTAACACCGACGCCGATGCAGAACGCCGTGGGTTCGCCAATCGGATTGTTGCCAAGGTCAAGACCATGATTCAGCTTGTTGATCATGTTCGTCAGACCGATTGAATCGATGTCGAAGACGGCTGTTGCGTCGGGGTATGGTCCCATCTTCGGCGGATCGCCCGTGATGACCAGAATGTTGCGCAGACCGAGAGCCGCAGCGCCGAGCAAGTCAGACATCATCCCGAGAAGGTTTCGGTCGCGACAGCAATAATGCAGCACCGACTCGATCCCGATCTGTTGTTCGACCAGAACCGCCGTGGCAATCGCACTCATGCGCGACTGTGCACGCGCCCCATCTGGAATGTTGACGCCATCGACACCCGCATCTTTCAACAGGCGAATCGAATCGAGCGTCTTCTTCGCGTCGACACCCTTAGGCGGAAGCACCTCGACTGAAGTAACAAACTCGCCGAGCGCGATCTTTCGTCCCCAGTTCGAACGCTCTTCAGGTGGAACGACCTGAATGTCGGGCGCCGTGTCCTCGACGATTACGGTCCCGCCACCGCTGAATGCGACGCGCTGTGCGCGCGGTGACGCTGCACGCACCGAATCGGAAATCAGCTTGATATGCGCCGGGGTAGTGCCACAGCAACCACCGATAAACTTGGCGCCCGATTGAATGAATCGCTTGGCAAACTTCGACATGTACTCAGGCGAGCACATGTAAAACTGCCGCCCTTGAACATCGCGCGGCAGTCCGGCGTTTGGTTGGGCTGAAAGCTTTTTCTTCGTGACCTCGCGCATCTTCTCCAGCGCCGAGAGAATGATTGCTGGTCCTACACCGCAGTTGAGCCCGATTACATCAGCACCCCATCCATCGAGACGTTCCGTGAATAGTTCGGGCGTCGTGCCAAACATCGTATTGCCGTCAATCATGATGGTCATCTGCGTGATGATCGGGAGATCGCAGACTTCCTTCACGGCCGCGATTGCCTGGCGAATCTCTGAAACGTCGGAGAATGTTTCCAGACAGAAGAGATCGACACCACCTTCAGCGAGCGCCACGACTTGTTCTTTGAATAGTTCTCTTGCTTCGTCAAACGAGGTTGGACCGTACGGCTCGATACGCAGACCGAGTGGACCAATGGCGCCCGCGACGTAAGCACGGTCGCCAGCGGCTTCGCGAGCGACTCTTGCTGCCAGAGCGTTGATCTCGTGGAGATTTCCCTCGAGTCCGTATTGTTGGAGTTTGGGAGCTGTGGCGCCGAATGTATTGGTCTCGATGATGTCCGCGCCGGCGCGGATGTATTCGGTGTGAATCTCCCGGACCAGGTCGGGAGCGCTGAGATTCAACTCGTCGTAACAGCGATTAATGTAGACACCCTTCGCATAGAGCATGGTGCCCATTGCGCCGTCGACGACGAGGATGCGGTCAGTAGAGAGAAGTTCTCGAAATGATTCCATCGGCAATGAAAAAGCCCCGCGCTAACAACGCGGGACTTCAAAATCAGTTTGAAGTTTTTCGGGATTCGACCAGGCGCCCGAGCTGTTTAGCTGGTTATTTTACGTGGCCGCAAGTCGCCTTAACTCACCACGTTTTTCATCGTGCTTATACGCCCCTGAAGCAAGGAGTGTCAAGCCACTCAGAGGATATCGTTTATTCGGAACGTACTGTAGGGGCGGCCCTCCGTGGCCACCCTCGGTTGGAATACGGGTTCAAGAACTCGCCGGCTTCGAATTGGCGAATACGATCAAAGCCACGGGCGGCCACGGAGGGCCGCCCCTACAGTTCGTTCCGAGTTGTCGCATTAATGGGATCAACCACGCTGGAGTGTCTTGTTTTTTCCGTCACCATGACAGTTTCTTTCAGATCGACCGATTGTTGTGAAACGAATAAGTACATTTGTTTTCTATAACTTAGCGTGATAAAAATTGCAACCAATTGGCAACTGGTCTCGTAAGTTTGTGAATCAGAGACACGGTCCATTGATTACGACGTTTGCTGTTGCAAGCCCTAATGATTATTAACCTGGAGAATTTACTGAATGAAGTTTCCCCGGAAGTTACCCCATTTTCGCTCGATCAAATTCGCACCCTTTGCACTGATTTCACTTTTCCTTTTTAGCAACCTGACAGGCATACTTTTCAGCCGTGCATTAGCGCCGGATGCAGTTGCGAGTACGCCAGCGTTTCAGATTCCGGCGGACATTCCCACTTCGGGGGACCAGAAGCTCGACCGCATCATCTTCGAAGTTGCCGAGAATCAGGGTGTCGATCCGCGATTGCTACACGCCGTTATCTGGCAGGAATCAAAGTACGATCCTCATGCGAAATCGCATGCGGGAGCAGAGGGATTGATGCAGTTGATACCGGCGACGGCGAAGCGTTTTGGTTGCGAGCATCCGGAAGACCCGGAGGAGAACGTCACCGCGGGGACAAAGTATCTGAGCTGGTTGCTCAAGCGCTTTTCGGGGAATGTCGAACTCGCGCTCGCGGGTTACAACGCGGGCGAGGGCTCGGTTGATAAGTACGAGGGAATTCCGCCTTACAGCGAAACGCAGAACTACGTGAAGATCATTACAGGTCGTTACGGCAAGACCTATCATCCGGTGCTACCACCTGCTGAAGCCGCTCAGGTGTTTCAGCTCCACGCCGACTAAGTAACACGGATAACGCGGATCTGTGTAAATCGATTTACACAGATCCGTTTCATCCGTGCCCCTTGACAGCTTTCCTCACATTTGGCTGAATGCTCCCTGTCTTTCCCTAAGCTTCGCATTACTACAAAGGATCAGCCTATGAGTGATTTCCTGGGACATCCAAGAGGGCTCTCTACACTCTTCTTCACCGAGATGTGGGAACGCTTCTCCTACTACGGCATGCGAGCAATCCTGACGCTCTATATGACGAAGTCATTTGCTGAAGGCGGACTCGGCTTCGACGAGAAGTACGCGAGCATCATCTACGCTACCTATGTTTCGTCTGTTTGGTATTTACCCTTGCCGGGTGGGTGGCTGGCAGACCGGATATTCGGCGCACGCCGCGCGGTTCTTATTGGTGGGATCATAATCGCCTGCGGTCACTACGCGATGGCGATTAACTCGAAGGCCACCTTTTACGCCGGTCTCATCCTAATCGCCTGTGGCACTGGACTGTTGAAGCCAAATATCAGCGCGATGGTGGGCCAGTTGTATTCGGAGGGTGACAAGCGTCGTGATGCCGGATTCTCGATCTTTTACATGGGAATCAATCTCGGGGCATTTTTGTCGCCAATCGTAGTAGGGTTTCTGGCGCAAGGGCGGTGGTTCCGAAGTTTAATTACGGGTTGGGGTTTCGATCCCAATTCAGCCTGGCATTGGGGATTTGGCGCTGCCGGAGTGGGAATGACACTCGGCATCATCCAATACCTGATCGGTCACAAGCAAATAAGCAAAGTCGGAAAAAAGCCGAATCCTATTTCGCGGGCTGTCGAAACAGAGACGAAGGAAGGGGTCGACTATCTGACATTGAGCCTTGCGGTTGCGGGAGGAGTCGCAGGCTTTCTAGTGGGCTATATCTACGGCGAAGCGGGTGTGTTATCCGCGCTATTTCCGACCGTGGTTTTGTTTTTCGTCGGTTATCTGATTGGCATCTGCCGCCATCTGAATAGCGACGAACTCAAACGAGTGCTGGTGATCTTTGTGCTTTTTCTCTTCTCGATATTGTTTTGGATGACGTATGAACAGGCGGGTTCGAGCCTAACGCTCTTCGCCGATCGACTGACGCAAACCACCGTATTTGGATGGGCCTATCCGTCGAGTTGGTTTCAATCGGTACCGGCAATTTTCGTAATTCTCCTGGCACCAATCATCGGTATTGTTTGGCAGTCGCTTGGAGATCGACAACCCTCCAGTCCCGGCAAGTTCACGATCGGTTTGTTCTTTGCGGGCATTGCGTTCGTCATGATCGCTTTCGCCGCATCACTGGCGGGCGGCGGACGTGTTAGCCCGATGTGGCTCGTCGGGGTTTATTTTCTGCAAACGATCGGTGAGTTGTGTTTAAGTCCCGTAGGTCTCAGCACGGTGACTAAATTGTCGCCGGGGAGAATGGTTGGACTAATGTTGGGAGTATGGTTCCTTTCGATTTCCATCGGAAGCTATATCGCGGGCTTAACCACCAGACTGTTTGCCGGCAATGATACGGCCGTTCTGGTGCGAGGCTTCGGTATATTCGCCGGCATTACCCTCGTGGCAGCAGTTATCCTTTTGGTATTGACACCTCTCATCAAGAAAATGACGCCTAGATCGATATGATGAATACGACTCGCTTCAGAGCATTCGCGCTGGCAATTGCTTTCATTGCGTTGGGCACGCAGCCGTTAAAAGCCCAGAACAAACTTCTTACCATCGACGACATTTTTGATCCGGTCAAGCGAGTCAATTTCAACGGCTCGGCACCCACCATTCGCTGGCTCAAGGACGGCAATCACTATCTCCTGACAAACGAAGCCGGCAAACGTGATCTGCCGCGATTGCAAAAGGTGAATGCCGCGACTGGTGAAGCCGTTCCATTTTTCGATGCTGCCAAAATGCAGGCTGCATTTGCCGCACTGCCCGGCGTCGCTGTTGAAAGCGCGCGACAGCTTGCAAACCGCGGTAACTACAATCTCAACCCCGCGGAAACCGCAGTTCTGATTAACTGGTCCAACGATCTCTTTTATTACGAATTCGGCAGCGACCGCGCGATCCGTCTCACCAGTAACCCTGAAGAAGAAGTCGGAGAGGCTTTCAGTCCTGACGGCAAGATGGTCAGCTTCGTACGTGAGAACAATCTCTACGTCGAAGATCTCAGCATGCAGCGTCGCGAACGCGCCCTCACGCGTGATGGCAGTGCCAAGATTCTTAATGGGCGCCTGGATTGGGTTTACCAGGAAGAGCTTTATGGACGCGGAAACTTTGGCGCGTACTGGTGGAGTCCTGATTCGACGAGTATCGCGTTCCTCCGTTTTGACGAGACTCCCGTTCCGGAGTTCACCGTAGTCGACCACATTCCCTATCACCAAAACCTCGAGGTCACTGCTTATCCAAAGGCCGGCGATCCGAATCCGCTTGTGACGCTCGGCGTCGTCAATGCTGCCGGCGGTGATATTCGCTGGATCGACACATTCAAGTATCAGCCAGCCGACCTGTTGATCTCGCGCGTCACATGGACGCCCGACGGTAAGAAAGTCGTCTACCAGGCACAGAATCGCGAACAAACTTTCCTGGACGTGAATTTCGCCGACGCAAAAGACGGCAAGTCGCAAAACATCATTCACGAAACTTCCAAGGCGTGGGTCGCGATCAACGAGCAGCCGATCTGGTTGAAGGATGGTTCGTTCATCTGGGCCAGCGAACGCAACGGCTGGGAACATCTCTATCACTATTCGGCTGACGGTAAACTGCTGCGACAGATTACTGACGGCAAATGGGAAGTGCGCTCGATTGAAGGTGTGGACGAAGCAAATGATTTTATCTATTTCACTGCGACTGAGCACAGCCACATCGCGCCGCATGGGTATCGCATCAAGCTCGACGGCACCGGGCTAACACGTCTTACACAAACTGAAGGCTCACATCGCGTCGATCTCAGCCCCGCCAATAATTATTTCATCGACGTTTGGAGCGATCTGAACACACCGTCGCAGGTTCGCCTCTACGACTCCTCCGGAAAACTTGTCCGCGTTATTGCTGAAAACAAAGTCGACGCGCTGGGGCAATACAAACTCGGAAGCGCAGAACTAATGCAAGTCAAGACACGCGATGGCTTCCTGATGGAAGCGATGATGATCAAACCGCCCGACTTCGATGCGCGCAAGAAGTATCCGGTGATGAGTTTCACTTACAGTGGTCCACACGCGCCGCAGGTGCGGAACGGCTGGGGCTCGCAAACTTACATGTTTCATCAGTTGTTGGCCCAGAAGGGATACATCATCTGGGTTTGCGACAACCGCACAGCCAGCGGCAAGGGAATGGACGCGACCTGGCCCGTCTACAAAAACTTCGGCGAACTCGAACTGCGCGATCTTGAAGATGGTGTCGCGTGGTTGAAGAGCCAGCCGTATGTCGACGGTTCACGAATCGGTATTTGGGGTTGGAGTTACGGCGGTTTCATGACGAGCTACGCACTCACGCACAGCCAGTCGTTCAAGATCGGCATTTCTGGCGGTACAGTTGCTGACTGGCGCGACTACGACAGCATTTACACCGAGCGTTACATGGGGACGCCGCAAAACAATCCCGAGGGTTACAAGAAGAGCTCGCCCGTCAACGCCGCGAAGAACCTGCACGGAAAGTTATTGCTGATTCATGGTGCGATTGACGACAACGTTCACATGCAGAACACGATTCAGTTTGTTTATGAACTGCAGAAGGCAGGAAAGCAGTTTCAGTTGATGCTGTATCCGAAGTCGAGGCATGGCGTGACGGATCCGCTGCTGTTGAAGCACATGAGACAGATGATGCTCGACTATATCGTGGAGAACCTGTAGCTGGTGGGCCATGTTGGACAGGATGGTCAGGATTTGCACGATGAACAAGATTTCATCCGGTAAATTCTGAAAATCTTGAAATCCTGTCTAACACTGGCATGGGCCTTGCCACTAGTGGGCCTGGAGGTTTTCCCCCGATGGCCACGTCCCTCGCGTACCTTACTCAAGAACCAGATCCTCAGTTGCCGCTTCTTAGCGACACAGTGCCCTCCGATCCTCAGACCGAAGTTCAAAAAGAGGTCCAGGCAAATCTTCAGAACGAGATTGACTCAGTCCTTCAGGGTGTTTTGAACCCGGCGTGCCATGAGCTCTCGGCTACCATCCTCCGCGAGATGCTGCGCTTTTTCGACTGGCTCGCACGCATCGAAAACAACATGCAAAAGCTCGATACGCTGCTCGAAAGCCTCTCTTTGCTCGAAGTCCTCGAATTCGAGGCGCGATCATTAACCGATTACATCGAGACGAGGGCCATTCCAGCGTCGAAGGGACACGAGCGCCTTTGCGATGTCCTGGACGGCATTTCGTACGGAATTACTCACGATTTACGCCGGATCTTTGAACGCGAGCTGGTCCGTGGCATCACCGAGCAGTCGATACCGATCGTCTACGGTAAGATCATGCACGCACACGGTTTATTGACGAACTGCTTCCAGCAGTCGACCATAACCCTGCTGCAGGTTTTCAAGCCAAATGTCGATGGTGCGAAGCTTTTCAACGACGTCGAACTACGGCTGGAGCAGTCTCTCGTTCTGTGCAAAGACCTATCCTCCCTCATGCGTTTTGTGCGCCTGGCCCAAGCCAAAGGCGACCCCGACGTGCTGCGGTCTGTGACGGCCCGAATCCTCGAGTTTCGAGACGGCAGCATGCAGTATTTGATGTACAAAGACTGGCGGGGTTACGAGAGCCTGGCGCTGGAAGTCATCACTGCAATTGAGAACAATCTCGACCCCAAACCGTTGCTGCATCGCTTTATTTGCTATCTTGAAGTGCTATATGGCCACGTGAAGATGCGGGCTGTTTTGGCGGACGAGTTTCCCTATTCAGGTAAGGAACAAGAACAGTAAAGGTGCCGCAAACTGTTAGGAGTTGAGTAACATTAATTGTTACTAATTACGCTGACATTTGGGGCAGTAGTACGTCGATCTGCCGCCCTGGACGATTCTTTTGATCTTTGTTCCGCACCTCACGCACGGTTCGTCTTCACGCTCGTAAACACGCCAGAAGCGCTCCGGCGCCTCGAGGTAACGGCTGTTCCCATCAGCCAGATCGATTTTCAGAGTCGAGCCGGCGTCGATCGCCTCCTGCAGAATTTCGCGGATCGCCTGATACAACTTGCGCGCACGTGGTCTAGATAATTTGTTCGCCGCTTTCTTTGGATTTACTTGAGCGAGGAACAGGGCTTCGCTGGCGTAGATGTTTCCGAGACCGAGCACACGTGTCTGATCCAGGAGCAAGTGTTTTAGAGGACGGCGGGAACGCGAGAGTGTGTCGAGGAAGTATTCTTCGGTGAAGTCATCTGACAACGGTTCAGGGGCGAGTGATTGGAGTTCCTTTGGCGGGCGCAGTTGATTTTTGAATATCTGCATGCGCCCGAACTGACGCATATCGCAGAAGACAAGGCGGCGTTCGTCGTCTAAATAGAAGACGACGTGCGCGTAGGGTGGTAGTGATTGATCGGTCGTGAGTGAGACAAACTTTCCGGTCATGCGGAGGTGTGTGGTTAAGACGTGCCCGGATTCGAGTTTGAAGAGGATGTACTTGCCGCGCCGCCCGACGCCCGTGATGATGGCGTTCTTAAGCTGGCGATCAAATGCAGGCCGCGAGATGCCAGGCGCAATTCGTTTGAGATTCAACTCGGCAGCGAGTATGCGCCGCCCTGTAACGAGCGGCGACAACGCTCGCACAACATGTTCGACTTCGGGTAGCTCAGGCATAAAGGACGCGGATTGGACGTACTGTAGGGGCGGCCCTCCGTGGCCGCCCGTGGTTTGTGCAATTATTCAAGAAGCAACGGCCATGGATTCGGCGAATATGATCAAAGCCACGGGCGGCCACGGAGGGCCGCCCCTACAGTTCGTTCTAAACTATCTAATTCAATTGGCGTTGATGATTTCTTCGATCTGGTTTTTAACCTGATCGACGAGTCCATCCCTGCGGGCTTCGATGTTCAGGCGCAGAAGGGGTTCGGTGTTGGAGCCGCGGATGTTGAAGCGCCACTCAGCGGTCTCGAGTGAAAAGCCGTCGGTGTAATCCTCCTGCCCTTCGCCGTGATAGCGCTCCTTCACCTTCTCGATCACGGCCTTAATATCTTTCACATGGTAATTGAGCTCGCCAGACATGTAGTGCCCCGCCATGTACTGCGCCATGATCTCCGAGAAAGGTCTATCCTGCGTCGAGAGATGCTCGAGAATCAGCAGGAACGGAATCACACCATTATCGGCATAGAAGTTCTCACGAAAATAGTAATGCCCGCTTAGCTCGCCCGCGAACAGTCCATTCTCACGCCGCATGCGATCTTTCATGAACGCATGTCCACCCTTGGAGATGATCGGCCGCGCGCCTTTTCGTCGCACAGTATCGAGCGTCGGCCATATCACGCGTGGATCAAAGATGATCGTGTTGTCACTGCCGTACTTTGTGAGCAGGATATCAGCCTGCAATGCCGTGATGTACGCGCCTGAAATGAACTCGCCCTTTTCGTCAAAGAACATCGCGCGATCGGCGTCCGCATCCCATGCCACTCCGAAGGTCGCGTTATTCTTTCGCACGAGCTCTTCAGTCTCGGTTCGGTTACCGGGCAACATCGGATCAGGCGGCCCTTTGGGAAACGACCCGTCCGGCTCGAAATTCAACGGAATCAAATTCAATCCGAGTTGTTCCGCAAGCTTCGCGGCTGGATAACACACAAAACCGAAGTTGGCGTTTCCAACAAACGTGAACTTCTTGACCTTGCTCGTGTCAATCGACTTCAAGACATGCTCGAGATAGTCGTCTAGTATGTCGCGCTCGCTCAGAGTTCCTTTCTTGTCCGAAGAAACCTCAGCGTCTTTGCCGGCTTTGACCACATCGCGTATCTCAAACAATCCCGTGTCGGATGAGATGGCCGTGGCTTTTTCACGCACCATCTTCATGCCGTTATATTCTTTTGGATTGTGTGAAGCGGAGACGACCACGCCGCCCGAGTATTCAGACGATGCTCCAACCGCGTAGTAGAGCATGTCAGTCGTGATGTTGCCGATGTCCACGACGTCAACACCCGATTCGAGAAAACCTTTTATCAAACTCGCTTTCAATGGCGGTGATGAAAGCCGGGCATCCATGCCCACAACCATCTTCGCCGGCTTGAACACATAAACGTAACCCTTTGCGATCCTGTAGTACGCTTCTTCATCGATGTCACCCGGATAGATGCCACGAATATCGTAAGCGCGAAAAACATCCCAATTCAAAATGCCCTCCAGTTTTATCCACAGATTACGCAGATTTTGTGCAGTCTGTGGATGGGTTTACTTAGGTAAACGTATAGTCAGTCAACGACGTCTTATCACCGAGCACCGTTCCTGGCCCAACTACCGCGGAGCGGCCGATATGACAACCACGACCAGCGATCGCGCCGTTCAGTTGTGCTGTTGTTCCGATTCGTGTGTGCGGCCAGATAACGCAGTTCTCGACACGCGCGCGTTCTTCGACAAAGCATCCCTGGCCCAGCACCGAGTTTATGATCTGTGCGCCGGGTTTGATCACGCAGTCGTCGCCGATCATTGAAAACTCGTCGATCTCCGATACTGTCGCCGCATCAAACTGACCGCGTCGCTCCTTGATGTGAATCCGCCCGACACGACTCGCGAGTAGATCTGCATGAACCTGCAAGTATCTTCCCGGCGTACCGATGTCGATCCAGTAGGTGCGTGTCGGAATATGCGCGTAGAACGGCTCGCCGCGTTTCAGCAGGTCCGGAAACAATCCATACTCGAACGAGTAGTTCTCACCTGCAGGTAGAAAGTCGAGCACCCTGGGTTCGAGAATGTACGTGCCCGCGTTGATCGTGTTGCACGTGATCTCATCCGGTTTCGGCTTTTCGAGAAATCTTCGAATGCTGCCGTCCTTTTCAGTCTCGACGAGGCCATAGCTTTGCGGGTTCTCTACCGGAGTCAAAACAATCGTCGCCGTTGCTTTCCTTTCGTTGTGTTCGCGAATGACGGCCTTGAGATCGAGATCTGTAAGAATGTCGCCGTTGAAGACGACAGTCGGTTCGCGAATGAGGTCCTCGGCAAACTTGTAAGCGCCTGCGGTTCCCATCGGTTGCGGCTCAACCGTATACTTCAACTTCACCCCGTGATCCGAGCCATCGCCCAACAATTGTTCGATTTTATTCGGCTGATACGAAAGCGAGAGGGTGATGTCTGTGATGCCTGCGCGTCGCAGCGTGTCGATTTGATAAAGGAGAAAAGGACGGTTACAAATCGGTACGATAGGCTTCGGAGTGTAAACTGTTAACGGACGAAG
>Ga0068860_100006584_pt1 | contig 11665 bp, 7 predicted proteins | sample KBSSwiS32_FD_66597 | JGI IMG/M metagenome (GOLD analysis project Ga0068860, IMG submission 66597) | Switchgrass rhizosphere microbial communities from Kellogg Biological Station, Michigan, USA - KBS Switchgrass S3-2 | ecosystem: Host-associated > Plants > Roots > Rhizosphere > Soil ... | reverse complement strand
AGTACTTGCGCTTGTCTACGCGTGATTCCGGTGGCAGCTCGGCGCTGCACGCCCCCTTGAACGACGTCTGCGGCTCGCCGGGGATTCCGGCAGAGATCTTCTCCGGCGGCCGCGGCAGCGTCGCGAGCACCGCATCGGTGAAGTAAGCGCAAGCGTCGATCACCGCGTTCGCGGTCAGCGGATGATTGACGTTGCGCAGCCATAGCGGCACCGTGAGGAACATCAGCCACACGATGGCAATCCCGATGCCGCCATAGAGGATTCGCTTGAAGAGCGCGTCCATCGTCGCCATCTTGAACAGGTCGTCCAACTCTATCAGGCAATGCGGCCCGCGGCACGCTATCCTAGGGCCGATAGCCTGTCTCGCCTGCTTTTCCTCCGATGCCCGATCACATCGTCGTACGCGGTGCGCGCCAGCACAACCTGAAGAACGTCTCGCTCGACGTGCCGCTCGCGGAGCTCGTCGTCGTCACCGGCGTTTCGGGCTCGGGCAAATCGTCGCTCGTCTTCGACACGCTCTACGCGGAAGGGCAGCGGCGCTACGTCGAGACGTTCTCGCCGTACGCGCGGCAGTTCCTCGACCGGATGGACAAGCCTCAGGTCGACCGGATCGAGGGCATCCCGCCGGCGATCGCGATCGACCAGACCAACCCGGTGCGCACGTCGCGCTCGACCGTCGGCACGATGACCGAGCTCGCCGATTATCTGAAGCTCCTCTATGCGCGCACGGCAACGCTCTACTGCCGCGGCTGCGGCCGCAAGGTAGCGCGCGACACGCCGCAGTCGATCTACGACGCGCTCACCGAGCGCGCCGCGGCCGCCGGTGATCCACGCCTCGTCATCACGTTCCCGGTCACGGTACCCGAGAATTTTTCGGAAAGCGAAGTCCGCGCGCTGCTCGAGCGCCAGGGCTATACCCGCATCCATGCGCAGCGCGGCCGGGTGCTCGACGTCGTCGCCGATCGGCTGCGCATCGGCAGCGCGGAACGCTCACGCGTGATGGAAGCGCTCGAGGCCGCATTGCGCGTGGGCAATGGCCGAGTCAACGTTCAAGCGTTGGCGCAGGACGACGAATCGCAGGGCGGCGTCGAGGTCGCGCAGGAGGCGGCGACGGTCTGGCGCTTTTCGACCGACCTGCACTGCCCCGATTGCGATTTCGACTATCAGGAGCCCTCGCCCGCGCTGTTCTCGTTCAACTCGCCGCTCGGCGCGTGCGCAACCTGTCGCGGCTTCGGCCGCGTGATCGGCATCGACTATGGATTGATCATCCCGGATGCCGCGAAAACGCTGCGCGGCGGCGCGGTCAAGCCGTGGCAGACCCCGAGCTTCAACGAATGCCAGGACGATCTCGTCAAGTACGCGAAAAAGCGCGGCATTGCGCTCGACGTGCCGTGGCGCGACCTGGACGACGCCGCGCGGCGCTGGGTGCAGGACGGCGAGCCCGAATGGGTGAGCTGGCGCAAATCGTGGCCGGGCACGTGGTACGGCATCAAGCGTTTCTTCGCCTGGCTCGAGACCAAGGCGTACAAGATGCACATCCGCGTGCTGCTGTCGAAGTATCGCGCGTACACGCCGTGCGAAGCCTGCGGCGGCGCGCGCCTCAAGCCCGACGCGTTGCTGTGGCGGCTCGGCACGCGCGAGAACGCCGATCGTGCGCTCGATCCCGCGCAGCGCTTTCGTCCGCGGGGCGTGACGATCGACGATCGCGCATTCGCGGCGCTGCCGGGGCTCAACATCCACGACCTCGTGCTGCTGCCGATCGACCGGGCGCGCGACTTCTTCGCGCATCTCGCGCTGCCCGCGCCGCTCGACGAGGCGACCGATCTGCTGCTCGCCGAAATCCGCTCGCGGCTCTCCTTTCTCACCGACGTGGGCCTCGGGTACCTGACGCTCGATCGGCAGTCGCGCACGCTTTCCGGCGGCGAAGTGCAGCGGATCAACCTGACCACCGCGCTCGGCACGTCGCTCGTCAACACGCTGTTCGTGCTCGATGAGCCGTCGATCGGATTGCATCCGCGCGACATGGGTCGGGTGATCTCGGTGATGCACCGCTTGCGTGACGCCGGCAATTCGCTGCTCGTCGTCGAGCACGATCCGCAAGTGATGCTCGCCGCCGATCGCGTGCTCGACATGGGCCCCGGCCCCGGCGAGCGCGGCGGCGAGATCGTGTTCTTCGGTACGCCGGCCGAGCTCGTGCGCGACACGCGCTCGCTCACGGCCGACTACCTTGCGGGTCGCAAGCGCGCCGGAAAGGCGCCGGTGCCTCGGGCCGTCAACGGCGATGCCCGGATCGAGGTGCTCGGGGCGTCGGAGCACAACCTGCAGGACGTCGACGTCGCGATTCCGCTGCATCGGCTGGTCTGCGTGACCGGCGTCTCCGGTTCGGGGAAGTCGACGCTGGTACAGGACGTGCTGCATGCGGCGCTGCTGCGCGCAAAGGGCAAGCCCACCGAAGCGCCGGGCGCGCATCGTGCGCTCGTCGGCGACGACGCAATCGACGAAGTCGTGATGGTCGACCAGACGCCGATCGGCCGCACGACGCGCTCCAATCCCGCGAGCTACGTCGGCGCATTCGACGCTATTCGCAAGCGCTTTGCCGCTGCGCCCGTCGCCAGGGAACGCGAATATACCGCCGGCACCTTCAGCTTCAACTCGGGCACCGGACGCTGCCCCACCTGCGGCGGCAACGGCTTCGAGCACGTCGAGATGCAGTTCCTGTCCGACGTCTACCTGCGTTGCCCCGACTGCGACGGCAAACGCTATCGCGCCGAGGTGCTCGAAGTCACGCTCGACGGCCGGTCGATCGCCGACGTGCTCGAATTGACGATCGCCGAAGCGCGCGCGTTCTTCGCCGGCGACCGCGATATCGAGCGGGCGCTTGCTCCGCTCGCGGACGTAGGGCTCGATTACCTCCGCCTCGGCCAGCCTGTGCCGACGCTGTCCGGCGGCGAGGCGCAGCGGCTGAAGCTTGCCGGATTCCTCGCGAGCGCTGCCGAGGATGCCGCGTCGCGCGCGCGGCGGGGCACGGCGAACAAGCGCGGCACGCTGTTCCTCTTCGACGAGCCTACGACCGGATTGCATTTCGACGACGTCGCGCGCCTGCTCGGCGCGTTTCGTCGCCTCATCGACGCCGGCCACTCGCTGGTGGTGATCGAGCACAACCTCGATGTGGTCCGTGCGGCCGACTGGATCATCGATCTTGGCCCCGAAGGCGGCGACGCCGGAGGCCGAGTGGTAGTGGCGGGCACCGTCGCTGACGTGATGACGTGCGCGGCATCTCACACGGGCGTCGCGTTGAAGGACTACGAGGCCGCGCTCGGCGCGCCCGCACAAGCAGCGCCGATCGCCGCACGCGAGCCGCGAGCGTTGCGGCCCCGATCCGACGCGATCCGCATTCACAACGCGCGCGAGCACAACCTGCGCAACGTCGACGTCGCGATTCCGCGCGATCGCTTCACGGTGGTGACCGGCGTCTCGGGTAGCGGCAAGAGCACGCTGGCGTTCGACATCCTCTTCGCCGAAGGGCAGCGCCGCTATCTCGAATCGCTGAACGCCTACGCGCGCCAGTTCGTGCAGCCGGCCGCACGCCCCGACGTCGACGCGATCTACGGCATTCCGCCGACGGTCGCGATCGCGCAACGCGCGAGCCGCGGCGGACGCAAGAGCACCGTCGCCACGCTGACCGAGATCTATCATTTCCTGCGCCTGCTCTACGTCAAGCTCGGCGTGCAGCATTGTCCGTACGACGACACGCCGATCGCGCCGCAAAGCGAGGAGAGCATCGCCGCGCGGATCGTTCGCGATTACGCCGGGCAGCGCATCCTGCTGCTCGCGCCGCTGATCGTTGCGCGCAAGGGGTACTACACCGACCTCGCGAAATGGGCGGCGCGAAAGGGCTTCGCCGAGCTGCGCGTCGATGGCGCGATGCTGCCCACGCAGAAGTGGCCGCGCCTCGACCGCTTCAAGGAGCATTCGATCGAGCTGCCAGTGGCGGAAATCGACGTCAGCGCAAAGAACGAGGCGGCGGTGCGCGAAGCCCTCGCCCGCGCGCTCGAATTCGGCAAGGGCGTCGTGCAGGTGTCCCGGGTTTCGCGTCGCTCTACCCGCGCTGCGAACGGCGAGCTGGCGACGTTCTCGACCAAGCGTGCGTGCCCGACGTGCCACCGCAGCTACCCCGAGCTCGACCCGCGGCTTTTCTCCTTCAACTCCAAGCACGGCTGGTGCCCGACGTGCTTCGGCACCGGTGCGAAGTTGAAGGGCTTCGATGCCGAGCAGACCGGCGACGAGATCTGGTGGAACGAATGGTACGAGGACGAAGGGAAAGCGTGCCCCGACTGCCACGGTGCGCGACTCAACCCAGTAGCGCTCGGCGTGCGCTTTCGCGGGCGCTCGATCGCCGAGCTGACGCAACTCGCCGTCGGTGACGCCGCGCGACTGCTGCACGAAACCGACTTCAAGGGCCGCGAGGCGGAGATCGCGCGCGACATCGTCACCGAGATCGCTTCGCGGCTCGCCTTTCTCGCCGACGTGGGGCTCGCCTATCTGTCGCTCGATCGCGCAGCGCCTACGCTTTCCGGCGGCGAGGCGCAACGCATCCGCCTCGCCGCACAACTCGGGTCGAACCTGCGAGGCGTGTGCTACATCCTCGACGAGCCGACGATCGGGCTGCACCCGCGCGACAACCGCGTGCTGCTCGATACGCTCGCGAAGCTCGAGGCGAAGGGCAACACGCTCGTCGTCGTCGAGCACGACGAGGACACGATCCGCCGCGCCGATCACGTGATCGATCTCGGTCCGGGCGCCGGAAGCCGCGGCGGCACCGTCGTTGCGGAGGGGACCGCCGAAGAATTGATGCTCTCGCCGCAGTCGGTGACCGGGCGCTTTCTCGCCACGCCGCTTGCGCACCCGCTGGTGCCGCGACGCGCCAACGGCGCGCGCGACGCAGCGATCGTCGTCACCGGCGCGAAACTGCACAACCTGCGCAACGTGCGGGCGCGCTTTCCCCGTGAGCGCCTGACCGTGGTCACCGGCGTGTCGGGTAGCGGCAAGAGCACGCTCGCGCGCGACGTGCTGTACGCCAACCTGCGCGCGCTGATCGGCGCCAAGCGCAAACGCAAGGCCGGGGATTTCCTCGGCTGCAAGGAGCTCACCGGCTGGGAAGATCTCGAGCGCGTACTCGAAGTCGACCAGACGCCGATCGGCAAGACGCCGCGCTCCTGCCCGGCAACCTACGTCGGCTTCTGGGACGCGATCCGCCGGCTGTACGCCGAGACCAACGAAGCGAAGATGCGCGGCTTTGCCGCGAGCCGCTTCTCGTTCAACACCGGCGGCGGACGCTGCCCGGAATGCGAAGGCCAGGGACAGAAGACGATCGAAATGAGTTTCCTGCCCGACGTGAAGGTCGCGTGCGAAGTGTGCAACGGCGCGCGCTTCAACGCCGAGACGCTGACCGTCACCTGGCGCGGCAAGTCGATCGCCGACGTGCTGCGGATGAGCGTCGATGAAGCGGTCGAATTCTTCGCCGCGCACCGCTCGATCCATCACGCGCTCACGCTGTTGCAGGATGTGGGCCTGGGTTACCTGACGCTCGGACAGCAGAGCCCGACGCTGTCGGGCGGCGAAGCGCAGCGGATCAAGCTCGTGACCGAGCTCGCCAAGGTTCGCGTCGACGGTCGCCCGAACCGCGGCGGGGCGGCAAGCGCACGCGGCGGGCAGACGCTCTACGTGCTCGACGAGCCCACGGTCGGGCTGCATATGGCCGACGTGGAAAAGCTGATCCGCGTGCTGCATCGATTGGTCGATGCGGGCAACACGGTGATCGTGATCGAGCACAATCTCGACGTGATTGCCGACGCCGACTGGATCGTCGACCTCGGGCCGGAAGGGGGTGAAGCCGGCGGACGTGTCGTTGCGCAAGGCAGCGTCGATGCGATCACGGCCAAGCCCGCAGGCTCGCACACGGCGACGATGCTGGCCGATTTCATGTCGAGGCGCGGTCGATGAGCAACGACGCACCCGTTACCCGCCGCGATGTCCTCCGGGCCGGCCTCGGCCTCGCCGCGCTTCCACTGCTCGACGCGTGCGGCGGCGGCGACGATTTCGATCCCGGCAGCGGAATCGTCCGCTACGCCGTGCATCCGTCGATCGGCATCGCGCGCGTCGGCAACAGCACGAACGAATACTTCTTCGGACAGGAAGTCCCCGGGCCGCTGGCCGAGCCGATCGGCGGCTTTCGCGACGCGAGCCATGCGTTGAAGCGGCAAGCCGCGCGCTTTCGCGTCTACGGTTTCGATGCGTCGGGCGCCGTCGTGCGCGAGATCACCGCGGTGGAAGCGGAGATTACGTGGACCGTGCACCTCGCCAATCGCAAGGGCGAGTGGTACGCATTCGACACCGCGCTCGACGTTCCCGTCGCCGAGCCGGCGCCGCGACGCAACGTCCAATTCACGGGCGAGTCGAGAAAGGGGCTGGCGATCGACCCCGGGCCGCGCAGCGTCGCCGGCATCGGCACCCTCGGTCCGGCGTTCGACAGCGGAGGGTTCCTTGGCGCGAATGTGTACCTGGGCGAGCTTCGCACCGACGATGCGGGGCGCCTTGTCGTGCTCGGCGGGCGCGGCACGTCGTTCTCGCCGGCCAATGCGCTCCTGACGACGTTCGCCAACAACAACGGCTGGTGCGACGACACGTCCGACGGCCCGGTGCGCGCAACGATCCGCATCGGCGGCGCAACTTTCGAAGCCGACCCCGGCTGGGTAATCGTAGCGCCGCCGAACTACGGCCCTTCGCTCGCCGCCGGATACATCTCGATCTACGACGTCGTCTACGACCTGATGCGCCGCGAGGGGAAGCTGCCCGACCGGCCGGTATCGTTTGCCGACGACATCTATCCGCTGTTCGAGCGCGTCGTCGAGATGCAATGGGTCAATGCCGGCGTGCTGCGCGACAACGGTCCCGGCAAGCCGGGCGACTATCTGCGTCCCGAGTTTCTCGCGCAACTCAACGACCCGACCGCCGCAAGCGCGCCGTTGCGCGCGCTGATGTTCCAGGCGTTTCGCGATCCTGCGTACACAGTGGCGCAGGACGTCGCGATTCCGCCGATGTACGGCGACGAGGTCACGATCCCCGCAACCACGCCGCAACAGTTCCTCGCGGTCACGCAGACGCAGTATCAAATGCTCGCGCGCTGGCGCGACGGCAACTTCTTTCCCGGCTTGCCGCGGCCCGGGCCGCGCGCGCTCGACGAGGTACCGCTGGCGCTTCAACCCTCGACGCTCGATCGCGCCACGCTCGAAGCGTGCCTTGGCGGCGCGTTCCACCCCGGTTGCGAAGCGACGTGGCCGGTACGCATCGCGTCGATGTACGCATCGCCGTTTCGCTTGAAGGTCAGCCCCGCGGGAACGATCGAGCGCGACTACGGCGACATGCTCACGCCGACCGAGGCGCTCGCGCCCGACGGTCCGCTTCACACCAACGTTCCCGGCAGCCTGACGCGCTGGATGGCGGTGCCCTGGCAAGCCGACACGGCGAGCTGTCGCTCCGGTTACGAGCCGCGCATCGATCCCTACCTGCCGACGTTCTGGCCGGCGCGCGTTCCCAACCACGTGCTCACCGACGTCGCCTATCGAACCGTGATGGATACGACGAAGTCGCGCGAAGCCCGGCTCGCGGCGTTCTACCAGCGCGCGAACTGGCTGCGCAACATCGTCGACGACAGCGCCGGACAAAGCCTGCAACGGATGGTCGACTTCTGGTACAAGCTCGGCCTCGTCGCCGAACGGCCCGGACCGACCGACCTGCCGGAGTTGCCGCGCCTCTTGAAGGTCGAGACGAGCAACACGTTCACCACACCGCCGGTGATGAAGCGCGAACCGACGTGGGGGATACGACGTGCGTAGCGTTCTCGTCATCGGTAGCGGGCCGGCCGGTTCCGTGGCCGCACTCACGCTCGCGCGCGCCGGGGTTCGGGTGACCCTGCTGGATGCGGCCGAGCGCACGCCGTTCGCGATCGGCGAAGGATTGCCGCCGGCCGCGCGTCCGATCCTCGCGTCGCTCGGCCTCGAAGCACGAATCGCAGCGCAGGGCCATCGCCAGGCGTTGGCCAACCGCTCGACGTGGGGCAGCGATCGAATCGAGATCACCGATTTCATGCTGCACCCGTTCGGTCCCGGGTGGCATCTCGATCGCCACGCGTTCGACGCGGGTCTCCTTGAAGCAGCATGCGAAGCGGGCGCCGCGCTCGTTCGCGGAACGTTTCGCGAGAGCGTTCGCGAACGCGGCGGATGGCTGATACGAGTCGCGACCGACGCCGGTTCCCGCACCATTGATGCGGACGTCGTGATCGACTGCACCGGACGGCGCTGCGCGTTCGCGCGACGGCAAGGCGCCAGGCGGACGCAATCCGATCGGCTCGTCGCCTGCGCCGCGCTGCTGCGATCGACGACGCCCGGAACCGACCCCGATGCCACGACGCTGATCGAGGCGGAGCGCGACGGTTGGTGGTACACCGCGCCATTGCCCGGCGCTTCGCGCATCGTGATGTTCTTCACCGACAGCGATTTGCCGGCGTCGCGCGAGATTCGCGTATCGGGCGCATTCCGAGCGCGCCTCGAGCAAACACGCCACGTCGGACCGCTCTGCGCCGGTTCCAGTTACGAGATCGCGACGCCGCTACGGGTGGTCGCGTCGGATACCGGGCGGCTAGATCGTTGTTGCGGCGACGGTTGGCTGGTCGCAGGCGATGCCGCTGCGAGCTTCGATCCGATATCCTCGCAAGGCATCATGACGGCGATGCAGTGCGGTCGCGATGCCGCAACTTCAATCCTTGAAGGTGATGAAGCCGGATACGCGATACGCGTTGATGAACTCTGCGCGCGCTACGAATCTACGCGCGCGTTCGTCTATGCGCAGGAGCGTCGCTGGCCCCTTGCGCTTTTCTGGTCGCGCCGGCGGCAGGCTCAGAAATCAATCGAGGATCAGGTTGACCGTGCACGACTGGCCTGGCGAAAGCAACAATCCGACGAAGCACGTACCCGGATTGGGGTGGAAAAAGTAGGGCCCGCCGGTCAAGTTTATTGCGGTGATCCGCTCGGTATGGATGGTCGCGTTGTTCACGTCCACGACCAGAGTCTCGTCCGAGTAAACGATCACATTCAGCGTTCCCGGGCTGACGGTCAGGTCGATCACCGGAGGATCCGCGCCGGCGATGGCCTCGGAGATGAGGCGCTGTCCGCTCGCCGCGAGTAGCACGCCGCCAGCCGCGAGAACGAGCACCCAGCCGAGCAACCGGCCACCGCGCCGACCGCCTCGACGCAACATCGCCGCCGCCATGACCGCGAGCACGATGGCGATGCCGGCCGTCAACCAGGGCGACAACGGAACCTCCGCAAGCGATACGCGGACGAAGGCGACCGACAGAATCTGCTGCGCTGCCTGGGCGAAGACGTCCGGCGCGAAGGCCAGCAAACCTGTGGCCGCCGCTAAAATACGCCAGACCTTCGAGAACACACCCAACCTGACTTCCGTCATCGTTGACCCCTGGTGTTGTTGGAAGGACGAACGCATTCAAGCTTGACAGAGGACGTGTTGCGGCGCAAGGCGCAACCAAGGAAACCATGAAAGAGAAGAGCGTCAAGGTTCCGGGGCCCGATCACCCGATCACGATCGAAGCGAATCCACGCCGAGTCGTCGTTTCCGTGGCGGGACGCACCATTGCCGACACCCGCGACGCGCTGACGCTGCGCGAGTCCGCGTATCCGCCCGTCCAGTACATCCCGCGAAAGGACGTCGACATGTCGCTGCTCGAACGCACGGCTCACGCGACCTACTGCCCCTACAAGGGCGACTGCGCGTACTACAGCATCCCGTCAGGCGGCGAGCGCTCGGTCAACGCGGTGTGGTCGTATGAAGCGCCGTATGCGGCGGTCGCCGCGATCGAGGATCACGTCGCGTTCTACCCCAATCGCGTCGACGCGATCACTGAGATCGACTAGGGATCTTCCAGCGACACCAGCTGGCAGGGCCCGGCAACGCCGGGATTCATTCCTGGCAACAGCGGCTCGCCGCGCGTCGCGCGGTCGAAAATGTCCTTCTGGAACTCGGGCGAGCCGTATCCGCGCCTGCGACCGTCGACGTAGAACAGGAAGGGCTTCCCGGTCTTGATGCTGTAGTCGCGCATCCAGTCGAGCACCTCCGGATCGGGATCGCGGCCCGCGGGCGCGAGCACGTAGGCAGTCAGATCGCGCCATCGCAACGGCAACAGGATCACGCCGATGCGATCCGGCTTGAACGACTCGGGAAACGGACTATCCTTTCGCAGCCATCCGCAGACGAAAGTTCGACACGGATCCGTCGGGCGCTCCGCGTAGATCGTGCAGCCGCCCTCCCCGCGAAAATGACACGGCACGCCGGGCTTCATCTCGTGCCCCAGAATGTTGGCGGTCAACCAGCCGTCGCAGCACGCGGTGCAACTGCCGCACTGACGCGACGTGCCCGCATCGCTGACAATCGGAATTACCGGGGACTTGGTCTGCACGGCCGGAACGCGGATCGATCGAAGACCCGTTATCGTACCTCGGGGATATGATGGCTGCACAAATCGCGGGATGGAACATGGACAACGGCACGCTCGAGCTCTCGGTCATCGTGATGACCCCGGATACGTACGCGACGATCCGGCGAACCGTGCGGCGCCTGAAAGCGCAGGACGTCCGCCACTTGATCGAAGTCGTGATCGTTGCGCCCTCGGCGCAGGGCCTCGGGGAGCACGACAACGACCTGCAAGGGTTTCACAGCGTGCGCTTCGTCGAGGTCGGCTCGATCACGTCGACGGCCGCCGCGCGGGCGGCCGGTGTCTGCGCGGCGAGCGCTCCGATCGTCGCCTTTGTCGAGGATCACTCGTTCCCGGCCAACGGTTGGGCGAAGGCTTTGCTCGAAGCGCATCGCGAGCCATGGGCGGCGGTCGGACCGGCGATCGCCAACGCCAATCCGCGCACGCTGATCAGCTGGGCCAACCTGGCGATCGAATACTCGGAATGGCTCGATCCCTGCCCTTCGGGAACGGTGGATCACCTGCCCGGGCACAACGCGTCGTACAAGCGCGCGCACCTGCTCGAATACGGCGATCGGCTCGAAGCGATGATCGAGGCCGAGAGCGTGCTTCAGTGGGACCTGCGCGCGCGCGGACATCGGCTGTACCTGGAATCGACGGCGAGAACGTTTCACCAGAACTTTTCCACGCCTTTGTCGTGGGTTCCGTTGCGTTTCCACGCGGGCCGGCTGTTCGCATCGGCGAGAGCGCGCGGATGGCCGGCGTGGCGTCGCGCGTTCTACGCGATGTGCGCGCCGGCGATTCCGCTGGTGCGTTGCGTGCGCATCGTTCGCGAATTGCGCAAGCCGGGCCGCAGGCGCGGGCTGCTGCCGCGCATCCTGCCTGCGTTGACGGCGGGACTCGTGCTGGATGGCCTCGGCGAAATGGTCGGCTACGCGACTGGCGGCGGCGGCGCGATGAAACGCCTTTCCGACATGGAATTCCACCGCGAGCGATATCTGCGCAAGGAAGAGCAGCGTGGCAGGGCGCTGGCGTGAGCTGCACGATCGCCTGAGCGCTCGAGAACCGAAACTCTTTCATGCAAGCGGCGCCTTTCTTTTCGATCGTCATCCCGACGTA
>Ga0068860_100006582_pt1 | contig 11667 bp, 13 predicted proteins | sample KBSSwiS32_FD_66597 | JGI IMG/M metagenome (GOLD analysis project Ga0068860, IMG submission 66597) | Switchgrass rhizosphere microbial communities from Kellogg Biological Station, Michigan, USA - KBS Switchgrass S3-2 | ecosystem: Host-associated > Plants > Roots > Rhizosphere > Soil ... | reverse complement strand
TTTTTCAGCGTCTTCTCGAGAAACGCGTCCGTCCGCGCGTCGGCATCCTTCGCGTCTGCCGCCCGGAACGTGGCGGGATCCTTCGAAGATGCGAACCCGTGTCCCGCGTCCGGATAGATCTTGAAGTCGACGCTCTTGCCCGCCGCCTTCGCTTTCGCCTCGAACGCCTTCACGCTCTCGGGCGGAATGCCCTGGTCCTGACCGCCGAAGTTTCCGAGCAGCGGCACCGCCAGTGACTTGATCGTCGCATCGTCGGTCACGAGACGGCCGTAATAGATGACGGTTCCGGCGAGCTTCGGTTGGGCGAGCGCGAGCGCCAGCGAGTAGCCGCCGCCCATGCACCAGCCGACGGAGCCGATCCTCGCCGCGTCGACGTCGTCCCGCGAGCGCAGGTAGTCGAAGGCCGCCTTGAGGTCGCGGACCGCCCGGTCCTCCGGCAGGCCGCGCATGAGCTGGTGGGCGGTGTCCGGGTCGGTCGCGACCTTGCCGCGGTAGAGGTCGACCGCAAGCGCGACGTATCCCTTCCGCGCCAGGTCGTCCGCTTTTCCGCGGATGAAGTCGTTCAATCCCCACCACTCCTGGATCACGACGATCGCAGGCTTACGGCCGGCGCCGTCGGGAAGGGCGAGGTATCCGGTCACGGTCTCGGCGCCGCTCGGATAGGAAACGCTCTTCGAGCTCTTGTCCGCGGCGGAGCCGAGCGCCGCGACGAGCGTCAGGACCACCGCTCCGATCGCTTTCTTCGTCATGGTTCGTTTTCCTCCCGTCCCGGTTAATCTTATCGGGTGAGCTCTCTCTTCCCGGATGAGCCGGCGGACGAGAGAGCGCTCCTTCAGTTTCTCTACGATCGCCTGGCGGCGCGCTTCCGTTTCGGCGCCGCGCAGATCCGTCTTTCCGGCCGGAAGCTGACCGGCGGGGAGATCCAGTACGGCCGGCCGCACCGAATTACGATCTCGGCGCACCTCTCGCCCGCCGAGCGCGACGACACGCTCCGCCACGAGGCGGCGCACGCGTGGGCGTACGAGATCGAAGGCGCCCGCGCCGGCCACGGACCCCTCTTCCGCCGCCTCGCCGCGCACGTCGGCGCCACCCCGAGAAAGGCGCCGCTCACCAAGGCGCTCGCGGACCACCGCCGGCGCAACGAGATCCTCTATCGCTGCGAAGGGTGCGCGCGCGTGTTCCGCCGCTACCGGAACGTGCGCGGGGCCCGCTATTGCGTGCGCTGCTACCGCGCCGGTCGGCCCTCCCGGTTGCGGCGCGTGCGCGAACGGAACCCGTGAGTGCGCGCAAGGGCGTCGCCTTCCCGCCGGGGTATCGGATCGGACACGCCACCGATCGGGTGAACCGGACCGGGTGCACCGTCGTCCTCCCGCCGCCCGGAACGATCGCGGCCGTGGAGGTCCGCGGCGGCGCGCCCGGGACCCGGGAGACCGGCGTCTTCACCCCGGGCAACCTCGTTTCGGAGATCCACGGTCTGGTGTTCGCGGGCGGGAGCGCCTTCGGCCTCGCCGCCGCGGACGGCGTCGCCGCCTGGCTGCACCGGAGGGGCCGTGGATTCGCGGTCGGTTCCGAGCGCGTTCCGATCGTCGCCGCGGCGGTCCTCTTCGACCTCGGCGTGGGCCGGCCCCGCCACCCGACTGCAGCCATGGGTCAGCGGGCCTGCCGGGCGGCGCGCGACGGCGCCGTGGAGACCGGACCGGTCGGCGCCGGCACCGGCGCGACCGTGGGGAAGCTCTACGGCGCGGCGCGGGCGGGTCGAGGCGGGGTCGGCGCGGCCGCCGTCCGTCTCCCCGGGGACGAGGTCGTCGCCGCTCTCGTCGCCGTGAACGCCTTCGGAGACGTCGTCGATCCGGATTCCGGGCGGGTCCTCGCCGGGCCGGGGACGGCGCGGGCGCTCCGGACGAGCGCGGATCCGGGCCGTTTCGCGGAGCCCGGCCCGGGCGCGGCGACCACGCTCGCGTGCATCGCAACCACCGTTCCGTTCGAGCCCGGCTCCCTGAAACGCGTGGCGATCGAGGCGCACGACGGAATCGCGCGCGCGGTCCGCCCGGCCCACACCGTCCTCGACGGCGACACCCTGTTCGCGCTCGCGCCGGCGGGCCCGGCGCCTTCGATCCTCCTGCGGCTCCGGGTCGGCGAAGCCGCGGCGGAGGCCGTGGCGCGCGCGATCGTGGACGCCGTGCGGCTGCGTCGTCCGGCCGCGCGAAGCGGCGGGTGACCGGGTGACCGTTTCGAGCGCCGAGGAACGCCGCGGCGTCCTGCTCGTGGCCGGCGCGGCCCTCCTGTGGTCGACCGCCGGTGTCGGGATCAAGGGCATCGCGGACTCCCCGCTCAAGGTCGTGTTCTTCCGCTCGGCAGTCGCGGCCGTGGTGCTGCTCCTCCACTTCCGGCCGCGCCTCCGCCGGATCACGCCCGGTTTTCTCGCGGGCCTGGCGTGCTACGCGGCCTGCCTGATCTCCTTCGTCACGGCGACGAAGTGGACGACCGCGGCGAACGCGATCTTTCTCCAGTACACCGGCGTCATCTGGGTTCTCCTTCTTTCGCCGCTCGTCGTAAAGGAGCCTCTGCGGACGCGCGACGTCGTCGCGATCGCGGTCGCCTTCGCGGGGATGGCGCTCTTCTTCCTGGGCCGGTTCGACGCGCGGGGCCGCGCCGGCGATGCGGTGGCGGTCCTGTCGGGTCTCTTCTTCGCGGGCCTGATCCTCTCGCTGCGGCGGGAGCGCGGCGTCGGAGCGGAAGCCGTCGTGTCCTGGGGCAACGTCGTGACTGCCCTCGCCGTCCTTCCGTTCGTGGCCTCGGACCTGTCGCTGTCCGCCCGCTCCGCCGCCGTCTTCCTCTTTCTCGGCGTCCTTCAGCTGGCCGGCGCCTACGCCCTGTTCGTCCGTGGGATTCACTACGTCACGGCGACCGAGGCGTCGCTCATCGGGATGCTCGAACCGATCGCGAATCCCATCTGGGTTTTCCTCTTCCTGGGCGAGAAGCCCGCGCTCACGTCGCTCGTGGGAGGAGCCGTCGTGCTCGGCGCGATCGCCTGGAGAACCCTGACCGGCCCGCCTCCCGAACCGGTGCCGCCGCCGGCATGAAACCCGAAGTGATGGAGCTCGCCGATCGGATCCGCGCGGCCGGCGGCTGGCGCTGGCTCGGGATCTACGCGGTCGGTCCGAACGAGATCTCGCTCATCGGGTGGAGCGGCCCGGCCGCTCCGGCGCACCCGCGCTTCCCGAAGGACCGCGGCCTCTGCGGAGCCGCCGCCGCGACCGGCGCCCCCGTCGTCGTCGACGACGTGGCGGCCGATCCCCGCTACCTGGAGACGCTCGGCACGACGCGGTCGGAGATGGTCGTGCCGATCAAGCGCGCAACCGGCGAGGTCGTGGGGCTGATCGACGTCGAGAGCGAGCGCCGCGGCGCGTTCTCGCCGGAAGACGTCGCTGTCTTGGAGGAGCACGCGGCGATCGCGGCCGCGCAGCTCTGGAAGTCGACCTGCTAGCCGGCCGCCTCCGACGGCGCGCCGTCGAACAGCGGCTGCTGGACCGGACCGAGAAGCGGCAGGATCGCGTCGAGCGAGTCGGCCGCCCACGTCGGACGCCGCCCGCTCTCCAGGCGCACGGCCGGCACGTTCCACTCCGCCAGGATCGACTCGATCGTTTCGTCGATCTTTCGCTGGAAGGCGGTATCCGTGTCGCGGAGGCCGTCGAAGCCGGGGGGCGAGACGATCGGGACCTTGATCAGAAGCTGGTAGGTCGCGGTCCACCAGCGGACGAGCGGCTCCAGCATCGGCGCCTTGCCGGCCTGGAGCATGTAGCAGAAGTTGTCGAGGACGCTCCGGTCGCAGATGACGATCTCCGCCTTGTGCTGCGCCGCGAGCTCCGCCGCGATCTCGGTGTGGAGGATCCAGGACTGCGCATCGATCGTCGTGTCCCGGTTGATCGGCAGCGGGCAGAAGCGCGCGACCTCGTGCACCATCTCGACGATCCGGTCGCGTTTCTTGAGCAGCGCGGCGAGCTCGAAGCAGAGCGTGGTCTTGCCGACTCCGTGCGTGCCGATGAAAGCGAATTTCACAGGAAGAAAGCTATCAGCTCTCCGCTGTCAGCGATCGGCGGCCGGGAGGCCGAACTCCCGGCGCAACGCGTCGCCCTGCTCGTCCAGCTTCGGCGGAAAACGGACCGGGGCGGGGGCGCCGGCGACCCGGATCGGCGAGGCCACGAAATTCACGCCGCCGGACGACGTCACGGCGTGGAGGTCCCGCGCGGTCGCGGACGTCAATGCCTCGAGCGGTCCGCGCGCCGGCCCGGAAGGCACGCCGGCCCGGCGGCACGCCGCGATCCAGTGCTCGCGGGGCTCCTTCCGGAAGATCTCCTCCAGACCGCGCTCCAGCGTCTCCCGGTTCTCGACGCGTCCCGCGTTGGTCCGGAAGGCCGGGTCCTCCGCCCAGTCCGGACGGCCCACGATGGCGCAGAGCCGCGCGAAGTGGCGGTCGGTCCCCGCCGCCACGATGAAGTCGCCGTCCGCCGCGCGGAACGGGCGATACGGCACGATCTGGGGATGCGCGTTGCCCCAGCGCTTCGCCTCGACGCCGGTCACGAGCGCGCTCTGCGCGACGTTGATGAGCGCCGCGAGCGAGGAGGTAAACAGGTCGGCCTCGACGTGCCCGCCCCGGCCGGTGCGGTCGCGCTCGTGGAGCAGGGCCAGGATGCCGGAGAGCGCGAAGCAGCCCGCGAAGAGGTCGGAAACCGCGACGCCGACCTTCATCGGTCCGTCCCCGGCGGAGCCCGTGATCGCCATCAAGCCCGACGCGGCCTGCGCCAGAAGGTCGAAGCCCGGCAGCTCGGACTCCTCCCCCACGCGGCCGAATCCCGTGATCGACGCGGTCACGAGGCGGGGGTTGTCGCGCCGGAGATCGGGGAGCGAAAGGCCGAGCTTCTCCAGGCCGCCGGGCAGGAAATTCTCGACGAGCACGTCGGCGCGGCGGGCGAGCCGGCGCACGGATTCGACGCCGCTCGCCTGCGAGAGGTCGAGGGCGATCGACTCCTTGTTGCGATTGACCGAAAGGTAATAGGAGGAAAGACCCGTCTTCGGCTCCCACGGTGGTCCCCAGCCTCGGGTGACGTCGCCGCCGTCCGGGTGCTCCACCTTGATGACCCGCGCGCCCAGGTCGGCCAGGAGCATCGTGCAGAACGGCCCCGCGAGCACGCGGGAGAGATCCAGGACCAGCAGTCCGGCGAGGGGACTCTCGGAGCTCAATCGGTCACCGGTCTCCAGCCGAGCGGGCCCGGGAGGAAGTGGAAGAGACCGAGCGACGGCGACACCGCAACGTCCTGGAGCTTGCGGGAAATGCCCCAGTAGACGTCGGCGCCCCAGAGAAAGTCGGCCGGCGGGTCCGAGGCGACGAGACGGTGGACCTGGCGGTAGAGGTCGAGGCGCCGCGCGGGATCGGTCTCGCGCCGCAACGATTCCATCAGGCGGTCCGCCTCCGGGTTCTTGTAGAAGCCGGAGTTCTGGCCGTGCGGCGGCGCCTGGCTCGAGTGGAGCTGCGGATAGGGGTCCGGGTTCGGCGGAAGAAAGACCCGGGCGGTCAACGCGGAGTCGAAGTCCCCCGCATCCATTTTCTCGGAGTACGCGGCCCAGTCGAGCTTGCGGGGGACGAGCTGCACGCCGATCTTCGCGTAGGAAGAGCGCAGGATCTCGGAGAGTGCCTCGTCGAGCTGTTGTCCCGCGACGTAGAGGACCTCGAGCGACGCCTTGCGGCCGCCCCGCTTGCGCACGCCGTCCTCCGCCGCCGTCCAGCCCGCCTCGTCGAGGAGCCGCGCGGCGAGCGCCGGGTCATACGCGGGCGGGCGGACCTGAGGGTCGTTCTCGGCCGAGCCCGGAAGGTACGGACCCGTCACGAGCGCGGCTCCGTCCGGAGGGTAGAGCTGTCGGGCGGTCTCCGCCCGCGGCCACGAGTGCGCCAGGGCGCGGCGCACGCGCGCGTCCGCGAGGAAGGGGTGGTGCAGGTTCCAGAGGAGCGAGGCCGCGATCGGCTGCGGCACCTTGAGGATCCGGTTGCGCGCCGCGAAGTCCGCGGATCCGGTCGACGCGCGCTGGTCGCGGCTGATCCGGAACTCGTCCAGGTCCCCGCGCACGCCGGCGCGGAAACGAACCGTCGGATCCGGAAGGATCCGAAAGACCATCCGGGCAAACGGCGCCGCCGCCGGCGGTGCATTGCTCCGCCGGACGAGCGCGATCGTCTGATTGGTGTCCCACCTCTCCAGCCGGTAGGGACCGGTCCCGGACGGATGCCGGTCCACGTCCGAAGGCGACTTCGCTTTCGCATACGCGGCGCGGGAAACGATCGGGAGGTTGAATGCGAGCAGACGCTCGACGTACGGCGCGCCGAAACGAACGCGCACCGTGGACACGTCCGGGGTTTCGATGGCCGTCACCCCCGAGAACGACTCGCGGTAGTTGAAGGCCGGCACCTTCGGGTCGCGGATCCGCTCCAGCGTGAAGAGGACGTCGTCCGAGGTCACCGGGGAGCCGTCGTCCCACTCGGCGAACGGATCGAGGTGGAACTCGTACGTGAGCGAGTCGGAGGAAACCGTCCACGACCGGGCAAGACCCGCGACCGGCCGCCCCGCCGCGTCGATCGCAAGAAGCGGCCGGAAGATCATTTCTTCGACGAGGACGCCGTTCTCTTCGTTCGTCGTGGTGGGGTCGAGCGTGGCCGGATCTCCCGCCAGGTGACGCGTGAGGACGTCCTTCGGGGCAAGACGGGCGGGCTTCGGAGCGCAGCTCGTGAGCGCGCCGACCGCGAGAAGTATGGCGGCGCGCGCGAACGATCGATTCATCGAGAGTGCCGGAAGAGAATAGCATCCCGGTCATGGCGACGGTCGTGTTCGACATCGAGACGGTCGGCGGTTCGTGGGACGCGCTCGACGACGGTCAGAGGACGTATCTCCAGAAATACGTGCGCAACGAGGAAGAGCGCGCGAAGTTGCCGGAGATGATGTCGCTCTGGCCGCTGACCGGAAAGATCGTCGTTCTCGCGATGCTGAATCCGGACACGGGCCGCGGGCGCGTGTGGTACGAGAAGAACGACGGCCGGCTCGAAGAGACTTCCGCCGACGGGCTCTTCACGTTCGTGGGCGACACCGAGCCCGCCTTTCTGGCCGAGTTCTGGAACGCGATCGTGCGCTTCGATCGCTTCGTCTCCTTCAACGGCCGCTGCTTCGACGGACCGTTTCTGATGCTGCGGAGCGCGGCGCTCGGGATCCGCGTCTCGAAGAACCTCTGCGGCTACCGTTACGCGATCAAGCCGCACACCGACCTTCTCGACGTGCTCTCCTTCTTCGGCGCCTCTCGGAAGTGGAACCTCGACTTCGCGTGCAAGGCTTTCGGCGTCGAGAGCCCGAAGGAGAGCGGCCTCGACGGCTACGCCGTCGGCCACTACTACCGCGAGAACCGGCTTCGCGAAATCGCGCTCTACTGCCGGCGCGACGTCGAGGCGACGGCCGGCCTCTTCCAGAAGCTCGAGAAGACCCTGCTCCCCGCGCTCGAAGACGCGCGCCTCTGACGCCGGCGATGTGCGTTTCTGGTATCCTTCCCGGACCGAAACCGCTTCGAAGAATCCGGCAACGAAGAGGCAGGGAATGAGCCGAAAGCCCGCCGAACAGCGGATCTCCGATCGCGTGCCCGTCGGCGCGCCTGCCACGATCAAATGGGGAGAAGAGGAGCAGACCGGCTTCCTGGAGCGCCTGAACCTCGCGGGCGGGTTCGTCGTCTCGCCCCGCGTGCCGGAGCTGGGGGACTACGTCGACCTCGTCTTCACCCTTCCCGGCGACCGCCGCGATTACCGGGTTCGGGGCAGCGTCGTCTTCATCGACGACTCACCCGCCGCGCGGAAGGCCGGTTTCGGCACGCGGTTCGAGCGTCCCCCCGCCGCGCTCCTGGACGCGATCAAGAACCTGAGCCGGGGGCATTAGACCGGCTAACGGGCCCTCGCCTCGATCAGCCGCATCCGGTCGAACGAGAACTCGACGGTCGAGTCGACCTGGTTCACGTTCCCGGCGGCCGCCGAGGAGAACGTCACGGGACTCACCCCCGTGAACTCCCAGCGCGCCAGGGTCTCGCCCTGGTTGTCCCGAGCGAGGATCGTCACGTTCTTGCCGGCGGGGGTGCCGTCGTCCGTGGCGGCGTTCAGCCAATCCTGCAGCCGGTTCAGGCCCTTTTCGGTCAGGGTCAGGACCAGTCGCCGCTCGTCCGGAGAGTAGGCCCGATCCAGGCGCCGGGAGTCGGAGCGGGGCAAGGGAGTCCGCGCAAAGGCGATCTGATAACCGACGACCCCGTCCACGTCCGCCCCATCCACGGAGAGCTTGAAGTTTCGCTCCCGGGGATCCGGACCCGCGGCGCGGGCGAGGGCGGAGGCGGCGAGGAGGACGAAGGCGAGCCGGAAAACGCGGGTTTTCATGGTCCCTCCAGGGCGACGTCAAAAGACTAGCACCCGCGCCGGAACGGTGCGGTAAGATTTTCAGCCTCGAAAACCCATGGTTCGAATCATCCCTGCCTCGCCCGCTGTCCGGGTTAGCGCAATCACCGAAAGGAGGAGCTGCACTTGAAGAAGTACCTTCCCCACCTCGCGATTCTCGCCTTTGCAGCCATCGTCATCGGAGCGACTCCGGCGGACAAGTCGAAGACCTACTCCGTCACGGCCGACACGATCGAGGGCTGCTCCTGCCCGCTCTTCTGCACGTGCTACTTCAGCAAGTCCGCGGACGAACACATGTGCCAGTTCAACAACGTTTACAAGTTCCAGCCCGGAAGCCACTACGGGGACGTCGATCTCTCCAACCAGCTCTTCTGGATGTCCGGGGACCTGGGCGGCGAGTGGCACCACAAGCCGGGACCCGGCATGCCGACCAACTGGGTCGTGATCTCGCTCGACAAGAAGTCGAGCCCCGCACAGAAGAAGGCGATCGAAGCGATCGCGAATGCCTCGATCTTCAACACGAAGTGGAAGAAGTACGAGGTCCGCGAGGACACGATCGAGTGGCACGACGACGCGAAGATGTCGCACGCCAAGCTCGGCAGCGGCATGGCGGAGATCACGCTGAACAAGTTCATCGGCCCGGACAAGAAGACGCCGACAGTCGTTCAGAACCTTCAGTACTGGTTCACGAACTCGAACAAGGGATTCGTGCTGGCGAATTCGACGCACAGTTTCAACGGCGAGCCCAAGTTCAGCCACACGAACCGCAACGGGTTCAACATCACCTGGTCGGCCCAGGGCGACGTCAAGCCGATGGAGACGAAGGCGGCCGCGAACGCGGTGCACGCGCACACCCACTGAGACGCGATTTCGATCGGTGAGAACGGGCGGCGCGAGCCGCCCTTTCTTTTGAGCTGTCAGCTGTCAGCCATCGGCTACCGGCTCCCGCGTCCCCGACTCGGCTAATATCTCCGCAGTGCCCGTGACTCCCGACGACATCGCCCCGGAGTTCCGCTCCGCGGCCAAGACCTATGACAAGCCGGCGCCCATCGAGGGCGTCCGCACGATCAAGCTCCCGCGGTTCACGGACGACCGCGGTTTCTTCCTGGAGCTCTTCCGGGCCCGGGCGAACCACGCCGGCGGGACCGATCTCGCGAAATTCTTCGAAGGGGTTCCGCTCGCCCAGGTGAACTTCTCGATCGTGGACGCGGCCGCGCACATCAAGGGACTGCACTACCACCTGAAGCAGGACGACATCTGGTTCTTTCCTCCTCCGTCCAAGGCCAAGGTCGTGCTCTACGACGTGCGCAAGGATTCGAAGACGTTCGGCCGGACCCAGGCCGTGGTCGCGGGCGGCGGGCAGGACCTTCTCGTCCGGATTCCGGCGGGCGTGGCCCACGGGTACCGCCCGCTCACGAATCCGTGCTCGCTCCTCTACTTCGTGACCGAGACGTTCGACCCCGCCGCGCCGGACGAGTTCCGGATCGCGTGGGACCATCCGGCCGTCAAGGAGCTCTGGGAGACGCCGAACGGGTGAGGCCGCCGGACCTATAATCGAGGGTTCGATGAGCTCGCTTCCGCGCCCTTTCGACACCGCCCGGGTCCCCCGCGTCGACGCCGTCGGAATCGAGGAGCGCGCCTCGGCGCTCGGCAAACGCTCGATCAAGAAGGCCGCCAAGGTCGCCGGGATCAAGCTCGCGATCTCGATGCTCGACCTGACCACGCTCGAGGGGAAGGACTCCGAGGGCAAGGTCCGGCAGCTCTGCCAGAAGGGGATGCGCCCGCTGCCGGGCGACCCGACTGTGCCGCATGTCGCCGCGATCTGCGTTTACCCGAATCTCGTGGCCGTGGCGAAGGACGCCCTGGGTAACAGCGGCGTCAAGGTGGCGTCGGTCGCGAGCGGCTTCCCCGCCGGGCTCGTGCCCCTCTCGGCCAAGCTGGACGACACGCGTCTCGCGGTCGAAGCCGGCGCCGACGAGATCGACATGGTGATCGACCGGGGCGCCTTCCTTTCGGGCGACTACGAGAAGGTGGCGTCCGAGATCGTGGCGATCAAGGACGCCTGCGGGGACGCCCACCTGAAGGTCATCCTGGAGACCGGCGAGCTCGAGACGTACGACAACGTGCGCAAGGCCTCTCGGCTCGCGATGACCTACGGCGCCGACTTCATCAAGACCTCGACCGGCAAGATCGCGCCGGCCGCGACGCCCGGCGTCGTCCTCGTCATGCTCGAGGCGATCCGCGACTTCTTCTTCGAGACCGGCCGCCGGATCGGGATGAAGCCGGCCGGCGGAATCAAGACGTCGAAACAGGCGCTGCACCTCCTCGTGCTCGTCAAGGAGACGCTCGGGGACGCCTGGTTGACGCCGGACCTCTTCCGCATCGGGGCCTCGACCGTTGCGAACGACCTCCTGATGCAGCTCGCCAAGGAAGCGAGCGGGCGCTATCAGAACGAGGACTACTTCACGAAGGATTGACAAATGGCAACCGTCAGGGAAGAGGAAGCTTCGAAGGCCCGGGCCGCGCGGCACGTCGAGCGCGAGAAGCCGGCGCTCGAGTTTGGAAGCGCCTGGGAGTACTCCCCCGCTCCCGAATCGCGCGACCACGTGCGGCTCGAGGACCGGTACGGGCTCTTCATCGGCGGAAAGTTCGTGCCGCCGAAATCGAAGAAGTACTTCCCGACCATCAACCCCGCGACCGAAGAAACCCTCGCCCACGTCGCGGAGGCGAATGCGGCCGACGTGGACGCCGCGGTGCGCGCGGCGGAGGAGGCCGGGCGGAAGTGGTCGAAGTTGAAGCCGGCCGACCGCGGCAAGTACATCTACCGCGTCGCGCGCATCCTGCAGGAGAAGTCGCGCGAGCTCGCCGTCATCGAGACGATGGACGGCGGCAAGCCGATCAAGGAGTCGCGCGACGTGGACATTCCGCTCGTCGTCGCGCACTTCTTCTACCACGCGGGCTGGGCGGACAAGCTGGAGTACGCGTTCCCGCGGCACACCGTCTCGCCGATCGGAGTCTGCGGCCAGATCATCCCGTGGAACTTCCCGCTCCTGATGGCGGCGTGGAAGGTCGCGCCCGCGCTCGCGTGCGGCAACACGGTCGTCCTGAAGCCCGCCGAGACGACGCCGCTCACCGCGATGGCGCTCGCGAAGGTCTGCCAGGAGGCCGACCTTCCGCCGGGCGTCGTCAACATCGTCACCGGC
>Ga0068860_100006574_pt1 | contig 11672 bp, 9 predicted proteins | sample KBSSwiS32_FD_66597 | JGI IMG/M metagenome (GOLD analysis project Ga0068860, IMG submission 66597) | Switchgrass rhizosphere microbial communities from Kellogg Biological Station, Michigan, USA - KBS Switchgrass S3-2 | ecosystem: Host-associated > Plants > Roots > Rhizosphere > Soil ... | reverse complement strand
CCCGATGGTCCTGCGCTGCATCGACGACTGGCTGGCCGGCAACCGGTTGCCGTTGTCGGCGATCCGCGGACTGGTCCGCGCCGGTCCACTGCCATGAGCGCCGCACCGATCATGGTCGGCATGTCGGGCGGTGTCGATTCGTCGGTCGCGGCCTTGCTGCTCAAGCGCGCCGGCCGCGACGTTGCCGGCCTGTTCATGCAGAACTGGGTCGAGGACGAGCGTTTCGGCGAGTGCCAGGCCGATCGCGACCGCGCCGACGCACTACGCGTCTGCGCGCGTCTCGACGTGCCGTTCCATGCGCGCAACTTCGCGTCCGAGTACTGGGACCGCGTGTTCGAAACATTTCTCGACGAATACCGCGCCGGCCGCACGCCGAATCCCGACGTGCTGTGCAACCGCGAGATCAAGTTCAAGACCTTCCTTGAGCATGCGCGCGCGCTGGGCGCAGAACGCATCGCCACCGGCCACTACGCCCGCAGCGAGGCCGTCGGCGACCGCCATCGCCTGCTGCGCGCCCGCGACGCGAACAAGGACCAGAGCTACTTCCTGTACACGCTGGGACAGGAACAGCTCGCCGCGACGCTGTTCCCGATCGGCGAACTGGCCAAGCCCGACGTGCGGCGCATGGCGTCCGACGCCGACCTGCCGACGCATGCGAAGAAGGATTCGACCGGCATCTGTTTCATCGGCGAGCGCGATTTCCGCGAATTCCTCGGCCGCTACATCCCGGCCCGGCCCGGCGAGATGCGCACACCGGACGGCGCACGCGTCGGCGAACACGGCGGCACGATGTACTACACGCTCGGCCAGCGCGACGGCCTCGGCATCGGCGGCCGCCGCGATGCCGGCGGCGAGCCGTGGTATGTCGTCGGCAAGAGCGTCGCCGACAACGTCCTGTATGTTGCCCAGGGCGTCGACAATGCCTGGCTGCAGTCGTCGCGGCTCATCGCCGGCGACCTGTCATGGGTCGCCGGCGCCGCGCCGGCCACGGAATTTTCGTGCACCGCGAAAACGCGCTACCGCCAGGCCGACCAGGCCTGCACGGTACGCATCGACGGCGACCGCGCCGAGGTGCGCTTCGCCGAACCGCAGCGCGCGGTCACGCCGGGTCAGTCGGTCGTGTTCTACGACGGCGACGAATGCCTCGGCGGCGGGATCATCGACGCGACCGATGCGCCGTTCGGCGGACTGGCCGGAGCAGCGCGTGTCCAATGAGCACGAGATGAGCAGGCCATGAGAGAGGAACGCGTCATCGCTCTGGCCGGCGCGCTGCAGGCGGCGAGCCTCGTGCGCGCGCTCGCGCTGCGCGGCGAAGCCGACGTCGCCGCGATGCGCACGAGCCTGGCCAGCATCTTCAAGATCGACGCCGACAACGCCGCCGACGTCTTCGGCGGCGTGCCGAACCTGCGCGTGGGCCTCGAAACGCTGGTCGCCCAGGTCGAGTCGGGCCGGCGCGACGTCTCGCTGACGCGCATGCTGATCAACATCATGCGCGTGGAGAACGTGCTGACAACGCGCCGCGACGTGCTCGATGTCCTGCGCGCCGGCATCGAGTCGATCGCCGCCAGCGACGCGGCCAGGGATCCCGTCGATGCCACCGAGCCGCTCGCCCGCCTCTACAGCGAAACGCTCTCTACCCTGCGCCCGCGCATCCTGGTCGAGGGCAACCCGCGCTTCCTGAACAATGCGGCCACCGTGGACCGTATTCGCGCACTGCTGATGGCCGCCGTGCGTGCCACCGTGCTCTGGCGCCAGCTCGGCGGCAGCCAGCTGCGCCTGTTCTTCCGCCATCGCCAGTACGCAATGATGGCCCGCGGCCTGCTCGCCCAGTGCACGCTCAGCGGCGGCTGACGCGAACACGCACCACTTCCACTTCGAACTCCTCTGAGCGGCCTCCCTGCTTTGAGCCCTGTGACGAAGTGCCGCTTCAAGCTCCCCCTGACGGCGTTCCGCTTCCCTCGACAAGGTTCCGCATTAAGCCCCTCTCCCTTGACGGGAGAGGGGTTGGGGAGAGGATGAGCTCGCGCAGCGGGCCAATGCGCAGCAGGCGCACTCGAAACACACCCATTTCATCGACCGACCCGCGCAAACCACGCGCCAACATTGACGAACCTGGCCCCATGCACTAATCTCCCGCGCCTCCCCGGGGCCATAGCTCAGCTGGGAGAGCGCTACAATGGCATTGTAGAGGTCGTCGGTTCGATCCCGACTGGCTCCACCAAGATTCGCCCCTCAGGGCTGATCACTTTCATCCGGCGTCCCCATCGTCTAGAGGCCCAGGACATCGCCCTTTCACGGCGGTAACGGGGGTTCGAATCCCCCTGGGGACGCCAATCACTTCTCGAACGACGACGGTCGGCGTTCCGCTCAGGAACGCTGTTTGCGATAGCGGCGGATCAGCGCATTGGTCGAACTGTCGTGCGACAGTGACGGCTCGCCTAGCGAGGTGATTTCCGCTTCGGTGCGCTTGGCCAGCTGCTTGCCGAGTTCGACGCCCCACTGATCGAACGAATCGATATCCCAGATCACGCCTTGCACGAACGTGATGTGTTCGTACAGCGCGACGAGTGCGCCGAGGACGTGCGGCGTCAGCTTCTGCGCGAGGATCGTGTTGCTCGGCCGGTTGCCCTCGAAGCAGCGATGCGGCACGAGCCACTCGGGCGTGCCTTCCGCGCGAACTTCCGCCGCGGATTTTCCGAACGCCAGCGCCTCGCTCTGCGCGAACAGGTTGGCCATGAGCAGATCGTGCTGGCCCTGCGGCGCATCGAGCGGCTGGCAGAAGCCGATGAAGTCGCACGGAATCAGGCGGGTGCCCTGGTGGATCAGCTGGTAGAACGAATGCTGGCCGTTCGTGCCCGGCTCGCCCCACCAGATCGCCGATGTGTCACAGGCGACGCGTTCGCCGTTCATGCTGACCGACTTGCCGTTGCTTTCCATCGTCAACTGCTGCAGGTAAGCGGGAAAGCGTTTCAGGTACTGCGCGTACGGCAGCACGGCCTGCGAGTGCGCGCCGAGGAAGTTCGTGTTCCAGATGCCGAGCAGGCCCATCAGCACCGGCAGGTTGCGCTCGAATGGCGTCGTCCGGAAATGCTCGTCCATCGCGTGGAAGCCGTCGAGCATTTCGCGGAACCGTTCCGGGCCGATCGCCAGCATCGTCGACAGTCCGATCGCCGAGTCCATCGAGTAGCGGCCGCCGACCCAGTCCCAGAAACCGAACATGTTCGCCGTGTCGATGCCGAACCTGGCGACTTCGGCTGCGTTGGTCGACACCGCGACGAAGTGCCGGCCGACCGCTTTCTCGTCATTGAGCGAACGCAGCAGCCACGCGCGTGCTGCGCGCGCGTTGGCCATCGTCTCCTGCGTCGTGAAGGTTTTCGATGCGACGATGAACAACGTCTGCGCCGGATCGAGGTCGCGTGTCGCCTCGGCGAAATCCGCACCGTCGACGTTCGACACGAAGCGCACGTCGAGGTCTCGCTGCGCATAGTGGCGCAGCGCCTCGCAGGCCATCACGGGTCCGAGGTCCGAGCCGCCGATGCCGATGTTGACGACGCTGCGGATGCGCCGGCCGGTATGCCCTTTCCATTCGCCGCTGCGCACGCGCTGCGCGAATGCCGCCATCCGGTCGAGCACCGCGTGCACGTCGGCGACGACGTCGCGGCCGTCGAATTCGATGCGTTGGCCGCGCGGCGCCCGCAGCGCAACGTGCAGAACGGCGCGATTTTCGGTGACGTTGATGCGCTCGCCATTCCACATCGCGGCGATGCGCTCGCGCACACCGCACGTTTCGGCCAGCTGCAGCAGCAGGCGCAGCGTGTCGTCGGTGATCCGATTCTTCGAGTAGTCGAGATAGAGGCCGGCAGCCTCGACGGCGAAGCGTTCGCCGCGGCGCGGATCATCGGCGAACAGGCGCCGCAGCTGCACGTCGCGCGATTCATCATGATGCGCGGCAAGCGCTTGCCAGGCGGCAGAGTCGGTCAGCCGTTCGCGGCGCGCGGCGCCGGCCGCAGTCGACGGCGGCATGTCAGTGCGCCGGCAGCAGCGGTCCGGGACGCGCCACCAGCGTGCCGCGCGAGTGGCCCTGCTCGGCGAGATATTCGAGCCAGCGATTGAGGAATGTCGCCATGCGCATGCGTTGCTGGAACAACGTCTTGGCCGGCGGCAGCGGTCCGATCACGCGGCGCAGGTTGCGATCGGCCTGACAATGCGTGGCTTCGGCCACATGCGCGTCGCGATACATGCGCAGCCATGCGGACGGCGCCGGATCGCCGGTATCGCGATCGACCATGCAATAGCTGAGCCGAAGCTCGAGCGTGTACGGATGCCGTTCGATCACATCCAGGCGCACATCGAGACCGTCGTCGACCGACGAGAAATAGCTGCCCGCGTCGAGATCCTGGGGCGCGAACATGCGCACCAGCCGGTGATAGTTCTCGGCATAGATGCCCATCAGATAGGCGAAGCGCCCCGGAAGAATCTTGCTGCGTTGTTCGAGGACCTGAACCATGGGCCGATCATAGCATCGGCGAATTGCGACGCCAGTCTGCCTTATCTTGCGAAAGCGGTTTACAATGCTGTTCCCCGCGCCGCTCCCACCGCTGTCCCGATTGCCCGGCGCAACGGGCCGAGCAGATCCCCATAGTGTGCAGTCCTCGCCGTGTCGCGACGCAACGGTTCGCGCACCTGCGCTGCGCTCGTGCTGCGCACCGCGCGTTCCGTCCGATGGAAATCCAGGCAAGCCGGATCCCAGGCGAGGCCGCAATGCGCGAGCAGTTCGCGCACCTGTCCTTGCGGATCGGCGAGCAACGCTTCGTAAACCTGATCGCGGACGGCACCGGGCGATCGCCCGCTCCAGAACGCCATGGCCCGATCGTGCCCGTGCAGGAACGCGGCAATGTGCTGCAGGTCGTACGAGAATGCCGGACCTTGCGGAAACACCTGCTGATAGCACGACCAGCAGGTCTCGATCGGATCGCGGCGACAATCGATGATCCGGGCCGACGGCAGCATCGCCTGCGCCGCGCCGATCAACAGCCAGTTGTACGGCTGCTTGTCGGTGAACTTCGGCCGGCGTTTGCGCCAGCGCGCGGTCAACTCGAGATAGCGCTGCCCGAGGCGGCTCCACTCGCGCGGTGTGGTCGCTGCAACCCAGCGCGGAAACGCCGCAGCGCGGCGCGCCGATTCCTCGCGGATCACCTGCATCAGGTCCGGCAGTTCGTCGGCACCTTCGACCATGGGGTGCGAAGCCAGTATCTGTTCGATCAACGTCGAGCCGGAGCGCGGCATGCCGACGATGAAGATGATCTCTTCGCCGAGTCCCGGCGCATCGGCGCACGCGACCGGCCGCGAAAACGCGGCGATCACCTCGTCGACGTGCGCGTCGAACGCACCGGGATCCCAGTCGCGCAGGTGGCGCATGCGCGTGTTGGCGCGTTGAAACATCGCAAACGCATCGGCGTAGCGCGCGCTATCTTCATAGGCTTTCGCCAGGGCAAATTGCAGCGCGGCGTGCGCTTGAGGCGGCAGGCCGCCGCGGCCGTCGAGCTGTTCCATGCACCCCAATTCGGCCGCGTCGAAACGCACGCTCTTGATGTTCGACAGGCTGCACCACGCTTCGCCGAGGTCCGGCTCGATCCGCACGGCGACACGGTATTCCGCGGCAGCGGCTTCGATCCGCCCGAGCGTGACCAGCACGTCGCCGAGCATCAGGTGCGCCGCAGCGACGTCGGGAGCGAGCCGGATCACGTGCTCGAGCGCCTCGCGCGCCTCGTCGAAGCGCCCGTCGCGATCGAGGTTCCAGGCCAGATTGAACCAGGCGGCTGCCGATCGGGACAGATGCCTGCAGGCGCGATGCCAGACCGCATAGGCGGCATCCAGGTTGCCGCTCGCGCGAAGTGCTTCGCCGAGATCGTTGTACGCGAGCACGTCGGCGGCGCGCAGGGCCAGCACCTGCCTCAGCGCGTCGATGGCGCGCTGCACGTTTCCGCTGCGCAGATCGAGCACGGCGCCGACGCGCAGCACTTCCGGATGCCCTGACGCCGACGCAGACAGCATCGCCAAGGTCGAGGCAGCGGCCGCATGATCCTCGCGCTCGATCTCGCCCAGCGCGCGCGTCACCCGCGCGGCGGCCTCGGTGGAAAGTCCACGCAGGCGCTCGGCAGCGAGGTCGTCGGGCAATGCCGCGTAAACCGAGCCGAACTGTTGTGTTTGTGCCATGCCGCCTCCGCGGACATGCGTTGCGCCGTGCCGCCTGTTTCCAGGATATCTCGACGCAGGTCGGCGACTCGCCTCTAGAACAGGTGTTTCTCGATGCCGAGACGCGCCAGGATCTTGCTGGCGATCTCCTCGATCGACGTATGCGTCGTGTTTTCGACCGGAATTGCCTCACGCCGGAACAGCTTGTCGGCCAGGGCGAGTTCGTGCCGGCACTGTTCGATCTTCGCGTAGCGGCTGCCCGGCTTGCGTGCCTCGCGCACCTGGGCGAGACGCTGTGGGTCGATGCTGAGGCCGTACAGGCGCTGGCGATGCGGAACCAGCCGCTTCGGCAATTCGAGCTTGTCGAGATCGTCCTCGGTCAGCGGGTAGTTGGCCGCTTTCACGCCGTAGTGCAGCGCCATGTACAGGCACGTCGGCGTCTTGCCGACGCGCGACACGCCGATCAGGATGATTTCGGCGTCGGCGTAATTCACGTCGATGCCGTCGTCGTGGGTCAGCGCGTAGTTGGTTGCGTTGATGCGCGCTTCGTACTCGGCGAAGTCGGTCAGGCCGTGCGCCCTGCCGACCTTCGGTTTGCGCTTGACACCGAGTTCGGCTTCGAGCGGCCCGATGAACGGCGCGAACACGTCGATCATCAGCCCGCCGCCGCTGCTCGCCAGGATCTCGCTCAGCACCGGGTCGACCACGGTGTTGACCACGATCGGCCGCACCGCGGTCACCGTATAGGCGTTGCGGATCCGGGCGGCCGCGCCGTGGGCCTTCTCTTCATCGTCGATGAACGGCAACCGGAACGTGTCGAAATCGATGTCGTCGAACTGGGTCAGCAGCGAATGGCCGATCGTCTCGGCGGTGATGCCGGTGCCGTCGGACACGTAAAAAATGGTTCTGCGCATCGGTGTAGCATGCCGCACCGGACCGCCGTTTGAATACCGGGTACACCTGGCACCGTGGGCGGCGCATGCCGCCGCTACCGCTTTTCGGCCTTGCCGGAACGCGATTCCGGGCGATGCGGCTTGTTTCGCCTGGCGTAAACCCCGAAAATTCGCCTATGCGCGGGCGTCAGCCTGCGCGAACCCCTTTGTGGAGACTCCCTTGAGCGATCTCGTGCTGTGGCTCGATCAGTTGCGCCTGTCCGACCTTGCCCAGGTCGGCGGCAAGAACGCCTCGCTCGGCGAGATGATCGGCCACCTCAGTGAACTGGGCGTCTCGGTTCCGGGCGGCTTTGCCACGACGGCTTTCGCGTTCCAGCAGTTCATCGCCCAGAGCGGCCTGGCCGGGCGCATCCAGGAAAAGCTCGCCAGCCTCGATGTCGACGACGTCGACGCCCTCGCCCGGGCGGGAGCCGAAATCAGGCAATCCGTCATCGACACGCCGCTGCTCGCCGATCTCGACGCCGCCGTGCGCGCCGCTTACGCGCGGCTGTGCAAGCAGGCCGGCAGCGACAACACGGCCGTCGCGGTACGTTCGTCGGCCACCGCCGAGGATCTGCCGGATGCTTCGTTCGCCGGCCAGCAGGAAACGTTTCTCAACGTCTGCGGCGCCGACGACGTGATCCACCGGATCAAGGAAGTGTTCGCGTCGCTGTACAACGACCGGGCCATTGCGTATCGCGTTCATCACGGTTTCAAGCACGAGGACGTTTCGTTGTCGGCCGGCGTGCAGCTGATGGTGCGCTCCGATGTCGGCGCCTCCGGCGTGCTGTTCACGCTCGATACCGAATCGGGCTTTCGTGATGCGATCTTCATCACCGCCAGCTACGGTCTCGGCGAGATGGTCGTCCAGGGCGCGGTCAACCCCGACGAATTCTATGTCTACAAGCCGACCCTGAAGGCCGGCAAGGTGGCGATCCTGCGCCGCCAGCGCGGCGCCAAGCAGCAGCGCATGGTCTATTCGGCCAAGGCCGGCGAACGCGTGCGCATCGAGGACACGCCGGCCGCCGACCGCGCGAAGTTCTGCATCAGCGACCACGACGTGCACGAGCTCGCTCGCCAGGCGCTGGTGATCGAAGAGCACTACGACCGGCCGATGGACGTCGAATGGGGCAAGGACGGCAACACCGGCAAGCTGTACATCCTGCAGGCACGGCCGGAGACGGTGAAGTCGCGCGGACGCGCGACGCAGATCGAACGCTATCACCTGCGCCAGCATGGCGACGTGCTCGCCCAAGGCCGCGCGATCGGTCAGAAGATCGGTGCTGGCGCCGCCCGCGTGATCCGCACGATCAAGGACATGAACCGCGTGCAGGCCGGCGACGTGCTGGTCGCCGACATGACCGATCCGGACTGGGAACCGGTCATGAAGCGTGCGGCCGCGATCGTGACGAATCGCGGCGGCCGCACCTGCCATGCCGCGATCATCGCGCGCGAGCTCGGCGTGCCGGCTGTGGTCGGCACCGGCAATGGCCTCGAGGCGATCGCCGACGGCGTCGAAGTGACCGTGTCGTGCGCCGAAGGCGATACCGGCAACATCTACGCGGGCAAACTCGAATTCGAAAAGGTCACGGCCGATCTGCAGCACATGCCGCCGGCGCCGCTCAAGATCATGATGAACGTGGCCAACCCCGAGCGCGCGTTCGACTTCGCGATGCTGCCGAATGCCGGCGTCGGTCTGGCGCGCCTCGAGATGATCATCGCCAGCCACATCGGTCTGCATCCGAAAGCCCTGCTCGAATACGACCAGCAGGATGCGGAAACCAAGAAGAAGATCGACGAGCGCACCGGCGGCGAAGATCCCGTGCAGTTCTACGTCGACCGGCTGGCCGAGGGCATCGCGACGATCACCGCCGCGTTCGCTCCGAACCCGGTCATCGTGCGCCTGTCGGACTTCAAATCGAACGAATACGCGAACCTGATCGGCGGCGCACGCTACGAGCCGCACGAGGAAAATCCGATGATCGGTTTCCGCGGCGCGAGCCGCTACGTCGATCCGAGCTTCAAGGACTGCTTCGCACTCGAATGCCGCGCGATGAAGCGGGTGCGCGAGGAAATGGGTCTGACCAATGCCTGGGCCATGATTCCGTTCGTGCGCACGCTCGACGAAGGCCGCAAAGTCATCGAGGTGCTCGCCGAGAACGGGTTGCGGCAAGGCGAGAACGACCTGAAGATCATCATGATGTGCGAAGTGCCTTCGAACGCACTGCTGGCCGACGAGTTCCTCGATATCTTCGACGGCTTCTCAATCGGTTCGAACGACCTGACCCAGCTCACGCTCGGCCTCGACCGCGATTCGAGCATCGTTGCGCCGCTGTTCGACGAACGCGACCCGGCGGTCAAGAAACTGCTCGCGATGGCGATCAAGACCGCGAAGAAGAAAGGCAAGTACATCGGCATCTGCGGCCAGGGCCCGTCCGACCATCCGGATCTGGCCGAATGGCTGATGGATCAAGGCATCGAATCGGTGTCGCTGAATCCCGATACCGTCGTCGATACGTGGCTGATGCTGGCCAAGAAGAAGGCCGGCTGAGATGTCCTGGACTTAGGCTATCCGGCGACGCCGGACGCGCACGGATGCCAGCGATCGGCACAATTGCCGCGACGGCAATCCTCTAAGGACTTTGCCATGCAGTACGCCAATGGCGTACGTACGTCGATGGCGCATATAGCTCGGCACCAACAGATCTCTTGTTCGGAAAGGCTGCCCCAGCACGTTTTGACCGACATCGCAGCACCGCGATGGCTTCGGAAAAACCATGTCGGTCAAATCCACCACCACCGTTCTCCTTCTCCTGCTCGCTGCACCGTTGACGGCATCGGCATACAACGTGCTGAAGAACGGCAGCTTCACCGGCGGCATCAGCGGCTGGAATGTTTCGAGTACCGGCGGCGGCACGGCCGGCTACGAAAGCTACTTCGGCTCGCCGGCCGGCGGCTCGCTACGGCTGCAGTCGTACAACTTCAACGCCACGTCGCACGCGGATCAGTGCGTCGACATCAGCAAATGGTTCGCGCTCGATTTCAGCTTGCGCAAATTCAACGAAGGCGAAAGCGGCGGCGGCACGCATCCGTTCAAACTGGAAACGTACGATGGGGCCGACTGCACCGGCAATGTGCTGAGCACGATCACGCCGCCCGACGCGGGCGATGCGGTCGGCGGCAACCCGGCCAGCGGCTGGATCGAAGTTTCGGTTCTCGGCACGCCGCTGCCGTCCGGCGCGGTCAGCGCCAAGGTCAGCCTCGACACGATCGCCGGTCCCAGCGGCGTTTCGTATTACCTTCTCGACGAAGTGCAGGTCGTGCCGCCGGATGAAATCTTTCCGGACGATTTCGATTCCGTCTGACAACGCGCTCTCCTAAGAACCGGGTCGCGTCAGGGTGTGCCTGCCAGCCATTCTGGCATCGACGGCTCCCACTGCGAAGCTTGGCGTGTTCGGTATCCCGGCCGCCGAACGTTCTCTGTTGCATCACGTGCAGCGCACGCAACAGATCGCCCTTCGGAGTTCGGCATGCACGCAAGTTTGAGGATCGCCCTGCTGCTCGTCCTGGTTGCTGCATCGACGAACACGATCGCAATCAATCTGCTCCAGGGCGGAGATTTCACCGGCATCGGCAGCCTCGGCAGCTGGCACCTTGCCGCAACGAACGGTGGCGTGGCCGGCTACGAAAGCTCCGCCGGTGCGCCGGCGGGCGGTTGCCTGCGCCTGCAATCGTTCGTCAACAGCGCTACGGCACATGCCGATCAATGTGTCGACGTGCACAAATGGACAACCGTCGACTTCGTGTTGCGCAAGTTCAACGACGGCGAAGGCGGCGGCGGCACGCATCCGTTCAAGGTCGATTTCTACGATACGGCCGCGTGCGGTGGCAGCATAGTGGGGACGATCACGTTGCCGGATGCCGGCACCCCGACTCCGGGCGTCCCCGACGCCTGGTTGGAGTCGTCCATCTCCGGCGCGCCGGTTCCGCCGGGCGCGATCAGCGCCAAGGTGAACCTCGATACCATCGCCGGTTCCGGCGGCTTTTCGTATTACCTGATCGACACCGTGCGGTTCGGTCCGCTCGACGAAATCTTCCTCGACGACCTCGAGGGCAATTGATCGTTGCGGCGCGGACGAAGCGGGATGCGCATACGCCTTTGAACGACTGTGGCCGCGCTGCCGATTGTCGCGCCCGTCAGCGCGCAGCGCCGAGCCGATCGAGAAACTCGGGTGCAAGCCGCATTCTTCCGAACAGGCCGCGCTGCAGGCCGCTGAGCACCCGCAGCATCTGCCCACGCCCGCCCGGCAGCCTGCCGAGCGGCAGGAACGCCAGATCGCGAAGGCGCGCGACGAAGTCGCGCTCGGACTGGAACAGCGGCGTCAGCCAGCGGCTCCAGAACTGGTAGATGCGCACGTGAGCGCGGCGCTCGCGCTGGTAGTGCGCAATGGCCGCATCGACCGCAGCTTCCGCGCGCAGGGCATCGCGCAGCGCGAGCGCATCGATCAAGGCCATGTTCACGCCCTGCCCCAGCTGCGGACTCAT
>Ga0068860_100006573_pt1 | contig 11673 bp, 9 predicted proteins | sample KBSSwiS32_FD_66597 | JGI IMG/M metagenome (GOLD analysis project Ga0068860, IMG submission 66597) | Switchgrass rhizosphere microbial communities from Kellogg Biological Station, Michigan, USA - KBS Switchgrass S3-2 | ecosystem: Host-associated > Plants > Roots > Rhizosphere > Soil ... | reverse complement strand
CCAAGCCCATACGGCGTGCTGGAGGAGAAGCGCTTCGGCTGGCGGGTGTTCAGCGCCTGGCTGAACGGCGACGCCTTCCGGGTCCTCACGCCACGCTACATCCGCGACCACACGCCGGCGCCGCTGTTGGCGCAGGACTACGCGGCCTATTCGGCGACGGTGCTCGCCACGCCATCCGCCAAGGCGGTTCTCAGGCCGTCGGCCTGGATCGCCTCGCAGGGCGATTTCGCCCGCAGGATGGCGACGGAGGTGTCGGCGCGCCTGCCGGGCCTGGCCTGCGCCCTGGAGTTCGCCGACCAGGCGGAGCTCGAGGAGCCCTATGTGCGGGTGAACGCCGACCCGATCGATCGCCGTGGATGGGACGAGCCGGCTTTCTGGGACGAGTACGTCGCCTACTACCAGCGGCTCAAGGCGGCCGGGCGGCTGGCCTGAGAGCGAATTCTAGGACGACAGGTCGGCGGTCACGGCCCCGGCGACGGTCTCATAGAAGTCGATGGCGAACTGGCGGGTGTCGCCCATGGGGCTCGCCTTCATCCGCTCGCGCAGGCCCTGCTTGAGCTCGGCCAGTCGGGCTGTATCGCCGGCGAGGTCGATGGCGATCTGCACATATTTGTCCACGGTGTCGGCGGTGAGCGCCTCCAGCCCCGCGTTCATCAGCGCCGAATAGCTGAGGCGCTCGAACACCGAAGGGCCCACCAGGGTGACCACCGGCACGCCCATCCACAACGATTCGCAGGTTGTCGTGCCGCCGGTCTGCGGGAAGGGATCGAGGGAGATGTCCATCTCGTTGTAGACCGGCAGGTGCTGGCCGCGCACCGGGTGGAAGTCCAGCCGGTCGGCCGCCACGCCTCGCTTGGCGAAGGCGGCCTCGATGTTGCGGCGGAATTGCGCCGTGCCGGACTCCGGTCGGACGAACAGGAATCGCGACTGTGGGACCGCGGCCACCACGCGGGCCCAGGCGTCCAGCACCTCCAGCGTGTACTTCTGCGGGTTGTTGGCCGTGCCGAAGGTGACGAAGCCCTTGCGCTGGAACGCCGGCGCTGGATCGACGGGCGGGTCGTCGCGGAAGGCGTGCGGGTCCAGCGGGTACCAGGTGTGCGGCAGCTCCAGCGGACGTTCCAGGATCAGGTCGCGCGATTGGGGCATGAGGTATGGATCGACCAGCAGGTAGTCGATGGTGCGCAGGCCCGCGGAGTGCGGGTAGCCCAGCCAGCTCGCGTGGAGGCGCGCCGGCTTGTAGGCCATCACTTCCAGCTTGTTCATGTGGGTCGAGCCGCCCAGCTCGACCAGCATGTCCAGGTCGTCGTCGGCGATCATCTGGGCGGCGTCGTGGACGGATATGTCCGGGTTCCAGCGGAAGCCGGTCACCTTCGAGGCGATATAGGCCTGAACCACGTCCTCGCCGCCCTGGTAGAACGAGTAGACGAAGACGTCGAAGCGATCGCGGTCGATGTTTTCGAACAGCGGATAGGCGAAGTAGCCCACCGGGTGGCGGCGCAGGTCCGAAGACATGAACCCCACGCGGATCTTGTCGCTGGAGCGGGTCTTTTTCGGAGGCCGGATCGGGTTGCGGGCGGCGGCCGCGATCGTGCGGTCGCCCCAGATCCTATGTTGTTCGACGAGCTCGTAGCGGTCCTCGGTCGTCTTCACCCGCGCCAGTTGCTTGAGAAGCGCGGCGTGGCGGCCGTCTTCCGCCCAGCCGCGGCCGAGGTCGCGAAAGCTGCCGAGCCGTTCCAGTTCGTCGAAGGCGCAGACCCGGATCAACAGCTCGTTGGCGACCTTGGCGTTCCTGGGTTCGAGGGGCAGGTCGCCCGGCTTCACGCTCTCCTTGTAGAGCTGGTAGGCGGCCTCGATGTTGGCGCCTTCGTCGCCGTACCGGGAGCGTTCCAGGCTTTCGACCAGGGCGAGCCGATAATCCAGCTTGCCGGGGTCCAGCTCCACGGCGCGGCGGTAGAAGGCGTTGGCCCGCTGATGGTCGCGGTCGGCGATGGAGCCGCCCAGGGCGTAGTGCAGCCAGGCCTCATTGCCGTGCAGGGGCAGCAGGCTCATGAGGAATTCCTCGGCCGCGGTCATCTGCCCCATGCGGCGCAGGATGGTCGCCTTGGCTTCCAGCAGCCGCCCGTTTCCCGGGGCCGAGGCGATGGCGCGCTCGATCACCTCCAGGGCGCCCGTCACGTTTTCGCGCTGCGCCTCGGCGGCCGACCAGTCGAGCCACGCGTCGACGAAGTCCTTCTTGAGCGTGACCGCCTGGCGGCTGCGGCTGATGGCGGCCTCGTATTTCTTCTGGGCGAGCAGGGCGCGGCCGAGCGACCGGTGGTGCTCGGCGTTGCGCGGTTCCTGGCGGGCCAGCTTCACGAAGATCGCTTCCGCCGCCGGACCGGCGCCCATGTCGTTGTAGATGTTGCCCCGGTTCACCAGGGGCGTTGGGGATTTCGGATCGAGCTTCTGGGCCTGGTCCAACGCCTTGAGCGCCTCCGGGTAGCGCGAGAGGCGCCGAAGGATCACGCCGCGCATGTTCCACAGCGCGAAGTCCTTGGGGAATCGCTCCGTCGCGGCCTGCGCCCAGACGGCGCCCTCATCGTACCGCTTCTGCTGGTAGAGCTGGTGAACCAGGATCCGATAGACGTTCGCCGGGTTGTCAGGGGCGTCCGTCAGCACCTGCATGATGAGATCGGCGGCCTCTGCGACCCGGCCGGCCTTGAGCAGGTTGTCCGCGGCGACAAGCCGTTGATCCATCTGGCCTCCAAGTCTCCCGCGGCGTGCGACGCGCAGAGCCTTAAGGCGGGCCGGTGAATCTGACTAGGGGTGTGAGAGGCCAGGGCCGGCCGCGGCGGCGCGGCGCGAGGCGATCCGGGCCCGAACGTCGCCGAGCGCCAAGGGCGCCAGGAACCAGGGCTCCACGAGATAGCGCATGGCCAGGCGCCGCGGCTGGGTCGCCAGGCGAAACAGCCATTCCAGGCCGATACGGCCCATCCATCGCGGCGCGGCGGTCTGCACGCCCGCCTCGTAGTCGAAGGCCGCGCCGACCGAGAACAGCACGCCGCGGGCGATGGCCGCGTGGTTGTCCAGGATCCACTGCTCCTGGCGCGGCATCCCCATGCCGACGAAGATGATGTCGGGGTCGAAGGCGGCGATCTGGGCCAGCAGGGCCTGGTTGTCGTCCGACGCCGGATCGGCGTCCAGGTAGCCGTGGCGCCAGGCGAGGCGGACGTTGCGCCATTCCTGCGAGAGCCGGTCCCAGGCCGCCTCGGCGACGCCGGGCGCGCCGCCCAGGTAGAACACTTTCCAGCGCCGCTCGTCGGCCGTCCGCCAGAAGTCGTCGCGCCAGTCGAGATAGGTGCACCGGTGGGCGCGGCTGACCGGCAGGCCCAGCAGGCGGCCCCAGGCGATCACCGGCACGGAGTCGACCTCGATCAGGTCGGCGGCGGCGAAGAAGGCGCGCAAGGCGGCCGAGCGCTGGTAGAGGTAGAGGCTGTGGCTGTTGTGATTGGCGACGATCGCCGGCTTGCCGCGCGCCACATAGCCCGCCGTGCGCTCCAGCATCTGCGCGGGGGTGACGAGGTCGAACTCCGCGCCCAGGAGGCGCAGGCGTGGCGGGCGGCCCAATTCCATGGCCGCATCATGCGCCTGGCTCGCTTACAGGCGCGTTAAGCGCCGCCCGACGGCGTCCGCACCCGGTGCGGCCTGTCATCGCCGTGACACAGGGGTTCGCATGCTAGAAGCTTCGCGCACGGAGATTCGCTTGCCGCGCCTTCAGCTATCTTCGCCGCCGGCGCCCTCGGGGCGCGGACCGTGGGCCGCCACGCTGGCCGCCGGTTTGGGCGCCGTCCTGCTCCTGGCGCTCGCCGTCACCGGACCGGCGTCGCTGGCGCAGACCGCGGCCGCCCTCTTCGCGGCCGGGGTGGTGGTCGCGCTCAGCCTGAAGGGGTTGCGGGCCCGCGCCGCGGCGCCCGTGCTCGCCGGTCCCCCGCCCGGCGCCGGGACGGAGGGCTTCCTGCTATCCTCGCCGCTGATCGACGCCTTGCCGGACCCCATGCTGGTGGTCGCGGCCCGCGAGCCGGACGATTTCACCGACCGGCGCATCGTGTTCGCCAATTCCGCCGCGCGCGACCTGCTGCGCATCCAGCGCGACGTGGGGCTGCTGGTCACCGCCGTGCGCGACCCGGCGGTGCTGGAGGCGGCGGACGAGGCGCTGTTCGGCGGCGTGGAGTCCACGGCGATCTTCGAGGTGGGCGGCGCCCAGCCGCGATGGTTCCGGGTGCTGGCGCGCCCGCTGACCCGGGCCGCGACCGGGGAGGGCCAGGCGCTGTTGGTGTTCCGCGAAGAGACCGAGCAGCGGCGCGTGGAGCGGACCCGGGCCGACTTCCTGGCCAACGCCAGCCACGAACTGCGCACGCCGCTGGCCTCGCTGTCGGGTTTCATCGAGACCTTGCGCGGACATGCCCGCGACGACACCGCCGCCCGCGACCGCTTCCTGGGCGTCATGCAGGCCCAGGCGCAACGGATGTCGCGGCTGATCGACGACCTGATGTCGCTCAGCCGCATCGAGCTCAACGAGCATTTGCCGCCGGCCGAGCACGTCGATCTGGCCCGTGCGGTGCTCGATCTGCTCGACGCCCTGGGGCCCCTGGCCCGCGAGCGCGGCGTGCGCTTCGAGGTCTCGCCGCCGGACGTCGGGCCCGTCATGGTGGTGGGCGACCGCGACCAGATCATCCAGGTGGCGCAGAACCTGGTGGACAACGCCATCAAGTATTCGTCCGACGGGGGCGCGGTGGGGATCGCCTTCGAGACCGGCCTGTCCCTGGACGCGGCGGCGGGCGCCGGAACGCCGTCCACGCCGCGCCTGCCGCTGCTCACTCCCGACCGCGCCGAGGGCGGCTACGCCGCCGTGCGAGTCAGCGACAGCGGTCCCGGCATCGACCGGGAGCACCTGCCCCGGCTCACCGAACGTTTCTACCGGGTCGAGGGCCAGAAGAGCGGCGAACGCTCGGGGACCGGCCTGGGCCTGGCCATCGTCAAGCACATCATGAACCGCCACCGCGGGGGCCTGGTGGTGGAGAGCCGGGTGGGCCGCGGAACCGCGTTCACCGCCTATTTCCCGGCGGCGAAGCCCGGCGTGGCGGAGGTGGAGCCGGCCGCTGAAATAAAACTGTCATGAAAGTGTCGCGCAGCATCTGCATTGGGCAGGCAGTTTCGGGCTCGCGGCGGCGGGGGCGGCTTTAGCAAGCTCCCGTCGCGCGCGCCCTCCAAGGCCTCCACGGCGAGACCAACATGCTGACTTGGGCCGCGCTCGCGGCGCTCCTCCTGTTCTCGACCTACGCCTTCGCCCAGGCCCGTCGGCGACTGGCGGCGACGGCGCAGACGCGCCGCATCCACTCGCGACCCGTGCACCACGGGACCTACGTAACGCTGTGGACCCTCGCGCCCGCCGCCCTCGTGCTGGCGCTGGTGGGGGCGTTCGGCGGCAAGATGGAGTCCGCGCTGCTGCGGGCCGACACGCCGGCCATCGTGCGGACCCTGACTCCCGCGCAGGCCGAGGTGTTCTTCGACGACGCCCAGGCCCTGGCGCACGGCGGCACGCCCAGCCAGACGGCCTACGCGGGCGAATTGAAAGAAGCCCTCACCGACAAAACCGCCCAGGCCCACAACTTGGAGCAGACCCTGCAGGTCGGCTCGATCGTCCTGGCCGCGGTCCTGGCCGTGGGCGGCTTCCTGCTCGCCTTCCGCCGGCTTGCGCCGGACTTCCGCGCCCGCAACCGGGTGGAAGGGTGGATCGGCGGCCTGCTGACGGCGTGCTCGGTGGTGGCGATCCTCACCACCGTGGGCATCCTGGCCTCGCTGGTCTTCGAGAGCTGGCGGTTCTTCCAGGTCGTGTCGCCGCTGCAGTTCCTGTTCGGCACGGACTGGGACCCGCAGATCGCCATGCGCTCCGACCAGGTGGCGACCAAGGGCGCGTTCGGCGCCGTGCCGCTGTTCGCCGGCACCTTCCTGGTGATGCTGATCGCCATGGCGGTGGCCGCGCCGGTGGGACTGTTCTCGGCGATCTACCTGTCGGAGTACGCCACCAGCCGCACCCGCAGCCTGGTGAAGCCCCTGCTGGAGATCCTCGCGGGCGTGCCCACCGTGGTCTACGGCTTTTTCGCCGCCCTGACGGTGGGCCCGCTGTTCCGCGCCTTCTTCAACGCCGTCGGCGCCAAGCTGGTGGGCGGACCGCTCGACGGAATCGGCGTCTACCTCGGCCAGGTCCAGAACCAGATGGCGCTGGTGGCCGGCGCGGTGATGGGGGTGATGCTGATCCCCTTCGTCTCGTCGCTGTCCGACGACATCATCAACGCCGTGCCGCAACACCTGCGCGACGGCAGCCTGGCGCTGGGCGCGACCAAATCGGAGACCATCAAGAAGGTGGTGCTGCCCGCCGCCCTGCCGGGCATCGCCGCGGCCATGCTGCTGGCGGTTTCGCGCGCCGTGGGCGAGACCATGATCGTGACCATGGCGGCGGGCCTGCAGGCCAAGACCACGATCAATCCCCTCGACACCGTGACCACCGTGACGGTGCAGATCGTCACCCTGCTGACCGGCGACCAGGAGTTCGACAGTCCCAAAACCCTCTCTGCATTCGGCCTGGGCCTGACCCTGTTCGTGGTCACCCTGGCGCTGAACATCATCGCCTTGCGGATCGTCCAGAAATACCGGGAACAATATGACTGACGCCGCCCTCCGCGCCGCCGGGCCTGCGATCCCTTCGTTCCTGAAGGGCGCGGTCGAAGCCCGGCTCAAGGCTCGCCACGCCCAGGAGCGCCGCTTCGTGCTCTACGGGCGCATGGCCATCATCATCGCCCTGGCCTTCCTGGCCGTGCTGCTCGGCCGCATCGGCCTGCAGGGCTACACCACCTTCGTCGACTACCGGGTGACGGTCCCGGTCTACATCGACCCGGCGCGGGTCGACCGCGCCGACATCGCCGGCGCCAACTTCGACATGTTGGTCGCTCAGGCGGTGATGAAGAAGCTCTCCATTCCCGACGACGACGTGGGCGAGAACGTCGGCAAGGTCATGGAGCTGATGTCCAACGACCTGGGCTTCCAGCTTATGGCCCAGGTGCGCGCGAACCCGTCGCTGATCGGCCGCCATGTCAACGTGACCGGTCCGATGAAGGCCGACGCGGCGCTCTACTTCAAGGGCCAGATCAAGCGCTCGACGCCCCCCGAGGGGCGCAAGCTCGATGACGCGCAGCTCGACTGGCTGGACAGGATGAAGGCCTCCGGCGCGGTCGTCAGCGGCTTCAACAGCGGCTTCTTCACCCGCTCGGACTCTACGGAGCCGGAGCAGGCGGGCGTGCTGGGCGCGGTGGTCGGCTCCACCATGATGCTGATCGTCACCGCCCTGCTGGCCGTGCCGATCGGGGTGATGGCCGCCATCTACCTCGAGGAGTTCGCGCCCAAGAACCGCTGGACGGACCTGGTGGAGGTGAACATCAACAACCTCGCCGCGGTCCCGTCCATCGTCTACGGCCTCCTGGGACTGGCGGTGTTCATCAACTGGCTGGGCGTGCCGCGCTCATCGCCGCTGGTGGGCGGGCTGGTCCTGGCGCTGATGGCCTTGCCCACCGTGATCATCGCCACCCGCTCGTCGCTGAAGGCGGTGCCGCCCTCGATCCGCGAAGCGGCGCTGGCGCTCGGCGCCTCCAAGACCCAGGCCGTGTTCCACCACGTCCTGCCGCTGGCGCTGCCCGGCGTCATGACTGGCGCGATCCTCTCCATGGCCCATGCCCTGGGCGAAACCGCGCCGCTTCTGATGATCGGCATGATCTCCTTCGTGCCGGGCGTGCCCGGCGGTTTCACCCAGGCCGCGACGGTGCTGCCGGTGCAGGTGTTCATCTGGGAGAACGCCTCCGAGCGCGCCTTCCACGAACGCACGGCCGGGGCGATCATCGTGTTGCTGGTCTTCATGATCCTGATGAACCTGGCGGCGATCATCCTTCGCCGCCGCTTTGAACGCCGGTGGTGAGCGCCATGAACCTGCGCAATACGAACCCCCCGAGGACCGACATGCCAAGCGACGCCGCCGAGCTCCATGAGGACGGGCCGATGCACCTGGCCGTGGACAGCAAGCACGCCGCCGCCGCGGTTGGCTCGATCAAGGTCTCGGCCAAGGACGTCGACGTCTTCTACGGCGAGAAGCAGGCGCTCTACGACGTCTCGCTGGACATCGCCGACAAGGCGGTCACCGCCCTGATCGGGCCCTCCGGCTGCGGCAAGTCGACGTTCCTGCGCTGCATGAACCGGATGAACGACACCATCCCCGGCTGCAAGATCATCGGGCGCATCGAGCTCGACGGCGAGGACATCAACGACAAGGCGCTAGACCCCGTGCTGTTGCGCGCCCGCGTCGGAATGGTCTTCCAGAAGCCGAACCCGTTCCCCAAGACCATCTTCGAGAACGTGGCCTACGGCCTGCGCATCCACGGCCTGGCCAACAAGACCGAGATGGCCGACATCGTCGAGGCGTCGCTGAAGCGCGCGGGACTATGGTCCGAAGTGGCCGACCGGCTGCACACCGGCGGCTCCAGCCTCTCGGGCGGCCAGCAGCAGCGGCTGGTCATCGCCCGGGCCATCGCGGTCAGCCCCGAGGTGATCCTGATGGACGAGCCCTGCTCGGCGCTCGATCCCATCGCCACGGCGCGGATCGAGGAACTGATCGACGAACTGCGCACCCAGTACTGCATCGTCATCGTCACCCACTCCATGGCCCAGGCCGCGCGGGTCTCCCAGAAGACGGCGTTCTTCCACCTGGGCCGACTGGTGGAGGCGGGGCGCACCGACGAGATGTTCACGAACCCCCGCGACACCCGCACCCAGGACTACATCACCGGCCGCTTCGGCTGAGCCCCCAGGACCCGCCGCCGCCATGAACGAACATACCGTCAAGTCCTACGAGGACGAGCTCAACGCCCTGATGGCCGAATGCGCCCGCATGGGCGGCCTGGCCGAGGCCCAGACCGCCGACGCCGTCGAGGCGGTGGTGAAGCGCGACAGGGCCCTGGCCGATTCCGTGGTCGGCCGCGACGAGCGGCTCGACCTGCTGGAGGGCGAGATTGAGCGCAAGGCGATCCGCCTCATCGCCCTGCGCCAGCCGCTGGCCAACGACCTGCGCCGCACCGTCGGGGCGATGAAAATCGCCATGAACCTGGAGCGGATCGGCGACCTGGCCAAGAACATCGCCAAGCGCACCCTGGTGATCGTCGAGGCCGAGCCGATGACGCCGCTCACCCGCTCGATCGACCGCATGGGCCGGCTGGTGCTGAGCCGCCTGAAGGAGGTGCTGGACGCTTACACCTCCTCGGACATGGAGCGCGCCGTCGCCGTCTGGACGCGCGACGACGAGGTGGACGAGCACTACAACAGCCTGTTCCGCGAGCTCCTGACCTACATGATGGGCGACCCGCGCACGATCACCGCCTGCGCCCACCTGCTGTTCGTGGCCAAGAACCTGGAGCGGATCGGCGACCACGCCACCAACATCGCCGAGATCGTCCACTACGAGATCACCGGGGAAGAGATGATCTCCGAACGGCCCAAGACGGACGCGTTGAAGCCCGCCTCATGAGGACCCTGTGACGCCCAACATCCTAGTGGTCGAGGACGAGGACTCGCTCGCCACTCTCCTGCAGTACAACCTCGAGAAGGAAGGCTATCAGGTCTCCGTGGCCGGCGACGGCGAGGAGGCCCTGATGCAGGTGGACGAGCGGTTGCCCGACCTCGTCGTGCTGGACTGGATGCTGCCCAAGATCAGCGGCATCGAGGTCTGCCGCCGGCTGCGCCAGCGCTCCGAGACCCGCAACGTGCCGATCATCATGCTCACCGCCCGCAGCGAGGAGAGCGACCGGGTGCGCGGCCTGGACACCGGGGCCGACGACTACCTGAGCAAGCCGTTCTCCATGACCGAGCTGGCCGCCCGCATCCGCGCGGTGCTGCGCCGCCTGCGGCCCGGCCTGGCCGAGGACCGGGTCCGCTATGGCGACATCGTCGTCGACCGGGTGGCGCACAGGGTGAAGCGCGGCGGCAAGGAGATCCACCTGGGTCCCACCGAGTTCCGGTTGCTGGACTATCTGATCCAGCATCCCGGCCGGGTGTTCTCCCGCGAGCAGTTGCTGGACGCGGTTTGGGGCTCCGACGTCTATGTGGAGGCGCGCACGGTGGACGTGCACGTGGGCCGCCTGCGCAAGGCGCTCAACGCCGCCGACGGCGCCGATCCCATCCGCACGGTGCGCTCGGCGGGCTATTCGCTGGACGTGGACGGATGAAATAAGCCGCTCGTCCCAGCGAAAGCTGGGACCCAAGCGGAGACTGACGTCTTCCCACGGCCGAGCCGCCGCCGCGTGATGGATGAGGCGCCCGATGCAGGCGCTGCGCTCATTGGATCGACTCGGCTTGGGTCCCAGCTTTCGCTGGGACGAGCGGGGTAATGAGTCCGGCTTGACCGGCCGCCCGGCCCGCGTCAAAGGCCGCGCATGAATATCCTGCTGGTAGGCTCCGGCGGGCGCGAGCACGCGCTGGCCTGGAAGATCGCGCAATCGCCCCTGGTGACGCGGCTGGTGGCCGCGCCCGGAAGCTACGGCATGTCGAGACTGGCGCAGGTGCGCGACGTCAAGGCGACCGACGTGGCCGGGCAGCTTGCGCTGGCCCGCGAGATCGCCGCGGACCTGGTGGTGATCGGCCCGGAGGTGGCGGTGGAGGCCGGCCTCGCCGACGCCTTGGCGGAAGCCGGGATCGCCTGCTTCGGTCCCACCAAGGCGGCCGGGCGGCTGGAGACCTCCAAGGTGTTCGCCAAGGCGTTCGCCGAACGCCACGGCCTGCCGACCGCCGCCTACATGGCGTTCGACGCCGCCATCCCGGCCAAGGCGGGACTGGCCGCGTTCAAGCCGCCCTATGTGATCAAGGCCGACGGCCTGGCGGCCGGCAAGGGCGTGGTGATCGCCGAGGACCGGGCCGCCGCCGAGGCCGCCGTCGACGACGTGTTCGCGGGCCGCTTCGGCGCGGCCGGCGCGCGGGTGGTGATCGAGGAGTTCCTGGAGGGCGAGATCGGCTCGCTGTTCGCGCTCTGCGACGGGACCGCCTCGATGGTGTTCGGCTGGGCCCAGGACCACAAGCGTGCGTTCGACGGCGAGCAGGGCCCCAACACCGGCGGCATGGGCACCTATTCGCCGGCCCCGGTCTTCACCGACCAGCTTGTGGACGAGGTCCGCACCCAGCTCGCCGAGCCGGCGTTTGCGGGAGCCGCCGCCGACGGCTCGCCCTACCGCGGCGTGCTGTTCGTGGAGCTGATGGCGACGGCCGACGGGCCGAAGCTGGTGGAGTTCAACGTCCGGTTCGGCGATCCGGAATGCCAGGTGCTGATGCTGCGGCTGGAGAGCGACCTTGTCCCCTACCTGATGGCCTGCGCCACCGGCCGATTGGCCGAGATGCCTCAGCCGGCCTGGCGCGACGAGTGGGCGGTCTGCGTGGTGATGGCCGCCCGCGGTTATCCGGGGACCCCGGAGGCCGGCAGCCTCATCCGCGGCGCGGACCAGGACTTCGGGCCCGACGTGGTGGTTTTCCACGCCGGCGCGGCCGAAGGGCCGGACGGCGCGCTGACAGCCGCCGGCGGCCGGGTCCTGAACGTCTGCGCACGGGGGC
>Ga0068860_100006571_pt1 | contig 11675 bp, 7 predicted proteins | sample KBSSwiS32_FD_66597 | JGI IMG/M metagenome (GOLD analysis project Ga0068860, IMG submission 66597) | Switchgrass rhizosphere microbial communities from Kellogg Biological Station, Michigan, USA - KBS Switchgrass S3-2 | ecosystem: Host-associated > Plants > Roots > Rhizosphere > Soil ... | reverse complement strand
GCCTCGGTGGGCGCCGGCAGCGCGGAGCGGTCCACCTTGCCGTTCGGGTTCAGCGGCAGCGCGGCCAGCGGCACGAAGACGGCCGGCACCATGTATTCCGGCAGCCGCTCGGCGACGACCTGGCGCAGCATGGCCGGCGCGGGCGCGGCACAGCCGTCCGGCACCACGTAGGCGATCAGCCGCGGGTCGCCGGCGTCGTCCCGGGCCACCACCACGGCTTCCCGGACTCCCGGCGCCGCCAGCAGCGCCGCCTCGACCTCGCCCGGCTCGATCCGGTAGCCCCGGATCTTGATCTGGAAGTCGGCGCGGCCGACGAACTCGAGCTCGCCGTCGCGGGTCCAGCGGGCCACGTCGCCGGTGCGGTAGAGCCGGGACCCCGGCGGGCCGTACGGATCGGGCAGGAACCGTTGCGCGGTGGCGCCGGGAGCGGCGAGGTAGCCGCGGCCGACCGGAGGCCCGCCGATGTACAGCTCGCCGGGAACCCCGATTGGTTGGGGCTGGAGATGGTCGTCGAGGACCAGCAGCCGGGCGCCGGCGATCGGCGTGCCGATCAGCGCGGCCTGCTCCCACCCGGGCCGGCCGGGCCAGTGCGAGACGTCGATCGCGGCCTCCGCCGGCCCGTAGAAGTTGATCAGCGGGGCGTCCAGGGCGGCGGCGTACCGGCGCTGGACGCCGGCGGTGAGCACCTCGCCGGAGCAGATCACCCGGCGCAGCCCGCGGCACCGCTCACCGTCACCCAGGCCGTCCAGGAACGCGCCGAGCATGGCCGGCACGAAATGCACGACGGTGACCCGCTCCTCATCGATCAGCCGGGCCAGGTACTTCGGGTCTCGGTGCCCGCCCGGCTCGGCCATGACCAGCCCGGCGCCGGCGACCAGCGGCCAGAGCAATTCGCGGACGGACACGTCGAAGCCGATCGGCGTCTTGTGCAGCAGCCGGTCGTCCGCCGCCAGCGGATAGGCGTCCTGCACCCAGGCCAGCTGGTGGGAGAGCGCGCCGTGGGTGTTCATCGCGCCCTTGGGCCTGCCGGTCGAGCCGGAGGTGTACAGCACGTAGGCCAGATCGTCCGGGCCGAGCGCGACCTCGGGCGGCACCCCCGACGCGGCCTCCACCGTGGCCGCCTCCCGGTCGAGGGCGATCAGCGGCGCCCCGGTCTCCGGCAGGTCGTCGAGCAGGCAGGCGACGGTCAGCACGGCGGCCGGCCGGGACTGCGCCAGGATCGCGCCCAGCCGGGCGGGCGGCTGGTCCACGTCGAGCGGCAGATAGGCCGCGCCGGCGCGCAGCACGGCGAGCACCGCGACCGGCAGGTCCAGGCCGCGATGCAGGTGGACGCCGACGATGTCGCCCCGGCCCACCCCGGTCGAGCGCAGATGGTTCGCCAGGCGGTTGGCGCGCTCGTCCAGCGCGCGGTAGGTCAGCGTCTCGGCCCCGGCGGTCACCGCGGTCCGGTCGCCGTGCGTGGCGGCCGCCCGGGCGACGAGCGCCGGCACGGTCGCGGCGATCGGCGGCGCCGCCGGGCCGCGGGACCACGCCAGCACGGTGTCCCGCTCGTCGTCGGGCGGCAGCGGGACCCGGAACACCGGCCGGTCCGGCTCGCTGATCAGGCGGTCCAGCAGGGTGGCGTAGTGCCGGGTGAAGCGGGCCATCGTCGCCGCGTCGTAGAGGTCGGTGGTGTAGCGGAACTTGCCCGAGATCCGGTCGGGCTCGTCGTCGACCACCATCACGATGTCGAAGGTGGCATCCGGGATCTCGATGTCCAGCCACTCGAAGCTCAGCCGGCCCGGTTCGACCGCGCGGGTGGGCGCGCCGCCCTGATACACGTACATCACCTGGAACAGCGGGTTGAAGCCGACCGAGCGATCCGGCCGCACCTCCTTGACCACCATGTCGAACGGCATCTCCCGGTGGTCGAACGCGCGCATCGCGGTCTCGCGCACCTGCTCCACCAACCGGCGGAAGCTCGGATCGGCGCCGAAGTCGGCCCGCATCACCAGCGTGTTCACCAGGAAGCCGATCAGGTTCTCGGTCTCCGGCCGGCGGCGGTTGGCGTAACACGCGCCGACCAGCAGGTCCCGCTGACCGGACCAGCGGGCGAGCAGGGTCTGCAGGGCGGCCAGCAGCACCACGTACAGGGTGGTGTTGGTGTCCCGCCCGAACCGCTGCAACCGCCGGGTCAGGTCGTCGTCGAGGAGGAACGGCGCCTCCGCGCCGTGCGGCGAGGGCACCGGAGGGCGGGGGCGGTCGCCCGGCAGATCGAGGACGCCGTCGGCGCCGTCGAGCGCGCTCCGCCAGTACTCGGACAGCGCGTCGAGCGTGCCGCCGGTCAGATATTCCTGCTCCCAGGCCGCGTAGTCGAAGAACTGGATCGGCAGCGGGGGCAGCGGCGACGGGCGCCCGTCGGCGAACGCCTCGTAGAGCCGGCCGAGCTCGCGCAGGAAGATCTCGCCGGAGACGCCGTCGAAGACGATGTGGTGCACCACGACGAGCAGGACGTGCCGGTCGGGGGCGAAGCGCAGCAGGCGGCCGCGCAGCAGCGGGCCCTCGGTGATGTCGAAGCCGAGCGCCACCTCGTCCACCGCGTACCGCCGGGTGACCTCGTCCCGATCGGCCGGCGCGCAGTCGGTCAGGTCCACTTCGGGCAGTTCGAAGGGGTACGCCGGGCGGACCCGCTGGACCGGCCGGCCGTCGCGCTCGCCGAAGGTGGTCCGCAGCACGGCATGCCGGTCGACGATCTCGGTGAGCGCCCGCCGCAGCACCGCCACGTCGAGCGGGCCGGTGATCCGCGTCGACACGAGCAGGTCGTGTGCGGTGTTGACGGTGGCGGTCAGCGGGCTCAGCAGCCGGTGCAGGAACCACATCGCCTGCTGCGAGGAGGAGGCCGGTGCCTCGCCGTCCCAGTCGCGGGCGACGATCCGGCCCTCCCTGACGTCGCGGACCTGCGTGGAATGCAGCAACCGCAACCGTTCCGCGCTGACCCGCCCGGCCGGGGCGGGGCCCGGCGTCGACCGATCCAGACTCATGTGGCGATCCCTTCAGGACACGGCGTGGCCCTCACCATGGTCTCGCCGGGAACGTATCCAGCCGCCGCGCCGGACGTCATCCGCAGGCCCGCTCATCGGCCTTCAACGCCGTGCTGACCCGGACCACACGATCGTGCCCGGCCGCTTGCGTGCCCGGATCGGGCCCGTCTTGAATGGGCGGGAAGCCGGACGAGGAGAGCGCATGCGGCCAGACCGGATGTCGGCGGCGGAGGCACGCCGGACAGTGCTCGCCGCGCAGGGTTTCGGCCGCCCCCGGCCGTCCGGGCCGGTGACCCGTCGGCACCTGCGCGCGCTCGTGCGCCGGCTCGGCATGCTCCAGCTCGACTCGGTGAACGTGCTGGTCCGCGCGCACTACCTGCCGGCCTTCTCACGCCTGGGCCGCTACCCGAGGGAGCTGCTCGACGACCTCGCCTGGTCGGAGCGGGACCTGATCGAGTACTGGGGGCACGAGGCGTCGCTGCTGCCCGTCGAGTACTGGCCGCTGATGCGCTGGCGGATGCGGGCGATGGCGGCCGCCGAGGACTGGCCGCGCGCCGCCGCGCTGCTGGCCCAGCGCCCCGAGTACATCGCGGCGGTGCTCGACGACATCAAGGCGCGCGGCCCGCTGGCGGCCCGGGACGTGGTCGGCGCCGAGGCCACCCGCGGCGGCTGGTGGTCCTGGGCGGATTCCAAGGTCGCCGTCGAATACCTCTTCGACACCGGGCAGGTGACCGCGCACCGGGTCGGTTTCGAGCGGCGGTACGCGGTGCCCGAGGCGGTGCTGCCGCCCGCGGTGCTCGGCGCGAGCGAGGTCGGCGCCGCCGACGCGCGCCGCGAACTGGTCCGCATCGCCGCCGCGGCCCTCGGCGTCGCCACCCGCGCCGACCTGCTCAGCTACTTCCGCTTCCGGCGTCCGTCCGCGGTCACCGAGTGGCGCGACCTGGTGGACAGCGGCGAGCTGGTGCCGGTCGAGGTCGAGGGCTGGTCCGAGCCGGCTTTTCGCTGGCACCGGGCGGTGACGCCGCGCCGGGTGGCGGCGAGCGCCCTGCTCTCGCCGTTCGACTCGATGTGTTTCGAGCGCGAGCGCCTGGCCCGGGTCTTCGGCTTCGCGTACCGCCTGGAGATCTACGTGCCGGCCGCCAAGCGGGTGCACGGCTACTACGTGCTGCCGTTCCTGCTCGGCGACGCGCTGGTGGCCCGGGTCGACCTGAAGGCCGACCGCAAGGCGCGCACGCTGCTGGTCCAGGCCGCGTACGCCGAGCCCGGCGCCCCGCCGGAGACCGCGGCCGCGCTGGCCGCCGAGCTCCGGCTGCTGGGCGGCTGGCTGGGGCTGGACGACGTTCTGGTGCTGCCGCGCGGTGACCTGGCCACCGCGCTCACCGTGGCGGTGAGCTGAGCCCGGCCCGGGCGGCACCGCGGGAGGGAGACACCGATGACCGACCTGACCGAACCGTCGCCGGCGGCGACGCGCCCGTCCGGGGTGCAGCGCCGCGCGTGGATCGCCGAACAGCTGGCCCCGGGCGCCGCCGAGAACACCGTCCACGTCACCGTCGCCTTCGGCGCGGGGCTCGACCCGGAACGGCTGCGGCGGGCCTGGGCGGCGACGGTGGGCCGGCATCCCGCGCTGCGACTGCGGTTCGGCCCGGCCACCGACGGGCTGCCCGAGGTCACCACCGGGGAGGCGCCCTGGCTGCGCCGGCCCGAGCTGGGCCCGGTGGCGCCGTTCGACCTGGGCGAGCACACCGTACGGGCGGTGCTCGCGCCGGACGGCGACGGCTACCGGCTGCGGGTCGAGGCGCATCGGTCGGCGCTGGACGACACCGCCCTGGAGATGCTGCTCGACGAGCTGGGTGCCGCGTACGCCGGCGGCGAGCCGGCCGCGCCCGGTCCGGTGGCCGACCGCGGCTGGTGGTCCCTGCCGGCCGCGGAGCTGACGCACCGGCTCGACTACTGGGCCGGCCGTCTCGGCGGCGCCGCGCCGCCGGAGATCCCGCAGGACCGTCCGGCCGGCTCGGACGCGCCGCTCCGGCGCAGCACCCACCCGCTGGCGCCCGAGCTGGCCGGCCGGCTCGCCGAGGCGGGCGGCGGGCGGGCCCTGCCGGCGCTCTGCGCCGGGCTCGTCGCCGTGCTGGCCCGCTGGACCGGGCAGCGCGACGTGCTCATCGGCGCCGAGCTGCCGGCCGACACCGGCGGGGCCCGCTGGCTGGGCGACCTGCTCGACCAGGCGCCGCTGCGGCTCGACGTCGCCGACGACCCGGCCTTCGCCGACCTGCTGGCCCGGGTGCAGGCCACCCTGGTGGACGCGGCCCGCAACCGGGCGCCGCTGCTGGAGATCGTCCGCCGGCTCGGCGGGCGCCGGGCGCCCGGGCACCGGCTGATCAGCGTGACCGCCGAGGAGCGCCGCGCCGACGCCGGCCGGAACTGGCCGGTGGGCGTGGCCGCCCGCCGGGCCGGCGACGACCTCGTGCCGACCGGGGCGGACCTGCGCGTCCAGCTGGTCGGCGGGCCGCACCCGGTGCTGCGCGCCGACTACCCGCCCGGGCTGTTCACCGCGGCCCGGATCGACCGCCTGCTCGGTCATCTGGCCACCCTGCTCGCCGCCGGGCTCGACCGGCTGGCGACCGCGATGTCCGCGCTGCCGATGCTCGACCCGGACGAGCGGGAGCGGCTGCTCACCGGCTGGCAGGGCCCGTCGGTGCCGTACCCGGTGGAGCCGGTGCACCGGCAGGTCCAGCGGCGCGCCGAGATGCACCCCGACCACCCGGCCATCCGGCTCGGCGACCAGGGCCTGACCTACCGGGAGCTGGACGAGCGGGCCACCCTGCTGGCGCACGAGCTGCGCGGGCGCGGGCTGCGGCCGGAGGAGGTCGTCGGGGTCGCGATGGAGCGCAGTCCGGAGGTCTTCGTCGCCATGCTCGGCGTGCTGAAGGCCGGCGGCGCCTTCGTCATGATGGACCCCACCCACCCGCCACGCCGGCTGGCCTTCCTGCTGCAGGACACCGGCGCCCGCTTCGTGCTCACCCTCGACCGGCACCGGAGCCGGCTGCCCGAACCGGACGGCTGGGTCCCGATCCGCCTCGATGCCGACTGGCCGGTGGTGGCCCGCCACGCCGGGGCCGGCCCACTGGTGGAATGGTCCCATCACGACAGCCTCGCGTACGTGCTCTACACCTCCGGCTCCACCGGGCAGCCCAAGGGGGTGCTCATCGAGCACGGCCCGCTGTCGAACTTCCTGCTCTGGATGCGGTGGCTGTTCGACCTCGGGCCGGGCGACCGGATGCTGCAGCACATGGCGCTGATCTTCGACTTCGCGGAGGGCGAGTTCTTCGCGGCCCTCAGCAGCGGGGTCAGCGTCGTGCTCGTGCCGGAGCCGCTGCGCACCTCGCCGGAGGCGATCGGCCGGCTGCTGACCACCGAGCGGATCACCTACCTGGGCGGGCCGCCGGCCGTGCTCGGCCGGATCCCGCCCGGGGACTACCCCGATCTGCGCTACCTGATCGCCGGCGGCGAGGCGTTCCCGGCCGATCTGGTGAATCGGTGGGCGGCGGGACGGCGGCGCTTCATCAACGGGTACGGGCCGACCGAGGCGGCGGTCGGCTGCATCTACTACGAGTGCGAGCACCGGCACTGGACCGGGCCGCCGCCGATCGGGCGGGCCATGCCCAACCGGTACGCGTACGTGGTCGACGCCTTCGGCGGGCTCGCGCCGGTCGGCGTGCCCGGCGAGGTCGTGGTCGGCGGCGCCGGGCTGGCCCGTGGCTACCTCAACCGGCCGGAACTGACCGCCGAGCGGTTCGGCCCGGACCCGTTCCGCCCCGGCGGCCGCGTCTACCGCACCGGCGACCTCGGCGTGTGGACCGAGGACGGCCAGATCCAGTTCCTCGGCCGGATCGACAGCCAGGTCAAGCTCAACGGGCTGCGGATCGAGCTGGACGAGATCGAGTCCGCGCTGACCGCCCATCCGGCCGTGGTGCAGGCGGCGGTCGCGCTGCGCGGCGACGACGCGCACGGGCGGCGGCTGGTCGGCTACGTCGTCACCAGGGGCGACCGGCCGAACGCCGACGAGTTGCGCGCGCACCTGGCGCTCGACCTGCCGCCCTACATGGTGCCCGCGCAGTTCGTGCACCTCGACGGGTTGCCGCTGTCGCCGGTGGGCAAGGTGGACCGGGCCGCGCTGCCCGGACCGGGCGACGACCGGGCCGCGCCGGCCGCCTTCGTCACCCCGCGGACGGCGGTCGAGCGGCAGGTCGCCCAGGTCTTCGGCGCGGCGCTGGGGCTGGGGCGGGTGAGCGTGCGGGACGACTTCTTCGAGCTGGGCGGCGACTCGGTCGGGCTGCTGGGAGCGCTGGCCCGGATCGAGGGGGCGCTGGGCGTCCGCGTACCGGCCGCGGCGGCCTATGCGGCACCCACCGTGGCCGGCGTCGCCGAGTTGATCGCCGGCGCCGCCGCCGGGCCGCGCCCGGCCGGCGCCGACCGGGCCGGGCTCCTGCTCGACGAGATCGACGCGATGAGCGACGACGAGGTCCTGCGCCTGCTGGAGGGGGGCGAGAGCCGGTGAGCGCGCCGCTGACGCCGGAGCGCCTCCGGTTGCTGCGCACCGCCCGGGGCGGCCGGGCGAGCGACGCCGCCCCGCGGCCGCCGGCCGACCGGATCATGGTGGAGCTGGTCCCCGGGCCGGGGGCCGCCGGGGCGCCGCTGCTGCTGCCACCCCCGGTCTCCGGCTCGGCCTACTGGTATCCGGGGCTGCTGCGCCTGCTGCCCGCGCGGGCGGCGGTGTTCGGCTTCGAGTCGCCCGGCCTGCACGGGGAGCGGAGCCCGCTGGGCACGGTCGAGGAGATGGCGGCCGCGTACCTGCGCGCCGCGCTCGCCCGCCTTCCGCGCGGCCCGTTCCGGCTGGCCGGCTACTCGATGGGCGGGACGCTCGCCGTCGAGATGGCGGGGCAACTGCGCCGCGCCGGGGTCGAGGTCGACCGCGTCGTGCTGATCGACACCACCGCGCCGCGGCCCGGCCCGGCCGCGGCCGAGCCGGAGGTGCTGCGCCGCTTCGTCACCGACGTCGCGGGCGCGGTCGGTCGGTCGGTGGACGCCGACCGGCTGCTCGCCGGCGCCGGCGAACCGGCCGCCCTCCGGGCCGTGCTGGTCCGGGCCGGGCTGTTGCCGGACGGCGCGGACGAGGAGTTCGTCGCCCGGCGGTACGCCGTCTTCCGGGCGAACATGCACGCGCTGCAGCGGTACGACCCGGCGCCGTACCCCGGCCCGGTGGAGCTCGTCCGCGCGGCCGGCTCCCCGGACGCCGGCCGGGCGGCCTGGTCGGGCCTGGCCGGCGGCGCCGGGGAGGTCGTCCTGCCGGGCGACCACTACTCCATCTGGTCGGCGGCCGGGTTGCCGGCGCTCGCCGCCGTCCTCCGCGACCTGCTCTGAGTCATTCGCCGCCGGGTCACTCCGGCCAGACCGGCTCGCCGGTCGTCAGCCGCAGGCTGATCGCGCCGGTGGGGCACATCTCGGCCGCCCGCAGCACGTCCTCGTCCCGCTCGATCTCGGCGGACACCGGCGCCGACCGGTCCTCGTCGGTGAGCCGGAAGCGGCCCATCGCGACGGCCACGCAGGTGCCCGACCCGACGCAGTAGTCCTGATCGACCTCGATCCGCCAGGTGTCCACCGTTCACTCCTCCTTCGCACCGAGGTCCGCCGCGAACACGTCCATCAGTTCGGGTGGAGCCTCCAGGAAACGGAAATGGTCCCCGGGGAGCAGCCGATACGTGGCCGGCCCGCACTCCTCCCAGCCTTCGGTCAGCTCGGGCCGTACGTTCGTGTCGTCGGCCCAGCCGAGCACGGTGAGCCGGCAGCTCAGCGGCGTGGGTGACGGCACGTGGTAGACGGCGTTCGCCCGTACGTCGGCACGCATCACGCCGAGGCAGAGCTCGACGAGGTCCGGGATGGGTTCGCCGCCCATGTGCCGGATCAGCCGGCACAGCTCCTCGGCGAGCTGCTCGTCGTTCATCGTCAGGTAGGAGCCGTACGGCCCGCGCTGCGGCGCCACCTGCGAGGAGACGAAGACGCAGGCCGGCAGCGGGCCGCCGCGGGCGGTCAGGCGCACCGCGGTCTCGTACGCGGCCAGCGCCGACCCGCAGTGCCCGAAGAACCCGAACGGCCGGTCCAGATACGGCGCCAGCGCGTCGATCATGGCGTCGGCCAGCTCGTCGTACCGCTCGAAGGGGGTCTCCCGGATGCGGCTCTCCCGGCCCGGCGGCTGCACCGGGCAGATCTCCATCCCGCCCACCGTCCGCGGCCACCGGCGGTACATGCTCGCCCCGCACCCCGAGTAGGGCAGCGCGAACAGCCGGGCGGCGCTCTCCGGGCCGGGCCGGCGCAGCAGCCAGCGGGTCCGGCCCATCGTCGTCCTCGCGGCCATCGCTACGCCTCCGCCCCGACGGCGCCGACCGCCTCGCCGAGCCGCTCCCGGGCGCCCGGCCGCGGCCGGGCCAGCACCGGCAGCCGGGTCATCCCGGCGATGAAGTTCGACCGCAGGTGGCTCACCTCGCCGGCCGGCTCGACCGACTCGTAGCAGGCGAACAGCTCGGTGAACAGCAGCCGGAGGGTGAGCCGGGCGACGCCGAAGCCCACGCAGTAGTGCGGCCCCGATCCGAAGGTCAGGTGCCGGTTCGGCTTGCGGCGCACGTCGAACCGGTACGGCTCGTCGAAGGCCGCCTCGTCCCGGTTGGCCGACGGGAACCACACCACGACCGGGTCGCCGGCCGCGATCCGGGTGCCGCCCAGCTCCACCGGCCGGGTCGCGTACCGCAGCACGTGGTTGGCCGAGGTCCCCCAGCGCAGCGCCTCCTCGACGCCGCTGTCGATCAGCTCGGGATGCTCGGCCCAGTCCCGGTAGCCGCCCCGGGCCATCAGCTCGACCAGGGCGGACTTGGGGATCTCCGGCACCGTGATGACCGAGCCGATCAGCATCAGGTAGCAGTTGGCCATCACCGCGCCCGGGTCCAGGGGCTCGCCGTCGATCTCCATCGTGAGCAGCACGCTGAGCAGGTCGTCGCCGAGCCGCCGCCGGCGATCGCGGGTCAGATCCTGGAAGTACGCGAACAGCTCCCGGTGCGCGCGCCGCATCGAAGCCTGCGGGCCGACGGCCAGCTGATGGACCGGATCCTCGTACGCGATGGCCATCGCGGCCAGCTCGCCGAGGTGGTCCCAGTCGGCGCTGGGCAGGTCCATCGCCGCCCCGAAGGTGGCCATCGGCAGCCGCTGCATGGCCCGGGCGAAATCGAACGGCTCGCCGCTCAGCCCGGGCGCCAGCACCTCGCGCACCCGGGCCAGGATGGTGCCGGCGAACCGCTCGGGTCCGTGGCCGGTGAGCATGCGCTGCACCGGGGCGCGCATCCTGGTGTGCCGCGGCGGGTCGGTGGCCGACAGCTGCTGGCGGCTCGCCGGGTCGGGACCGCCGATCAGGCTGATCAGCGTGCCGCCCTCGGAGGTGAAGGTCTCCGGGTCGCGCAGGACGGTCTCCACATCCGCGTACCGGGTGATCGACCAGAAGCCGGCGCCGGCGGCGAGCGGCTGCCACCGCACCGGATCGCGGACCCGCATCGCGTGCCAGACCGCGTGCGGGTCACCGTCGCTGAACAGTTTCGGGTCGGACACGTCGACCGCATCCAGATCGATCGCGTACGGGTCGGTCGGGTGGGTGTGCCGCATCAGTCCGCCGTCCCGTCCTCGATGGCCGCCGCCAGCTCGGCGACGGTCGGCTGCAGGAACAGCGTGCGGGCGGTGATCTCCCGGCCGATCTCCCGCTGGATCTCGGCGAGCAGCCCGGCCGCGAGCAGCGAATGGCCGCCCAGCTCGAAGAAGTCGTCGTCGATGCCGATCGGGGTCACCTTCAGCGCCTCGGCCCACAGGCCGGTCAGGCGCTCCTGCAGGGCGTTCTCCGGCGCGCGGTAGGCGGCCGAGAGCTCGTGCTCGTCGCGCCGGCTGGGCAGCGGCACGGCCGGGACGGGCGGCGCGGGCAACTCGTCGGCGCGGGTGTTGGCATCCATCACTATCCCTTCAGCGTTCGGCGTCCATGGCGGCGACGGCGCTCGCGACCTGTTCGTCGGAGAGTCCCTCGATCTCGGCGAGCAGCTCCTCGACCGGGCGCTCGCGGCGGACCGGCACCACGTCGTCGGCGTCCGTACCGGCGCCGGCCCGGATCTTCTCGGCGAGCTCGGCCACCGTCGGCGTCTCGAAGAAGGACCGCAGGGGCAGGTCGACCTGGTACAGCTCGCGGATGCGCACGCACATCTGGGCGGCGAGCATCGAGTAGCCGCCGAGCTCGAAGAAGTCGTCGTCCGGGCCGATCTCGTCCTGGCCGAAGGCCTCCGCCCACATGCCGCGCAGCACGTCCTCGACCGATCCGGAGAGCGGTGGTGCCGGCGCCGGCGACTCGAGGTCCACGGTGGACAGCTGCCGGTGCGGTTCGCCGGCGAACGCCCGGAGCATCGCCTGGTATTGCTCGACCATCGTGGCCACGGTCGCCGCGTCGAACAGGTCGGTGCTGTAGTCCACGCCGGCGATCCAGTCGTCGCCGTGGTCCTCCATCAGCCAGGCGAGGTCGAACCGGGCCCGGCCGGTGGGCACCTCAGCGCCGGGCCGGACCAGCAGCCCCGGCAG
>Ga0068860_100006570_pt1 | contig 11675 bp, 11 predicted proteins | sample KBSSwiS32_FD_66597 | JGI IMG/M metagenome (GOLD analysis project Ga0068860, IMG submission 66597) | Switchgrass rhizosphere microbial communities from Kellogg Biological Station, Michigan, USA - KBS Switchgrass S3-2 | ecosystem: Host-associated > Plants > Roots > Rhizosphere > Soil ... | reverse complement strand
TGCTCGTCGCTGAACTCGGCGATCCGGCTGGACCCCCGGGTCACCCGGTTCCTGCTCGACGATGACGAGCCGGCCGAGCACCTTCGCCCGTACGCCCGGGTGGTCGCGCCGGCCGTGACCTTCGACGACCTGATCCTGCCCGCCGGATTCGAGGCGTCGCTGCGCGGCCTGGCCGACCACGTCCGCGACGACCTGGTCGTCTACTGCCAGGGCAGCTACGGCGTGGGCCGGCGGGCCGCCGCGCAGGCGTGCTGTCAGCGGTGGCGAGCGCAGCTGCTGGTGCTGGAGACCGATCTGCTGGCCGCTGGCCCGGCCGAGGAGTTCCCGGCGCTGTTGCGCGCAATCGACCGGGAGGCGCGGCTGCAGGGCGCCGCCATGTATTGGGACCACCTCGACGTGCTGCTCACCGACGAGATGCGTCCCCGGCTGTCGTCGCTGCTGGCGATGCTGGCCGCCTACCCCGGCCCGGCGTTCCTGGCCGGCGAGGCCCCGTGGGCGGCCGCCGACTTGCCGGAGCCGATGACCTTCGTACGCCTGGAGTTCCCGGTCCCCGGCTATCCCGAGCGCCTGCGTCACTGGCGGGCCGTGCTCGGCGGCGCGGAGGCGGCGCTCGACCTGCCGGCCGTGTCGGGCCGGTTCCGGTTGACCGGCGGCCAGATCCGCGACGCCGCGGCGACCGCACGCCACCTCGCGCACGCGCGGACACCCGCCGGACCGGAGCTGCGCCAGGAGGATCTGGAGGCGGCCTGCCGCCTGCAGTCCGGCCGGCGGCTCGGGGCCCTCGCCCAGCGGCTCACCCCGCGCTGCATCTGGGCAGACCTCGTGCTGCCGGCGGACCGGATGGAGCAGCTGCGCGAGATCGCCGACCAGGTCCGCTACCGGGCCGTGGTCCACGAGACGTGGGGATTCGAGCGCAAGCTGGTCGACGGCCGCGGCCTGGCCGTGCTGTTCGCCGGCCCGCCGGGCACCGGGAAGACGATGGCCGCCGGGGTGCTCGCCCACGAGCTCGCCCTCGACCTCTACCGCATCGACCTGTCCACTGTGGTCAGCAAGTACATCGGCGAGACCGAGAAGAACCTCGCCCGGATCTTCGCCGAGGCGGCGAGCAGCAGCGCCGTGCTCTTCTTCGACGAGGCCGATGCGCTGTTCGGCAAGCGCTCGGCGGTCCGCGACTCCCACGACCGGTACGCCAACCTCGAGGTGAGCTACCTGCTGCAGCGGCTGGAGGAGCACGACGGCGTGGTCATCCTGGCCACCAACCTCCACCGCAACCTCGACGACGCCTTCGTCCGCCGCCTGCACGCCACCGTCGAGTTCCCGCTGCCCGACGTGGCCGACCGCAGGCGGATCTGGCAGCAGATCTGGCCCGCCGCGACCCCGCTCGACCCGCACGTCGACCTGGACGTGCTGGCCCGCGAGGTCGACCTGCCGGGCGGCAACATCCGCAACATCGCGCTGGCCGGCGCGTTCCTGGCGGCCGCGGACGGCGGGGTGGTCACCATGGCGCACCTGCGGCACGCCACCCGCCGGGAATTCCAGAAGATGGGCAAGGTCCTGACCGCCGGCGCGTTCGGAGGTCTCGACGAGAGGGAGGCCCACCGTGCGCCCCACCCGGCTTGAGGCGGTCACCACACCGAAGGCGCCCGGCCCGGCCCGGGCCGTCCCGCCCGCCCGGGGCAAGGCCCAGCCGGGCGGCCTGCGAGTGGGACCGGCTGACGACCGTTTCGAGCGGGAAGCTGACCGGGTGGCCCGGCTGGCGGCCGGGCGGCCCACCGATGCGGCGTCCTGGTCGGCGGTTCCGTGCGTCGGCGGGCCGGCGGTCGGCGTCGCACGCGGCTCATCGACCACCGCTTCGGGCGCCGAGGTCTTCACGAGTCGCGGTTTGCGCGGTCCGGTTGTGCAGCGCATGCTCACCGACGCAGGGATCATCGGCTACCCGGGTCATCTGTACGACAACCGGAACACGACGGTCTTGTTTCAGTCACTGGAGGATGGTTGGCTGCTGATCGGGGAAACTGATTGGCGTGTCCGTTACAAAGAGGACACCGCGCAATATTCAACAGAGACCGGTCAATGGTGGGATCCGGTCACCGGCCGTCTCTTCGACGCCTACGACAACAGTGGGTGGTACCACACCGGCGAAGACTACTTTTGGTACTACTACGACGCAGCGCAAGGACAATATGTCCCGCACGTGAGTACCCCGCCGCAGGGGCCGCAGGCGGTCGGATCCGTACCGGTCGATCTTTCCGCCGAGGCGGCATGGTTGACGGAAAACCTCGCCGACTCGCGCGGCAGGGCCGTACAACTGATCACCGCGGGCCGGTTCACGGACAAGGTCCAGGCGTGGACGATGTTCGACTACTGGAATGCGGTACACGCCGATCAAACGATCAGCCACCAAGAGGTGGGCCTCGATCCGGAGAACCGGCTTGCCGACCTGTCACCACAGGAAACCCCGGCGGCGCGGGAGTTCACCCGACCCAGTTTTACGAGCAAGTCCTATGCCAGGAGGGTGCAGCCGAAAGCCGGCGACGTGATCGATCTGCCGTCCCCTGAGGAGGTGGCGTCGAACCTCGACTACTACATGCGCGGCAAGGAGTCGGAGATCGGCGGCGATGCAGCCGCCCTCAAGGCCGAAAAGCACGACATCACGGCGCCGGATGCGATCGCTTTCGCGCGCCAACCGGGCCGGAGGTGGTTCATCCAGAAGACCGAACAGAACCACGTCATCTTCCACGACTTCCAGCCGAACGTCGACAGGACCTTCACGATGGTGGTCTGGGACTGGACGAAAGGCAAACTGGTGACCTTCTACACCATCAATGCGAACGTGCCGGGTGGCGTCAGGGCCTATCTGCAGGGCAAGGGGATGCGATGACCGGTGCCGGCCGCAGCGAGAGGGCACCGCGACCGAAGAGAGTTGCCGGCACCGGGCACGCGACTCCGGCTGTTCGGCCATCCGCTCGGTCCGGCCTGAAGGTGGGAGCAGCCGGCGACCGATACGAGCGGGAAGCGGATCGGGTGGCCAGGCTCGCCGTGGGTCCGTCGCCGGTGCCGCAGGTCCGGCGGACCCCCGAAACACGCCGGTTCGGCGCCGATGGTGGAGTGGCCGACGTCGATGTGGCGGGGAGGGTCCGGCTGGCCCGTGGCGGCGGTCGACCCGTACCCGCCGGGATCCGGGAGCGGATGCGGCAGGTGACCGGTGCGGACGTCGGTGCCGCCCGCATCCACGTGGGCGGCGAGGCGGATCGGCTCAACGACGTTTTCGGATCGCACGCCTTCACCGTGGGCGCCGACGTGTTCGTGCGGCGCCACGAGTACCGTCCCGGTAGCGCTCAGGGCGACGCTCTCCTGGCGCACGAGCTCACCCACGCGGTCCAACAGCGCGCCACTGCGGCGGCAGCAGTCCAGCGATGGTTTGTGCCCAGAGAGGGCGGCCCTCAGCCGAAGAGCGGAGGGCCGCCGATCGATCCCATGAGCTCCGAGCCGGACCCGGACTGGCTGCAGAACGGTATGAAGCCGGAGGGATTCTACCGGTTCGTGGACGGCGCCGGCCAAAAGTGGCAGGCGAAGAACAAGGACTCGATCTTCGAAGCTGCCGATTGGCCGGAGCCGGAGCGCGCCGTCCCGCCCAGCGAAGCCAAGAAGGCGCTGTACTGGTTCGAGGTGGCCAGGACGGACAGCAAGAACAAAGCCATTGCGAAGGGCTGGCATGAGGGGACACCGAACCTGGATGTGTTTCGCCCGGCCCGTTCTCACGAACGCGTCGCCCCCAAGCGCGGTCTGAAGGAACGCGGCTCTCCCGACGTAGGCGATATCCCCATGTATGTCCGCCGTGAGTACCGTAAGAAGGACAATACGATCAAGGTAGACCGGGACAGGGACGCCGCTGAGCGGCGGACTCGCGGCAAGGCGGACCCGGAACTGCGGACGCTCGATCGGATCGCCCGCATCCTCTGGCACGAACTGCCGGACAAGTCCTCTCCGCACCTCGCCGTCATGATGGTGAACGGCACGTTGCGGGTCGCCGGAAACACCGGTCCGTCCCGTCCCAGCGGCAAGGCTGAGCCCGGCGAGAGCCGCGCGCTCCGGTACGCGGTCACCCAGGAGGAGAGTGCAAAGGCCGACAAGGAACTGGCCGCGGTGCTGAAACCGGGCGAGAAGACGCGTCCATCCGGCGATGCGGACAAGTTGCGGGCGGCGGTGGCCGGCGACTATCAGGCGCAGCACAAGGACCAGGCCGACCGGATCGACGCCGTCATCGAGGCGGCAACGAAGGGCGCCGCGTGGTACAACGTGGGAAAGTCCTCCCCAGCGGGCATCGAGCACGGGGAGATGACCCTGCTCGGCGAACTGCTGCAGGACATCCTGTCGACCCCGAACCTCGGCACGGTGCATCTCGGTGGCGTGAAACTCGGCTGTCGTCTGTGCGCGTGGGCGCTCGGCAAGTTCAACAAGGCTTACGCCATTCCCCAGGGCTGCACGGTCGTCGCCTCCGGTTCGCACGACCTGTTGTTCTCCGGTTGGCGGATTCCGGCCTGGTTGGCCGCTATCCCTGGAGCCACGGCCGAGCTGAGCAAGATTCTTCCCACCCGCTGGCACATCGACGGGAAGCAGGTCGTAGGCCCCGATCAGGGGGCGGACTCCGGCATGTATCCGTACGATTCCGATTCCGAGTGGGAAGAGGCCCCGGCGAAGGTCAGGTGACGTAGCGCTGCACGGAGCCTTCGGCGGCGGCGAGACAGCCGGTAGACGCACCCGCAGACATCCCGTTGACACCCCCGCGGTAAACCTCATCAACCGGATGGGGGCGCGCGGGACGGGGGCGGGATGTTCCAGGATCTGGACGCCACGCTCGCGGCGCTGATCGAGGGTGAGATCTCGCTGCGGGGCATCGCCATCAGCTTCGCCAGCCCCGACGACCGGTTCCCGCCGGCCGGCGTCAGCCTTCCGGCGATCGCGATGTTCCTGTACGACGTGCGCGAGAACCACGACCTGCGGACCAATCAATGGGAGACCGAGCGCCGCGACGACGGGATGATCACCCGCAGCCGTGCGCCCGCCCGGGTGGACTGTTCATACCTGATCACCGCCTGGCCGAACGAGCACGCGCCCCAGCCCACCGAGGACGAGCACCGCCTGCTCGGTGAGGTGGTGCGGGTGCTCATGCGGCATCGCGAGGTGCCCGACCGGTATCTGAGCGGCGAACTGGCCGGCCAGCAGCCGCCGCTGCGGGGCCGGGTCACCGCCGACAGCCACCTGCAGAGCGTCGGCGAGTTCTGGCAGGCGATGGGCGGCCGGCCCAAGGCGACCCTGCACTACCGCGTGACGCTCAGCGTCGACGCCTTCGAACCGATCGAGGTCGCCCCGGCACCGACCGACAAGGTCCTGCGGGTCGGCACCAGAAAGTCCTGACGAGGGGGGAGCACCCAGGATGCCGCAGTATCTGACGCCCGGCGTCTACGTCGAGGAAGTGCCGTCGGCGATCAAGCCGATCGCCGGGGTCGGCACCAGCACCGCCGGCTTCGCCGGCGTCGTGGCCGACGACGTCGGCATGCCGCTGAGGCCGGGGCGGACGGGCACGACGGCCGACGGCAAGCCGAATCCGGCCGACCGCTATCCGGTGGCTCCCGCCGGGGTGGCGCAACTGGTCGACGGCTGGGAGACCTTCAAGAACCTCTTCGGTGACATCCAGCCGGGGAATCAGATCCTGGCGCACGCCGTCTACGGCTTCTTCAACAACGGGGGCGGCCGCTGCTGGGTGACCCGGGTCGCGCCGGCCACCGGCAAGGCGGAGCCGTCCGCGCCGGACGACGGGTTCGTCGCGGCCCTGGACACCTTCGCGGCGATCGACGAGATCGCGCTGGTGGCGATCCCGGGCGCGGTGAGCGACCGGGTCCAGGGAGCCGTCCTGGACCACTGCGCGAACGAATATCGGCAGGACCGCTTCGCGATCCTCGACGGCCGCCGCACGACCACCCTGACCAAGGCGGCGATCCAGGGCGGCACACCGGACAACAGCTACGGGGCGATCTACTACCCGTGGATCGACGTGGGTGCCCGCGACGCCGACGGCAAGGTGGTGTACCAGCCGCCGAGCGGCCACATCGCCGGCGTGTACGCGCGGGTGGACACCGAGCGCGGCGTGCACAAGGCGCCGGCCAACGAGGTGATCCGGGGCGCGCTCGGCGTCGAGACGCTGGTCAGCAAGCAGGGCCAGGCGGGGCTCAACCCGGTGGACATCAACGTGATCCGCCAGTTCGACGGGAATGTGACGATCTGGGGCGCGCACACGCTGGCCGGCGAGGAAAACGCCGAGTGGCGCTACATCAGCACCCGGCGGCTGGTCAGCTTCCTGCGCGAGTCGATCGACCAGGGCACCCAGTGGGTGGTCTTCGAACCGAACGCGCCCGAGCTGTGGTCGAAGATACGGCGCAACGTCGGCGCGTTCCTCACCACCGTGTGGGCGTCCGGAGCACTCCTGGGCAACACTCCCGAGCAGGCGTTCTATGTGCTCTGCGACGAGCGGAACAACACGCAGCCGATCCGCGACCTCGGGCAGCTGGTGGTCGAGGTCGGCGTCGCGATCGTCCGCCCGGCCGAGTTCGTGGTCTTCCGGATCAGCCAGTGGGCCGGCGGGGTGCAGTGAGCTCGCCACCGACGCCCGGCGTGCGGTGGCGGGAGGTGTTCCCGCCACCGCCGCGTACGCTGCTCACCGGCGTACCCGTATTCCTCGGGCGGGCCACCACCGGGCCGGTCTCGCCGCAGCGCCTCACGTTGTGGCCGCAGTTCGAGGCGGCCTACGGCGGCGCGCCGGACGGGTTTCTGGCCGACGCGGTCCGCGGATTCTTCGACAACGACGGTTTGCTCTGCTACGTGGTCCGGTTGGACGACGCCCGGGTGGGCCCGGACGCCCTCGCGGCGGCGCTGGCCCGGCTGGACGATTTCGACGACATCGACCTGGTGTGCGCGCCGGACCTGGTGACCGGTACGCCGTGGCCGGCCGGCGGCGGGCTGGCACCGGTCACCGATCAGCAGCGGGTCCTCCTGGCGCACTGCCGCGACCGGGGTGACCGGTTCGCGATCCTCGACGCCGTGCCGACCGGCGACCCGGCGGTGGCCGCCGCGCAATGCGCAGCGCTCAGCGGCACCGACGGCGCTTTCGGGGCCCTGTACTACCCGTGGTTGTGGGCGCCGGGCCGGGACGGGCGGCCCCGGTATCTCCCTCCGTGCGGACACCTGGCCGGGGTGTACGCGCGCAGCGACCAGCGCGTGGGCGTGCACCGGGCGCCGGCCAACGAGGTCGTCGAGGGCGTGGTGGACCTGCAGGTGAACCTGCCCGGCGCCGCGGTGGGCCCGCTGTACGAGCAGCGGCTCAACTGCTTGCGCGCGCTGCCCGGCCGCGGGGTCCGGGTGTGGGGCGCACGGACCCTGAGCACCGATCCGGCGTGGCCGGACGTGAACGCGCGGCGCCTGGTCGCCACGGTGGGCCGGTGGATCGCGCGGTTCATGACCGGCCTGGTGCACGAGCCCAACGACGTACGGCTGTGGGTCCGCATCATGCGTGAGTTGACCGCCTACCTGGACGGGCTGTTCCAGCGCGGCGCACTGCGGGGCCGTACCGCAGCCGAGGCTTTCTTCGTGAAGTGCGACAACGAGACGAACCCGCCCGAGGTGCTCGACGCCGGCCTGGTCGTGACCGAGGTGGGCGTGGCGCCGACCGCGCCGGCCACCTTCATCACGGTGCGGGTCATCGGCGGAGCAAGCGGGGTGACGGTCGATGCAGCGTGACCGGTCCGGACAGGAAGAGGTGCGGTGATGGCCAGGATCGACCCGTACGCGGGATACAACTTCTCGGTGGAACTCGACGGCATCACGCGGGCCGGGTTCCGCGAGTGCTCCGGGCTGGAGACCAGCCAGAACGCGGGGGAGTACCGCGAGGGCACGGACAAGAACATGAGCGTACGGAAGATTCCGGGGCTGAACACCTACGGCGACGTCACGCTCAGCCGCGGCTTCACCAGCGACAGCAAGCTGTGGGAATGGCGGCAGAAGGCGATGCGGGGCACGGTGGAACGGCACAACGTGTCGATCACCCTGCTCGACGACCAGGGCAATCCGCGGATCACCTGGAACCTCTTCGAATGCTGGCCGAGGACCTGGACCGGGCCCAGCCTGAACGCCACCTCCGACGAGGTCGCCGTGGAGCAGCTGACGCTGGTCTGTGAACGGGTCGAGGTGGACCAGTGGAAGTGACCCGGACGGAGTTCCCGTTCACGCTGCCGCACGGGCTGGCCGGGCCGGACGGCACCGTGCACCGGGACGGGGCCATGCGGATGGCCACCGCCTTCGACGAGATCGAACCGATCAAGGACCCGAGGGTGCGGTCGAACCCCGGCTACCTGGTGATCATCCTGCTCACCCGGGTGATCACCCGGCTGGGCAGCCTGGAGCACATCAACACCAACACCGTCGAGAACCTGTTCTCCGCCGACCTGGCCTACCTGCAGGACTTCTACCAGCGGATCAACCTGAACGGGCACGCCCGGCTGCAGGTCGACTGTCCACACTGCAGCGGATCGTTCGAAGTGGAGACGGTCAGCCTGGGGGGATGACGCGCTACCCCTCGGACCGGCTGCACGAGGAGGTGGCGTACGTGGCCTATCACTTTCACTGGCCGTACCGGGAAATCATGCAGCTGGACCATCGGGAGCGGCAGAGCTGGGTCGCCGAGATCGGGCGGATCAACCGGCGGCTCAATGAGCAGGGAGGGACACGGCGATGACGTCGAGCGGGATACCGCTGGGGCTGAGCTGGGCGCCCGCCGCGGCCGGCAACTGGACGCCCGGCGCCCGGCCGCTGGAACCGCTGCTGACCTTCAACTTCGCGGTGGAGATCGAGGGCCTGCTGGTGGGCGGCTTCACCGAGGTGAGCGGCCTGGAGAGCCAGGTCGACCTGGAGCCGTACCGGGAGGGCGGCGTCAACAACTTCGTGCACGAGCTGCCCGGCTCGGTCAACCACGCGCACCTGGTTCTGCGGCACGGGTTGACCGCGGTCAGCACGCTCTGGAACTGGTACGACAACACCGTCCGCGGGATCGTCCAGCGCCGGAACGGCACCATCATGGTGCTCGACCGGCGCCAGATCCCGGTGATGTGGTGGAACTTCCGCAACGCGCTGCCGGTGCGCTGGAGCGGGCCCACCTTCGACGCGGGCAACGACCAGGTCGGGGTCGAGTCGCTGGAGCTGGCCCACGAGGGCCTCACCAAGCCGCTGCTCGGCCAGGCCGCCGCGCTGATTCCGAGGTAGGGGGACACGGTGGACGCCGAACCGGAACGTGACCCGGCCCCGCTGACGCGTCATCTGGCGCGGCGCGCCGAACGGCCCGGCCTGGTCGACCAGGCCGCGGTACGGGCGACGGTCGCGCGGCACACCCGGATGGCGACCGCGCTGCCGCTGGCCGAGGTGGTCGCGCGGCACGTCGGCTCGGTGTCCGACGACCCGGCCGTGCCGATCGTGTACGCCCGGCCCGCCCCGGACGTCGACGGCGGGTCCGGCGGCGACCTGTCACGGCGGGCCGGCCTCGCCGGGCCGGCACCCGCCGGGGACGTCCCGCCGGCCGATCTGCCGGTCGCACGAGCCGCCGCCGCGCCGCTCGCCGGCCGACCCGGACCGTCGAGCGCCCCGCCGGCCACCGCACGGTCGGCCGCCCCGGCCGGCGGACCGATGGCCGCCCCGGGCGCTGGAATGATGGCCGGCCCGCCTTCCGGGCCGGACGCCCGCCCCGGCGGCCCGGAGCCGTTGCCGGACGCGCCGGCCCCGATCCGGAGCGCGGCGGCCCCGGGCATGGTGCAGCGCCTGGTCGCCACCCCGGCTCCGGCCGGCTCCATCACCGGGGCGCCCGGCGTTCCGGCCGCACCGGCACCCGGACCATGGCCCGTCGCACCGGCACCTGGACCGGTGATTCCCGGCCTCGCGGAGCCGGACCTCGGCGGCGATGCTCCCGGCGGCCCGCTCCCCGTGACCCGGGCGACCGGGCTGACCGGTCGGCCGGCGCGCCCTGCGTCCGGTGCCCCGGTCGCGTACGCCCGAAGCCCGGGTTCCCGCCCGCCCGGACCGCTGGTGTTCCTCGACCCGGCCGTGGCGACGGCCCGGCCGGAGCCGGGCGCCTCGCCCTTCCCGCACCGACCGGCACCGGCACCGCCCGAGATCCGGCCGTTCCCGCAGGCCGGCCAGCCGTGGCCCGCCGAGACCGCCGGCCGCCCGAACCGCCTCGAGCCCGCGCCGCGGGACCGGACGGCCGACATCGCGCACATCGTCGACCTGGTCCATGACCGGTTCGTCCGGCGGCTCGCCGTCGAGGCCGAACGCCGGGCGGTGCGGTGATGGCGCTCAACAAGGCCGGCCTGGCCTCCGAGCTGCTCGGCCTCGGGCCCGGCGGCGGTGGTCTGCGGAAGCTCACCATCAGCCACGACGGCGAGGATGCCCGGCGCGGCGGCCCGATCGAGGCGCTGTTCAACCCGAGCGAGATCAGCCGGTCCCGGTCGGTCAGCTGGGACCAGCGGGCCCGGGCCGCGCAGGGCAGCGGGTGGAGCGCGGTCGACATGGAGCAGGTGTTCCTGGCCGTGGAGGCCGAGACGCTGTCGATCGAACTGTTCTTCGACACCTCCGAGTCGAGGCAGCAGGCCTCGGCGTGGACGCGGGCGGCCTCGTTCGTGCAGCCGCCGAACCCGTTCCAGACCTCGGACGCCACCGACGTCACGGAGCTCACCAAGCGGGTGGCGCTGCTCGCCGAGGTGGACCGGGAACTGCACCGGCCGCCGATCTGCCGGCTCTCCTGGGGATCGTTCACCGAGATCTTCACCGGCGTGCTGACCCAGCTGAATCAGCGGATCACCCGGTTCCTCCCGGACGGCACGCCGGTCCGGGCCACCGTTTCGACCACGTTCGTGGAGGCCGTCACCCGGGCCGCGGTGAGGGCCCGCGAGCTGCACTCGGCCGACGTGGTCAAGACCCGGGTGGTGCGCCGCAACGACACGCTGCACCGCCTGGCCGCGGAGGAGTATCTGGATCCGCGTCTGTGGCGGCACATCGCCACGGCCAACGGCCTGGTGAATCCCCGTGATCTGCGGCCCGGCACGGTGCTGATCATTCCGAAGCTGGGCGGGTGAGCGATGACCGTGCCGGCCAGCGCCATCGCGGTGCCCGCCATGGACATCCGACTGAACGGTGTCCCGCTGCCGTACGACGCCCAGCGGGACGTCCAGTCGGTGACCGTTCTGGAGGACCTGGCCAACCTCAGCATGTTCAGCCTTGTGCTCTACAACTGGGACGCGGACCGTCGGGCCGTCTCCTGGTCCGACTCGTCGCTGTTCGCGATCGGCACCGAGGTGCGGATCGCGCTCGGCTTCGTCGGCGCCACCCACGAGGTCATGACCGGGGAGATCACCAGTCTGGAGCCCGCGTTCACCGGCGGGCGGGCGCCGACGCTGACCGTCCGCGGCTACGACCGCCGGCACCGGCTGGCCCGCGGCGAGAAGACCCGTACCTTCACCCAGACGACCGACAGCGCGATCGCGCAGCGGGTGGCCCTGGCCGCCGGCCTGACCGCCCAGGTGACCGAGACCCGGGCAAACCTCGACTACGTGCTGCAGAACAACCAGACCGACCTG
>Ga0068860_100006567_pt1 | contig 11677 bp, 7 predicted proteins | sample KBSSwiS32_FD_66597 | JGI IMG/M metagenome (GOLD analysis project Ga0068860, IMG submission 66597) | Switchgrass rhizosphere microbial communities from Kellogg Biological Station, Michigan, USA - KBS Switchgrass S3-2 | ecosystem: Host-associated > Plants > Roots > Rhizosphere > Soil ... | reverse complement strand
CCGTCGCGCGCTCGCGAAATGCCGCCGCGCTGTTCAGCAACGGTTGGCGCGCGCCTGCGCACATTCGACGACGGCAGCCGCCGCAGGCGGCCGCCATCGCGGGGGACCGAGCATGGCGCTCGCGGACATCCCTCACGCGATTCGTGTAAGGTTCAAAAGCGTTTCCTCGAGGGTTGTCATGGCCGGACTCTACGCGGCAGCCATTGCGTTTCTCGTCCTCGGCGGCATGCTGCTGCTGACGGCGTTCCGCCATCTGTTCGTCGCCCATCGCCACTGGCGCGCCCGCCGCCGCGTCGCCGCGACGCTGCGCGGCGCCTGGATGCTGGTGTTCGCCGCGCTCGCCGTCGTGGCACTGGGCCTCGGCATCGCGTTGCGCGGCTATCGCCTGCTGATGGCCGAAGAACCGATCGCCACGCTCGCCGCACGCCAGACCGCGCCGCAGCAGTTCGCCCTGCGCCTGGATTTTCCCGACGGCAGTCACCGCAGCGCGAACCTGAGCGGCGACGAGTGGCAGCTCGACGCACGCGTGATCAAGTGGACGCCTCGCGCGATCGAACTCGGCGCACGGCCGCTGTACCGGGTCGAGCGCTTGTCGGGACGATTTCATGCCGCGGCGCAAGCGGCGGCGGCGCCGCCGAGCGTCGTCGATCTCGGCGGCGAGTCGATGCTCGACCTGTGGCAGCTCAAGCGCCAATTTCCGCAATTCCTGCCGTGGATCGACGCCGACTACGGCAGCGCCGCGTACCTGCCGCTGGTCGACGGCGCGAGCTATCGCATCACGTTGAGTCCGGTCGGCGGCCTGATCGCGCGGCCGGCCGATCAGGCCAGCGCGGACAAGCTCAAAGCGGCCGGATGGTGAGAGGGGAGAGGGGAGAAGGGAGAAGGAACAGCGAAAGCGCACAATTGTATGCGCGCTCTTACCTGCGTCGCTGCGTGGCGCGCTTTCCCTCTCCCCTCTCCCCTCTCCCTCTCCCCTATTCCTAGTTCTTCGGCAGCTGATCGATCAGAAACGCGAATTCCTCGGCGACTTCGCGGTAGCGCTGAAAGCGTCCCGACTTGCCGCCATGGCCGGCTTCCATGTTGACCTTGAGCAGCAGCGGGTTCCGGTCGGTCTTGGTCGCGCGCAGTTTCGCCACCCACTTCGCCGGCTCGTAGTACTGCACCTGCGAGTCCCAGAGACCGGTCGTCACGAGCAGCGCCGGGTAGTTCTGCGCACTGACGTTGTCGTACGGCGAATACGACAGCATGTAGTTGTAGAACAGCGTTTCCTTCGGATTGCCCCACTCGTCGAATTCGTTCGTGGTCAGCGGAATGCTCTCGTCGAGCATTGTCGTGACGACGTCGACGAACGGCACGTGCGCGGCGATCGCGCGGTAGTCCTGCGGCGCCAGCGTCGCAACGGCGCCCATCAGCAGACCGCCGGCGCTGCCGCCTTCGGCGAAACACTTGTCCTTCGCGACATAACCCTGCTGGACCAGGAATTCGGTCACGTCGATGAAGTCGGTGAACGAGTTCTTCTTCTTCAGCAACTTGCCGTTCTCATACCAGGCCCGGCCCATTTCCTGGCCGCCGCGCACGTGCGCGATCGCGTAGACGAAACCGCGGTCGATCAGCGAGAAGCGCGGCGACGAAAAGCGCGGATCGACCGAGGCACCGTACGAGCCGTAGCCGTACTGGTACAACGGCGCCGCGCCGTCCTTCTTGAAGTCCTTGCGATAGGCCAGCGAAACGGGAATCTTCGTGCCGTCGCGGGCGACCGCCCAGACGCGTTCGGCCGTGTAGTTTGCGGAGTCGAAGTTGCCGAGCACCGGATCGCGCTTCTTCAGGTCGCGCCGGCCGGTCTTCATGTCGAGATCGTAAACCGTGTTCGGCGTGATCAGCGACGTGTAGTTGTAGCGCAGCGTGTCGGTGTCCTGTTCGCGGTTTTCGCCGATGCCGGCCGCGTAGTCGGCCTCGTCGGACTTCACGAACGTTTCGGCGCCGCCCTTCCAAGGCTTCACGCGCACACGCAGCAGGCCATCGCTGTGCTCTTCGATGGCGAGGTAATTCCGGAACAGCGCGATCTCATTGATCAACACGTCGTTGCGCGTGGGCACGAATTCGCGCCACGCCTTCTTGTCGCCGACAGCGCCGTCGGCCACCTGCATGACGCGGAAGTTCTTCGCGTTCCAGTTCGTGCGGATCACCCAGCGCTGGTCGATGTGATCGGCGTCGTACTCGAAATCGTGTTCACGCGGCGCAATCACCCGGAACCTGGCTTTCGGCTGGCCGGCCGGAATGAATCGACTCTCGCTCGACAGCGTGCTGCGCTCGCCGATGACGATGTACTTGTCGTCACCGCTGCGGCCGACCCCCATGTAGTAGCTGTGGTCGCGCTCCTCGTAGACGACCGGGTCCCGGGCCGCGTCGGTGCCGAGCACGTGCTTCCTGACGCGGACGCCGAGCAGCGTGATCGGATCATTCTCGACGTAGAAGAGGGTCTTGTTGTCGTCGGCCCAGGCCAGCGATGCCGGCGTATTGCGGATTTCGTCCGGCAGAGTCTTGCCGGTCGTCAGGTCCTTGACGCGGATCGTGAACTGCCGGCGCCCGGTCACGTCTTCGCCATAGGCGAGCAGCTGTTCGTTCGGACTCACCTGCTGACCGCCGATCTGGAAGAAATCGTGGCCTTGCGCCATCACGTTGCCGTCGAGCATGACCTGCTCGGGGCCGTCGGCACTGCCGCTGCGCCGCGCGTAGACCGGATACTCCTGGCCCTGCTCGAAGCGCGTGTAGTAGAAGTAATGCTTGTACTTGGCCGGAACGGTCGAGTCGTCCTGCTTGATGCGGCCGACGATCTCGTTGTACAGCGCGTCTTCGAGCGTTTTCGTGTGCGCGGTCATAGCCGCGTAATAGGCGTTTTCGGCCTTCAGGTACGCAAGGACGTCGGCATTCCTGCGCGTATCGTCGCGCAGCCAGTAGTAGTTGTCGATGCGCACGCCGTTCGGCGACTGCACTTCGAACGGGCGCATCGCCGCGATCGGCGCCTGCGGTTGCGGCGGCGGCGCAGGTTGTGGCGGCGGCGCCGCACAAGCGGCGAGCAGGGCAACGAAGGCGGTCAGCGCGAACGCGCGCAAATCGAATCGCAGCAGCATGACGGGGATCCTCGACGGCAGGCGGCGATGGTAGCAGAGGGAGGCTCGGGAGCTGCGGGCGGAGGGCTCGGCGCCGTCGCAATGTTCTTCCAGAAGGCGCCTTCGGTTGCGGCCCTAGCCTTCGGCGCTCAGTCCTTTCTCATAGCGCCACGCGTCGGCGCCATCCTCGTAAAAACCTGCATGAGCGCCGAAGCATCGGTAACCGCGCCGCTCGTAGAGGCGCATCGCGGCCGCGTTGTCCTGACGCACTTCCAGACGCATGCGGCGCGCGCCATGCCGGCGGGCCGCCGCTTCGGCCGCGGCCAGCAGTGCAGCACCGACACCGCGTCCGCGCGCAACATCGGCGACGGCGATCGAATAGAGCCGCGCGATGTCGCTGTCGCGGCGAAAGAACACGACCGCCTTGCCGAGCAGGCGCGAGCCGTCGAACGCGGCGAGGACTGCCGCACTCGGACTGCGCAGATGGACGCGGTACTGGCGTCGCGACAGATGATCGGTCGTGAATGCCGCCCGTTCGAGCGCAACCAGGGCGTCGAGATCGGCAGGCTTCGCTCGGCGGATGCGGAACGCGGCGGACATCGGCAGGGTCAGGAAAATGTCAGCCTAGTCGAGCGTCATCTCCGGCGCAACGCTGAACCCGCACTGACGCTGCGCACTTGAACCGTACGTTCCCTATGTCACACTAAGCGCCCACGAAGTCGCTGCGCCAGGACCTGCGCATTTCCCGCCGTGATTTTCGTAGGAGCGACGCAACGCCACGGCCGACAGCGACCCAGATCCCATGTCCGAACCTCCGTCTGCACGCACGATCCGAACCGCTCCGGCTGAGCGCGCATGAGCCGGCTCGTCATCGTCGTCGAGAAGGCGTCCGACTGGGGTTCCTACTACCCGTCCGACAATGTCGTTGCGGCCCAGGACTATCTGAAGGAGGCGATCAGCGTCGACGACGAGCGCGTCCAAGTCATCAACCTGTGCCGCAGCTACAAATACCTCGGCATCGGCTACTACGTTTCGCTGCTGGCCGAAGCACGTGGCCACCGGGTCATTCCGTCGGTGCGCACGATCAACGACCTGCGCAAGCGCGCCCTGTACGGCCTCGATATCGAGGACCTGAATCAGAAGCTGACGCGCTTCCTGCCGGAGGGCGGCCGCGACACGACCGACTTCGGTATACTCCTATACTTCGGCGAGACCAGCTACGCGACGCTGGCCGACCTCGGCCGCCAGGTGTTCGACACGTTCCCGTGCCCGATCCTGCGCCTGGAATTCGAGCGCGAGAAGGTCTGGCAAATCAGCGCGATCAAGCCGGCCAGTCTGCACACGCTGGCCGATCCCCAGGAAGATTCGTTCGCCCAGGCGCTGGACAAGTTCTCGAAGAAGCTGTGGCGCAAGCCGCGCGCGCGCAAGAAGTTCCGCTACGACATCGCCATGCTCGCCGATCCGGCCGACCCGATGCCGCCGTCGAACAAACGCGCGATCAAGCAGTTTATCGAGGCCGGCAAGGAGATCGGCATCGAAGTCGAGACGGTGACCAAGAACGACTATCCGCGCATCGCCGAGTACGACGGCCTGTTCATCCGCGAAACCACGGCGATCGACAACCACACCTACCGCTTCGCCAACAAGGCAGAGAAGGAAGGCATGGTCGTCATCGACGACCCGGGGTCGATCCTGAAGTGCACGAACAAGATCTATCTGCACGACCTGCTGAAGTCGCGCAAGCTGCCGACGCCGAAGACCGAGATCGTCTATCGCGACGAGCCCAAGCGCCTGGCCGAACTGCCCGACCTGCTCGGGTTTCCGATCGTGCTGAAGATTCCGGACGGTTCGTTCTCGCGCGGCATCGTCAAGGTCGAGACGGTCGAGCAGTTGCGCAGCGCGGTCGATGAATTGTTCCAGCACACCGCGTTGGTGCTGGCGCAGGAATTCATGTTCACCGAATTCGATTGGCGCATCGGCATTCTCGACGGCCAGGCGCTGTACGCGTGCCAGTACTTCATGTCACGCGGCCACTGGCAGATCTACAACCACGGCGCGAACGCGCCGCAGAAGTCCGGCGGTTTCAAGACGCTGCCGGTGCGCGACGCGCCGAACGATGTCGTCAAGCTTGCGCTGCGCGCGACCGCGCCGATCGGCGACGGCCTGTACGGCGTCGACCTCAAGCAGGTCGGCGACCGCATCGTCGTGATCGAGATGAACGACAACCCATCGATCGATGCCGGCGTCGAGGACGCCTATCTCGGCGAGGACTTGTATCGCCGGATCATGGACGAATTCCTGCGTCGCATGGAGCGCAAGCGACTCGGGATTACCGATTGACGGTGCTACTGCGCCTCAGCCCGGTGGCAGCGCCTCGGACGGTGTCGAACCAGCGCCACGCCGCTGCGGCCGGCGCACGCGGCGCTGCGTCGGCCTGGCTTGCCGCCGTGCGCGGCGCCGTCGCGACTCGATGCCGGACATGCCGGCACGCAGGCGCGCCGTGATCCAGCGATGACGCAGCGCGACCAGGTCGATCAACGGCGCAACGATCAGCCAGAACGGCAGCCAGCCGAACCACGCATCGATGCCGCGCAACGGCGGAAACACGATCAGCGCGACGGCTCCGGTGCCGAGCCAGCACAGCAGCGCCTTGGTCCACGGCGCGAACGTCGCGTCGACATCCGGCGGCTGCGCCGGTTTGCGTGATGGATGCACTGCGATCATGACGACCTCCCGTGGCGATGCGTGCGACGCTAGCGGCGGCCCATCTCAGCGGCTGAGATGGGCGTCGAACCGGATGCCTTCGTCGCGATGGAGTCGAGCGATGTTTCGTCCTCTATAATCGTCGGCGGGTCAGGAGCGTTGGGATGGAGACGTCGCACTTCTTGCAAGACGCCGTGATGTTTCTCGCCGCTGCGGTTGTCGCGGTGGCGTTGTCGCGTCGCTGGGGGCTCGGCGCCGTGCTCGGCTACCTCGCCGCCGGCGCCGTGATCGGGCCGCACGTGTTGAACCTTGCGCCGGACATGAGCGGGGCCAACGAGCTGTCGGAATTCGGCGTGATCCTGCTGCTGTTCATCATCGGTCTCGAGCTGTCGCCGCAGCGCCTGTGGCTGATGCGCAAGGCAGTGTTCGGAGCGGGCTTCCTGCAGGTCGCGCTGTCGGCGCTGCTGCTCGGCGGCGCTGCGCTCGGCGTCGGCCTGCCGTGGAAAGGGGCCTTGATCGTCGGCCTCGCGCTGGCGCTGTCGTCGACCGCGGTCGGATTGCAGATCCTCGCCGAGCACAAGCAGCTCGGCAGTCCGCACGGCCGCCTCGCGTTCGCGATCCTTTTGTTCCAGGACCTCGCCGCGATCCCGATCCTCGCTCTCATTCCGCTGCTCGGCGCACAGCATACGCAGGGCAGTGCCGGCGCGCAGGTGATCGATGTGCTGCGCATCATCGGCGTCATCGCCGCGGTCGTGGTCGGCGGCCGCTACCTGCTGCGGCCGGTGTTCCGCGCCGTTGCCGGCACGCAGATCGCCGAGGTGTTCACGGCAACCGCATTGCTCGTCGTACTCGGCACGGCCTGGGTCATGCAGCTGGCCGGCATGCAGATGTCGCTCGGCGCGTTCCTCGCCGGTGTTCTGCTCGCCGATTCCGAGTTTCGCCACGAAATAGAATCGCAGATCGAGCCGTTCAAGGGCCTGCTGCTCGGTCTGTTCTTCGTCAGCGTCGGCGCGTCGATCGACCTGAACCTCGTGCGCGAGCAGCCCATGGCCGTGCTCGCCGTGGTCGGGACGATCCTGGTGCTCAAGTCCGCGCTGCTGCTGGGGCTCGGCCAGCTCAAGCGCAAGCTCGGATTTTCCGAAACCGTGCGCCTCGCCGCCGTGCTCGCCGGCGGCGGTGAATTCGCCTTCGTCGTGCTGGCGCTCGCCCAGCACGACGCACTGATCGATTCGACGCAGAAGAATCTGCTGGTCGTTGCGGTGACTCTGTCGATGGCGCTGACGCCGTTGGCCGTGCTCGCCGCCAATCGCTGGCTGGCCGAGCGCGACGATGGCCCGAAGCGCGACTTCGACGAGATCGCCGACGAGCACCCGCGCGTCATCATCGCCGGCTACGGCCGCATCGGCCAGATCATCGCGCGCATCCTGCGCGCCCAGCACGTGCCGTTCACGGCGCTGGAAAGTTCGGTGGAGCAGGTCGATTTCTCGCGCCGTTTCGGCAGCATGATCTACTTCGGCGACCCGAGCCGGCCGGAATTGCTGCGCGCGGCGCGTGCCGATCAAGCCGAGGTGTTCGTCCTCGCCACCGACGATCCGGAGGCGAACCTGCGCACGGCCCGCATCGTGCGCCGCATGTACCCGCACCTGAAGGTCGTCGCGCGTGCACGCAACCGGCAGCACGCATTCCGGTTGATGGACCTCAACGTCGACGACGTCGTGCGCGAGACCCTGCATTCGAGCCTGGAGATGGCCCGGCTCGTGCTGGAAGACCTCGGCCTGACACCGCAGCAGGCAAGCGAGCGTGTCGAGAAGTTTCGCAGCCACGATGCCGAGCTGCTCAAGTCGCAATACCTCGTATACGACGACGAGGCCGCGCTGATGCAGGGAGCCAAGGAAGCGTTCTCCGACCTCGAGCGTCTGTTCGAAGCCGATACGAGCTCGGAACGCGAGGCGTCGTCCTAGGACCACGGAGGCGCCGATTCGGGCGCGCCGCGGACTGAACCGCCGCCTAGTTTCCGCTGGCCGCTTCGGCCGCCGGTACCGGCTCACGCAGGCCGAGCTCAGCCGCCAGGTCGATGAAGCCGAGCAGTTGCGCGACCTGGCGCGGCGTGCGATCGAGCGCGTCGCGGCGGCTCGGATCGGCGCGCGCGGCGAGCAGTGCGCGTGCCGCCAGCAGCAGGCCCTGCATCGCGCAGGCATGCAACGGGCCGACGCCGCGATCGTCCTGGATGTCGAGGTTGGCGCGCGCCAGGAGGAACAGCGAGAGCATTGCGAGAAGGTGCTTCTGGTCCCCGCCCGTTCCCGGTTCGGCCTTGCCGCCGAGCAGCAGCAGCAGGGGCGTCTGTCCGGCGGCGTTGGTTGCGTTGACGTCTGCACCGTGTTCGATCAGCAGCTCGAGCGAGCGCCTGGCAACGTCGGTTTCGCTGCTGCGGAACGCAAACTGGGCGGCGGCATGCAGCGCACGCGTGCCGCGCTCGTCGCAGGCGTTGACGTCGGCGCCGCGGGCGAGCAGGCGGACCAGGATTTCCGGAAAGCCGAGTGCCGCTGCGATCATCAGCGGCGTGCCGCCGGTCGGAAGCCGCGTGTCGGCCGGCATGCCGCGTTCGAGCAGCGCCGCCACGACCGCTTCGCGCCGCGCCGTCACGGCAGCACTCAACGGCGTGACGCCGCTCGGTGCGGTCTGCGCCGGATCGGCGCCGCGTTCGAGCAGCCCCTGCACGACCACGATGTGACCGCACCCCGAGGCACGCAGCAGTGCCGAGGCGCCCTGGGCATCGGTCGCGGCAATCGACAGGCCGAGGTCGAGCAGCTTGTCTACGGCATCGGCATCGCCGGATGCGGCCGCGGCCGGCAGATCGCTGCCGCGCAGCGCGCGCGCGGGCAGCTTCCACGGTCCCCAGTTGAGCCAGCGGCGCAACTCGATTTCGGGCCGGGCCAGCGCCAAGCCGAGCGGCGTTTCGCCGTTCGCGGCCGCGACTTCCGGGTTGGCGCCTGCCGCAATCAACAGGCGCACCAGCGCTTCCGCCCTTTCCGCCGGCAGCAGCAATGCTTCGAACAACGGCGTACGGCCGTGAGCGTCACGCGCGTTCGGGTCGACGCCGTGAGTCAGCAGGACACGCGCCAGTTCGGCACTGCCAGCGCTGACGGCGTGCGCCAATGGCGTGCGCAGGTCCTTGTCCGCCGCGAATATCTCGGCGCCGCGCTCGATCAAGGCCAGGCCCAGCGCTTCGAGGCGCGCATGGCGGGCCGGGTCCTGCGCGAGCGCCGAACAAACGCTGGGCAGCGCGCGCGAGCCTGGACAGCCTGCGCCGGCGGCGAGCCACTGGATCGCCGCGTCCGCGGTGTCCGGCAGGCGCGCCAGCAGCAGGTCCAGCAATTCGTCTGCGCCGGCGCTCATGGCTGCGCGCTGTAGGCCGTGATCGATCAGCCAGGTTCGCGGCGCCGGAGATGGATGGGTTGCCAGCTCGCCGTACAAGCGCTGCAGATCGTCCGGCGGTACGGCCGAGGCCGGATCTGCGAACATTTCCACAATGTTCCAATGTTCGAATCGCAACGCGTCGAGCAGATGCGAGGAGGAAGCCGGCGCCGGGTCGCCGCCTGCCGGATCGGCGAGGCTCGCCGGCACCGGATATTCCGGATCGAGCAGGGTCACGATGTTCCAGCGTCCGGCGATCGCGGCAAAGTCGACCGCGCGCTTGCCTTCCGCGGTCCGCAGGTCGGACGACGCACCGGCCTCGAGCAGGGTGCGGATCACGGTTTCGCCGGCCTGCCGCGACTGGGCGGCAATGATCAGCGCCGATCGACCCATGACGTCGACAGCATCGGGTGCACGGTCGCGCGCGGCGATCAGCTCCAGCACTTCCTGGGAGCCGGCGCGGGCTGCCTCCATCAACGCCGTCGTTCCGCGCAGGTCACTGAGAGCGGCTTGAGCGCCGGCGTCGAGCAACGTCTCGGCTATCGCACTGTTGCCCTGCAGCGCGGCGATCATCAAGGCGGTCCGGCCGAGTGCGTCGTGCACGTCGACCTTGGCCTTGCGCTTCAGCAGCAGCTCGACACCGTACGGGTCGTCGTCGGCCACCGAAGCGGCGCTGAGTATCGCCGGCTGGCCGCGCTCGACTTCGACGTGTGCCCCGCGGTCGAGCAGGAAACGCACGAGTGTCCAGTTGCCGGCGGCGCAGGCCGTCGCCAGTGGCGTCATGCCGTCACGATTGAGTGCATCGAGCGGCGCGGCGGCGTCGCACAACAATGCGGATACGATCGGCGTCGCCGACAACGCGGCGTAGTGCAGCGGCGTATTGCCGGCCGGATCGGCGCAGCGCGGGTCGGCGCCGTTGGTCAGCAGGGTCATGACCGCGTCCGGCCGGCCTTGATGACTGTCGCGCGTCGCGGCGATCAGAGGGGTCAAGCCGGCATGGGTTCGGTTGAGATCCGCGCCTTTGGCGATCAGGCCGCGCAACAGTCGCATGTCGTTGCCGAGAGTCGCCAGAACCAGCGCCGAACGCTGATCGCGATCGCTGGCGGCAGGCACTGCATTCGGATCGGCGCCGCGTGCCAAAGCCGCGAGCGCAAGATCGGTTTGACCTGCGCGGATGCAGCGCAGGAGTTTTGCGTCCCAGTCTTCGGTCGATGCCGTGTCGACCGGCGCCGGGGACGCGACTCGCGCCGCCGGCGCGGGCTCGGGCGCGATCGCTTCGTCCCGTTCGTTGCGCCGCCGGCGCCATTCCATCAGCAGCGCTCGGGCCGTCCGGTTGACGATCAGTGCCGAGGCCGCGGGCGCGACCAGCAGCGCATAGAGCACAAAGGCGGCGATCCGTGCGTTGTGCGATTCCACGATGTACCCGGCGCCGATCGACGTCGCGCCGACCACCAGGGTCAGAACGCTCAAGGCGACGATCAGTCCGTGCGAGAAAAATAGTTCGTTGTTGCCCGTGATCCGATGGGCCAGTCGCAGGCAGCGGTCAAGCGCTGCCACGGCGCCCCCGTTGCCGTGAGCGCCCCGCCACACCAGCAGCAGGCCGAACGCCGGCCAGATGCGCCATAGACTCAGGACGGCGACGACTGCTTCGGTGGAAACCGCCAATGTGGCCCCGAGCGAACGGTCGCGCTCGAGCCATTGCAGCGGATAAGCGATCAGCAGCGCGACAAGCGCCGCATAGACGACGAGCAGCAACAGGAAGGGGATACCGGATTGCAGGGAAGTGCCGATGAAACGTTCGTTGCGACGGAAGCCGGCGGCGCGGGCGATGCCGGCGGCCAGCAGCGCGTCGCCGCAGAACAGCAGCAGGATCGCCGCGGGATGCTGCAGGAATGCGGCGGCCAGAAACACGATCAGAGCGGGGACGATGTAGCGCAGCTTGAGAAACCACACCCGGAGGCGTTCTGAAAACGTCATCGACATCGATCGGCCGGTTGCGACGAAGGGCGGCCGGTGAAGTATATCGGCAATGTGTCAGCAGGTCGTAAAGCATCGGTAGCCAAAGTGCGGCAGTCGCCGTGCCGGCAGCTGTTCATGCCGAGCCGGTTTGGACTCGAAGCTGCGATGCATGATCAATGGCGAACAGCGCGATGCGTAGAGCCGGCGCCATCGCGGACGCGTTGAGCCTGCTCGGCAGATCACTGTCCGGGGCGACGATCGGCGACGCCTCGGCAAAGACAAGCGCCCGGGTTCATGTCGAAGCGAGGCGTTTGGGATTGAGCAGAAGCAAAGCGGATTGCTCGCATGAGCCGTCCCTGGATCCTCGACCGGCCTGCACATCCCTGTGCAGGCGCTCGCATGTAAGCCCCGTTCGGGCAGGTCACTGCCAGGGGCCGGCGATCGGTAATGCGTCGACAAAGACAAACGCCCCGGTTCATGACGAACCGAGG
>Ga0068860_100006565_pt1 | contig 11677 bp, 8 predicted proteins | sample KBSSwiS32_FD_66597 | JGI IMG/M metagenome (GOLD analysis project Ga0068860, IMG submission 66597) | Switchgrass rhizosphere microbial communities from Kellogg Biological Station, Michigan, USA - KBS Switchgrass S3-2 | ecosystem: Host-associated > Plants > Roots > Rhizosphere > Soil ... | reverse complement strand
CGCCCGGGCTGCCGCCGCTCACAGCTGGCCACCGAGGACCTCGGCGCGTGAATCGCTGGATCAACCTGGTCCTCTACCAGGCAACCTGGATCGCCGCGGTCGCCGGCGCCGGTCACGGCCTGTGGTGGCCGGGTCTTGTCGTGCTCGCGGCGTTCGCCATGTGGCAGCTCAGCGTCAGCGCATGGCCGCGGGCGGACGCCGCGCTGATGCTGGCGATCAGCGCGTTCGGCTTCGGCCTCGATTCGCTGTTCGTGAACTACGGGCTGATGCATTTTGCGACGCCAGTGCCGTGGCCGGGTCTCGCACCGGTGTGGATGGTCGCGTTGTGGACCAGCTTTGCGCTGTCGCTGAACCACTCGCTGGCGTTCCTGCATGGCCGGCCGATTGTCGCGGCGACGCTGGGTGGCTTGGGTTCGCCGTTCGCATATTGGGCGGCGGCGAAGGGCTGGCAGGCGTTGACGCTCGGCGACTGGCCGCTGCTGTGCCTCGGCCTGGTCGGAGCGGCCTGGATCATCTTGATGCCGCTGTTCGCGCGCCTTTCGCTGCGCTGGCGACGTTTCGACGGCGCACCGATCCGTGCGCCGGCGCGAGGCGGCATCTGATGCCGCTGTGGCCGCTGTTCGCCGTCTGGGGCGCCACCGCCGTGGCGATGCTGATCGGCTGGCTGGTGCAGCTGCGCACGCGCAACGCCGGCATCGTCGATGCGATCTGGGCATTGGCGATGGCCGCCAGCGCGCTGTTCTATGCGAGCGTCGGCGAAGGCAGCCTGATCGCGCGGCTCGGCGTCGCGATGCTCGGCGGCGCCTGGGGCTTCCGCCTGTGCCTGCACATCCTCGCCCGCGTGTTGAGCGAAAACGAGGACGGCCGATATCGTTACCTGCGCGAACACTGGCGCGACAATCAAGCGAAGTTTCTCGCATTCTTCCAGGCCCAGGCGCTGCTGACGGCATTGTTCTCCCTGCCGTTCTACGTCGTCGCACAGAATCCGAAGGAAGGCATGACGCGCTGGTGTTTCGTCGGAGTGGCGATCTGGATCGTCAGCATCGCCGGCGAGTCGGTCGCCGACCTGCAGCTGGCCCGCTTTCGCCGCCAGCCGGAAAACCGCGGTCGCGCCTGCCGCGTCGGGCTGTGGCGCTACTCGCGCCACCCGAACTATTTCTTCGAGTGGCTGCATTGGTTCGCCTACGTGTTCCTGGCTATCGGCGTGCCGTGGCCGCTATGGTTGCTGAGCTGGCTCGGCCCGGTGCTGATGCTGGTCTCGCTGTGCTGGGTGACCGGCATCCCGTTCGTCGAAGCACAGGCGCTGCGCTCGCGCGGCGCCGACTACCGCGACTATCAGCGTACGACGAGCGCGTTCGTGCCGTGGTTCCCTGGGGACAAAAGGTTGAAGGCTGAGGGTTGAGGGCTGAGGGCTGAGGGCTGAGGGCTGAAGAGCTTCGCACGCTCGAAGCTCGAGCCGAAGGCGGTCCGGAATTTGCGGCCCCGAGGTGCGCCCGCTGTCGAGAATTGAGGAGTGCGATGTGACCATTGAAGTTGCCAAATCACTCTCGGACGGTCTGGGAGATTCGAGCGCCGGGCGCGCCGACCAGCCCTCAGCCCTCGGCCCTCAGCCCTCGCTTTTCAGCCCCATCGGCCTGGCCGAGCGCGCCTTGATTCCGGACGCGGTGCTGCGCCTCGGAATTCGCCACATGTGCGCACGGCGCCTGCGCGAGGAACATTCCACTGCTGCGGTCGCCGCCTCGCAGAAATTCCAGGCGCGGCTCGACGAGCTGCGTGCCAGCCCGCTGGCTATCCATACCGGCGCCGCCAACGAGCAGCACTACGAGCTGCCGCCGCGGTTCTTCGAACTGTGCCTCGGCAAGCGCCTGAAGTATTCGAGCTGTCTTTTCGCACGCGGCGACGAAAGCCTCGATCAGGGCGAGGCGGCGATGCTGGAGCTGTACGGCCAGCGCGCCGAACTCGCCGATGGCCAGGACATCCTCGAACTCGGCTGCGGCTGGGGCTCTCTGACGCTGTGGATGGCGCAGCGTCTTCCGAACAGCCGCATCACTGCGGTTTCGAACTCTCGGCCGCAGCGCGAGTTCATCGAGGCACGCTGCCGCGCGTCGGCGTTGACGAACGTGCGCGTCGTGACCTGCGACGTCAACGAGCTCGAGTTGCCGGCCGCGCAATTCGACCGCGTCGTGTCGATCGAGATGTTCGAGCACATGCGCAATTACGAGTGGCTGATGGGAAATATCGCCTCCTGGTTGCGTCCCGGCGGCAAGCTGTTCGTCCATATTTTCTGCCACCGCGAACTGATGTATCCGTTCGAGACCGACGGTGCGGACAACTGGATGGGCCGTTATTTTTTCACCGGCGGCCTGATGCCCGCTGCCGACACGCTGCTCTGGTTCCAACGCGACCTGCGCATCGAACGGCAATGGCGCCTGTCCGGACGCCATTACCAGCGCACCGCGAACCTGTGGCTGGCGAACCAGGATGCGCACCGCGACGAAGTGCGCGACGTGCTGCGAAGTGTCTACGGCGATGCGGCGCGCGTCTGGCAGCAGCGCTGGCGCATGTTCTGGATGGCCTGCGCTGAACTGTTCGGCTACCGCAACGGCAACGAGTGGCTGGTCGGCCACTATCGGTTCGCCAAACCCGGCACGCGAAAATTTTCGTAAAGACGCGACGCTGAAGCGCAGCCCGGTTGCACCGGCACAGCGTGTTGCCGGCGTGGCAATGTCGCTCCATTGCGCGTTCCGCAAGGTCGACTCCGCCTGCGGGCTGACGCCGTCCATCCGCACGGCGTACTTCTCCAGACTGTAGGCAATCCCGACCGGCACTGTCATAAGGCGCTCCGCCTCGCGCGGTTGCGCGGAACTCAATTCCACACCAAAGGGGTTGTCGGATGTCGTCGATGAACAAGACGCCGCTCGCGCTGGCGTTCTGCGCGCTTGCATTTGCCGCATCGGCGGCCGCCCAGGACGCCGCGCAAACGCTCGCGCCGGTCAAAGTCCGCGAGAAAGGCACCCAGGACGACACGCGTCCGAAGCTGCAGCACATCATGAAAGAAGTCGACGGGCCTCTGATCACGGTGACCAAGAAGACCTCCATCACGAAGCTCGACAACATTCCGACCGTCGTCGACAACAACCTGCGCGACCTGTTCGCGCAGACGCCGGGCCTGTACCTCTCCGAGCAGCAGACCGCCAGCCAGTTCAACCTGAGCTATCGCGGCATCGGCAATCCGCAGGAATCCGAATTCGTCTCGGTCATGCAGGACGGCATTCCGCTGGAAGGCGACTGGATCGGCTTCCCGACGCTGTACGTGCTGCCGTTGCCGCAGACCATTTCCGAGGTGCAGCTGATCCGCGGCGGCAGTTCGCTGCTGTACGGTCCCGAACCGGGCCCGGTCGTCAATTTCGTGTCGCGCAAGCCCGATCCGAACCGTGCGTTCGGCGGCTACAGCGAAAATGTGGTCGGCGCGAACGGAATGTCCGCAACGTTCAATCGCGTCGACGGCACCGTCGGCGATTGGGACTATCTCGTCGACGCGCACTACCGCACCGACGACGGGCAGCGCACGAATGCCGGATCGATCCTCAAGGGTGCCGACGCTCACGTGGGCTGGCATGCGAGCGATATCAGCTACTGGGCGCTGGATTTCCATGATTACGAATTCGCCGGTGGCGATCCGGGCCGTTACGGTTATCCGATTTTCCAGCGCGACGAGGACTTCACGCCGACCCCGTACAACAAGGATTTCGTCAACCGCGACGTGCTGGAGCTGTCCAACCAGACCAGACTGGGCAGCGATGCGCAGTGGGCGACCAAGATCTGGCGCGGTTACCAGGACCAGGTCACGCGTGCTGCCGGTGCGTTGGCGGACGTGACGACGCCGACCTACCCGCCCTTGACCGTGATCCAGGATGCCGCCTTCCGCTTCACGGGCGTGGATTCGCGCATCGTCGACCATTGGGGCCGCGGCAACGCGCTGACAGCGGGCTTCGTCTATTACACGTCGGACGCGCCGGTGCGCCAGTGGAACAACTCGGATACCTGGGCCGACCCTAACGATCAGAGCAGCCGTTTCGACCCGGTGTGCGCCAGGACCACGTCGCCCAACTGCATCAAGGCCAACCAGGACCGCTCCACCGACTACGGCGCGATCTTCGCGGAGAACGTGTTCCGCTTCGAAGGCGGCTGGCACTTCGTGCCGTCGGTCCGCATCGAGCGCGAGAGCGTCGACATCGACGAAAGCGTGCACGTGCGCAATCCGCCACAGAATGCCATTCCGTTGGTCGACCGTTCCGTCGACCACACCGTGCCGCTGTTCGGCCTCGGCCTGGGCAACGACTTCGGCAGCGGCAACGAGAGCTATTTCAACGTGTCGCAGGGCTGGCGTCCGGTACGCTATTTCGACATCGAATCGCCGACCGGCAGCCTCGCGCCGGACGGCAGCAACGATCCCACACCCACGCACGTGCTGACGTACGAGTTCGGTGTGCACGGCACGCCGCTGCCGGGCCTGTTCTACGACGCGAGCGTGTTCCAGGTTAACGTGAAGGATCGCATCGAGTCGCAGTTGCTTCCCGCTCCGAATCCGCTCAACGAAACCATCGACGTCAACACCGGCAACACGCGTCACCGCGGCTTCGAGGGCGAGATCGACTATGATTTCCTCGCTGCGCGCGATCCGCACACGGCGCAGCATTTCTCGGCGTTCCTCAACCTGCAGCTGCTGAATGCCGAATTCACGGCCACCTCGAACCCGGCCGTGAAAGTCGGCAACAAGCCGGCGTTCTCACCGCACTACCTCGCCCGCGCAGGCCTGGTCTACCGAGAGGAAAAGAAGCTGAAGCTCGCGCTCTCGGTGAATTCCGTCGCCAGCCAGTATTGGCAGGATGCAAACCTGCCGGCGAATGCGCCGACGGGCGGCAATCCGCCCGCCGACAATTTCATTCCCGCCAAGGCGCCGCAGTACACGGTTTGGGATTTCTCCGGCGACTATTGGGTTGCGCCGCGCGTGCGCCTGCTCGCCGGCGTGTCCAACATCGGCGACAAGAAGTACTACAACCGCGTATTCGGCAACGGCATCGAACCGGCCTTGGGACGCACGTGGTACGGTGGTTTCTCGTACGAATTCTGACCATCTGCTGGAAGGGCCAGGCCAAGGTCTGGCCGGCCGGTTCGACATGCGCGCCGCCGGCCGGGGCCGGCCCTCGCCTGCCGGCAGCGGCGATTGCGGCTATCCTGTTTGCCCCCGCTTCGCGCCGCGCCGCATGAAACCACTGCGTCCACAACTTCGCGGCCTGATATCGAAGCTGACGCTGTTCTATGTGCTGCTGTCGCTGCCGTGCCTGATCGTCGTCGAGTCGGCGATTCTGATCTTCGAATACGCGACGTTCAGCCGCAGCGTCGACGGCGGTTCGCTGCTGCGCGCGACCGAGCGGGCCGCCGGCGAACTCACCGACGCATGGCCGAGCGCGCCGGCCGACGAAGCCGCGGCACTGAATTCCTGGACGCAGGCGTTGATCCTGCGCCTGCAGCGCCCGCACGGCGGACTGATCGAGGACGAATCCTATCTGTTGCTCGAACTGGCCGAAGTGCCGTTTGCCGCCGCCGTACTCGACACCGACGGCAAACTGATCGCACAAGCGCCGGCGCAATCCGACTGGCTCGCGGAGCTGCCAGCCGCCGGCGCCGACGAGTATCGCCGCGCCGCCGAATCGCGCGTGCCGCTGCAACTGGCCGGCGCCGACGCGCCGTTCAAGATCCGCCGGCTGCTCGCGCCGATCCATTCCGCGACCGGCAGCCTGCATGGATACCTGTTCCTCGAGTTGCGCCTGCCGGTGCCATGGCACCGTCTGCTGCTCGACCTCAGTCTCGAGTGGCCGATCATCCTCGGCTACCTGCTGGTGTTCGGCGTCGCCTCATCGATCTTCCTAGCCGCCTGGGTGACCCGGCGGCTGAACCGCGTGGCAAGTGCCGCGAGCGCATGGAGCCGCGGCGACTTCAGCGGTCGCATCGCCGACCGCTCGCGTGACGAACTCGGGCGCCTGTCCGGACTGCTCGACAGCATGGCCCTGGAACTGAAGGGACTGATGCAATCGCGCGCCCAGCTCGCCACGCTCGCCGAGCGGCAGCGCCTGGCTCGCGACCTGCACGATACGGTCAAGCAGCAAGCGTTCGCGTTGAACCTGCAACTCGCCACGTTGCGCCGCCAGCTGGCGCCCGGCGCGGCTGCCGACCGTGCTGCACAGGCCGAGCGGCTCAGCGGGCAGATCCAGCAGGAACTGGCGCAGATCCTCGATGAACTGCGCGCCTCGGACGCGGCGCTGCCGTTCGTCGAGCGCCTGCATCTGCGCGCTTCGGGGTGGGCCCAGGCCAGCGGCATCGACCTGGTCGCCGACCTGGCCGTTGCGCCGAACCTCCCGGCTGCCGACCAGGATACGCTGCTGCGCATCGCCGATGAGGCGCTGGCCAACGTGCTGCGCCACAGCCGCGCAACCCGGGTCTTGCTGACCCTGTCGCGCAGTGCCGACACCATGTCGCTGGCCATCGTGGATAATGGCCGCGGCGGTATTGCCGACGCGTCTCCGGGCATGGGCATCGCGAACATGCGAGACCGCGCGGCATCTCTGCCGCAGGGAAATTTCTCGATCGACAGCGATTCCAGCGGCACACGCGTGACGATCCGCTTTTCCGCAGCCGCCTGACTCCACCGACCGAACAACCCAACACGAGGTAGTGCATGAATTCAGGACCGATAAGCCTCGTCATCGTCGACGATCACGTGCTGGTGCGCCAGGGCATTCGTGCGTTTCTCGAAACGCACACCGACCTGTCGATCGTCGGCGAAGCCGAAGATGCGACCACGGCGACCGCCGTCTGCGCAAAACACAAGCCCGACGTCGCGCTGGTCGATCTGGTCATGCCCGGCGGCGGCATCACCGCGACGCGCGACATCCGCGCCGTGAGCCCGGATACCCAGGTCGTGCTGCTGACCTCGTTCGACGATGCGCAACAGATCCTCGCCGCGGTCCAGGCCGGAGCGCTTTCCTGCCTGCTCAAGGATGTCGATGCCGACAGCCTGGCCGATACGGTGCGCAAGGCGGCCCGCGGCGAATCCGTGCTGCACGCGCGCGTCGCCGGCCACCTGATGGAGGCGCTGCGCCGCGGTGCGATGCCTGCCGCGCAGATGCTCGAGACCCTGAGCGCGCGCGAGCGCGAAGTGCTGAGCCTGATGGCCGAAGGTCTGAGCAACCAGCAGATTGCCGATCAACTCGGCATCGGCGAAAAAACCGTCAAGACCCATGTGAGCAACGTGCTCGCCAAACTCGGCGTCGGCGACCGCACCCAGGCCGCCGTATTTGCCTGGAAGGCGGGAATGAAGAAGTGAGGTGTGAGACGAAAGACGTGAAACGTGAGACGGCGAGCGGCGAAGCGTCGGAGCGACCTTGGCATTCGCGCTGCCACTGACGAGTTTAGTGTTAACGTCAGACCGGCTCCTCCTCTCCCCTCCTTCTCCCTTCTCCCCTCTCCCTTCTCCCCTCTCCCTCTCAGGGCAGCCAGATACGTGGCGCGCCGAAAATTGCTCCTGCATTTTCGACGGGCAGGAGCCCGCGTACCGCGAAGGCCAGGATGGCCGTGAGCGGCCCTGGAGGCCATGGCGACGGCATGGATGCCGGAGGTAGGGCAATGCAGGAGCAATTGCCGGATGGCCGAGAGAGGTCGGCATGTCCGCCATCCATGTGCAGGTGATGCTGCTTCGTTTTTCGGGACTTGCAGCGTTGGTGCACGCGCCGAAAATTGCATCCTGCATTTTCGAAGGGCAGGAGCCCGAGTGCGATGGGCAGGAGCCCGAGTGCCGCGAAGGCAGGATGGCCGTGAGCGGCCTCGGAGGCCATGGATGGCCGAGAGAGGCCGGCATCCCGGCCATCCATGGCCGTGAAAAAAAAGCCCGGCTTGCGCCGGGCTTTTTTCGTTACCGATGTTGCGCGAGCTTACTCGACCTTCAGCTCGGTGCGGCGATTGCGCTGACGGCCTTCCGCGGTGTCGTTGGTGTCGATCGGCTGGCTTTCGCCAAAGCCCTTCGGACCATCGAGGCGGCTGGCGTCGATGCCGTGCGAGGTCAGGTAGTCGTACACGCCCTTGGCGCGGCGCTCCGACAGCTTCTGGTTGTACGCATCGGTTCCGACCGAGTCGGTGTGGCCGTCGACTTCGACGCGGACTTCCGGATTGCGCTTCAGCGTGTCGATCGCCTGATCGAGGATCGCGATCGATTCGGCGGTCGGCGCCTTCAGCGACGGCTCGAGCTTCTCGCCGACGCGCGGGTGGTCGAACTTGAACTCGACGCCACGCAGATCGATCTTGACCGCAACCGGGGCCGGCGTTTCACGCGGCGGCGGCGGCGGCGGGGTCGTCACGGCGGTCTCGACGCGCTTCTCTTCAACAACGGCCGCGTGGCCGAAGCTGTAGGTCAGGCCGATCGTCACGAGGCCATCGGTGAAGCCCGAACGGCGCGGCGGGGTGATGCCGAACGCGTCGGAAACAGTCGAGTTGTACGAGTTGTTGTCGTGATCGTAGCGGGCCGCGATTTCGCCGCGGAACGCCAGCTTGTCGGACATCGCGTACTGCACGCCGAAGCCGGCGGTGACCATCGGATCCCAGCCGCCGTTGCGGGCATAGCCGAACGAATGCAGGGTCTCGCCCGAATAGGCCTTGTGGCGCAGCGCGCCGAGGCCGGCCATGAAGTACGGACGCCAGCCCGAGCCCATTTCGCCGAAGTACCAGCGACCGGCGACGTCGAGCTGCACGCTCTCCCACTGGTGGCCGTCACGGATCGAGCTGCTCTTGTAGTCGTGATTGTCGATGCCGTATTCGACGTCGATCGAGAAATTCGGGTTGTACCACACGCCGACGCCGATACCGAAGAAGCCGGCGGTCTTGGTGTCACGATCGCTGTCCGGAACGGCAACGCCAAGGCGCGGCGCGACGTACCAGCTGCTGAAATCCTGTGCCTGAGCTACGCTTGTTCCGCCCAACGCCAGGGCAACAAGTGCAAACAAGGTGTTACGTTTCATCGGAGTCTCCTCAATGCTTGGTTTTTCTTCGGGCGACCGCTCCACCCAGGCAGTACGCTAAATCCATCACGCACGTTATGATCGCTCCGCGTTAAAAAGAAGTTATGACGGCGGCAACGCGAGCCTCGGCATTCTAGCAAAACCAAATTTTTACCTCTAGCCCAAAGATTCGTTAAGTTCCCGTCCGGTGCGCTGCCGTTCATAAAACAGTCAGTTCAAGCCAACCTCATGAAATGAAAGGAATTCTTCATTTCAGCCACGCGCCGACCGAAAATTACCGTTCAGATCGTGAAGAGTCCGAGAAAATCGTGCAGTGGCATCGCCTCCAGCGCATCGGGTGAACGGCACGCGTCGAGGATCCGCTCGGCCTGAGCGTCGCCGAAATGACCGCGCAGCGCCGCGTCGAATTTGCGCAGCAGCACCGGGATGCCTTCGGCCCGGCGTTTGCGGTGACCGATCGGGTAGTCGATCGAGACCTTGTCGGTCTGCGTGCCGTCCTTGAAGAAGACTTGCAGCGAATTGCCGATGTAGCGGCGTTCCGGATCGAAATAGTCCTTCGTGAACTGCGGGTTTTCCTTCACCGCCATGCGTTCACGCAGCGCATCGATGCGCGGGTCGGCGGCCACGTCGTCGTTGTAGTCGTCGGCGGTCAGCCGGCCGAAGATCAGCGGAACGGCGACCATGTACTGGATGCAGTGGTCGCGGTCGGCATAGTTCGAGAGCGGACCGGTCTTGTCGATGATCCGCACGCCGGCCTCCTGCGTCTCGATCTCGATTCGCTCGATCTGGTCGAGCCTGCCGGCCACCTGCGCGTGCAGCTGCAACGCGCACTCGACGGCAGTCTGGGCGTGGAATTCGGCCGGAAAGCTGATCTTGAACAGCACGTTTTCCATGACGTAGCTGCCGAACGGGCGCTCGAACTCGAACGCCTTGCCCTTGAACGCGACGTCGTAGAAACCCCAGGTCTTCGCGCTGAGCGCCGACGGGTAGCCGACGACGCGCTTGTCGACCGCGTTCAGCGCATGGATGACTGCACGCCGGCACGCATCGCCGGCCGCCCAGCTCTTGCGCGGTCCGGTATTCGGCGCGTGGCGGTAGGTGCGCAGCACGCCGTTGTCGATCCAGCTGTGCGACACGGCCGTGATGATCTCTTCCTTGCCGCCGCCGAGCATGGCGGTCGCCACCGCGGTCGAAGCCAGACGCACGAGGATGACGTGATCGAGCCCGACCCGGTTGAACGAGTTCTTCAGCGCATAGCAGCCCTGGATCTCGTGTGCCTTGATGGCCCAGGTCAACGCGTCGCGCACGGTCAGTGCCCGGCCGCCCTCGCGCGCCGCCTTGCGCGACAGGTAATCGCCGAGCGCGAGGATCGTGCCGAGGTTGTCGGACGGATGACCCCATTCGGCCGCCAGCCAGGTGTCGTTGAAATCGAGCCAGCGGATCTGCGTGCCGATGTTGAACGCGGCCTGGACCGGATCGAGCTCGTGCCGAGTGCCGGGAACGCGCGCGCCGCCCGGCAGCGTCGCGCCGGGAACGAGCGGACCGAGGTGGTTCACGCAGCCCGGAAACTTCATCGCCAGCATCGCGCAGCCGAGCGAATCGAGCAGCATGTAGCGCGCCGTGTCGTAGGCCTCCTTCGAGTCGATCGCGTAGTCGGCGACGTAACCGGCAATGTCGACCATCGGCTGGTCGGGATTCGGCCGGACGGCCGAGCGGATGTCGTGATGGCTCATGGAGGTCCCCGGGGCGATCAAATGCAGCCTGCTATTTTGCCAGAGTCCCGGAGCCTGCGCGTGAGCAGTGCGAAAGATTGAACCACGGAGAACACGGAGAACACAAAGTAAAGCTACGAGGATGAGCTCCGGGAGATAGAAGGAGTTGAGTTGTTCGCGCGATGGACACAGCGCCATTTTCCGTACGAGTCCTCGTGGCTGCTGCGATTGCCGCCAGACTGGCTTCGCATGTTGACGAAGCTCTTCTTCGTGTCCTTCGTGCCTTCGTGGTGGTCTTTTGCTCCTCGCCGTGGCGGTTTTGAACGCGCGCGAGCCTGCGTGCGATACTTCGCGCTTCCGTAAGGGGAGAGGCCTGTGAGTCAAGTAACGACTAACGCCGAAGAACTGCGCAACGAATTGACCCTGCGCGGGTTGGTCATCGGCGTGATCATCACGCTGGTGTTCACCGCTGCGAACGTGTTCTTCGGCCTGAAGGCCGGCCTGACGTTCGCCACGTCGATTCCGGCGGCGGTCATTTCGATGGCGCTGCTGCGCGGCTTCAAGGATTCGACGATCCAGGAAAACAATATCGTGCAGACCGTCGCGTCGGCGGCCGGTACGCTGTCGTCGATCATCTTCGTGCTGCCCGGGCTGGTCATGATCGGCTGGTGGACCGGCTTTCCGTACTGGTCGTCGTTCGCGATCTGCGCGCTCGGCGGCATTCTCGGCGTCATGTACTCGATTCCACTGCGCCGCGCGCTGGTGACGAATTCCGATCTGCCGTATCCCGAAGGCGTCGCCTGCGCCGAAGTGCTGAAGGTCGGCGGCGGCGGCGTACGCACCAAGGCGGCCGACGACGAGAATCGCGCCGGCCTGCTGGCCGTCACCTGGGGC
>Ga0068860_100006563_pt1 | contig 11679 bp, 4 predicted proteins | sample KBSSwiS32_FD_66597 | JGI IMG/M metagenome (GOLD analysis project Ga0068860, IMG submission 66597) | Switchgrass rhizosphere microbial communities from Kellogg Biological Station, Michigan, USA - KBS Switchgrass S3-2 | ecosystem: Host-associated > Plants > Roots > Rhizosphere > Soil ... | reverse complement strand
TTTTCACCAATCTTTAGCCTGCCATTAAATGCGGAAGTATGGCTATTTATGCGTGCATTATATCTTCGGTATTTGGTGAAAACTACTAATCCATCGTTGTTATAATATCCCACATCAAATAAGAACCCGCTTTTACCTGAACCTGCAGATATGGAAAGATCATTCGAGGTAATAGTAGCGGGTTCAAATAAAGCATCCTGCCAGTTTGTGTTTCCTACGGGTTCAAGACTATCAGTGGCTGAAAAGGGCCCTACATAAGGGTTATAATTAGGATCAGGGTCGTTATTATTTGTTGCCCCTACAAAAGGAGCAATGTGTACACTATTAAGAACCGGGTTGGCATAATCTCCGTTCCAGTCAAACTGGTATATTTGTTTTACCAGTCCGTTGGGATCTGTGCTATCGTTTACTGCAGCCCGCCACAATGCTACCCCCCTGTCATGTGAATTCAGAACATTTTCCTGCCAGGGCTTCTCAGATTGTCTTGAAATACTGGTATTAAACTGGATCCTTACTTTATCCCCTGTTGAGCTGCCATCTTTCGTGGTAACGATTATAACACCGTTAGAGGCCCGGGACCCGTAGATGGAAGAAGCCGAAGCATCTTTTAAAACCTGTATTGAAGAGATTGCACTTGTATTCAAATTCGCAAAATCTTCATACCTGGTAGTAGGTACTCCATCAATAATATAAAGTGGATTGGTATTGCCTAACGTATTGACGCCCCTTATCAGGATAGTTGGGGCATTACCATTTGCGCCCGTGGGAGAGCCATCGGTTTGAATATACAATCCCGGCACCTGGCCCTGCAATGCCAGCATAGGGCTGCTTGCGGGAACGTTTTTTACATTACTGAGATTAACGACGGAGACCGCACCTGTCAGATCAACTTTTCTTTCAGACTTATAACCTGTAACAACGATTGTCTCCAATTCGTTTACCCCTGTTTCTAATTCAATAGCCAAATTTGCTGAGCCACTTGAAATTTTGACCGTTAATGATTTCATACCTATATGAGTAAATGTAAGGTTGTCACCTGCGGAAGCTTCAATAGTAAAGCTTCCCGAATTGTCGGTTAATGCCGTTTTGTTTTTTGCCTGCACAGTGACTCCCGCAATCGGGGCTTTATCCACTTTGCCGGTAACTGTACCCGTTATCGTTTTAGTTTGTGCTGCACTATACACTGTCATTAAAATCATGGGCAACAGAATCTGTAATTTTTTCATATGCAAAGTTTTTAAGTGGTTATGAAATTGTTTTATATTTTATTTTAAAATTGATATCTCATTTTACTTTATTCGCCCGTTTTTTGAACCAGTTTGTAAATTTCTTCAACATTATATTCCGGGCAGGGCCCGGTACAACTTGCGATAAAAGCACCCAGGCCGCTTGCGTAATCAAGCGCATCCACCGGCGTAGCATTATCCAAAAACTTAGCAATTAAACCTGCCAGGAATGCGTCGCCGCTTCCAACAGTATCCACAACATTTACTTTGTATCCTTTATGCCTGTATTCAATACCCTCGAAATACAGCAAAGCCCCATCGCCGCCCATGGTAACCACCATGTTTGAAATCCTAAACTTTTCTATTATTGATTTTGCCCTGTCTTCAGTGTTTGTATACCCGGAAAACCAGCCGGTTATTAATTCAAGCTCTGCAAGGTTTAATTTGAGAAAATCAGCCTGGGATATTAATTCCTGGACAATTCTTTTATTAAAATGTGGGGGCCTTAGATTGATGTCAAGTACTTTGGTTTTTGCTTTTTCTAATAGCATGAAGAGCGTCTTTTTTGAAAACTGGTTTCTTGCTGCAAGGCTTCCATAGACAAAAAATTCAGCATTTGAAACCAGGTTTTCATGACTATCCTCCCATTTAATAAAGTCCCATGCAACAGGCTTTACTATATCATAAACTACCTCATTGCGTTCGTTTGGCTCGGCATATACTTTTCCGGTTTCATGATCATAGTTTACCTGGAAAAAATCAGTGCAGACTCCGTAATGTGAAAAAATATTGATGAGTTCTTCGCCCTTTTCATCAATTCCGATACTGGTAATTACCGCAGGATCTTTTTGCTGCTTATGGAGATGATACGCGACATTCATAGGGGCTCCTCCCGGGACAGCCCCGGATGGAAGAATATCCCAAAGGACTTCTCCGAAACATACAACGTTATGATTATTCCCTCCGTCCATATTGGCTTTATTTACAAGACATCTGCGTTTAGTCCTCCACGTGAGATCTTTTGCGTTTCCGGATTTTTACTTCTAATAAGTTTTGCTTCTAATTCTTCAAGCGAAACCCCTTTGGTTTCGGGCATCTTAAAAATCACCCACAATAGTTGCAACACCATCATGAATGCAAAAAAGAGGAATATGGGGCCGGGGCCAAACCGTGTCGCCATGATCGGAAACACTGTAGTGATGATAGCAGCTAAGATCCAATGGGTTGTACATCCAAGTGACTGTCCATAAGCACGAACACTATTAGGAAATATTTCGGAAATAAATACCCATATTACAGCACCCTGTCCAATTGCATGTGAAGCGATAAATATGAAAAGCAATACCGGAACTATCATTCCTCCTACATAATTAAAATAAAATGCGGCTGCTACTGCTCCTAATGAAAGAATATATCCAATGGAACCAATTAACATTAATTTTCTTCTGCCGAGCCTGTCGATCAGGTATAACCCAAGCATGGTGAAAACAAGGTTTACTAATCCAATTCCTGCACTTTGAAGAAACGCGGCTTCTTTTCCAATTCCCGCAAGTTCAAAAACACGTGGAGCGAAATAAATGATGGCATTAATTCCCGATAACTGGTTGAAAAAAGCAATAAGGATGGCCAGGAAAATTGGTACACTAAACCTTTTGGTAAAAAATGCGGAGAGACTTTCTTTCTGGTGTTCCTCTTCAATTGATTTATGAAGGGCAAGTATTGCTTCATCAACGCCTTCAGGATCGCTTACCTCAAGTGTCCTGCGGGCGGTATCATAATCTCCCCTATGAACTATTAGCCAACGGGGGCTTTCAGGAACAAAGAATACAAGGACACAATAGATTATTGCAGGGATGGCAACGACTCCTAACATCAACCGCCAGCTATCTTCCCCGCCAACTCCCTGTAAGAGGTAATTCGAAAAATAGGCGACCAGGATTCCGAAAACAATGTTGAATTGAAAAGTCGCTACCAGCTTTCCCCGGTTTTTCGCCGGGGCAATTTCGGTTATATACATAGGCGCTACAACAGATGAGGCACCGATAGCCAAACCACCGAGGACCCGAAAACACATAAATGAATATACCCCTGGCGCAATTGCTGACCCAAGGGCTGAGATCAAATAAAAAATTCCAATCCAGAGCAGGGTCTTCTTCCTGCCAAATTTTGTCGCCGGTATCCCTCCAACAAGAGCTCCGATGACGGTACCATAAAGAGCGATGGCTATTGCAATTCCATGAAGTATATCACTTAGTTGCCATATTCTTTTGATATCCTGTTCTGCCCCTGAAATGACTGCGGTATCAAAACCAAATAGAAAACCTCCCAGAGCAACTACTATACTCCATAAAAGCAATTTTCTATTCATATCAGGCAATTTGAAATCTAAAATAGATTCAAAGGCTACCATTTATTGTTCGAAAACGCTTCTATTACTTCTAAATACGTATCATTTTCAAAAATCAGATTAATTACCTGGCTCACAAATATTTATTCCAAAAAAAATTCATTTTTTGAAAGCCTGTCTTAGAAATTGTATCATGAATTTTCAATATTATTGCATCACACTAACAATTTTTTTTGTCTAATAGACGATTGCGATATTATACGGGTCAAAAAATGATTCAATCCAATTCTATATTATTTTATAAGCTCTTTTTTTTACCGGCATTATTAGGCTTTCTGAATTTTTCATGCAATAAAAGAGTAAAAGAGAAACAATTTATTATAGGTTTTTCCCAGTGTACGACTCACGATGTATGGAGAAAATATATGCAAAAGGAGATGGAACAGGAATTATCTTTCCACCCGAAAATAAAATTAATCATTAAGGATGCAGAGTTAAGTTCAGAAAAGCAAATCCAACAGATACAGGGGCTTATTAATGATAAGGTTGATTTGCTGATTGCTTCTCCCGCGGAGGCAAAGCCGATTGCGCCAATTATAGAACAGGCCTATGCAGACAACATCCCGGTAATTCTTGTGGACAGAAACATACTTTCGGGTAATTATACTGCCTATATAGGTGCCAGCAATTATAAAGTAGGCCTGGATGCCGGAGCGTACGCCAATGCTCTTTTAAAAGGGCGGGGAAATGTAATGGAGATCGGGGGACGTGATGTAGGATCTTCAGCCGATATTGGACGTCATACCGGTTTTAAAGATTTTATTAAGCAATATGAAGGAATAAAATACGTGGCAAGGCTTTCTGAAGACTGGGATGCTGCGCCTGGGGAGGCTGAAAAGGACCTTACTAATGAATTGATACGGAACAATAATGTTCAATTAATTTTCACTCAAAACGATCGTATCGGGCTAGGATGTTACAAAGTATGTAAAAAGCTTGGTCTTGAAAATAAAATATTTATCATAGGTGTAGATGGCTTACCCGGCAGGAATGGCGGAATTGACCTGGTAGACCGGGGCATGCTCAAGGCTACCATACTTTATCCCACGGGAGGCAAAGAAGCTATACAGACAGCCGCTAATATTCTCGAGAATAAACCTTTCCAAAAAGAAAATCAATTGTACACGAGCATCATTGATTCTTCCAACGTGCGAATGATGCATCTCCAAAGCCAAAAAATATTATCGCAGCAAAGTGACATAGAAAGACAGGAAAATATTTTGAAGGAGCAAATAAGGGTTTATAACAACCAGCGAACCTTTAACAATATACTGATGCTGGCTCTGTTGCTGGTGTTCCTCTTAGGAACAACGGTGTTCTTTTCATGGAGAAAAAACAGGAGAAATACAAAAAAACTGCAGTTGCAAAATGAGGAAATTTCGAGACAAAGCAGTCAGCTAATTGAGATTTCAGCTAAAGCCGAGGAAGCACACCAGGCAAAACTCAATTTTTTCACCAATATATCCCATGAATTCCGTACTCCTCTTACATTGATTATTGCCCCACTGGGCGAATTACTTACCACTCAAAAAATACATCAGGATACAAAACAGACATTGCAGTTAATCCAGAAAAATGTACTTCGTTTAAACAGGCTGGTTAACCAGTTAATGGATTTCAGAAAAATAGAGTTTAAAAAAATGAAACTCCAGGTTTCCGAAACAGATCTCGTAAGGTTCACCAACGAAATCGTTGATTCATTCAAAGTATTGGCAAAAAATAAAAATATTGATCTCAGGTTCTTAACCAATGAGCGAAGTCTTTTCGTTTGGTTTGATACTACTATGATTGATAAGGTAATTTTTAATGTGCTCTCCAATGCATTTAAATTCACCCGGGAGTATGGACTCATTTCAGTAACCATTTCCAGGAACAATGAATATGGGATAATTACAATAAAAGACGATGGTATAGGAATGGCCAAAGAAATTATTGATCATGCTTTTGAGCCTTTTTACCAGGGCGAAAATGAAAATTATAAAGGAACTGGTCTTGGCCTGGCGCTATCAAAGGAACTTATGGAATTGCATCATGGCTCTATCATAGTGTCCAGTGAAAAACGGAAAGGATCAATATTCGAAATTTCACTGCCGCTTGGAAATTCGCATTTCGAGAAAAATGAAATAGCGAATAATATAAGCAAAGAGGCTGTTATGAGTGAAGATCCGGGCTTGTACACAATTGACTTGTATGATTTCAAACATAATTTCCAGGAAATCACTCATGTTGCAACTAAAAGCCTGAGTATATTAATAGTTGAAGATAATGATGAGATGCGCGAATATCTTAGATCGAAACTCAGTACTGGTTATATAATTTTCGAGGCCGAAGATGGAAACCGGGCTTTACAGCTGGCATTTGAAGAAATACCCGACCTGATCATATGCGATATAGTTATTCCCGGAAAAAACGGGCTTGAGCTAACACAAATTCTTAAAAATGATATTCGTACCTCACATATACCGGTACTTTTGTTAACAGCAAAGGACCAGGAGACTCAGAAAATTGAAGGAATGGAAACCCAGGCTGATGCCTATATAACCAAACCATTCAATTTATTGCTTCTTCAACAAACAATTAAAAGCCTGCTTCAAAACAGGTGGAAGATAAAAGATCACTATTCCGGAGAAATTTTTTCAGAAGAAAAATCACAAGTGTCAAAAAAAACTGACCGCAAGTTTATAACTGACTTCACGGCAATAGTGGAAAATAATATCAGCAATGATAAATTTGGAGTAATGGATATCTGCAATGAACTTGGAATATCCAGGGTGCAGCTTTACAGGAAGGTGAGGGCGGTGCTAAACTGTAATGTAAATGATTACATAATAACTACCCGTTTGCAAAAAGCAAAATATTATATGCAGCATGAAAATTTTAGCATTTCAGAAATCGCATTTAAGTCAGGATTTTCTTCTGCAGCTTACTTCGCAACCGTTTTTAAATCAAAGTTTGGGATTACTCCTACGGCATATAAAGAAAAATGATAAACCAAGGTGATCAAACTACGGTTGAAAAAAAACCGGGTACTGGAGTTTGTGCTGTTGTTTAACCGGGTTTCGCCACACTATCCCTCATCTTCAGGAACTGGGGAGAACATACATCTTCATGTTTTATTCCAGCATTGAGGCCTCTCGCAGCGGTTCCATGTATATGTGCTCCTGTAGGTACACCTGTTAAATTGGTCCATGAAACAGTATATGTCAGAATTTTAGTGCATTTTATCATAAGATACATCTGCAGTTCCGTGTGCATTTGTTTCCTTTGGAGGAACTTCCTGTTTACCGGTTATCTGTATCCCATATCAGGAAATTCCATAAAAATATCAACTATTTCTCTTTGTAGTAATTAAGCTACTCCCGATAATTTAAAGTTACTACAATAAACTGCACGCCATTACTACAATTGACGCCACGAGTAACCTTTATTTTCGTTCCTGATTTACACAGTACCAAAATAGAACTGCAACACTAAAACCGTTGATGACCACAGAAAACAGAGTGACAGCATATGCTGTCATTTTTGTTTCGATAAGGTAGCAGCCTTCGACTTCATCCCTAGCCGTAGTTTTCTCTCCTCATGGCTTTAGCAGGAGCCGGAAGGGGATGCATTCCTCAAATGCTCATTCTGGTAAAAAATCTGGTTCCTAAAAATACTTCCGAAATAAGGATGAATGTTTTAAAAATTGAAAGGAAAGTCTAAGGGTGATGCCGCACTGTTCAGTCGTTTACTGGCGCTTTTACCTCATGGCAGGGAGTTTTATGGCTCACAACCTGGGCTAGTATTGCAGGGCTGATCCTTTCCAGGTTACTATTCCACATGTTTTTAAAGGATGCATTGTTCATGCTATTCATGAGGATGCTTCAGGTTTAATATCGCTGGGCCCTATGTAGAAGGCCTTATCCAAACCGGTCGGAGGAAAGGAAGCATGAAACGATTTATTACTGATGCCCGGCTATCATAGCGTCTCCGGTTGCCGGGTTACTGTAATCTACGACGGAGGACAGCACGCCGGTTATTTACAAAATGCGCCGGAAAAAAAGTACTGGTTTAACGACCCGTGTTTTTTTTATTTAGCGTACTCTTTGTAATTTTTTTCTTGTAATACCGGTTTTTCTTTGCGCCCACACTTGTAGAAGCACCGGTGAAAATAATTTTACTCATGTAGTTAAAAAAGGAACGGTCTTTTAATCTTTCAAAATAAATAAGGCCCGTCCTCTCATGGTTATTTCTTCTCAAAACAAAAGTATTTACCAATGCACTCGCCGTACGTTTTATAAAAGTTGATTTAGCGATGCCGCCATTTTTTAATAATTCAATCTGCAGGTCATGGTAATAAAACTTCATCTCACCGCGTGCAAAGTTTTCATTTCCGGTTGCATTCATTTCAAATTTGTCAATATTCCCGGAATTAAATTTTATGTTTGACAGGGGCGCCAGTAATGGGTTTAGAAAAGAAAGTGAGGCAGGTTCAATCCTGAGATTCATTTGAAATCCATAAAGTGGATCAACATAAGACTGATTTACTTCCAGGTCAAAATTTGCATTATCCTGCAAATGCCCGTTAAATACCAACGACAGGGAATCGCTGTTTTTGAAATCATAACTTTTAAAATTTGCAATATTACCGTTCAAACGTGTAAGTATCAAATTACCCTCAAGCCTTGTTTTAGCCTGTTTCTCTATATAGCTTACTTTTCCGCCACTAATTTCAATTTCCTTAATTGATAAAGGACTAGAAATATCCTTCGCCAGTTCAACAAATAACTTTTTCCTGATACCGGGTAAAAATGGAGGAAGCTTATCCCTGTACGCAACTATTGATGGGTTTATAAAACTTGCTTTTTGAATAGCAAGAGATTTTTCACTTAAATATTTATTTATATTGAACCCATGGAAGGTGGCTTTACCGGAGTTGAAAGTGATGTAATCAGTTTGGTAAGGGCTTGAACTTATCGCAGAATCACGCGACAGGTAAGGATGATAATTAAGCGAATCCAACATCAATAAATTACCGGCGGCGTTATAACTCACATCAAACCCCTGCCACGACGAATTTTTGGCATAATACTTTACAGCAGAGGTGCTGAGCTGTACATTGTCATTGGAGCTTATTAATTTTTTAATGTCGCTTATTAAAACGGATGAAAGCAAACAATTTTCAACAGTGATATCTTTCAATTCAAGTTTGTTATCCTGTATATTGAAAACATAGTTTTCCGAATTTTTGATATTTAATTTAGCAAGTGCTGCACTCCATGAAGAATCGCTATTCGCGGGTATATTTACCTTTGTGAGGTTTACATTTATTCCATTATCAACCTTTAAGACCTTTATTTCATTTCCCATTTCCACATTTTGAGCTTTCATATCCAGGGCGCCAATTGTAATTCCATCAGCCGCAATTTGAACATCTTCACCTTTTATTTCACTTCCCTTTGAGTAAGACAGTAGTAAATGCTGATTAGATAAGGCAGGATCTTTTTTCACGCTAATTACGGGTTCGGAAATCATGAGATGATCAATCCGAATTCCCGGAATTTTAGAAGCCGTCCTGACGCCAGCCAAAGAATTATTTTGCTTTTGAAAATCAATTACCGGAGATTTCAGTAAAACATCTTTAAAATGAAAATCCTTTGCCAAAAATGAATGGATGTTATCGGTAAGCTTAAGTAAAGGTAACCTGATCGATAAATTGCGTGAATCGCCTGAATAATTAATTCCTGCTTCTGAAAACTGTTGTAAACTATCCGACAAAATAAAATCACCTGAATTCACTTTAAGGGAGGCTTTAGAAAAATTCATTTCTTTACCGGTAACTTTCAATCCTTCAACCAGCATTGGATATTCATTGTTTTTTTCAAGGGTAGAGATCTGAACATTTTCAACAAATGCATTTGCTTCTATTTCATTATTAAAAAATCTAAATTGTGTTTGATTTCCTGAAATATTTTTAAAAAGGATCGAACTACTTTTTGTTCTTTCTTTTGAAAGTGGAATAGCATTTACAGTAATATCCCCATGCTTCCACTCAAGCCCGTTAATTACTATTTTGCCACCGGGTTCTGTATAAATATTTCTAATGGAAACATCATTGAGTTTTGAATCACGTTCCTCAGCACTATTCCCTTTCAGTAATACTTCTTCTGCGTGAATTTGATCATTTGTCGTAAAAGTAACATTGCTCAGCCCGGCAGTAATATTTCCCATTTTCAAATAACCGCTCCGGAATAATAAGGTTTCGATATCTTTTTTAAGTTTTAAGCGTTTGTAGTTTACAAAATTATTTCCCAAAAGGCTAAGGTTAAGTCCCTGTAATTGTAACGAGTTGGTCGTTGCCCATTTAACATTAATTGTACCGTTAATAATTTTAAGCCTGCCGATTTCCATAAAATCATCAAGGGTTTGACGGGAATTGAAAATTATTGATCTCTTTAGAAGATTAGTTGTTTTAATCTTTGTATAATTTATTATTGGGTCGTGTAATACGGCTTCTGTGGCCTTTAAACTTTGTTTAAAAATTAATTCAGTCCAGTCAACACCCAATAGCTCAAAATAGGGCATGCTGTAATCCCTGAAATTCCTGATTTTATCAACACCCGATGAAGTATGAACCGTAAAATTATTTAGTAATAATTTATCGTTGGCAAAACGGATGCTGTCGAAAGAATACACGCATGTGCTGTCTGCATTATAAAGGCGGTAGCCTTTGATCAGCATATCAAAAGAGCTTATTGAAAAGGGTACTATTGAATCAGGATTAATACGCAGTTTTTGTATTTGAAAATTTACCCTCCCGGAATGAATATTTGATAGTTTTCTTTTTCCCGTAATATTCATATGGATATCGCCGTTCATAACTCCAACGAAACCAAGATCCAAATTTCCTGTAAAATCCTTCAGGATTTTTGAAGGGTCAGGCATTCCCCTAGCAACAGTGGTTTTACCGGGTAAGCCTGAATTCAGATCAACATTTGAAAATGGATTTACACAATAAACTGAATCAGCTTTTATAAGATTGGTTTTAGACAAGGCATCAAAGTCAACTCCTATCAATGCCAGTCTTTTAAAATGAATATTATAGCTGCTATGTGATGTGAGCGTCGGTAAAGCAATAATGGTACAACTATCCATTATAATGTTCCTGGCCTTCTCTATAACCAGCCTTTTAAATAATAACTTATGAATGCCATCTGAAAACGAAATATCCTGGTTGGATGAACTAAAGAGAATATTATTATTATCTAAATACCTGCCGGCCCTGTTTTTAGGTTTATTAAGCTTTTTTAAAGTAAAATAAATGTTAGAAAAAATAAGCGGCTCTTTTCCAGGTCCTATTTTATTATTAATGATAAGTTTAGCGTTGATAAGAGAGATCGAATGTGTATTCAAAGCCGTGATTGCTTCTTCAATCGAATGATAAAACTTGCCTAATTCCATTCCGAGCGACAGGTCCTTTTTTGAAACTGCAGACGTGTCCTTTTGCCTGTTAAATACTTCTATTACCGGATCATACAATTTCACTTTTTTTATCTCAAGGGAATTTTTAAATAAGATCTCCCAGAGAGAGTTTGTGCTGATAGTTACTTTTCTAAAACTAACCTGGTAGGTGATTTTGTTTTTGTCTTTACCTGTACTTGCAATTTTTGCCTGGTGAATTTTAATTTCACTTGAAAAAAGGTCAAAACTGGCGTGTGAGAGGTCAAGCTTTAATTTTCCCGAAGATTTATTACTAATCAATTCTATTAAGAGCCTGTTGGTATTATGTATAAGCCAAATATGCGAACATGCTATAACCACTGCAAAAATTGCAAGGATAATCAACGTCACTTTTACAAATACAAAATTCTTTCGAAAAAGTTTTTGAAATTGTAGTGGCATAAGTATAAAAAATTAAAAATCGCAGAAATTTCCATTCTATCTATTCAAACTAAAATTAAATTAATCTGTTTTTACAAAAATCTCTTAAATTACTTGTCAGGCTTACTTGCAATTCTATTTTCTTTGAATAGTGAGGCAATATTACCAAAATTTAACATTTATGTT
>Ga0068860_100006562_pt1 | contig 11682 bp, 10 predicted proteins | sample KBSSwiS32_FD_66597 | JGI IMG/M metagenome (GOLD analysis project Ga0068860, IMG submission 66597) | Switchgrass rhizosphere microbial communities from Kellogg Biological Station, Michigan, USA - KBS Switchgrass S3-2 | ecosystem: Host-associated > Plants > Roots > Rhizosphere > Soil ... | reverse complement strand
TCGTTGAGTGTAGCCGGCCGTGTCGGACCGACCCAACTGGGGTCGTAGAACAAACTGGAGTGGCCGGTCGGCCGGAAGGCCCCCAATCGCACCGGGAAGTTCGTGTTCGACCAAGCCAGGTGGCCGGTGTTCTTGGCGTACAGGGTGACCGTTTTCTGGGTATTGCCCTGGACGTCCCAGGTCCCGCCCGAAATCGAAATGCCGGCATAGCTCCAGGAGTAATCGGCCGCCGAAACGCTGCCGAACCAGCTGATGAAGATGCTGTCGAAGTTCTGATTACCGTGGAAGTGGGGTGTGTACCAGTACAGGGCTGCCGTCGCGCCGCTATCCATATGGGTGGCCTGGCCGTCGATGGTCTTGTAGCCATCATAAAACGTCGTGCCACCGCCCGGACAGACCTGATATGTGCCGGTCGTCATCGGGCCGCCATAGCACGTCTGCGGATCATCGGAGTTATTCCAGCTACCGGTGATGACCGCCCAGCTGATATTACCCCTGGATCGCTGTTGCCCGAATTTCAACAGCCAGGCCGCACGGATGACTTGTTGCGAGAATCCTACCTTGAGTGATGAGTTGACACACGTGCCGCTGACCGACGTCACTGCCGAGCCGTTGATGCTGTACAGATTGACACCGGAATAGCTATAAGTGGTGCCGCCATCCGGGCAACCGTAGCCGGCCGCACCGGCGTAGCGCAGGACGCTACAGCCGGCATCGCCGACCACCAGGCTTTGTTCCTTCTGTAATGTGGCCAACAGGACCTGTGGATTAAGCCCATACACTGTGGCGGAGTCGTATATCACTTTACCGGCCGAAACACTGGGGCCGTACGTAAAGCCGCCGCCTGGGGAATATCCGGTCGGGACAGGGGCGGTGAAGCCGTGGTTAGTGCTGATACAGCTGCTGGGGAAACTATTGAGAAAACTATCGATGGTGGCAATGGACATGGTGCTGGTATTGTCGAAGACGGCATCGTCTATCAGGTTGCTGGCGGTGAAGGCCGATGAATGGCCGCCCGTCAATAGCTGTACCATGATAGTGCTAACGACGGTCACTGCTGCCAGCAGGACCAGGGAGCGTTTCAATAAGGGGCGCTTCATCAGGGGGCCACCGCAAGTGATAATGCATCGTTAGCGGAAGTGGTTTGACCGTTCAAGGTGGCGACAGCTTTAATTTCCCAAGTTCCTTCAGTCAAACCGACGCTTTGCAGCGTCCATGACCAGAATGCCGAGCCGTTACCGTCCGTCGTCTTAGCGCCGAGCGATTTGGTGACGCCATCCTTCGTGAACGTTATGTCGCAGCTGGCTCCCGGTGTAGTGGTACAACTCGACTGCTCGTTGTTCGGAGCCGGCGTGCCCCCAAGATTAGGCTTGTGGTTACTGACGAAATTACCGCTGGGGGTCAAAGGCGGTGTGGTCGAGGTGGTGTCGCCGGACCCGGACCCAGTACCTTTATCCGACCCTTTATCCTGGGTGTTACCGCTGCCCTTGTCGGTGTTGGTCTCGCCTGGGATAACTTGGGGCGTCGGCGGGGGAGGCGTCTTAGTAGGGAAAAGGTCGATGGTATGTGTCAGCTCCAGCACTGCTACGGCTGCGACGGCAAGAGCGACCACGGCCAAGCCTATTACCAAGGTTTTCTTCGGGATTCTTTTCCGCTTGGTAGGTTTTTTGTTTTGCTTCGCGTTGTATACGGTGGGCATAAGCTCTACCATTATATAATAATCTCCTCAAAACCCCTATTTTCTGTTTTTGGCAGCAAATGCTTGAGAACCCCAGGAGTTATGTTCGGCTTGCGGGACTACCGCCATGGTCCTGTACAATAGGGAGGTTACGTTGGGGGGCAGGAAGGATCACGTATGATCGTAGTGATTATCGCCGGCGGTTCAGGGACGCGGTTATGGCCGCTGTCGACACACACCTATCCGAAGCATCTGCTCAGGCTGACGAATGAGCGCAGCTTACTCCAGGACACGGTGGAGCGGGCCAAGCTCGTCACCAAGGTAGACGACATTTTCATCATCCCCGAAGTTTCGCATGTCGACCACGTACACGAGCAACTCAAGGGGTTTCCTAAGAAGAATATACTGTGCGAACCGGGGCGGCGGGGGACGGCATCGTGCGTCGTGCTGGGTTTGAGCGAAATCAAGCGGCGGCGCATGCCCGAAGAGCCGATTTTATTCCTGTGGGCCGACCATCTGATACGTGATGCCAACGGTTTTGCAGCCACCGTACTTAAGGCTGGTGATCTGGCAACAGCCGAAAAACGGCTCGTCTTTATCGGCATCGAACCGACCTATCCATCGACCGGTTTCGGCTACATGGAGCGCGACGGTGCCATCAAGGGCTGGCGTGATGCCTATAATTTGGTCCGATTCGTCGAAAAGCCCAAGAAGCGGACGGCCGAAAAGTACTTTTCGATGGGCAACTACCTCTGGAATACCGGCTATCTGGTCGGCACCGTCGAGACATTCGAGCGCGAAATGCGCGAGCACAACCAGCCAATGCTCGATGCTTTAGTGGCATTAACGGCAAGTTCGGACCGCGATAAGACCTATCTCGGCTTCAAAACCGAAGCGCTGGACTACGCTTTGTCAGAAAAAGTTACCGATGGTATCGTCGTTCCGGGCAGTTTTGACTGGCTGGACGTCGGGTCATTCAAAGACCTGCATGAAATCAGTCATCAGGACGATGGCGGCAACCATGTGAATGGTGACAACATTGAACTCGAAAACGTCTCGAATTGTTACATACGCAACGAGGTCGATACGCCGGTTGCGGTCATCGGCCTGGATAACGTCGTAATCATAAATTCGCCCAATGGCGTGCTGGTCGTCAACAAGAACTTCGCCCAAAATGTCGGCGATGTCGCCAAGCGGCTACAGAAGTAAGGGCTGATGAAAGAACGGTTGAAGGACCCCGTCGGACTGGCTGTGCGGCTCAGCGGCGGGCGGCTGAGCGCGCGGTTCGTGCGCTACTTTATCGTCGGAGTTGCTGGTCTTGCGGCCGATTATGTCTCGTTTCTCATCTGTTTGTATGTCTTAAACATCAGCCTGCATTGGGCGGTATTGATTGGTCTGGTAATCGGCTTTGCGGTCAACTTTACACTGAATAAACTGTGGGCGTTCGGAACAAAGCAGGCACGCCATAATACGATCGCCCAGCTGGCGATGTACAGTGGCCTGTTCGCATTCAACTACGCGTTTACGTATTACGGCATCCGATTTATGGAGCACCATGGCATCCCGGCCGGCATTGGAAAGATCATCACGACCGCCTTAGCGATAACGTGGAACTACTTTATCTACAAGCTGGCTATCTTCCGCGAGAACATCGACATACCGGTCATCGAATAGCTACTTCTTGGCGGGTTTGCCCAGTGATTGCTGCCAGCGCCAGGCATCGCGCAGACCATCGGCCAGGCTGAGTTTGGTCTGCCATCCCAGCATCTGCTTGATCTTATCGACGTTCGCATAGCAGGCACCGATGTCTCCTGCCCGCCGCGGCCCGATCTTGTAGGGGACTTTGACCTTATTGACCGTTTCAAAGGTTTTTATCACTTCGAGGACGCTGTTGCCCTGGCCGCTGCCGACATTGAAGATGTCGTGGCGGACGCTGTCGTCGGCCAAGTACTGAATGGCAGCCACATGGGCGTCGGCCAGGTCCACGACATGGATGTAGTCACGGATCGCGCTGCCATCCGGCGTGTCGTAATCAGTTCCGAAAACGGTCAGGAACGGACGTACTCCGGCAGTGGCCTGTGTAGTGAGCGGTATCAAATTTGCCGGTGTACCCAGTGGCAGCTCACCGATTTTAGCGCTGGGATGGGCACCGATCGGGTTGAAATAACGCAATACGACACATCGTAAGTGCCCAGCTGCGGTAACATCGGCGATGATGCGTTCGCAAATCTGTTTCGTGGAGCCATATGGATTGGTAGCCGGGCTGAAAGGCGCGGTTTCTACCAGCGGCAGCTCCGGCGCACTCCCGTACACTGTAGCCGACGATGAAAAAATCAGCGGTACCTTGTGCTTGCTCAGTAGCTGGACCAGCCCGACGAAGCCGGCGACGTTATTGTCGTAATACTTAAGCGGCTGCTCGACCGATTCGCCGACGGCCTTGTAGGCAGCGAAGTGGATGACACCGTCGATCTTCTCATCTTTTAACAACTTGACCAGTTGGGCACTATCGCGGTAATCGAACTGGTAGAAGGTCGGTTTACTACCGGTGATTTCGGTAATGCCGTCCAGGACCTCGATGCGTGTGTTGTCCAGGTTGTCGACGATGACCGGGTTCAGTCCGGCTTCGTGCAAAGCGACGACCGTGTGGCTGCCGATAAATCCCAGCCCACCGGTGACCAAGATATTTTTCAGTGACATAAAACTTGAACCTTCCTATTCCACCGTTACTGATTTGGCTAGATTGCGCGGACGGTCGACGTCGTGGCCGAGCTCGACGGCACAGTAGTACGAGAACAATTGTAATATGACGGCGACCAGGAACGGCTGCAGGTGCTCCGGAGCGGCCGGAATCTCGATGACATCATCGACCATGTGGCTGATGTCGCTGCCTTGCGTGACGACGGCCACCACCGGCCCTTTGCGCGCTTTGATTTCCTGGATGTTGGAAACGGTCTTTTCGAGCAAGTCGTTGTCGCAAGCCAAGGCGAAAGTGGGGAAGTTGGGGTCGATCATGGCCAACGGGCCGTGTTTCATCTCGCCGGCGGCATAGCCTTCGGCGTGGATGTAGCTGATTTCCTTAAGTTTCAGGGCACCTTCCAGCGCGCAGGGGAAAAGGTTGCCGCGGCCTATATAGAGGAAATCGCGGTGGTGGGCATACTTTTTGGCGATGGCTTCGACCTTGTCGGCCTGCTTGAGCGTTTCTTCCAGCAGGTGGGGCAATTCGGCCAGACCGTCGATCAAGCTCTTGTATAACGGGGTGCGGCCGTCGGACAGGTATAGGGCGATTTCCAGCAGGACGGTGACCTGGGCCATGAAGGCCTTGGTGCTGGCCACCGATTGCTCCGGGCCGGCATGGCAGTAAACGCCGGCATCGGTGATGCGTGAGATGGCCGACCCAACGGCATTGACGATACCCAGCCGCAAGACACCATAATCCTTTACCTTTTCGAGGGCGGCGATGGTGTCGGCGGTTTCGCCCGATTGCGAGATGGCCAGGACGGCGGTGCTGCGCGAAATCGGGCTCTTGCGGTATTTATATTCGCTGGCCTGATGGACTTCCACCGGAATGCCGGCCAGCTCTTCAATGAAGTACTCACCGACCAGGCCGGCGTAATAAGACGTGCCGCAGGCGACGATATCGATGCGGTCGATGGTCTCCATTTGTTGCTCGACCAGCTCGAGACCCCCCAGCTTGATGGTATTGGTTTCCGGGCGGACGCGCCCCAGTGACGCCGACTTGACGGTGTGCGGTGCTTCGAAGATCTCCTTGAGCATAAAGTGCGGGTAATCACCCAGGGCGGCCTGCTCGCGGTCGTATTCCAGGATTTCGGCCTCGCGTGCGACATCCGTCGAAAGTTGGTAGTTGTAGATGGTGTAGTCGTTGGCGCTCAGCACGGCCAGCTCGTAATCATCAAGATAGACGATTTTATTGGTATGGCTGGCGATGGCGGTCGGGTCGGAAGCGGCGAACATTTCGCCGTCGCCGACACCGACGATCAGCGGGCTGGATACGCGGGCGACGTAGAACTTGCTTGGATCGTTGCTATTCAGGACGGCGATCGAGTATGCACCGCGCAGGTCGTTAAGCGCGGCGATGATGGCGGCGTCGAAGCTCTCGTTGGTGTGAGTGTAAAAATCAATCAATTGCGGAATGACTTCAGTGTCGGTCTGTGACACGAACTCGTAGCCGCTATCAATGAGCATCTGGCGCAGGCTCTCATAGTTCTCGATGATGCCATTGTGCACCACGAAGATGGTGCCGGCGTTGTTCTGCTGCGGGTGCGCATTAACGGTGGTTGGGGCGCCATGTGTGGCCCAACGGGTATGGCCGATGGCCGGCCCTGATGTCTTTTTTAGCGCGTCGACCAACTCGTCCTCCAGTGCTTCGACGCGGCCGACATTCTTGACGGTATGTGGCTCACCATCCTGGACATAACTTACACCGGCCGAATCATAGCCGCGATACTCAAGTGTCTTTAAGCCTTCGAGCACCGGTTCCAGCGCATTCTTCGGTCCGATATATCCTACGATTCCGCACATACGAACCTCCTTAGCGGCGCGCGATTACAGATGAGACGAACCTATTTATTTTATCCCTAAAAACACTGTCGCTAAAACCAAAGGCTGATTTTTCGATAATTTCCGGATTAAATTCATTTTCATTGAAGTTTTTTAGCGCCCCAACGAGTGATTCCACGGTCTGTTCGTCAAAAAACTGCCCTGTTTTGCCAGGTTCGACATAGTCCAGCGCGCCGCCCGCCCGCAGGGCGATAACAGGGGTGCCGGCAGCCATAGCCTCGACAGGTGCGACACCGAAATCCTCAAAACTGCCAAAAATAAACGCCTTGGCCCCGGCGATATATGTCGGCATTTCCTGGTCGCTGACATTATCGTGGAATGTCACGGTCGGCCCGGCCAGGGCACGCAGACGCTCATGCTCAGGTCCGCGCCCAATCACACTCAAGGGTAGTTTTAGTTGATTAAAGGCTTCGATGATCACGTCGGTCTTTTTGAACGGTACCTGACGCCCGACGGTGATAAACGTATCGCGGGCAGGTGCTTTGGCGCCCTTGAAGCGTTCGATGTCGACCGGGGGATGGATGACGACCGAATCGCGACCGTAGAACTGCTTGATATCGGCCTGGATGTGCGACGAATTGGCGATGACATAGTCGGCGCGCTGGGCGGCCTTGTAATCCCATTTGCGCAAGGGGCCGACCAACAACCGTAAACCTAAGCGGGCCGGGGGATTGAAGATACCAAAGCCAGGCTGCCGTAGGTATTGGTCGTAATGCCGCCAGTAAAAATGGACGGGGGAGTGGCAATAACTGATGTGCAACGTGCCTTTGGGCGCCTTAACGCCGCGTGCCTCACCGTTACCCGAACTGCTGATTACCAGGTCATAACCGTGCAGGTCCAAGTGCGTGAACCACCAGATGCGCAGGAAGGGGATGAAGCGTCGCAGCTTGGCAAAAAGCCACCACTGCAGCCAACCGGTCACCACTTTATTATCGAGGCGCTGGCGCCACTCCGGACTGCAATACGAGGTATAAATCGGTGCTTCCGGATACAGTTTGTGCAGTTGTTCGACCACGCGCTCGGCACCGCCGCCGTATAGCCAATCGTGGATGATGGCCACTTTCAGCGGTCGTGCCTCAGCCACTAGCGGCTCCCCTTATGGAAGAGCACCACCGAGAAAGTCTTGAGCAGGATGACGATGTCGCTCCAGAAACTCCAATTCTGTACGTAAAACAGGTCGAGCTTGCGGCGTTCCTCGAACGGTATGTCGCTGCGGCCGGAAATCTGCGCCAATCCGGTCAGACCGGTCTTAACGGATAATATCAGGTTCTTTTTGGCATATTTATCAAGCTCGAAGTGGTCCAGTGCGCGCGGTCCGACCAGGCTGATGTCGCCCTTGAGCACGTTGAAGAGCTGAGGCAATTCATCCAGCGAATACTTGCGGATGAACCGGCCGATGCGTGACACGCGCGGATCCTTATCCAGCTTGTCACCGTTCGCCCGGTATTCCTTGAGCAGGTCCGGGCGGCCCATCTTGGCAAAGCCTTCCTCGGGGCTCATATGGTTGTAAGCCCGCTTCATCGAGCGGAACTTATAGCAGACGAACGTATTGCCGAACCGCCCCAGGCGCTTAGGCTTGTACAATATCTTGTCACGCGGATCAGACAACTTGAGCAGGAATGCGATGATGAACATCGGGATGGCGGCAATCAGCAGGAAGATCAACCCTATGCCCAGGTCGAACAGCCGTTTGACGATGCGTCCCCAGCCGACCAGCGCTGTCTGGTGGACAGCGATCACCGGCATGGAGTGGAATAAATCGACATCAATGTTACCGACGAACAATTCGCTGTTGCCCGGCACGAATCGGTACGCCACATGGTTTTCCTGGGCATACGTCAGGATTTCGTCGTTCTGATCGGGACGGCTGTACAGTTCGGTTTGGATGATGCTGTGCAGCTGCTCGTGACGCAGTCCTTTAACGGCTTCCTCGAACGATGCGAAGTGCCGGTTGCTGTTGATGCCGTCGATATGACGCTGGTTCTTGCCGACGATGCCGACCACACGATAGCCGGTCACCTTGGAATTCTTCAATGATTCGACCAACTCGACGGTTACTGACGTATCGCCGACGATCAGCACGTTGTTAATGCCGACCCCGAAGCTGAACAACGCCCGGCGCAAGGCCCGGGCGATAGTGCGGAACAGCAGCACGAACAGGAAGCCGATGATCAGGCCATAAATGGGCACCAGCCGGGCCGGGAATATGCCGCGTTGGGTAATAAAGTCATAGCCGATCAAAAACAGGATACCTATGAAACACCCCACCAACAGGCGGCCGAATTCCGAAAAACGGTTTTCGAACACGCGATTGGTGTACAGCCCCAGCATGGCGAAAATGATGAGCCAGAACGGCAGCAGTATCAGGAAGACACCCAAATAGGTCGAAAAGTGCACTTGTGACATCAGCGGACGCGGGTCGAGCGACACGCGGAGGATGTAGGCGAAGACAAAGGCAGCCAGCAGCGCCAAAAAATCTCCCACCACGAGGAAGAAAGAGTACAGAAGCGAAGCATTGTTCTTCATGAGTCGGTATACTAATCATAACACCTATGAAAGATATCTCAGCCACTGCAAAAACGGCGCCTAAGGGCAGGGGAGCGGGCCGGAGGGCAGTGGGGAAGTCCCCTGCTGAGGCCGGCTGGCAGGGGACCTTGCACCGGGCACTGGAGTGGGGGATTGTCGCCGTCCTGGTTTTGATTCCGTTCCACGCATTTTTAACGACCTGGCTGGCGGCTCAAACCGGACATTTTGACTTGATTCGTATCTGGAAAGAACTATTAGTGTTCGCTTTTTGTTCAATAGCGGGGGTGTTGTTGTTTTTGCGCCAAGACGTGCTGCGCTTGCTGGCCCGGAACCGTCTGGTCCAGCTGATGGCGGCCTATCTGGCGCTGCTGCTGGTCATGTTTACGTATGGCTTATTTACTGATCACGTCAGCTCGTCGGCCGCCATTTACGGATTGCTGGTCGACGGCCGTTTCTTCGGCTTTTTCTTGTTGGTGATGGTGGTCGTGGCATTGGGGGGCAAAAGCGGGAAAGCGGCCGCGGTGCAGCGTTTGAGCGGGCCGTTGCGTCAGTGGCGACGGCTGGTTTTCATCCCGGCGGCGCTGGTAGTCGGCTTCGCACTGATGCAGTATGCCCTGCCGGCCGATTTCCTGGGTCATTTCGGCTACGGCCCGGCTACCATCCCTACCCATCAAACCGTTGATAACAAACCGGATTACGTACGTTTGCAGTCGACATTGCGCGGCCCGAACCCATTCGGGGCTTATCTGTTGTTGATTACCGCCCTGCTGCTGGCGGCCGCGTTGGCCAGCCGCTACAAACGCGTCCAGTATGGGCTGCTTGGTGCCGCCGGACTGCTGGCGCTGTATGGCACGTATTCGCGCAGTGCCTGGCTTGGTACCCTGCTGGCAGGTACGATCGTGCTGTTCTTGTCGATTCGCTCGCCACAGCACCGACGTAAATTGCTGGTAACAGGGGTGGTAGCGGCAGCGGGGGCCCTGGCGATGCTCGTTATTTTGCGACACAACACTACCTTCCAGAACGTCATTTTCCACACCAGTAACACTTCCCGGTCGGCTACCAGTTCCAACCAGAAACGTGCCGACGCTCTCGAAGCCGGCTGGCGTGAGGTCCTGCACACCCCGCTCGGCAATGGCGTCGGATCGGCCGGGCCGGCATCGCTCCGCAACACCGCCGCACCGGCCCGTCTGAGCGAGAATTACCTCTTGCAGGTAGCCCAGGAAACCGGCTGGCTGGGGTTGGTACTTTTTACGGCCGCTATCGTCCTGACCGGCATGACATTGTACCGGCAGCGCTCTGATTCCCTGGCGTTGGGGCTGTTGGCGGCTTTGGCCGGGCTGACACTCGTCAACTTCTTATCACACGCGTGGGCCGACGACACCCTGGCCTATCTGTTCTGGGGGCTGGCAGCCCTGGCGCTGGCACCGACACTGGCTGCGGCCAAATCAAATCCCGCTAGCATAAGCGAAAAAAAACGGTAGAATAGAGAACAAAGTATGAACACGCTCCATGTTCGGCCGCGAGCCAGCCGATGAACAAATCCCTGAAACGGCGCCTGATCCAGTTCGGCGAGTATATGATCAGCGGTGGCGCCTATTTTTGGACCGGCTACCTGGTGTTCTTCCTCTGTTACAACCCGAAATTCCTGGGCCTGAACCTGTGGTGGTCCAAGCTTTTCAGCAACATCATCGGCTGGACCGTCAACTATCTGTTACAGCGTTACTGGGTGTTCCGCAACCCCAAGCTGCGCGGCCATTTCGCCGAGACCAGCGGCCGGTATATCTTCATCACCTTGGTCGACTTCGTATTGGACTATCTGATCGTCGCCGGCCTAAAGAGTCTTGGCCTAACGCCGTACCTGGGCCAATTCGTCTCCAGCGCCTTCTTTACGGGCTGGAATTACGTATGGTACCGTTTTTGGGTCTTCCCCGAGAAGTATAATACTAAGAAGAAGGCCAAGCCGGGCCTGAAGCATTCGCACCGCAGCGTGATAGCAACAAGGAGGTAAGTGTGAATCCGAGTAATCCCACCAATTCAATCAACGACGTCTCTGCTCCGGCGGTTCGCCCGACCAAGAAACAGCGCGAGCTGCTCAATTTTATCGAAGTATTCATCGCCGAGCATGGCTACAGCCCGAGTTATCGCGAAATCATGAAGGGGCTCAATTATACCTCTGTCGCTACAGTTGCTTTACACGTTAATAATCTGATGAAGCGCGGTCATCTGCGCAAACGCGATCGCTCGGCGCGCTCGTTGGAGGTAGTGAATCCGTCGGTGGAAACCGTCAACCCTTCTACTACCGTCGTCGCCAAAGAGGAAAAGTGGCTGGTCGATAAAGTGCAGGAATTCGTTCGTAAACTCGAAGAAGAAGCCAACCCACCCCAAGCCGCCGTTGACGAGCTCTATGTATTGCTCGGCGCCCTGCATGTACTGGGGCTGGACGGCGCCGTGATGTCGTTTATGCCGCGCTTACAAGTAATCAAGCAGCGCGTTGCTGCTTGATTTATTTTATTCTACAGGGGTAGATCTGCTACGCGCCGGCTTCGTTGCCGTGAACCAATAGCGCGTAGATGATGAACACGTCGATGGCGATAACGACCAGCGACCAGAGTGGGTAGGCGTTAAGGAAGGCGAAGTTAGCGACGGCACTCAGCGTTGCCAGGACAACACCTAGAATGCGGCCCCACATATTGCCGTTGAACAGCGAGAATGCCGCCAGCAGCAACAGGACACCGATGAGCAAGTGGACCCAACCCCATTGCGTGTAGTCGAGTACGAACAGATTGTTCGAAGTCACTACATACGATTCGTTACGGAACAATGCGACAAGCCCGGCAATCGACTGGAAAATACCCGCCATCAACATCATGAAGCCAGCGAAGTACACCCAACCGACCCAG
>Ga0068860_100006560_pt1 | contig 11683 bp, 4 predicted proteins | sample KBSSwiS32_FD_66597 | JGI IMG/M metagenome (GOLD analysis project Ga0068860, IMG submission 66597) | Switchgrass rhizosphere microbial communities from Kellogg Biological Station, Michigan, USA - KBS Switchgrass S3-2 | ecosystem: Host-associated > Plants > Roots > Rhizosphere > Soil ... | reverse complement strand
CCCGCACTCTGGCAGAGCGGTCCCCGCCTTTCCAGCGGCCCAAAAGATCAGTGATCGCTCCCGTCGGCGATGTAGACCTGCGTATTCTCGTCCTGGGTGTTCTGGAGCATGCCAGAACACCATTCTGGACCAGCATGGGCGAGCGAAAGCGGGTCAATTGAACTACTGCGCGCTCTTTTTCCACATTTTGGAAAGACCGTCAACGATCGTTTTGTGGACGACAAGGCGCGGGATTGATCATGAATTCCGCCAAATTGCGATAACTATGAGAAGCGCAGGTTCTGCTCGTCCGGTCATGGACAAAAGAACCACAGGGGTTGTTCTTCCGCTTTTTCCGATTTTCTTCCGCCAGGGTGTGAGATGAATCGTTTGACTCGTGGGGTTGCTGCAGGCGTTATCGGGCTTCTTTTCCAATTGGTAGTGGCGACAAGCGGCTTTGCGCAGTCGACTTATCCGGATCCCAGCAAGTGTCCGAGTTCCGGTCCGCAGGTAAAGTCTGGTACTGACCCAGGCTTTCCAGGTTCTTGGTGGAATCCACAACGGATAGGCACAGGCTGGGATTTTTATTTCAATTCCAACAATCCCGATCAAATCCTTGTTTATTGGCTGACATACAACGCCCAACATCAGCCGATGTGGCTGGTTAGTGTGAACAATACCCATGTCGCCAATACAAAACAGTACGCGGCCTCGCTGTATCAGGTCACTGTACCGCCCGGGACTACAACAACAAGTTACACCTATGTCGGTCAAGTCTGGGTTGCCTTTGACGCTAACTCGACAACGGTGGCGGCAGTCAGATGGCAGTTGGATGCGCTGGGCTCGACCGCACAGCCCGATGAGTGCATTTACAACGCATTTCACGGCTCCACTACGGTCACCGGCGGGAATGCCGGTATCAACGAAAGCTATACCGGGGATTGGTACAACTCTGCTGTCAACCAAAGCGGCTGGGGGCTCGACATCAACGTGGGCGCCTATTCGACCGGCACCGTCGAAATTGATAACGCGCTAATTTACGACAAGACTGGCCAGCCCATTTGGTTGCAGGGTTCGATCGCGAATGGTACGACGGACTCGGCAACCACTGACCTGTTCTATTTCAAATCCAATTACACCGGCGGATATCCAAACAAGACGTGTACACAGAACTGTGTCTCGTCGTACGACGTCGGATCAGTGACGCGCTCGTTTACCTCGACGCAGAAAGGCTCTGCGACCATTACTGCAAGCGCGACGGCTGCTGAGACTGGAGGTGCAGGTACCGGCGGCGACGACATACATTGGCCGAACTCGCCGTATACGAATCCTGCTTCTCTTGTCAAAGGAGTTGACAACAATCGCGTGGCGGTGAATACCACGAATTGCGTTATCCCCAACGGACAATCGACGTGTCCGGTGATCGTGGCGTGGTCGAGCAGTTCTTCGGCTGCCGTTTACAAGCGTGACCTGATCGCGCATACGCTGTCCTCGACAGCGCTCCCCGGCGGATCGAACGGACAATACACGGACAACTTATCCGCCAATGCGGACGTTCAATATGAACTCCGAACGGGTGGGTCTACCGGCGCGCTTTTATATGCGTCACCCGAGGTAAAAGCAACGCTCGCTCCGGCGGCGTCGCCGGCCCTCCCTCCGTTGCCGAATTTTGCGACAGTGCCCACGGACGACCTTAAATCCGATGCCGTGGGTGCGACGGCGGGAAGCTTCAATGTTGATCAATCGGGCAACGCCGAATACGAGATTCCGATCCTGACGCCGCATGGCGCGGGCGGCTTGGCTCCATCTGTCGCGCTCAGCTACAACAGCGGCTCGGGCGATGGATTGTTGGGTTATGGATGGACGATTGGCGGGATCTCCGCCATTACTCCGTGTCGCGCGACTCAGGAACATGGCGACGGGCCAAATACGCAGAGTATGGTCCAGCTCGATCCCAGCCAAGGCGCGGTTTACTGCCTGGATGGGGAGCGCATGGTCCTCATCCAAGGACCCAATGGCACCGTGGGATCGCAATATCGCCTGGAGCACGACAATCAGACGTTGGTTGTGATCGAGAGCGTTCTGCCGATCGGCTCCAATCCGACCTACTGGACTGTGCCGAACGTTTTTGCCGTATACGGCAAGGACGGCACCGTGCGCCATTATGGCGGCAGCACTGCACAACTGAGTTATTCGCTCAATTTCAACCCGCAATCGACACAGATTGCAGCGTGGTACGAGTACGAACTGCGCGACAGCAACAGCAACAATGTCGTCAACTTCAACTATACGTGCCCCAATGGCGCTCTCTCGGGCGGAACGATAACAGATGGCCACGCGTGCTCTACGGCGGTCAATGGACTTCGGGGATTCGCGGCAATCGCATTGAATTCGATTACCTGGAACGGTGGCGAGATCGACTTCTATCCGACGGTGCGCCCGGCCGCCGAGCAATCGGTCAGTTACACACTGGGTTTCCCGGTTGTGCAGCGCTATCGCACATCAAGAATTGATGTAAAGAGCACTTCCACAGTTACGACAACGCTGGTGCGCACCTACAATGTGCAATCCACGGTGCCGGTGTCCAGTGCGACGATCCGGCAGGTGAGCCAGGTCCAGGAGTGCGCCGGTGCTGTGTGCTATGCGCCGACGACGTTCCAGTGGGACAACGTCAGCAATGGTTCCACATCGGGACAATCCACCATATCTGCGTCGGGTGTAATTCCGTTTTTTCACGCGAGTCTCGCCAACGTCAAATTCGGCGACATCGATGGCGATGGGCGCACCGATATCATTTGGATGAAAGACGATGAACAAGGCCAATTTCATGCGGCGTTGTCACAGCCCACAGCATCCGGAATTAGTTTCAGCGGTGATATTTGCTTGGCGGCCGGCAATTGTCCGGTGGATGCAAAATATGCCAACGATGTCGATTTGAATACCGGCGAAAACTACGCCGCTGGAACTTGGCAACTTCTGGACTTCGATGGCGATGGCCGATCGGATCTCCTGACGCTGCAGGCGGCGGGAGGCGGCTTCCAGTGGGTTGTCTACCCGAGTAATGGTTCCAGCTTCCCCACCGGGCAGGTCGACTCTACGCACCCGTTCGGTGCGAACGCGCTCGCCAATATTCTGATTCCATACTCGAGCCCAGGGTCAGCCCCGGGCGCCATGTCCGAAAACGGGACAGGGCCGCATCCCAGAAGCTTCCTAGCTGATTTCGACGGTGACGGCTTGCCGGATTTGCTGGTCATTGGAGACATGGGCAGCGTCGTCTATCTTACGGTGCGAACTGGGAACGTCTCGGCTCCGTATGCATTTCAGGGACCTTACATCGTCCTAGCGGGGACCCCTGAAAATCACGGTACTTGTGGTATCGCTGGTCTCACCGCGCGCAATCTGCGCGTTGCCGATTTCAATGGCGATGGTCGCGCCGACCTGGTTGTCACCGTCGGCAGTCCTTGTGCCTCTGATGCAGTCAGCGGTGTGGTTCCGACCAATATAACCTTCAGCCCTTCGAGCGGCAGCGTAAGTACCCAGGTAACCATTTACGGCAACAATTTCGGCTCCGTTGCCGCAGAAAACCGCGTGCAGTTCAATGGCGCCTCGGCAGTCGTCACCTCGGCATCTGCCACCCAGCTGACCGTGGTCGTTCCCAGCGGCGCAACCAGCGGTCCCGTCTCCGTCACGGTGAATGGCACATACACCGGTGACAGCGGCGCGAGCGATTTCACAGTGACAGGTCCGGCGGCTCCGCAATCGAGCACTCCGGCCCTGAACCTGCAGGTGCTGATGTCCAAAGGGTTCCACGACAACAACGGCTATTTCTATTTCACGGCGGGAGCTAGCTGGGTCATGGGGCCAACTCCAGATTGCACGTCGAGCCCGTGTCCGCCGCCACAACCATTGAAGCCCGCACTGTTCCAAATTGTGGATATCAACGGCGACGGTCTGACGGATGTTCTTTTCGGCGCCCTTGATACCACGAGTAACAACAATACCGCTCAGTGGTATTACCAGTTGAACGCAGGCGGCGCCGGTTATTCGGGAGCATTTACCGCAGCGGCTTGCGTGCAACCTTCTTGCGCCGTCTCCGTAGGTGCCGATCACGTACAGGTTGGCGATTACGATGGCGACGGCAGAGGCGACATCTGGCTCCCGCAGGGCAACGGCCAGAACCAGTTCAGCATCTATCAGTGGGCCGGCACCGGATTCGCGACAACACCGATCACGTCCCCGCTCTACGCCGGTGATATCAGCGACTCCAACCGCCAGGGCTATCAGGTCGATCTGGACGGCGATGGCTATGCCGACACTCTGATGATCGATCATGTGGGCGGCAATTGGACGGCCGCGCGGCTGACAGGACACCACAACGCGCGCAACGTGATCAGCCAAATCACTTCCGGCCTTGGCGCGGAGACGAACATCGATTACGCGCCGCTGACTTTTAGTTCTGTGTATTACCGCGAGTATGGCGCCCCAAGCACCTATTCGGGCTGGGGTGCGCCGGTGCAGAACGTGCTGACGCCGCGGTACGTCGCGCAATATGTCGACAGCAGTGCACCGATATTAAACAGTCCGACTAACACGAGTCGTGTGCGTTATCGATACGGCGGTTTCAAAGTCCAGGGCTACGGTCGCGGCTCGCTGGGTTTTGACAGTGTGTACACGACCGATATGCAGACCAATATCGAGACGGTGACGACTTACAACCAAGGATACCCGCTCACCGGCACTCCGCACGAAACCATGGCTTACCGGCTGCCGAGCGCGGATGCGACGGATACTTGCACGAATACGCCAGATAGTGCGTCGTGCATGACCTACGCGGTTTCGTTGCCGACGTTTTCCGGCGCCACGCTGCTGAGCGACACCGTGGATTCGTGGCGATGGCATGCCAGAGGCAGCAATAGTTTTTCCGGCGTTGCTGGCGCGCCGACAACCGCCATGCCGATCGAAGTGCTGCAATGGAGTAGCCGCGCTTTCAAATACGACCTGGATGGCACATTGATGTCGGCATCTACGGTATCCAATGTCTACGACGCCAATAGTCTGAACGAGTCGTACGGCGAGCTGATGTCGGCGACTACAACCGATTACAACTCGACGACGACGACCTTGGCAAACGTATTGCGTCAGTCCGTCGTCACGAATACCTACAACGATACGGTTGTCGCGCCCTCATCATCGAACAATTACACGGCGGTGTGGCACATCGGGCGGCTGGCCAGCTCGATTACAACTATCAAGCCTTGGGTGAATGGCTCACCGGACAACGTCAACCAGATCACGCGTACCGCCACATTCGACTATGACCCGACCACGGGTCAGCTTACGGGTGAGCACCTGCAGCAGGGTGGACCGAGCGATCAGGCGTCCGACAAGTACCACTTCTACGACACCCACGGCAACGAATTCGAGACGGTTACCTGCAGCGCGACGGCGCACTGCTCGTCGTCGGTGCCGTTGATCTACGGCGGGGTGACGTTCCGCAGCAGCGACCCGACATGGGTGCAGCGTTACGTCCACACGACATTTGACGGCAACGGTATTTATCCAACCTCGATGCAGGCGCCGTTCTCCAATGGGGGAACGAGTGCTACAGCGACCGAGTACACGACGCTCAACGTGCTTGCGCGAGATTCACTCGGCAACGTGACTCGCAGCACCGATTTACACGGGGTCGAGACGAGGAGCTATTTCAACCCGCTGGGTCGCCAGTATTTCTCCACGACGAACACCGGCGCGGCAGTAAGAGCCGTCTATCGTTGGTGTACTAACAACGGACCAGCAGGGAGCATTACCGTGCCTTGCCCGGTCAACGGCGCGGGAAAAAATGCGGTGTATCGCGTAGACACTTCATTCGATGCCGACGGCACGGACCGCGTGCCGGAGACGTGGGCGTACTACGACGTGCTTGGGCGCGAAGTGCTCAAAGTGCAGCAGGGTTTCGCATACAACCAGTATGTGGCCGTCAGCAAGGATTACGATGCATTGGGTCGCGTCGCCCACGCATCCGAGCCATATTTCACGTATGCGCCAACCGATAACAACGTCGGCAAGGCAAGTCCCGGCAACGCGGTTTATTCCACTGTTACCGGCTATGACGTGCTCGGCCGCGTTACCTCGATAACGCATCCGAACAACAGTCAGACGACGACGCTTTACAGCGGTCTGAGCAGCACGATCACGCTGCCGCCAAACGCGTCGAACATCAGCCAGACCAAGATGCAGACCAAGAATCTGCTAGGCCAGGTGGTCCAGATCGCCGACTACAACGGTTCGACGCTAACGAATGGGTATGACGCTTCCGGCAACGTGCTGACCATCAAGCGCACGGGCAATGACGGCAAGACTGCCACGACGACGATGACGTACGATCAATTGGGGCGCAAGACCAGCCTCAATGACCCGGACAGCAATCCGGATGGTATCGCCTGGTCATATACGTACAACGCGCTCGGCGAGCAGGTCCAGCAGAAGAGCGGTACGAGCTGCGCAAACACGTTGTACGACGGTCAGGGTCGCCAGTTCGCGAAGACGTATTACCCGACGTCGAGCTGCAGCGGGGCCGATGTCACCACCGGCTGGACCTACGACCCGGCCAACGGCGCCGGCGAATTGGCGTCGGCGACCAGCAGCGACAACGGCACCTCGAGCGTGCGTACGCCGACGTACGACAGCTTCGGCCGCGTCAGCCAGGTCACGACCTCGATCGGCACGCTGAACTATGTGCAGGAATCGACCTACGACCAGTTCGGACGTCCGTTCCAGACGTTCTTCTCCGGTACGAGCATTCCGGAAACTGGCGAGCTGTACTCATATAACGCGCAAGGCTACGCGTACATGACCCAGGACGGTGAAAACGGCACCGTCGGCCAGATCTATCGCCAGGTCACTGCGATGGATCAGCGCGGGAATGTCGTCATGGAAGTGCGTGCGAACAACGACGCCATGACGACGGCGCGCAGCTATGACGCGAAGATGGGCTGGCTCACGGGCATCACCACCGGAACGTTGAATGGCACGACGACCGACGGGGTCATCCAGAACCTGAGCTACGCCTACGACAATTTGGGCAATCTGCAGTCACGCACTGATACGAGCACCGGTGCCTCGATCACGGAAACGTTCGGTTACGACGGCCTGCAGCGCCTGAAAACGCAAAGCGGCAGCGCGCCGGCAAGCTGGGCCTATGACAGCTTTGGCAACCAGAGCGGCACCTACGGCACCAAGGCGTCCTACTGCACCGTCGCAACGGAAAAGGTGCCGGGGCCGGACGCGTTGAGCATCGCCACTGACGGTACGCAATATTGCTACGACGGCCGCGGCAATCAGACTCGCATCCTCAGCAACACCGGTTCCCAGCAGCAAGCGAACACGTACAGTGCAGACGACAAGCTGCGCCAGGTTGTGACGACCGGCAGTTCGCACACGACGACGTTCGCGTACGGTCCGGAACGCCAGCGCCTGGTGCGTACGGACGCGACCGCCACGTATTACATCGGCGACGCCGAAATCATCAACCCGAGTTTGACCACGCCGACAGTCAAGCGCTACCTGCCGGGATTGATCCTGAGCAGAACCGGCGCGACGACCACGTGGGAATATCTGTTCACCGACAACCTGGGCTCGACACACCGCATCACCGACCAGACCGGCGCGTTGCTGTCGCCCAACGGCGCACAACGATTCACGGCATTCGGCCAACGTGCCAACAGTGCGAACGACACGCCGTTGCCCATCAGCTCGGTATACAGTTTCTCGGACACGCTGACGCATCATGGCTACACCGGCCACGAGGAACTGGACGAAAGCGGCCTGATTCACATGAACGGGCGCGTTTACAGCCCGTTGACCGCGCGCTTCACCTCGCCCGATCCGTTCGTGCAAGACCCGAGCGATCTGCAGAGCCTCAACCGCTACAGCTATGTGCTCAACAACCCGCTGGTGCATACCGATCCGAGCGGATATTGGGGGCGTAAGCAGCAGGGGTATCTGCGTGAAGCAGCGGCAATCGTGATTTCGATCTACGGCGGTGTTCAGGCCGGCGCCGCGATGGCCGAAGGCGCCGGCGAAGCTGCCGCCGCCAGTGCCGTGTCCGGCTACACAGCGGGTTTTGTCGCCTCAGGCAATTTGAAGGGAGCGGTATTGGGCGCGTTAACGGCATGTGTCGATTCTGGCATCGCCTCGGCCTTTCCAGGAGAGGGCGTTTTCGGCACGAATGCCTACTATTTCGGCACCGGCTCGCAAGCCTTGGCACAAGGCGTGATTGAAGTTCTTGGTGGCGGAAAGTTCGGCCATGGCTTTGTCACCGCCGGTTTGAATGCTGCGCTAAACCCCGCTGTGGAAACAGGGAACCCGGTCATGGACGGTATCACCGGTGCGATCATTGGAGGCTCGGCTTCGACGGCGACAGGTGGAAAATTCGCAAATGGCGCGCTCACCGGCGCATTTCAGGCTGCTGCCCAAGACATTGTAAATCCCCGCTCGACCGTCGGCGATGGCGAGTGGATCACTCCGGACGGCAGATCGAGCAATTCTAAGGACTATCCCATTGTGCAGACCAATGGAATCCTAGGGGATAGGGATGGGTTCGTGACCACGGTAAACAGAAGTGGCAACGCTGGATTTTTTAACCCGTCGCATGGACCGCTAGGTGACATCCTCGAATCTATTGCGCAGAGATACTTCGGATGGGCAGGTGATCCTTTGGCGCGACGCTTTGCTGCAGGGACAGGCGATTTGAATAACGTGATAGCGCATAGTCAGGGAGTGCTGACAGTCAAGAATGCGGTGCGGTATTACAATTTGTCTGCTAAGGATGTGGACTTTGATTTCCGCAGTGCTGCGCTTCCGTATTCCGCCGCCCGCAGCGTAGTGGAAGGCGGCGGCGGACACTTAAACTGGTCTATGCCATATGGTGATATCGCAAATCTATACACCACATTTAGCCCAGTGCGATGGATGTCGGGACTCCAAGACATCGCCTGCGGTGCTTGCACGCACATAGCCAATGGGTTGGACAGAAAATGAACACGGTTCGCGTGTCCAGAGTGTTTCTCGGAATATCGAAGCTGTTATTGTTGGCCGGTTGTGCAAACGGCGTTTTCAACGTCGAGCCTTACTCAGATACAAAGAGAGATGCGCATGGAAAGGTGGCGCTGGCGGATACGCCGCGCGAGTGGCGCGACTTCATCGGCAACGTCGATATTCAGATCGAAAATGAGATGAAGGGAAGTCGGCCTCCTGGCGTTGCCACATGGAGCCAGCACTGGGACCTGATCATCAAATATATGGAAGGTGGCCACCAGGAAAATGCCCAGAAATACGTCGCATACATAATCAATAAGCGCCGAGAAGTGGGATTGCCAGAAATAGAGGACGGGGGTAATTAAGCCTCGCGCCGGTTTTCCGTGGATCGAACCTCGTCGATGGGGGGCAAGCGTGACTGGCGATCAAGGTAGATATGGACTGCATGCGAGAAAATTACGTGACTAAAAAACTTGCACCGATTTCGTTTCTGTAGCGAGGCATCCAGTTCGACTCGCACAAAGCAGAGTCTGCGTTAACGAACCCCTCATCCGCTTCGAGCGGCTCACAAAACTAATACCCAGGCTCTGTCGGGGTAATTCCTACTTCGCCGGGTTCTCCGGCTGCCTCTGCGGCGCGCCGCTCGCGGCGCTCAGGTAACGCACCGATAGCGCATAGTGGTCGTCGGTCTTGTTCCACACATCGACGATGAAGGCGTGTTGTGCGGCATCGGCGAAACTGACGACGGCGACGTTGCCGTATTCGTGCACGGCCATCTGGCTGATATCGGATTTCGGTGCGGACTTTTGCGCGAGCCAGTCCGCACGCGGGGTCGGCGCTGCGGGCGCTGTTCCGTTACGCTGTTCGAAATTTGCTGCGAGTAGTTTTCCGAGCGCCGTCTCATCGTGGCTGCGGCGCGCGTCGTCGAGCTGATTTTCCAGCTCGGAAAAGGTTTTCACTGTGCGCGTGAGTGTCATGACGCGCCCCGGTTCCTGCGCCAAGGCGAGCGTTGCGGCGCAGGCGAGAAAACCAGGAACAAGAAATCGTTTCATAAGTGTTTTCGACAAAAGAAAACGGCGCGGCTTGAGGGCCGCGCCGTGATGATCTACCGAAGTGGATCGTCGATCAATACGACATCGAGCAATAGCCGCCGCTGGCGTTGACCCAGTTCTGCTGGACCAAATATTGTTTGCCGCCGAGGACGACGTTGTACTTGGAACCGTTCGAAGCGGTGCTCTCGGTGCCGAACGTCCACGCGCACTTGTCGGCGTTTTCCGCACCGCGGCGGTCGTACCATGCGTTCAGGTCCGGATCGGTCACGGCTTCTTCGAGTTCATGCGCAATCACGCTGACCATGCCATCCGCGCCGGCGTCGCCGTTCGGGCTCGTGGTCTGCGCCATGCAGCCGCTCGGGCACTGCGTCGCGGCATCGCCGACGAACGCGTACTTGATGTCCTGGCCGAGGATCGAAGCATGGGTGTGCCAGCCGCAGTACTGCGAGCAGAAGCCCGAGCTCGCGGTGACGTCCGGACCGGTCAGCACGAAATACACGCCATTCGTGTCAGTCGGATTGGTGTCGGCAACGATCTGCTGGATCTCCGCGTCCGTAAGCGACGTGCCGTAAGTCTCGGCATGGCTGACGGAGCCGGAATAATGCACGGAGTTGCTGACGTGCGTATTGCTGCCGTTGTAGTACGTCGTATTGATGTTGAAATACGGCGAACCGCCTGTGCTCGACGGATAACCCGTCAGGATGGCGCTCTGGGTGCTGTTCGGCCAACCGGACTGGCCGTACCAGATGTAGTGCACATTGGTGGTGCCGAGCATCACCGGACCGCCGTGGTAGTCGATGCCATTGCTGCTGTGGCCGCCGCCGCCTGGTTTGGCGTTGCCGTTGGCCTCCGTGGCCGGAACGCCCCAACCCTTGCCGGATGGCATGAGGAGTTCAGTATTGGAACCCTGAGGAACGCCGGCGAAGGCGGAAGACGCTGCGAGCGCGCCGGTGACGCAAAGTGCGAGCAAAGAAAAACGCATGAAACTCTCCCGATATGTAAGGTGGGTATCGTTTAAAACGCGCTCTTCGGCGCGGTTGCTGCTCTCGCCCCGTGCGATGCAGCGATTCTTTGGACGCGAGTCCCTTTAAGTGACGCGCACTATATAGAAGTGACGCACAGTGTCACCTTGCGATGCGGGATATTTGTCTGGACAACTACCGAATCAGACAAAAAAAGGCCGGCATTGCGCCGGCCTTTCTGATTTATTGCTGGGATCAGCGCTTCATCGCGTTGAAAAACTCATCGTTCGACTTGGTGTTCTTCATCTTGTCGAGCATGAATTCCATTGCCGCCAGCTCATCCATCGGATGCAGCAGTTTGCGCAGGATCCAGATCTTCTGCAGCATGTCCGGCTCGATCAGCAGCTCCTCGCGGCGCGTGCCGGAGCGGTTGATGTTGATCGACGGATACACGCGTTTCTCGGAAATGCGTCGGTCCAGATGCACTTCCATGTTGCCGGTGCCCTTGAACTCTTCGTAGATGACTTCGTCCATCTTCGAGCCGGTTTCCACCAGCGCCGTGGCGAGAATCGTCAAAGAACCACCCTCTTCGACATTGCGCGCGGCGCCGAAGAAGCGCTTCGGCCGCTGCAACGCGTTGGCGTCGACACCGCC
>Ga0068860_100006557_pt1 | contig 11686 bp, 11 predicted proteins | sample KBSSwiS32_FD_66597 | JGI IMG/M metagenome (GOLD analysis project Ga0068860, IMG submission 66597) | Switchgrass rhizosphere microbial communities from Kellogg Biological Station, Michigan, USA - KBS Switchgrass S3-2 | ecosystem: Host-associated > Plants > Roots > Rhizosphere > Soil ... | reverse complement strand
ACCGGCAAGATCCAGCGTTTCAAGCTGCGCGAAGGCGCAGCGCGCTGATTGCGTCTTGACCTCGATGCTGCAACCTGCGTTCGCCGATCTCGTCATCGGCGGCCGATCGCAACGGCTCGAATACGCGTGGATCGGTGCGGCGGATCCGGGCGCGCCGGTCATCGTGTTCCTGCACGAGGGGCTGGGCTCGCTCGCGATGTGGAAGGACTACCCGGCGGAGCTGTGCGCGGCCGCGAGCGCGCGCGGGCTGGTGTTCTCGCGCTACGGCTATGGACGCTCGACACCGCGACCGGCGCTGGAGAAGTGGCCGGTCGAGTTCATGCACGCGCAGGCGGTGGAAGTGCTGCCGGCATTGTTCGCGCAGGTTCAGCTCCACGACCCGCCGTGGCTGTTCGGGCACAGCGACGGCGCCTCCATCGCGCTGCTCTACGCGGCCGCGCATTCCGAGCGCGTCGCAGGGGTCGTGGCGGTCGCGCCGCACGTCTTTGTCGAGGATGTCAGCGTAGCCAGCATCGAGCAGGCGCGCGTCGCCTACGCCGGGACCGATCTCAAGCGTCGCCTGGCGCGCTACCACGACGACCCGGACTCCGCGTTTCACGGCTGGAACGACGTCTGGCTCGACCCGGACTTTCGCAGCTGGAACATCGAGTCCTGCCTTGCGCGCATACGCTGTCCGGTATTGGCCGTGCAAGGCGAGGACGACGAATATGGAACGATGGCGCAGATTGACGCGATCGCGCGGCGCGTCCCACAGGCGCGCCTGCTCAAGCTGCCGGCATGCGGGCACTCGCCGCACCGCGACCAACCTGAGGCGCTGACCGGTGCTGTGGTTTCCTTCCTGCGGGAGCACGGGCGGCCTCGTTTCGTGCCGGCAAGCGGGTCAAGATCCCGCGACACCGGTGGTTGACCGTGACCCGCCGCTTCGCAGCGATGGCGGGTTGCGGTATGTTTCGGGTCACGCGCCGCGCATGCGGCAGCGACCGGCGCCCGAACCGGTCCGGCGTCACAAATGAAATTTCGAATTGCGAGGAGATGAAGATGAGCAAGTCACGTCTGTTGACGGTGTTGGCCGCCGCGATTGCGCTGTCGGTTCCGGCTCTGCATGCCAACGCGCAGGTGCCGGCCAAGCTGAAGGTTGGCTTTATGCTGCCCTACACCGGCACGTTCGCCGCGCTGGGAACCGCGATCGAGAACGGCTTTCGCCTATACGTCAACGAACAGGGCGGCAAGCTGGGCGGCCGCGAGATCGAATACGTCAAGGTCGACGACGAGTCGGAGCCATCGAAGGCCGCCGACAACGTCAACAAGTTGATCAAGCGCGACAATGTCGACGTCGTCGTGGGCACCGTGCACTCCGGCGTCGCCATGGCGATGGCCAAGGTTGCAAAGGAGAGCGGCACGCTGCTGATCGTTCCGAATGCAGGTGCCCAGGCAGTCACCGGGGCGATGTGTTCGCCAAACATCTTCCGCTCGTCGTTCTCGAATTGGCAGCCAGGTTATGCGATGGGCGTCGTCGCGGCGGAGAAGGGATACAAGAAAGTCGTCACCATCACGTGGAAATACGCGGCGGGTGACGAATCGGTCGGCGGCTTCAAGGAAGGCTTCGAGAAAGGTGGCGGACAGGTCGTGAAGGAACTGTCGCTGCCGTTTCCGAACGTCGAATTCCAGGCGCTGCTGACGGAGATCGCGGCGGCCAAGCCGGATGCCGTGTACACGTTCTTCGCGGGCGGTGGCGCGGTCAAATTCGTCAAGGACTATGCGGCCGCGGGACTCAACAAGACCATTCCGCTGGTGGGTGCGGGTTTCCTCACGGATGGCACGCTTGAGGCGCAGGGTGATTCGGCGCAGGGCCTGCTCACCACGATGCACTACGGCGACGGCCTTAACGTGCCCAAGGACAAAACGTTCCGCGCCGCATACGCCGCTGCGTACAAGATGCAGCCGGACGTCTATGCGGTACAAGGTTACGACGCCGCGCAGCTGCTCGGCATCGGACTTACCGCGGTCAAGGGCGATTTCACGAAGTCGAAGGAACTGTATGCGGCGATGGCCGCGGCGAAGATCGACAGTCCGCGCGGCGCGTTCACGCTCGGCAAGAATCACGATCCGGTGCAGGACATCTACCTACGCCGTGTCGAGGGCAAGGAAAACAAGGTCATCGGCGTCGCCGTCAAGTCGCTGGCTGACCCCGGCCGCGGCTGCACGATGTGAGTTGGGCTTCCCGGGGCCAGCGTGCCCTGGGTCATGTCCGGATGCCCGGCGTGGTCGCGCCGCGCTGCTAGAATTTGCGCATGGCCAACGCTCCCGAAACGCCGCTGCTCGACGCCGAGCACGTTGCATTTGTCGAAAGTGGCGTGTCGATACTTGCCGCGTCGCGTGCCGTGGACGACGCGCCGTCGGTGGCCCGTTCGCATGGCTGCCGCGTATCCGCCGACCGGCGTAAGGTGACGATCTTCGTCGCCCGCGGCCAGGCCGGAACACTGCTTGACGACGTCAGCCGCTGCGGCGCGTTGGCAGTCGTCTTCAGCTATCCGCCGACGCATCGCACGATTCAACTCAAGAGCGAAAATGCGCGCGTGCGCCCACCGGCGCCGGGCGAAACCGATCACGTCGCGGCGTACATCGAGGCGTTCACCTCGGGCGTCTCGCCGTTCGGTTACGAGCCGCGCCAGATGGCAACACTGTTCGCGTTCACTGAAGGCGACCTGGTCGCGATTGATTTCGTGCCGGAGAGCGCGTTCGTGCAGACGCCGGGTCCGAAGGCCGGCGCGCCGATGCCGCCTCCTGCACCATGAGTTCCGTGCTTTCGGTCGACGATATCCGCGCGTGCATGGACGGCGCGATTCCAGCCGCCGTGGCAACCTGCGCGCCGGACGGGACGCCCAATGTATCGCTGGTGTCGCAGGTGTTCTATGTCGATGGCGCGCACGTTGCGTTGTCATACCAGTTCTTCAACAAGACGCGGCAGAACGTGCTGTCGACGCTGCGGGCCACGGCGCTGGCCATCGACCCGCAGACGATAGCGCGATACCGGCTCGCGCTCGATTACGTGCGCACCGAGGTCGACGGCCCGCTGTTCGAGCGAATGAAGGCCCACCTGGCCGGCATCGCTTCGCACACGGGCATGGCGGGCGTATTCAAACTGCAGGGCGCGGACGTGTACCGCGTGCGGGCGATCGACCCCGTGCCTTGCGTGACATTGCCGGAACCTGCGGGCCGCCGCAACCTCTTGGCCGCCGTGCGCGGCGTGGCGCAACGCGTTGGAGGCAGCACCGATCTCGCGCACCTGTTCGACGAGACGTTGTTCGCGCTGGAGGCAAACCTCGGAATCCGCCACGCGATGCTGCTCATGGCCGACCCGCCCCGCGAGCGCGTGTACACCGTCGCGACGCGCGGCTATGCAACATCGGGCGTCGGATCCGAGATCGCGTTCGGCGCCGGCGTGATCGGCGTCGCCGCACGCGAACGCACGCCGATCCGCATCATGCACGCGACCAACGAGTGGGGCTATGGTCGCGCGATCCGCGCAAGCGCCGCGGATGACGGATTTTCCGACGTCATCGCCAAGGAAATTCCGCTGCCGGGACTACCCGATTCGCGCAGCCAGCTCGCGGTGCCGCTGATTGCTGGAGACGCGCTCGTCGGCGTGCTGTTTGTCGAGGATGTCGCTGACCGGCGCTTCGGCTATGACGACGAGGACGCGCTGCTCGCCATCGCCGGGCTGCTGGGTCCTGCGATTCGCGGCCTGCAGGCTTGCGCCGACGACGCCGACGACGCGCCGGGACAGCGGCCCAGACAGCCAAGCGTCCTGGGACCGCCGCTGAAACTACGCCATTACGTCGCCGACGACAGCATCTTCGTCGGCGACGATTACCTGATCAAAGGCGTCGCGGGGGCGATCCTGTGGAAGCTGGTCGGCGACTACGCGCGCGCGGGCCGCACCGACTTCACCAACCGCGAACTGCGCCTGGACCCGCAGATTCGGCTTCCCGACTTGTTCGACAATCTCGAGGCGCGGCTTATCCTGCTGCAGCGCCGCTTGGCCGAGCGCAGCGACGCCGTGCGCATTGAAAAGACGGGCCGCGGCCGTTTCCGCCTGTGCGTGCACCGGCCTATGGAGTTGCAGGAAATTTCCGCTGGCGCGAGGCAGAGCGGCGGCTAGCCTGCCCGCTCTGCACCCGTTTGCAGTCCGGGACAACCGTCAGCGCGCTGCTCCGGACGTCAATGCCGCCACCAGCTTGGCCCAGTCGCGATGGGCGAGGTGGGGCTTGAGCATGGCCAGCGTCGCATCGAAGGCTTCCGCGGGCGCGCTTGCGCGCAGCGCTGACATCACGGTCACGCGCTCCGCGTGCGGGATGGCGGGCACGATCCAGCGCAAGTACGCGGACTTCAACGGTGGCGCGATGGAGGCGACGATGGCGCGTTCGATGCCGACCAGCTCCTCGTCGCTGTGCGTCGACCACAGCACGGCGTTGTGCTCAGCCTCCTCGGTTGCCATGTGCACCAGATTGTCGGCCACGAACGCGGCGAGGTCGCGATAGAGGATGCGGGCGGTGGCGGCGCGCCGGGACGCAGGGGCGTAGCGCAACACCGACAGGTCCTCGGCGATTAGCGCTAAAGCCGCGATGTGATCCTCATGGTCGTGCGCAATGCGCATAGTCGCGCCGGGCTGCCGCGCTTCGAGCGCGGGATGGACCCACGCGTTCTCCTTTTCGAGGTGGCCGCGAAAGAGAACGATCAGCTCGTTCACCTGCAGCGTGACGGACGCCATGTCGGCAGGGTCGTCCCCATCCATGCGGCCCACCGCGGCCAGCGCGTCGCTCATGCACACGCGCAATCCGGCGTGGATGTTGCGGTACAGGTCGTGGCGGGGTGTCGCCTGCAGCGCGCGGCGACGCGGCGCCGCCGACGTGTGACTGGTATAAGGGACCGAGACACATTCGGCGGTGGCGACGGCATTGCGTTCCATGGCAGCTCTCTTTGAATGGCCGGGCCTGTCGGGCAACCGGCCGAGGTTGGGTGATCAGCGGCCGACGTTGCCGCCCGCGCTCTTGACCGGCAGGTTCTGCGGCTCGAACACGATGTAGGGCGATGCGGGAATCTGACCCGGCGGCACGTAGGCAGGAGCGGGCTCGCCCGTCGGTCCGAGGCTGCGCGCATAGCGATAGATCGCAAGCAGGTCGTCGTCGCTCATGTCGCGCAGGTTGAACCAGGGCATCGGGGGCCGCCGCGCCGCGCGCGCCTGCGCCATCCATTGCGCCTCGGTCAGCTTGTGCATCGACAACCGCAGATTGGCCGGAAAGGTGGTGCCCCACGGGCCCATGAATCCCACTGGGCTGCCCGCGAGCCATTCGGATTCGGGGACCTTGCCTTCAGCCTGCGGGTAATGCGCGGTATGGCAATCGTTGCAACCGCCGGTCTGGACGATGTATTTGCCGCGGGCGATTGACGCCGCATGGGCGGCCGGTTCGGCGGCGACGGCCATCCCCGAACCGAGCGCAGCCGCTGCGGCCACGATGCTGACTACTCTCGAAATCTTCATGCTTGGCCTCTCCTCGTTGCCCCTTGCGGGATCCGTTGTGTCGCGATTCGCGATCGATGGCTGCAGGTTACCGGGGGCAGGAGGCCGCGTTTGCTAAATGATCCGTCAGCACTTCCTCATTGATTCTTAAGCCAACATCCGCGCCAGCATGAATCCCGGCCCGGTTCGGCACGACCGGTCGCGCTCCGCCCGGATGAATCGCGACGGGCACGGACGGACGGCGGAAAAAACACAATTCGCGGTCGCGGCCGAACGAATGTAGGTACGATCCGGTTCGGTGCGAGCGCTGCGCGGGGTTGGCCCCGGTACCCGGTCGCCGGATAGGCTACGATCACCGACACCGCATGGATCTGCCCACCTTTCTCGTCCAGTGCCTGAACGCGCTGCAATACGGCCTGCTGCTGTTCCTGGTCGCCAGCGGCCTGACGCTCATCTTCGGGATCATGGGCGTGATCAACCTGGCGCACGGCAGCTTCTACATGATCGGCGCCTACCTCGCGTTTTCGCTTGCGCCGGTATTCGGCGGCAACTTCGCGGCAACGCTGGTTGCGGGCCTCATGCTGGCGGTCATCTTCGGGTACGCGCTGGAGTGGCTGTTCGTGTCTTACCTCTACGAGCGCGACCACCTGCAGCAGGTGCTGATGACCTACGGCCTCATCCTGGTCTTCGAGGAGTTGCGCAGCATCCTGGTCGACAACGACGTGCACGGGGTGCCCGTGCCGAAGTGGCTGGACGGCAGTGTGCAATTGGGTGATCTCATGCAGTACCCCGTGTACCGGCTCGCAATCTCCGCGGTGTGCCTTGCCGTGGCGGCGGCGCTGTACGTCGTGATCGCGCGCACGCGCCTCGGGATGATGATCCGCGCCGGCAGTTCGAACCGCGAGATGGTTCAATCGCTCGGTATCAACATCAAGTTCCTGTATCGCGTCGTGTTCGCCGCAGGTGTGGCCCTGGCGGTGCTGGCGGGCATGATCGCCGCGCCGGTGTCGTCGGTCTATCCCGGCATGGGCGCTCAGGTGCTCATCATCTGTTTTGTCGTCGTCGTTATCGGCGGCATCGGCTCGGTGCGCGGCGCGTTCCTCGCGTCGCTGCTGGTCGGCATCGTCGACACCTTCGGCAAAGTGTTGTTTCCGGAGGCTGCGGGCGTCTCCATCTACCTGCTGATGGCGGCAATTTTGCTGTGGAAGCCCGAAGGCCTGTTCAGGCAAGGCTGACGTCGCCACATGATGACCATCGCCCGCCGTTTCGCCATTCCGCTCGCCGTGGTCGTGCTGCTGCTCGCGTTCCCGCTGGCGACCACGGGCTTCTACCTCGAATTCACTTCGAAAGTGATGATCCTGGCGATCTTCGCGCTTTCACTCGAACTGCTGGTAGGCGCGACCGGCCTCGTGAGTCTCGGTCATGCGGCCTACTACGGCATCGCGGCGTACGCGACGGTACTGCTGTCGCCCAAGTTCGGCGCGGCCAGCGCGTTCTGGCTCCTTCCCGCGACGGTCGCGTGTTCCGCGCTGTATGCGCTGCTGGTCGGGGCGCTATCGCTGCGAACCCGTGGCGTGTACTTCATCATGGTGACGCTTGCCTTCGCGCAAATGGCGTACTACGTGTTCCATGACACGAAGTTGGGAGGCGGCACCGACGGCATCTATCTCAACTTCAAACCGGAGGTCGTGCTGTTCGGCACGAAGCTGTTCGATCCGGGCAAGCCGGTCGCGCTCTACTACGTCGTGCTGGTGAGCCTCGTGCTGGTGTTCCTGTTCCTCGCGGTGTTGCTGAAGAGCCGCTTCGGCCGCGTGCTGGCTGGCATCAAGAGCAACGAACAGCGGATGCGTGCGGCCGGATTCGCCACGTTTCCCTACAAGCTGGCCGCATTCACGCTGGCTGGCGCTCTCGCGGGACTTGCCGGCTTTCTGGTGGCGGTGAAGGACGGATTCGTCAATCCGGAAATGTTGTCCTGGCACGAGTCGGGCGCCGTGTTGCTGATGCTGATCCTGGGAGGCATGGGACGCCTGTCGGGCGCGGTGCTCGGCGCCTTCGCGTTCGCGCTGCTGCAATTATTCTTCCAGTGGGAAGTGGTGTTCGGCAATTTCGCGAAACATTGGCTGTTGATGTTCGGAGGTACGATCATCCTGTGCGTTGCATTCATGCCCAACGGGCTTATCGGATTGCCGGCGCAATGGCGTGCGCGGCGCGCGCGCAAGACGATGGAGGAGGCGCGTGCCTGATACCGCCGCACCGCTCCTGCGCGCCCGTGGCGTAACACGCCGCTTCGGCGGTCTCGCCGCGGTGTCCGAGGTATCGCTCGACCTGGCGGAGGGCGAGATCCACGCGGTGATCGGCACCAATGGAGCGGGCAAGTCGACGCTGATCAACGTGCTTGCCGGTGAGATCGCGATCACCGGAGGCTCGGTCGAGTTGCTCGGGATCGACGTCACGCATTGGCCGCAACCGAAGCGCGCGCAGGCGGGACTTGGTCGCAGCTACCAGCGCACGACGATCTTTCCGCGCTTTTCGGTATTCGAGAACTGTCGCCTAGCCGCGCAGGCAACGCACCAGGTTCCCTGGAACTGGTGGACGGCGGCGGCCGACTGTCCGATAAGCACGACGTTGGCACGTGAAGCACTGTACAGGACGGGTCTCGCGGGGCTGGCCGACCGCACGGCGGGCCTGCTCTCGCACGGCGAGAAGCGCCAGCTGGAAATCGCGATGTGTGTCGCCACCAGACCGCGCGTGCTGCTGCTCGACGAGCCGCTCGCCGGCATGGGCGCCGCGGAAACGGAGCGCATGCTCGACCTCTTGTCCGGCCTCAAGTCGGGTCACGCGATTCTCCTGGTCGAGCACGACATGGACGCGGTGTTCCGTGTGTCGGACCGCATCACGGTGATGGTTAATGGCGCAGTGATTGCGAGCGACGTTCCCGCCGCCGTGCGCGCCGACGCGGAAGTGCAGCTGGCCTACCTTGGTGAGGTCCATGTCTGACGCGGCTCCCCTGGTGGATGCGCGTGACATCCACGTGCACTACGGAGAGAGTCACGTGCTACGCGGAGTTTCATTGACGGTGCGCGCCGGGGAGACCGTCGGCCTGCTCGGTCGCAACGGCATGGGCAAGACCACGCTGATCCGCTCGCTGATGGGCCACGTCCGCGCGACGCGGGGAAGCATTGCGGTCCGTGGCCACGACGCGACGCATGCGCCGCCCGATCGCGTTGCCCGCTGGGGCGTGGCCTACGTACCGGAGGGACGCGGCATCTTCGCGAATCTTTCGGTGCGCGAGAATCTCGTCGTCGCGGCGCGCAGCGGAGTCTCGGGCCGCAACGACTGGCCCCTCGAACGCATCCTCGCGACGTTTCCGCGGCTGAAGGAGCGGCTCGGTCATGGCGGCCAGCAGCTTTCCGGGGGCGAACAGCAGATGCTCGCCATCGGCCGCGCGCTCTCAACCAATCCCGACCTGCTGATCCTGGACGAGGCGACCGAAGGCCTGGCGCCGCTTATCGTGCGCGAGATCTGGCGGATCATCAACGACATTCGCGGCACCGGAATCGCATCGCTGATCGTCGATCGCAATTTCCGCACCGTGCTGGCCAACACCGACCGCGCGATCGTCCTCGAGAAAGGCCGCGTGATCATCGAGGACCGCTCAGACGCGCTGACGGCGCAGCCCGCCGAACTTGCGGCGCGCCTGGGCGTTTGACCCGGATGCGCGATTCCCGCTCGCGGCAGGAATTACATGTCCATTGATCTTGCGCCTTGGGTCGCCGCCTATGGCTACCCCGCCGCGCTGGTGGGCGCGCTGTTCGAAGGCGAGACCGTCCTCGTGCTGGCGGGGCTGTTTGCGCATCGTGGCGTATTGGATCTGCCGCTGCTCGTGATGCTTGGCGCCATCGGAGGCAGCGTTGGCGACATCGCCTATTTCACGCTGGGCCGGCGGTTTGGCGCGATGCTGCTCGAACGCTATCCCAGGTTCGAACCCGCCGCTGCGCGCGTGCATGCGTTGATCGAGCGCTTTCCCAATCTTGCGGTGATCGGAATCCGCTTTCTCTATGGCCTGCGCACAGTCGGCCCCGCAGTCATTGGAACCAGTGCGATCGGGTGGCCGCGTTTTCTGCTGCTCAACGCATTCGGCGCGCTGGCGTGGAGTGCATGCTGGGTGGGGGCGGGCTACGCGCTGGGCGAGGCCGCGCAACGGCTGCTCGGCAGTGTCATGCGCGTGGAGCGCGACCTGTTCATCGTGGCCGCAGTATTGGCGCTCATCGCGACCATCATCCTTCGTCTGCGCCGCCGCACCCGCATGCCCAAGCCACGACGCTGAGCCATCTTGGTGCGCTATGTACGTTCGCGCACCAAGATGGGATGAGCGCCCCGCACATCGTTGGCGCACGCAAGCGTCTGCGCGAGATCCCGCGCCGCGGATTCGCAATCAAATCAACGCACTCGGCACAAGCCCGACGCTTGGCATGCGTCGTGCAATGCAACAACGCAGTGGGGCCTGATTGCGGCGCTGTGCGCGGCCAGGTTCCATCGGACCGGGGTCGTCCACTTCAATTCTTCAACGCGGGGAAACACGACATGCCATTGCAACGCAGAACTTTCATCCAGCGTCTGTCGGTGATTGCGGCAGCCACCGCCGCTGGCCTATCTTTCGGCACGCCGGTGCTGGCGGCCGACACGATCAAGGTCGGTGTGCTCCACTCGCTGTCCGGCACGATGGCGATCAGCGAGACGGTGTTGAAGGACGTCACGCTGATGGCGATCGAGGACATCAATGCCAAAGGCGGCGTGCTCGGCAAGAAGCTCGAGCCCGTGGTCGTCGACCCCGCGTCGAACTGGCCATTGTTCGCGGAAAAGGCGCGGCAGCTGCTGACCCAGGACAAGGTAGCGGTCGTGTTCGGCTGCTGGACCTCCGTATCGCGCAAGTCCGTGCTGCCGGTATTCGAGGAACTGAACGGCCTCTTGTTCTATCCGGTGCAGTACGAGGGTGAAGAGCTGTCGAAGAACGTGTTCTACACGGGCGCGGCGCCGAACCAGCAGGCGATTCCCGCGGTCGAGTACCTGTTGAGCAAGGAAGGCGGCGGTGCCAAGCGCATCGTGCTGCTCGGCACCGACTACGTCTATCCGCGCACGACCAACAAGATCCTGCGCTCGTTCCTCCATACCAAGGGTATCGAGGACAAGGACATCATGGAGACGTACACGCCGTTCGGCCACAGCGACTACCAGACGATCGTGGCGGACATCAAGAAGTTTGCGGCGGGCGGCAAGACGGCCGTGGTGTCGACGATCAACGGCGACTCCAACGTTCCGTTCTACAAGGAACTGGGCAACGCGGGCCTGAAGGCGACCGACGTTCCCGTGGTGGCTTTCTCGGTCGGCGAGGAAGAGCTGCGTGGCGTCGACACCAATCCGCTGAAGGGCCATCTCGCGGCATGGAACTATTTCATGTCGATCAAGAATCCCGTGAACGCCGCGTGGACGAAGGAATGGGCCGCGTACGCCAAGAAAGTGAAGCTGCCGAATGCGGACAAGCCGTTGACCAACGATCCGATGGAAGCAGCATGGATCGGCATTCACATGTGGGCGCAGGCGGTGACCAAGGCCAAGAGCACGGACACGGACAAGGTCGTTGCCGCGATGGCAGGTCAGACGTTCCCCGCGCCGGACGGATTCACGATCAAGATGGACGAAAAGAATCACCACCTGTGGAAGCCCGTGTTCATCGGTGAAGTACAGGGCGACGGCCAGTTCAAGGTCGTCTGGAAGACCAAGGGCCCGATCAGGGCTACGCCTTGGAGCCCGTACATCCCGGAAAACAAGGGCAAGAAGGACGAGCCGGAGAAGAAGTAGCAGCACGAGAGTTCTGGTATCGCAAGCGCATGAAATGGGTTGGACAGCCCGCCGGCGCGGGAGCGGCAGACACGGTGAAGCTACCGCTGCCGCCACCCGCTGCCGGTTTTTTTTGGACTCGACTCGAGCGGAACACGGGATTGATGCAATGGGCAAGGTTGGCCGGCGACTCGTTGGGCAGCTAGCGTTTGCGCTGGTGCTCGCTGCAGCATGCTCGGTTTCGTTCTTCGCTGCCGGCGCAATGGCGCTGCCGGCGCCGGCAATCAAGGATCTGGCATTCGGTGAAAGCGATGAGAAAATCCAGGC
>Ga0068860_100006553_pt1 | contig 11688 bp, 11 predicted proteins | sample KBSSwiS32_FD_66597 | JGI IMG/M metagenome (GOLD analysis project Ga0068860, IMG submission 66597) | Switchgrass rhizosphere microbial communities from Kellogg Biological Station, Michigan, USA - KBS Switchgrass S3-2 | ecosystem: Host-associated > Plants > Roots > Rhizosphere > Soil ... | reverse complement strand
CACACTATTTGATCTTTTAGTTAGCGCTCTTGAGGAGCACAGCGAAAGGAAGAATGCACTTATGAATAATCTAAGAAAAGACTTGATCGCGGCGGTAGGGTGTGTGGTTTTGATCGCAACCTCCATATTTCTTCTCGGCTACGGACGTAAGCATGAAGTGTCGTCCATCTTGGTGTTTGGATTTTTTCTAGACGCGCTTGCCACCACGGGAATTGTTGGCAACCTCGTCGTGTTTCTACTTGCGAAGGTTACAAAACTGAATTCGTTACGAGTTGCGCTTTGGACTTTCCTGGTGGTTCACGTTTTGCCGCTAGTTTTTCTTCTGTTGATCGTCGGTCGCAATGATCCTCGATTTAATGCTGCGGGTATAACGATTGGCTACGCCGCGAGTTTTCTATTCTGGATGGGGTCGCATTGGATGTGGTCGAAGACGATGCAAGCCGCGCCGGAACGGGAAACGAATGGGTAACTAACCCTAAAAACCTCTTCTCTGGGTCTCTGCGTACTTTGCGCCTCTGTGTTAAAAAGGTCTTAGTAAGGCGGAAACATTTACAACACAGAGGCGCAGAGACGCAGAGAGTTTCTAAGTGCAGGGACCAGGCTCACTCATATCTGAGCGCTTCAATTGGGTCGAGCGCGGCTGCTTTGCGTGCCGGATAGTAACCAAAGAAGATTCCCACCGCCGCTGAGAACAACACTGAACCGATAATAGCCATTGTCGAAACAAGAGTCGGCCACCCGAGAAGCTTAGGTATCGCGAGTGAAAACCCCACGCCGAGAATAATACCAACCGTCCCCCCCGTCAGACTGAGAACAATCGACTCAATAAGGAACTGACTACGCACTGCGGAAGACCTTGCTCCGATGGCCATGCGAATACCAATTTCGCGTGTGCGCTCTGTCACTGATACCAACATGATGTTCATGATGCCGATACCACCAACCAGCAGTGAAACACCTGCGATACACGCCAACAATATCGTCATCGTATTGCTGGTCTCATTAGCCGCATCGGCAATGTCCGTCATGTTGCGAACCGTAAAATCACTAGGCTCGTTTGCCGACAGTTTGTGACGCTGCCGAAGTAAGTCTGTAATTTGCGACTGCGCCGTGTACGTTGCGTCCTGCGAAATCGCTGAAACATACGCGATCTGTACTCGTGGGCTACCCAACACTTTCTTTTGGACCGTCGTATACGGTGCGAAAGCGATATCATCCTGATCGCGACCCTGCTGATCCTGTCCCTTCCTTGCCATCACTCCCACGACGCGAAATGGAAGATTCATAACGCGAATTGTTTGTCCGACAGCATCGGTTCCCGGGTACAAATTGTCAGCGATTGTTTGCCCAATCACTATTACGCGGGCAGCAGTGCGCACATCGGCATCCGTGAAGAACGTGCCACTCTGCACAGTCCACTTGCGGATGTCGGGATATTGTTCACTCACACCCTGGACCGAAGTATTCCAATTCATGTTACCGGCGACCAATTGAGACCGGGCATTCACGGCCGGAGTGACCATTGAAACACTAGGCACTTCACGTTTGACGGCATCGAGATCTTCAACCGTTAACGTGTTAGTTCCAGTATCACCAGTTCCGCTTCTCACGCCGCCCACGTTCTGAGCGCCGGCACTCACGAAGAGCAAGTTGGTGCCAATGCTCTCGATTTGTGCTTGCACGGACGCTGATGCTCCCTGACCGATGCTTACCATCGCGATGACGGCAGAGACGCCGATGATGATGCCGAGCATGGTCAACGCCGCCCGCATTTTGTTTCTTACAAGGGCGCGAAAGGCGACACGAATGATCATTAGTAGAGTCATGGTTGTTAGCCTCGATTTGCGAATTGCGAAATTCGAAACTCCAAATCTTTCTTACTCATCATCGTCCTCATCATCATCGATGGCCGGCATATTCTTCAGTTCTTCCGCTGCGTCGCGTTGGTTTTCAACTTGATGATCCGATTTGATCTTGCCGTCCCTAAAAACGATCACTCGTTGCGCATACTCGGCAATGTCATGTTCGTGCGTCACCAGCACCAGGGTGATTCCCATCTCTCGATTTAGTCGTTGGAATATTTCCATCACTTCAACGGAAGTACGCGAATCGAGATTTCCGGTCGGTTCGTCCGCGAGAATTAATGCCGGGTGATTAACTAGTGATCGCGCTACGGCAACTCGTTGTTGTTGACCACCGGATAACTGGTTTGGATGATTCTGTTCGCGACCGGCAAGGCCCACAGCGGCCAACGCTTCCATCGCTCGTTGATGACGTTGATGTGCATCGACACCCAGGTAGAGCATCGGCAGTTCAACATTCTCCAGCGCGGATGTTCGCGACAGCAGGTTGAATCCCTGAAAGATAAACCCAATCTTCTGGCAGCGAATGTCAGCACGTTCGTCTTTCGACATTTGCGATACATCATCACCATCGAGGATGTAACTTCCTTTTGTCGGTCGGTCCAAACAGCCAATAATATTCATGGTCGTTGATTTACCAGACCCGGATGCTCCCATGATCGCGACGAATTCACCTTCACGAATGGTGAGCGACACTCCCCGCAAAGCATGCACTTCAACATCGCCCATCGTGTATGTCTTATGAATGTGCTCCAGCTCGATAACTGGACGAGCCTCCGGCAGCGGCCCGGTCGGCACACCAGGCTGCAGCAGTGGTTCTACTGTTAAATGTGTAGACATTTATCTTCGACCTCCCGGAGTACGAGGAGCGTTACCAAAACCCGGAGTAGATGTCTGCGTGTTTTGTGCCTTCGATCCAGCGATCGTTTGGCCCGTAATAACCATGTCGCCCTCATTCAGATTGCCGTCGACAACCTCTGTTGACGCGCCGTCAGTCAGACCAATCTTTATTCTTCGTGATTGCGGTTTGCCATCCTGGCCCAGGACCCAAACGACTCGCGTTTGGCCTTCCAGCACTGGAGCAGATGCTGGTGCAAAGTTCACTTGCTCACCACCATTCGCAGCATCGCCTTGTGCGCGTCGTCGAGACTGACCATTACCCGCACCGCCACCGGTTCTTTCTCCCGTCCCACCTTGTGGAGTAAACCTCAAAGCTGAGTTCGGCACTTTTAGAACGCTGTTGCGTTCGTCGATCGTAATCGTCAAATTCGCAGTCATTCCTGGCTTCAGTTTCTGCTCAGGATTGTTGACGTCAATCACCACGTTATAAGTAACGACGTTCTGAACGTTCTGTGGGTTGATCCTCATTTGTTCAATCTTGCCGTCGAAGTCCTTCCCGGGAAATGCATCGACCGTGAACTTGACCGCTTTCGCTTGCTCCACCAGACCAATGTCGGCCTGATCGATGTTGGCGATTACCTGCATCTGTGTCAGGTCGTTTGCAATGGTAAAAAGAGTGGGAGCTGACAAACTTGCTGCGACTGTCTGGCCCACGTTCACATCACGTGAAACCACAATGCCGTCGATCGGCGATGCAATGGTCGTATGACTAAGATTTACTTCGGCCAGGCTCAATGCCGCCTGCGCCTGTTGAACCTGAGCTGCAGCCTGTTGGACCTGTGCCTGTGATTGCTGAACTTGAGCCTGCGATTGTTCGACCGCCGCATTCGATTGGGCAATTCCCGCGCTCGACGCTGACTGTTCAGTTAACTTCGCCTGATTCAGTTGAGACACTGACTGGTTGTATTTAGCTTCGGCAGTCCTATATGCGGTTTGAGACACGTCATAATCTCGTTGCGCGATTACCCCGGACTTGAGCAACGATTCCTGTTGTTTGAGAAGACTGAGCGCGTCGTCGAGCTGCGCCTTTAGCACAGCGACATTGGCCTCAGCGCCTGAAACACCTGCCTGGTTGTTTTGTACTGTTGATTTGGCAGCCTGACCTTTTGCTTGTGCGTCGGCGACGCCAGCGCGCGCGTTTACGACTGCTGCTTTGGATTGCACCAAACTTGCGCGAGCCTGTTCGAGGTTTGCGCGGGCTTGTTCAACTTGCGCTTTCGACACAGATGGATCCAGTTGAGCGACCACCTGGCCCTTCTTTACGACCGAATTGTAGTCTGCATAGAGAGCTGAGATGGTTCCGGAAGCCTGGCTGCCAACCTGGACCGTGGTGACGGCCTGTAACGCGCCAGTAGCAGTTACTGTATTGCGCAGGTTGCCTCGTTCGATCCTGGCAGTCATATATTGAGTGGACGACGAAGCCCCGCCTCCGAAATAGAGACCAGCCAGTACGACGATCGCCATAATGCCTCCACCCAGAAGCAACTTCTTCTTCTGGTCCAGCAATGTTGCACCAGCGCTCTTGAGCCAACCAATGCTCTTGCCGCCGTTGAAATCAGTCACTAGCGGTCGTTCTTTAATAGTTTGTGTCGACATGCGATTAACCTTAACAAGCTCCAATCAAGATGTTGTGCTAACTGCCTACTATTCCAGACACTATTAGTTGAAAGTTGGTTACAAGGATTTTCTAAAAAACACAGATTGAACATAGAAGGGAATTTCAGAGTTCAGATTGCTGATTTTGCGATTGCTGATTTGTGATTAGCTCGTTACGAGGTAGTTCTCAAGGAAAAGATTGCCTCTTGAACGAGGCAATCTGAAATCTGCAATTGCCTAGTTCACGAGGCTAATCGGCAGGGTCAATTGTTTTGTTCACGAGGCTAACCCCCGAAAGGCCAATTTTCTTGTTTACGAGGCTAGCCTCGTGAACGAGGCAATCTGATCACCCTTCGGGCTAGCCTCGTGGAACGAGGCAACCGCTTCCCTGAGGACTCCCTCGCAAACGAGCTAATCACAAATCAGCAATCTGAAATCTGCAATCTAAAATCTGAAATATCTAACTGTCTGTAACCATCCTTCCCCTCCCGGTGTCTACCTAGTCGGAAGGCTCCCCGAATTTAGAACAAGGAACCAGGAAAGAGATTAACGATGAAAAAACCACGCTTTAAGACATTGGCAATAGCTACTCTCTCGGCAATTGCTTTAGCTGCTTCGATCGCTGTTGCGCAGACAGTTTCCACTGGCCAGGACAACACCCAGGGCCAGAAACAATGGCACGGCCGCGGTCGAGGTGAGGGAAGAGGACATCGCCGAGGAGGAATGCTGGGTGGCGCCTTCCGGCAACTTAATCTGACTGATGATCAGAAAGCGAAGATGAAACAGATTCGCGACGGCTTTGCGGAGCGGAATAAACCAGTGCAGGAACAGCTTCATGCCAAACGACAAGAGTTGCGTCAGGCAAGCGAAGGCGGTACGTTCAACGAAGCACTGGCTACTCAGAAACTAACGGAGATGGCAAGTCTTGAAGCCAGGATGATGGGCGAGCGTTTCAAGCTGCACCAGGAAATGCTTTCCGTTTTGACTGCTGAGCAGAAGGCCCAGCTGGAACAGTCCAAAGCGCAGTTCAAAGCTCGACGCGGCGAAAAGCGCGGAGGCGAATAACCGATAGCGTCTCCCCCACGGAAATGGCGGACCGCAATTGAACAGGGTCCGCCAACCGTTACTCCCATGAGGACCGAATCTGACAAACGGGCAGGGACAGGTTTCGGATTTGGAGCTCGCGCGGCAAGCGCAAGCCGGCGACGAGTCTGCTTTCGGAGAAATTGTTCGCCGTTACAGTCCCAGAGTTTTTAGTGTGGCGAGTAAGTTTTTTCGCCAGCGCAGTTCAGTTGAAGAAGCCGCTCAGGAAGTTTTTCTGAAAGCCTTTACGCAACTGAAGAGTTTTGAAGGTCGTGGCTCGATGGAAGGTTGGCTCACACGAATAGCAACGAACACGTGCTTAAACATGTTGCGAAGTGCGAAGCGGCGACCGGAGTTGACAGTTTCTGATCTAACGGAAGATGAGAACAAGTGGCTTGATGATCAACTGTATGACATTGCCGGAGAGTCCCGTCACTCGGTCGAGCAGACTTTGATTGCCGCAGATTTAGCGGATCGTGTTCTTGAAGTATTACCGCCTGAAGATCAACTGGCCCTGTTGATGATTGATGGCGAAGACGCTTCGGTCAAGGAAGTGGCTGAGGCGACTGGCTGGTCGGAATCGAAAGTTAAGGTAAGGGCGTTTAGGGCACGAAAAAAAGTGCGCGAGGCAATGGACAAGCTTCTAGGAAATAAACATCGCGGAGGTGCAGTTACAAATGAGGGATGAACACATTATCGACCTTTTAGACAGCGCTCCGTTGAATAGCTTGTCCATGGACCAGGTTGAGAGCATCCGCACTCATAACCTTAGTTGTGTTGCCTGCGAGCGTGCCTATCGTGCCGCCACGATTTCGCAGATGGTAATTAAGGAGCGCAGCCAGGCAGTAGTTGATCCTTCACCGTTCTTTCAAACAAAAGTTTTGGCAGTACTCCGCGAACGACAAGCTGCGGAAAGTGTTCCTGCTTTTGCTCGTTTGTGGAAATCGGCTGGCGCCCTCGTTTCGTCGATGGCCTTGACCACTGCAGCCCTGGCGGCGCTGAGTTTCATGGTTCCAACCCAGTCACCAGCTGAGGCTACAGCGACGGCTTTTTCAGCTGAGTCAGTACTTTTGGACCAGGGAAGTGATGACCAGATGAGTTATGAACAGGTGTTGAGCACAATCTATGCGGATGAGGATGAGGCTAAATAAATGAACAGCATTACCAAAAACAGATGGCAGGTACGCGTCGCCGCGGCAGTCATATTTATCCTCGGTTTTACCGCTGGAATTTTGGCGTTGAATGTTTATCGAGGGTTGGCGCGCAACGTCGCACCTCACGATCGCTTTGAACAAATATCAGAGAAGCTTCAACTCAACGCCGACCAAAAAAGCAAGGTCCAACAAATCTTTAGTGACACGCGTGATCAGTTGCGGGCGTTACGCAAAGAATCCGAGCCGAAAGTAAACGACATTCGCAAGCAGGCTGACGATCGACTGCAGCAGGTATTAACTCCAGAACAGTGGAAGCAGTTTCAATCGATGCGTGATGATATGCGCCAGCGACGTGGGCGTGATCGGTAGCAGTCTTTAGCTTGTCGTGATCTATTTGACTCCAGTGACACTTGGAGAGAACAGTAGGGAAGGGTGGTTTACCCCCGCTCATTACAGACAGCGAACTTGATTGTTCAGAGCGGGGGTAAACCACCCTTCCTTACTGTTCTCTCCAGGTAGCCATCAAGATCGGTGGTAGATGATTCTTTGCAAGACTCTCTAAAGCCTATCAACAACATTTAGGTGGGATGAATCAGCGCTTTCAACACCTTTCCCGAGGCAACTTGCGCCAATGCTTCATTAGTATCTGCCAAACCAAACTTGGTGAGCTTCATCCGTTCCCACGGCAATTGTCGACTTGGCTCAGAAACAATCTGTACGCCACGATAGAAATGTGAAAAATCGGAACCCCAACAACCACGCACATCCAGGTGTTTCTTATTCAGATCAAGATGCGGATTGATTTTCACTGTACCGTGATCCGTGTACTGACCGACGACCACAACTTTCCCTGCGTCACGTGTAAACTTCATTGCTTGAACCACTGCTTCTGCAACTCCGGCTACCTCGATCGTCACATCCGCTCCGCGTCCTGCAGTTTGTTCCATGACCCACTCGAGCCGCGCGTTTTCGTCATGAGTCTCGATGCTGACAACCGCCGAAGCTCCCGCTTCGAGTGCCGCTGCTAAACGTGATTCGGGAGCGCCGATACACAGAACGCGCAAAGCGCCACTCATCCTGGCCATCAGAATCGCGTTGATGCCGACTGGTCCTGATCCCAACACAAGGACCGTGTCACCCAGGTGAATTTCACCTCGTTCGACTGCGTGAAGGGCAGTTGGCAGGGCACAACCACCAGCCATGAATGTACTGACCGACGCATCCACATTGATACAACGCGTTCCCGGTTTGAGGTAAACGTGAGTGGCCCACCCACCGCAGAGGCCGTCATCGAGTCCGTAAGTTATTCCATAAACTTTTCGCTGTGGACACCTCGTGGTTGCTTTTGCTATGAGACAATACCAGCACGCGTTGCAGGTTCGATGAACGTCTAGAAAAGTTACTCTGTCTCCTTCTTTAAAGGCGCGACCATTCACGTCGCGGACTTCACCGCGAATCTTTTCCAGCGTGCCGATCGAAACATGGCCGGGTACGAGCGGATAGGGAACACCCTGTAGAAGTCCGCGTTGTAAATGAACATCAGTTCCGCAAACTTCGGATAGTTCGACTGCTAGCAAGGCTGAGTCCGTTTCGAGTTCGGGGAAGGGAACTTCTCGCAATTCGACGGGTTCGTTTGGTTTGGGTATTACGGCGGCGATTGGCATTGCAGACAGTTTAATTTATTGACGTCCCGGTTGTGTACCATCGAGCTACTGAAGGCCGACTTGAATCCGGCAATCAATCTTTGTATAAGGTCAGTCCCTTATCTAACTCATTGGAAGGTGGAATCAGTTTGTGCCCCAGAGTCGTCATCGCAAAATAAACAAACGAAAAAGAGAACGGAAAGAGAGAGCCGCCGTGAGCCGTGGCCCATCAATTACCAACTCGAAGAATTTCAAGGTTGGAGTTTTGATAGTAATGGCTGCCGTGGTGATCTCGCTGTTTACTTACTTCATCATTAACCGCTCGAAATCCGGAGAAGAAACTACCACTGCTTCCGGCTTGAAATATACGGACGAACGAATCGGCGATGGTCCAAGTCCACAAAAGGGTCAGACCGTAACTGTTAATTATGCTGGTTCTCTACAGAGCAACGGCTTCGAGTTTGACAGTTCGTATAAAAAGAATCAGCCGGCCGATTTCCAGATAGGCGTCGGCAGGGTTATTAAAGGATGGGATGAAGGTTTGATGACGATGAAAGTTGGTGGCAAACGAAAACTGATCGTGCCGCCCGAACTCGGATACGGAAAGTTTGGTCGACCGCCTGATATTCCAGGTAACGCAACGCTTGTTTTTGAAGTTGAACTCCTCGGCGTTAAGTAACAAAAGCTTTCGATTTCTCCAAATCTGACCCTCGAGCATGATTCCAGCAATGGAATCTTCTGCTTAAGGGTCATTTGCTTTTCAGGTTCTGTCTAGCAATTTCATTGCATTTCCGCTGGTTGGCGCGGATCTGCTCATGCTTGTCGTAAACTCATAACCTCTCCCGCGAAAATCTCAGAGACGACAAAACAATACTGGAGGTTGAAACATGGAGAAGTTTCCTAAACAGCTCGCTCACACGCTAATGATAATTTTTGTAGTTTTAACTCTGGCGTCAGTGGCGCTCGGCCAGGGACGTGGGCGAGGAGGAGGTGCGGGCGGTGGACGAGGAAGTGGTGGCGGCATGGGCAATGGGGGTGGACCGCCTTCAGGTGTTGGTGTGGATCACGGTCTGGGTACGGCGTCTGAAAGGTCCGGCGGTCGTTCTGATCGTGGTCTCGAGAACGCTTCAACAAGATCCAATGGCCGTTCGGATGCGGGAATAGAGCGAGCGCGCGAAAATCTGCGCAATGCCGATCGAGATCTTGAAGATCATCCAGGGATTCCGAGAACCTTGCACGTCAACGCCAACACATTGAGGAGTGGTTATCAAGCAGCGTTAGCCAATAACCCGAATTTGACGTTCGGAAACTACGTGGCTGCGACTCGGGTGTCACAAAACCTCGGAAGACGTTTCCCAACTATCACTCGGGATGGGATTCTTACTGGCCTGGCATCAGGAAGAAGTCTGGGAAGAACGTTGCAGGATCTTGGTTTAAATGACCACGAAGCGAAAGACGCTGAAAAACAAGCCAAGGAAGAGATCAAACAGGCGAAGAAGAATAAGTAAAAAGTCGGAATGCCTGAACAACGGTGGAGGACCATTTAACCTTGGGCGAACTGATCCTCCACTCGTTGTTGTCTGGACTCGCTCACCAAATGCTGTGTGCTGAAACCTGCGATTACCTATGGTTGCGGTCACTATCAAGTTAGTGTGACCATGATCACGTTCGACCTCGCTTATTTCCTGTAAAACTTAAGGCCACAGGCCCAACTCGGGCCCGGGTTGATTACCGATCCCTCATGGCGTTAATCTGCTCACGAACGCGGCGATGGTCGCAAACATCAGGAGAGACTTATGAGCGAAAACAGCATAACGATTACCGACAATCGAACCGGTAAACAATATCAAGTGCCGATCGATAATGGGACCATCAGGGCGATGGATCTGCGTCAGGTCAAAACAGGCGACGACGATTTTGGTTTGATGACCTACGATCCTGCGTTCATGAATACTGCTTCGTGTAAGAGTCGTATCACCTTCATCGATGGTGACAAAGGCATTCTGGAATACCGTGGCTATCCCATAGATCAGTTAGCCGAAAAGAGTACCTATCTTGAAGTTGCCTACCTGCTGTTACATGGTGAACTGCCGAACGAGTCGGAGTTGCAAACCTGGACGAGTAACATCACTTATCACACGTTTATCAACGAAAACATCAAGACTGTTATCGACGGTTTTCACTACAACGCGCACCCGATGGGAATGTTTGAAGCGATGCTCGGCGCTTTGTCGACTTTCTATCCTGATGCCAAAGACATTTTCAACGTCGATTGCCGTTGGAAACAGATCCATCGTCTGATTGCCAAGGTACCAACGATTGCGGCTTTTGCTTTTCGTCATCGGATCGGAATGCAGTATTCATATCCTGACAACGATCTGACCTACGAGGGCAACTTCCTCAACATGATGTTTAAGACGACGGAGTTGAAGTACAAACCCAATCCCGTCCTCGAGCGAGCCCTTTCAGTTCTCTACATCCTGCATGCTGATCACGAACAGAACTGCAGTACCAATGCGATGCGCAGTATCGGGAGTGCTCATACAGATCCGTTCTCAGCTCTGGCGGGTGCGGCCGCAGCTCTTTATGGCCCATTGCACGGTGGCGCCAATGAAATGGTTCTGAGAATGCTCAAGGAGATCGGGTCGATCGACAAGGTGCCGGATTACATCAAGCGAGTGAAGGCCGGTGAATTCCGATTAATGGGCTTTGGTCATCGCGTCTACAAGAATTACGACCCGCGTGCTCGCATAATCAAACAGGTCGCTTATGAAGTGTTTGAAGTTACCGGCAAAGATCCGTTACTCGACATCGCGCTCGAGTTGGAACGAATTGCCCTTGAAGACGAATACTTCGTGAAGCGTCGTCTGTATCCAAACGTGGATTTCTACTCCGGCATCATCTATCAGGCGATGCGTTTCCCGGTGGACATGTTCCCGGTGATGTTTGCGATTCCCCGCACATCTGGTTGGCTGGCCCAGTGGGTTGAGTTGCTGGAAGACGGAGATCAAAAGATCGCACGTCCGCGGCAGATTTATCTTGGGGAAAGAACTCGCGACTACGTGGCGATTGGCGAGAGAAAGAAATAGAGGGAAAAAGATTTATTGGTCGTTTTCCATTTTGGGCATTTGAGTTTCTCTGCGTCTCAGTGGTTATTATTGCTGAAAGTTACTTGTCACCGCAGAGACGCCGAGTACGCAAAGGTTAGCAGAGAACTCTCAATTCGGGCGTGAACGAGATAAGCGACGAGCCCGCTCAAGGTGAGTGTACCCTGTGAGGAACATGGCGTGAGTATATGTGAATGGACGAGAACTTCGTGGAGTTCCTTGGGTAAATTGTTTTACGGTTAGTTATGAACAATCCACCGACTGCGGTCGGTGGGATTCGCAGCTGATGGCGGACGCTTTTGAGTAGGTTCGGTATGAACAATCCACCGACTGCGGTCGGTGG
>Ga0068860_100006550_pt1 | contig 11693 bp, 9 predicted proteins | sample KBSSwiS32_FD_66597 | JGI IMG/M metagenome (GOLD analysis project Ga0068860, IMG submission 66597) | Switchgrass rhizosphere microbial communities from Kellogg Biological Station, Michigan, USA - KBS Switchgrass S3-2 | ecosystem: Host-associated > Plants > Roots > Rhizosphere > Soil ... | reverse complement strand
GCTGCCGGCGAACGTCTCGCGATGCAGGCCCGCGTCCTTCAACAGCACGAAGCCGACGCCGTTCGGGACGTTGAGCCACTTGTGGCCGTCGACTGCCAGCGAGTCGGCGCGCTCGAGCCCGGCGACGAGCGCGCTGGCCGGCTCCCAGAGCCGGAAGAACGCGCCGAATGCCCCGTCGACGTGCAGCCACAGGCCGAACCGCTCGCAGACGTCGGCGATCGCCTCGACCGAGTCGGAGGCGCCGGTGTTGACCGAGCCGGCCATGGCGATCACGATCGCCGGCTCGACGCCGGCGGCCCGATCCCGCTCGATCGCGTCGACGAGAAGATCCACTCGCATCGCGTAGCGGTCGTCGATCGGAATGGTGCGCACGCAGCCCGAGCCGAGGCCGAGCGTGCGCAGCGCCTTGTGATCCGAGAGGTGCAGCTCCTCCGAGGCGTAGACGCCGAATTCGGGCAGCGCGCGCACGCCCTCCTGTGCAACGTCGACGCCATGCTTGCGCCCGAACCAGTGCCGCGCGACGGCGAGACCGACGGTGTTCGCCATAGTCGCGCCCGAGCCGAAGTACCCGGCGGTCGCCGGGACGCCGAGCAAATCTGCGAGCCAGCGAATCGTGACCTGCTCGAGCTCCACCGCCGCAGGGCCGAGCGGCCACATGCCGGGGTTCTGGTCGACCGCGGCCGTCCACGCCTCGACGATTGCGGCGGCCGGCAGCGACCCGCCCGTGACGTAGCCGAAGTACCGCCCGCCCGTGCCGCCCGCAAGCCCGTCGGCGGAGCGCGCCTCCAGCTCGCCGAGAATCGACTCGAGCGGTACGCCGTGCTCAGGGAGAGGCTCGTCGAAGCGCGCGGCGAGCTCGGCGCGGGCGATCGTCACGCCCGCCTGGGCGGGCGGGTCGAGCGCCGCGCGGAAACGTCGCGCAAAGTCCTGGACTGCCGCATCGAGATCGCTGTCGGCCATGGCACCCCTCGCTCGCCGGCGTCCTGCCCGTTCCGGACGAGGCGTCAGACTAGGCGAGGCGCGTCTGCCGCGTCGTGACCGCCGTGCGGCGGCTGATCAGCGCATGTGCGCGAGCCTGCGGCCGGCCAGCGCCGTCATGATCAGGCCAGTGCCTGCGATCAGCAGGTCGATGCCGACCAGGAGGCCGATCGCCCAGCTCGCCGAGCTCGGGAGGTCGGCCCAGATGAGGATGCCGAGCAGGAGCGAGACGGCGCCGTTGAGGGCCACCACCCAGGTCCCCTCGAGGTGGCGCATCCTCCACCACGCGATCAGCCGCGAGACGCCGATGGCCCAGAACCAGGCCACGAGCACGACCGTCAGCGTGATCGCCCCCGTGAGCGGAGCGAGCAGGATCCACACGCCCGCCACGATCGTGAGCAGCGCGACGAGCACGTTCCAGGCCGACATCCAGGACCAGCGCAGATCACGGCGCAGCACATGCCCGAACTGGATGATCCCGGCGACCAGGAGCGCCCAGCCTGCGAGCACCGCAACCGCGATCGAGGTGACGACCGGCACGAAGATGGAGAAGGCGCCGACGATCGTGCACAGGATCCCGATCGCCAGCAGCAGCTTCCAGTGCCTGCCGTTCTCGTCACGCAGACGTTGGGCGAGGCCGCCGTCGATCACGACGCCGACCCGGGGAGAGGTGAAGTCGCTACTCATGTCCATGCCCTTTCCGGCTGCGTTCGGGCGGTACTGCGCCTATCGAGATGATATCGGGGCCGAAATTGCATCGGAGGTGACGGATTCGGCGCGTCTACAGCAGACCGGAGACGGCGTCGATCAGGGCCGCTCCGAGCAGGATCTCCAGCGCGACGCCGCAGATACCGACGACGAGCGCGACGACCACGATGGCGATGTCCTCGAGCAGTACCGCGAGCGAGAGCAGGACGACGCCGAGCGCCGGGAGCGTGTCGAGGCCCGTGAACGGCGGAGCGAGAAAAGCCGCCGCCGAGCCACCCACGACCAGGACGCCGAAGACGAGGTTGCTCAGCCGGTGGCCGAACAGGAACCGGAAACGCGGCTTGGAGATGCGTTCGAGGCGCCGGATCAGCCCGATCAGCCCGCGCAGGAAGCGCTGCTGGCGAGGGCCGCCGAGATCGAGCCCGCGCCAGCGCCGCGGGAGCCAGATCTCCTCGCGCCCGACGATGAGCTGCAAGGCGAGCAGCGACGCGACGATCTCGAAGACGTGCGTCGCGCCGCCCGTCGGCAGGGGGAGAGCCGGGACGCCGAGCAGCAGCACGAACGCGATTGCGAAGCTCTTCTGACCGAAGAGCTCGTTCAGGCTCCCGAGCGTCCTCGGGCCTTCCTTGGCCAGCCAGCCCTCGAGCTCGGCGCTGACGCTCTCGGGGTCGCCGGCGGCATTCAACCGGCGGCCGTGACGAGCGGCATCATCGCCTGACAGCTTACGTGTCGAATCTCGGCGTGCGCCGTGCCGAAGTGCGTGCTCAGTGAATCTCGTCGTGGAGCTCGTACCAGGCGTCGCGCGTCGGAGGCGCCCAATCGCCCTCGGTCGCGACTGCCATCATCGACTCGAGGATCGGGCCGAGCCTGTCGTTGTTGAATCGCTCGCCCTGTGCCTTCGACTCCCACACGTCGAGGATGCGGAACACCCCGGCGTCGCGATCGAAGCCCGCCGTGTGCACGATCAGGCCGTCCGGCGGGCCCTTCAGATCGAGCGCCGCGACGACCGCGTCGTAGTTCGAGGTGTCCTCGCTCTGGATCGGGAATTCCTGGATGTAGACGACTGCCACCGCCGGCTCCTTTCTCGTGTCGGGAGCCGATTCTACCGCGGCCTGGAGCTCGTTCCCGAACGAGCTCAGAAGCCGTCGTCGACGAGGCGGCTCGAGCCGGACCCGATGTCGGTCGCAATCTCCGTGAAGATCGTGTCGAGCTCACCCGAGGCCGGCTGGTTGTGGAAATCGCCGGGCGAGGCGATCGCCGCGAGGGTCTCGTTCGAGGTGATCGCCGGGCTCTCGGCCTTCGTCCCCTGCGAGTGGTAGCAGTTGTCGTTCTCGTCGGAATTGCTGGGATCGCAGTAGTGCTCTGGGATCGTGACTATCTTCTTGTTCTTGCCGCTGCCGGTTGTCGTCGTCTGCTCCGGGATGATCGGCCACTTGCCCGCGGTGCAGTTCTTGTTGCCGAGCGCGTAGCCGATGCTGTAGATCGTCACGTCGTCCTGCTTGAACTGGTTCGCCAGGTTGATCGCCGTGTGGCAGGGTGTCTGGTCATCCGCGTTGCCAGGCGGATAGGTCGGGTCGCTGTAGCCGTAGACACTGCCCATGTTGGCCTCGCCGTCCGTGAGGAAGACGATGTAGTCGGGTGCAGTCGGACGCCCGTGCCGGTCGAGCTCGGCCTTCGCCTGACGCAGCGCCTCGCTGTAGGAGGTACTGCCGCCAGCCTGCACGCACGCGCTGGCCTTGCCGTCCACCGTGTGCAGATACAGGCCTGACGACTCGTTGAGCTCACCGTCCGCCTTGTAGTCGCCGTTCAGCGCATCCGTCACGTAGCCGCGGTTGGCAGCGTCATAACCGGTGAATCCGTCGCTGGCCGTGTACGGAGCGGAGCACATGCCGGTCGTCGCCGTCTTGACCGGCGGGAACGCCACCATCCCGACCTGGGCGTAGGGCGGGTTGAGGATGCCGAGCATCGTGCGGATGCCTTCCTTGGCATTGTCGAGGTCGGTGCAGAACTCGGTGCGGCGGTCGGTCGTGTCGCACATCGAGCCGGTCCTGTCCAGCGCGATCACGATGTCCACCGGCGTCGACGAGCACGGACTGCAGGCGTTGGAGTGCGCGCTGACGTTGAAGTGGTCGATGCCGAAGAGCTTGGCGAAGAACGTGTTCGTGCTGGCCGACCCGGTCACCGTGAGCTCGTTGGGATTGACCGACGCCTGGCATCCGGTCGCCGCCACCGCCGTCGCCGTGCACGTTGCGGCGTACGTGAAGCTGAAGCTGACATTGGCCGGCGAGTTGGCCGTTGCGTAGGAGGTCGCCGTCGAGACCGCCTGCGTGGTGGACGGCAGGTCCTGCGCTCCCGCCAGCGCCGCGGCGTCGGTCGCCGCCTGCAGTTGCCGTTTGGCGTAGTACGCGTACCCGACGTCGATCGTGAACGCACTCACCCCCAGCATGACGACGAGCGCCAATGCCACGATCGGCAGAATCTGACCTCGCTCTGCGCGCGTGCCTCGCATCGAAACCGTTCCCCATTCCCGCCCGTCGCAAATCGCCGCGCTCGCGGCGCGGCCTCTCTTTTTCTGGCTCGGCCGCAATGGGGGGTGGTTTTCCCCCTCAAAAGGGGGAATTTCTCGTCAGGAAGCGCGCACGGCGTCGAACACGCGAAGAAAATTCTCGCCGAGGATCCCCTTTATGTGATCGTCGCCGTACCCCCTTGCGACGAGCCCGCGTGTGATGTTGCGCAGGTCGCGGTAGTCGCGGAACCCGCGCAGCGTCGCCGTCACGTCGAGGCGGTGCGAGCTCGAGAAGCCGATCTCGTCGAAGAGCGGCTCGAGCAGCCGTTTCTGCAGCGGGTGCGGGAGCGCGAGCGGCCAGTCGGTGCCGATCGCCAGGTGCTCGGGGCCGACGAGCCCGGCGATGTACTCCACGTGGTCGAGCACCCGCTCGATCGTCGAGGCATCTCCGGGCGGCGAGAGGAAGGCGGGCACGCAGTAGACGCCGATCACGCCGCCCGTGGCGGCGATCGCACGCAGTTCATCGTCACTCTTGGCGCGGTCGTGCGCATAGACGGCGGCGGCGGAGGTGTGGGTCGCGACCACGGGGTGGCGCGAGATCCGGCACGCGTCGAGCGTGGTGGTCATGCCGGAGTGCGAGGTGTCGACGATCACGCCGATCTCGTTGCAGTGCTTGACGAAATCGACCCCGAAGCGTGTGAGGCCGGGATCGTTGGGCTCGGTGCAGCCGGTGCCGATGAACGTGCCGCGGTTGTACGCGAGCTCGGCGGTGTCCATGAGGCCGAGCGCGTGCGCGGTGTCGACCTGGTCGAGCTCCCACGGGCGGATGAAGTTGAACTGGCACATGCCCCAGAACGCGATGCCGTCGGATCGCTTCGCCTCGCGGAAGTCCTCCGAGGTGTGCGCCCGGCGCGCGCCGGCCAGCGCCGTCAGCATTCCGGCCGCACGACGCGCGTTCGTGAGGAGCTCCTCGTGGCCTCCCGTGAGGATCGCCTCCGTGATTCCGGCCGTCGCGCCGGAGGCCCGGTAGAGCTCGCGATACTCGGGATAGTCGCCCGCGATGGCCCGCTCCTGCAGGAAGAAGTACGCGGCATCCCAATCCTGGCCGGACGCGGCGAGCTTGCTCTCGAGCGCCTCGACGAGCTCGGGCGTCCAGGTGTCAGGAGAGCACGGCCCCTGAAAGCAGAGGTCGATGATGATCGCCTCGGCGTGCACGCGCTCGGCCCGCTCCTCGTCAGCCTCGGCAAGGCCGAACGGATAGTCGCCGTAGGTCAAGAGAGCCTCCGATTCGCCCATTTGTCGTCGTACAGATAGTCCAGCTCGCCATCGCCGTCGGCATCGACGAAGCGGATTGCGGTGTCGGTCGCGACCTGCGCGTGCCGCATGGCGAAGAGGTCGTCTCCCGCCGGCTCGAGCGTCCGCTCGGCGACGTCGTCGGGAACCACGACGCCCATGGCATCCATGAAGACGCGCGCTGCGAGCCCGGGACCGGGCCGCTCGGTGATCTCGTAGGCGGTGTTGAGCCGCTTGTACGCCCCGGTGTAGCGCGAGGGCTCGAGCGGGGCGTCCCGCTCGATCGGCGCCAGCCGCGGCGGCGGCGACAGGCCGGCCTCCTCGGCGAGCACGCCCCGAATGAGCTCGTCCGCCAATTCGATGCCTTCCGTCTCGTAGTTCGTGAGCACGATGACGGCGATGCCACGATCGGGGACGAGCCGAAGCGAGGCGAAGCACCCGACGCCGGACCCGTCGTGACCCAGCACGCGCGCCCCACCCCAGTCCCAGATCAGCCATCCGAGTCCCTGGCCGGCCAGCCCGGGCTCGATGCCCTCCGGCCAGGCCCGCTGCCATTCGGCCATCGCTGCCGGGATCTCGGTGCCCAGCGCTCCCCGACCCTCGAGGTGCAGGCGGGCGAACGCGAGCAGGTCCGGCGCGGAGGCGGCGGGCGTCCCGCCGGCAGGCCCGAACGAGCGCCCCCACGACCACTCCGTGGTGACGACCGGCCCGTCCTCGCCCGGGAGATGCCCTACGGCGACGGGTCGCAGGATCGCGTCCTCGGGTAGCGAGACGGTGTCCGTCAGCGCGGCGGGCTCGAGCAGGCGCCGGCGCAGCGCGCTGTCCCAATCCAGGTCGGTGGCGAGCTCCACGATCCGCCCGCCGACCACGCAGCCGCTATTGCAGTAGCTCGTGAGCAGGCCGGGAGGGTGCAGCTGGCCGAGCGTCGCGCAGCTCTCGACGTAGCGGCGGACCACGTCGTCGCCGCGCCCGAAGCCGGCCAGGTAGTCGCCTTCCAGCCCGCTCGAGTGGGTGAGCAGATGGCGGAGCGTGATCGTCTCGGTGGCCTCCGCGTCGGCCACGCGGAAGTCCGGAAGCTGGCGCCGCCGCACCGGCTCGTCGAGATCGAGCCCGAGCGAGAGGACGAGCGCGGCCTCGTAGACCTTCGTCACCGACCCGATCGGAAACAGCGAATCGGGCCGCACGGGAGCGCCGGTCCGGCAGTTCGCGACCCCCGCCGCTGCGACGGCCGTCTCGTCCGCCAGGGCGAGTCCAAGCACGGCTCCGGGCACCCGATGCCGCGACAGCGCTTCCCGCAGGCGCCCCTCGAGACGGTCGTGGAGCGACGAAAGGGGAAACACGCTTCTATTATCCCCGCTGAGATATTGCGCCGCAAACGCGAGCCCGGGGAAGGTGGATCGTCAGATGGGAAGCCCTCGTACGCCCCTCGACGCGAATGCCCTCGAACAGCGCCTGGAGGAGGCGGCCGCGCGACACGGGGTGCCGGGCGCGGTCGTCGGCGTACTGCAGGGCTCGACGCTCACCGAGGCCGCCGCCGGCATCACCAACCTCGCCACGGGCGAGCCGGTCGAGCGCCACACGATGTTCCTGATCGGCTCGATCTCGAAGCTGTGGACGACGACGCTCGTGATGCAGCTCGTCGACAGCGGCGCGGTCGAGCTCGACGCTCCGGTGCGCCGCTATCTGCCAGACCTGCAGCTGAGCGATCGAGCCGCCCTCGATGCGGTCACGGTGCGGCATCTGCTGAGCCACACGAGCGGGATCGACGAGGATCTCACGCTCTACGACGGCCGCGAGGACGCCTGCGTCGAGCGCTACGCCGAGCGCGTCGGCGAGCTGCCGCAGCTGCACGCCCCCGGCACGCTCTTCTCCTACTGCAACACCGGCATGATCCTTGCAGGCCGCCTCGTCGAGGTCATGACCGGCGGGACGTACGACCAGGCGCTGGCCGATCGGCTGATCGGGCCGCTCGGGCTCGAGCACACGGTGACGCTCCCCGAGGACGCGATCCTGCAGTCAGCCGCCGTCGGGCACATCGTCCGGCGTGACGGGCCGGGGCTTCAGGTGACTCCGCGCTGGACGCTCCCGCGCGCGAGCGGCCCGGCCGGCGGAACGATCTGCGCGAGCGCGAGTGACCTGCTGACGTTCGCGGGCGTCCATCTCGGCGAGGGACGCAGCCACACGGGCGTCTCGATTCTCTCCGCCGCGAGCGTGGCCGCGATGCAGGAGCGCCAGATCTCCCTCCCCGGCTCGAGCGGCGATGGAGCCATGGGCCTCGGCACCGACCAGGGGCTCGGCTGGCGGCTGGGCAGCCGGGACGGCGTGCGCGTGATCGGGCACGGCGGCGGCAACATCGGCCAGTACTGCCAGCTGGTGGCCGTGCCCGACGAGGGCGTCGCGATCGCGATCCTGACGAACTCCTTCACGAGCGTGAAGCTGCACGACGAGATCCTCACCTTCATCGCCGCGGAAATCGGGCTCCCGAGCCTCGTCGACGAGCCGTTGCCCCCGCCCTCCTCATTCGGCGGGACGATCGACCCCGCGCGCTACGTCGGCACCTATGCCACGAACACCGGTGCGTGCCGCGTCGAGGAGCGCAACGGCAGGCTCACACTGACTGGCACGACCGTCTCGAGCTGGGTCAACGACCTCTACGCCGACGAGCGGCCGAGCGGCGACCTGGAGCCGATCAGCGAGTCGGAGTTCCGCCTCGTGGCGCCGTCGCAGTACGGCGACGACGCCGAGCGCGTGATCTTCGTCAGCGAGGGCGGCGACAGGCCGAGGCACCTGTACCTCGGCCTGTACGCCTATCGCCTCATGGACTGACCGGCTACGCGGGGCGGATCTTCGTCGCCCAGGGCTGGTTGAAGTAGAGCGCGTTGAAGCCCTTGTAGACGAACTTCTTGGAGACCGCGACGCGAACGTCGGGCCAGACGAGGGGGAGGTAGGGCTCGTCCACCGCGGCGATCTTGAGCATCGAGGCGATCGCCTTCGCGCGCACGCTCTGCCTCGTCGCCTGCTCCTGTACGGCCAGCAGCTTGTCCACGACCGGGTTCTTGTAGTTCGCGATGTTGAGGTCGTTCTTGACCGCGTGCTTGCTGCCGAGCAGCACGAGCGGGTAGTTGACCGGATCGGGGTAGTCGGGGACGAAGGTGATGGACTGGATGCCGAGGTTCTCGTGGGCGTACAGGTCGTTCAGCCACTTGTCGGCATTGACCTGCTTGACAGTCAGCTTGATGTTCAGCTGCTTGAGATTCTGGGCGAGGATCAGGCACATCTTGCCGAGCTGCGGGACCGAGTCCGGGTAGACGAGGGTCGCGGAGAATCCGTCCTTGAACCCGGAGGCCGCGAGCTCCTGCTTGGCCTTGGCAATGCTGAATTTGTAGGCGGGGAAGCCCGCGTAGACCCTCTTGACGGCGGCCTGGGCCAGAACGCCGCCCCACTGCCCGGGCGGCACGAGCGACGTCGCGACCTCGCCATGGCCCTTGAACTGCGTCCTCAGCATGCCCACCTTGTCGGTGGCGTACGCGACCGCGCGCCGCACGTGCACGTCGCTCCACGGCTCCGCCTCGGTGTCGAACGAGAAGAAGTAGACCGAGAGCTGGGGGGCGAACGCCAGACGGATGGTCGAGATGCGCGCCCACTGGTCGGCCTGATCGACCGGAACCTCGAACGCGCCGTCGATCTGCCCGGAGCGCATTGCGAGCAGCCGCGTGGCCTGCGCTGTGATGAACTTGAGCTCGAGATTGGCGATGGCGGGCTTCGGGCCCCAGTAGGCGTCGTTGCGCACGAGCGAGACGCCCTCGTCGGGCGTGTACTTGGTGATCTTGTAGGGGCCCGTCCCCATCGTCAGCGTGCTCGGCGTGCCGATGTTCTTGCCCTGCTTCTGGGAGAACGCCTTCTGCACGATCAGCCCGGCGTGGCCGGCCGGGACGTACTGGAAGGCCGCATCCGGCGACTTCATCTTGATCGTGATCTCGTGCGTGCCCGTCGCCTTGATCGACTTGACGTTGGCGTAGAACGTGGCGACCTGCGAACCCACCTTGGGGTCGAGGTGCTGCCCCATGCAGAACTCGACGTCGGCCGCGGTGAACGGCGTGCCGTCCCACCACTTGACGTCGGTGCGCAGCTTGTAGATGTAGGTCAGCGGCGACGGGTGCGACCACGACTTCGCGAGACGGGGCTTGAGCGCGCCCGAGTCGTCGAACACGAGCAGCCCCTCGAGGCCCTGACCGAGGACGGCGGTCGTGAGCGAGTCGTAGGAGTGGACGAAGTCGAGCGAGCGGATCGTTCCCGGCAGCGCCCAGGTCAGCGTGTCGGTCGCGCGCCGGACGTTGCCCTTGCGTGCGCTGGCGGCGGCGAGCGTCGGCTCGCTCAGCAGCACTCCCCCGGCTCCCACGGCGCCGGCGCGCTGCAGAAGCCGACCGCGGGTCAGCCCTTCGGACGGGACGTGCTCGCTACTCATGTCTACTCCTTTGAGGGCAGGCTGTTTCTGGAGGGATAGCCATGGCCCTGAGTGCCCGCTGACTCTAGCCGTGGTGTGCTGGACCTGCAAACGGGTTCGCTGTTGACCTTCGTCACGGCCAAGCCGTAGCCTGCCTGTCGTATGGGAGCCCCAGCTCTGCCTCCGACGACGCCTGGTCCCGAGTGAGCCCCCGTTTCCTCGCGCTCTTCATCGCGCGCCGGATCGTGGCTCTCCTCGTGCTGCTCCTGATCATCTCGTTCGGCGTCTTCACGCTGCTCTACCTGGCACCGGGCAGCGTGGAGGACATCCTGCGCGGGACCCGCCCGCAGACGCCCGAGACGACACAGGCCATCCGCGAGCAGTACCACCTCAACGACTCGTTCCTGATGCAGTACTGGATCTGGCTCAAGGATGCGATCCACGGCGACTTCGGCTCGTCGATCAGGACATCCGAGCCGGTGATCGACGGAATCGAGAGCCGGGCGGCGCTGTCGGCGTACCTGGGCCTCTACGCGTTCGCGATCGTGATGCTCTTCGGCGTGCCTCTGGGCGCGCTCGCGGCGCTGCGCAAGCGCACCACCGTCGACCGGGGCATCGTCGGCCTGGGCGTGGTCGGGGTCAGCGCACCGGCCTTCGCGACGGGGATCTTCCTGCTCTACCTGTTCGCCGTGCGGGTCTCCTGGTTTCCCGCGTACGGCCAGGGGAGCGGATTCTGGGACCGGATCTGGCATCTGACGCTGCCCGCCGTCGCGCTGGCGCTGACCGGGATGGCGCTCGTCATCAAGCTGACCCGCGCCGCGATGATCAACTCGCTGGATCAGGACTACGTCGTGTTCGCGCGCGCACGCGGCATCCCCGCCCGGCGCGTGCTGGTGACCTACGCCTTCCGCAATGCGCTCGTCCCCGTCGTCACGGCGGCCGGGCTCATCCTCGGCTATCTCCTGACGGGCGCCGTGCTCGTCGAGGTCACCTTCGCGCTGCCGGGCGTCGGGGCCCTGCTCGTCGAGTCGGTCACATTCAAGGACGTGCCGATGGTGCAGGGCGTGACGCTGCTCGTCGCAGCCGTGATCATCCTGATCAACCTGCTGACCGACGTCCTCTACCTGTTCGTCGACCCGCGCGTGCGCTTTGGCAGGGGGGCATCGTGAGCGAGGTCATGATCCCTGCGGCCGAGTTGCCCGTCGCCCGCACCCGACGGCGCGCGCGCGTTTCGATCCTGATCGTGTTCTGCTTCATCGTGGTCGCCGTCGTGGCGGTGTTCGCGATCTTCGGCAACCTGATCGCTCCGTACGATCCGAACGAGCAGAACCTGCTCGTCGGCCTCACCCGGCCGAGCAGCACGTACTGGCTGGGCACGGACGACCTCGGCCGCGACGTGTTCTCGCGCACGATCGTGGGCGCCCGCACCGCCGTCGTCGGGCCGATCCTGATCGCGCTCGGCGCCATGCTGATCGGCAATGCGCTCGGCCTGCTCGCCGGCTACAAGGGCGGCCTGGTCGACTCCACGATCATGCGCTGGGTCGACCTGATGTGGGCACTGCCGGGCCTGCTCGTCGCAATCGTCGTCGTGGGCGTCCTCGGCGGCGGCTACTACCTCTCGGTCGCGCTCCTGATCCTGCTCACGGCCCCCTACGACACCCGCATCGTGCGCGGCGCGACGCTCGAGCAACGCGCGCTCCCGTACGTCGAGGCGGCGCGCACGCTCGGCCTGTCGTCGAAGCGCATCATGGTGCGGCACATCTG
>Ga0068860_100006548_pt1 | contig 11694 bp, 9 predicted proteins | sample KBSSwiS32_FD_66597 | JGI IMG/M metagenome (GOLD analysis project Ga0068860, IMG submission 66597) | Switchgrass rhizosphere microbial communities from Kellogg Biological Station, Michigan, USA - KBS Switchgrass S3-2 | ecosystem: Host-associated > Plants > Roots > Rhizosphere > Soil ... | reverse complement strand
TCACCTGAAGAGAATGTCAGTCTCTCTAGGGGAGGTTGTTTTTGATACACAAGGCGCCTAACTCGTACGGAGGAAGAACGTTGCTCTAGCGGAGGTATCCTCGAGCAATGGTTTCGAAGCTGGCCTAGGCTGCTAGCGCGCCTTACCGCCGTTGCTTTTCGAGACCACGCGTCCATATTCTGAAGCTCGGCCCATCCGGTCAAACATGCTGTAAGCCGCCATCGAGATTCGCGCAATCGCTTCTTCGCCAGCCTGCTCATTATGTAAGTAGGTGGTCATGACTGAAATCAGGTATGGCCGATTCTCGGCGAAGACAATTCCGGAGTCTGTACGTACGCCTTCCAATTCCCCAGGCTTATCCGCACTCCGTACTCCTTCCGGTAGGTCACGCGAGATTGCGCTGCTCTTGTGGGTGCTGAGCACCTTCAAAAAATCATCGGTCATTTCTTTCCCCAAAACCTTGCCACGATAGATTTGGTCCAGCAGCATCATCATTTCGCGGGGCGTAGAGACGTTCTCCCGCCCTTCGCTAGCAGCTTTTAGGTCCATCATTTTCCGGCATAAGCAGGTATGTCTAAGACCGAAGCTATCCAGCAACGCATTCACGTTCTTCATGCCCACTCGGTCGATGAGCACATTGGTCGCGGAGTTGTCGCTGACCGCTACCATCATCGTTGCCAGATCGCGGTTCGTGACGCGCGTCACTCCGGGTGTCAGCCCGAGCATAATGTCGCTGTCCTGCACGAAGTCTTTCGCTTCGACGGTATACGGGTCCGTTAACTTGGCTTTGCCGGAAGCCCCCTCGGCAGAAAGCTGCGCCTGATGGTAAAGCTCTGCCAGCACTGCGATCTTGATAGAGCTCGCCTGGGGAAAAACTTCGTCTTCATGAAGAAGGAAGTTGTGCCCAGTCGTGAGGTCCTCAATGGCCACGCCCATGACGCCGTCGAGCTTGTGGTCGATCTCGCGAATCTCTGAAGCCAGCTTGTCCCAGAGCACCTGTTGCTTATCGTCAACGCTTTTTGGATCGTTAGTTTGGGCTTGCGTCCGTGCCAGTGGTCCGAAGCTCCACCAGGCTGCGATAGCTAGGGTCACTGCAACCGTTTTCATCGTCTTAGACATAGGTCAGCAATCTGTCACGCAAGGACGGAGCGATTGAGATCAGCTCGGTTGCACAAAATGATAAATTGTGAGACCGTCGTTGACGAATCGCTGGATCGTGCTTCGAAAGCGACATTCTGCCACGTTCGCTGATGCGCCCAATAAGAATTCAAGAACCGGCCAACGCCACATCGCGCAGACGTCCCATCCGGATCAACGACTCACGGTACCTTGACCTGGGTCAGGGCGTCGGCGGCGAGCAGTTTGTTGTGGCGCAGCAAGCGAAGCCATTTTGCCAAATACACACCTCTATAACCAAGAGGCGTAGACGTGGATCTTTGATCGTCGGCGGGCTTCCAAACTCCTCTTCTGAAGACTGCATCCGAAAGCTGGGTTGGAAGTCTGGTTTGGCCGTGCGGGTGTACAACCGTATGTTTGGTAGGGGAGTCCGCGCACTGCTGGTGGATTCTATCCGCAAGCCTAGGGAAAACGATAGGACCAACCGACTGATCCATTTGTGGTGCCTCCTCGCAGCGATCGCAATCTTGCTTAGCGCTGTCTCTGTTTCCGCACAGAAAATCAGGTACGACTTCATCATCAGCGGAGGGCGAATTGTCGATGGGACGGGCGCGCCCTGGTTTGTTGCCGACATCGCACTTTCCGGTGATCGCATCGTCGCAATTGGCGATTTGCGGAATGCGGTGGCCAAAAGAAGAATTAATGCCTCAGGTCTTGCAGTGTCCCCGGGCTTCATCGACGTTCAAGGCCAATCGGAGTTCAATCTGCTCGTCGACAATCGTGCCACGAGCAAAATTACGCAAGGCGTGACTACGGAAATTACAGGCGAGGGAACATCGATCGCACCATTGAATGATCGGCTAATCGCTGACCTGGAGGATAACGCGAGGAAATACGGCGTGAAGCTGGATTGGCGCTCACTGGATGAATATCTCAATCGGCTGGACCGCGCCCATCCCGCCATAAACCTCGGTACCTTTGTGGGTGCAGGCGGTGTTCGCACCTACGTCGTAGGGAAAAAAGATCGTCCGGCAACAGCGGCCGAGATGGGGCAAATGCGGCACTTGGTCGCTCAAGCCATGAAGGAAGGCGCCTACGGTCTGAGCACTGCCTTGCAATATGTGCCGGACTCATTCGCATCAACCGACGAGATCATTGAGCTCGCCAAAGTCGCGCGCACTTACGGCGGAGTCTACTTTACGCATCAGCGCTCGGAATCGGACAGAATCTTCTCTTCGCTCGATGAAGTCTTCGCCATCGCCCAAAGTGCGAGCATTTCGACAACCATCTGGCACTTGAAAACCGCATACCATGAGAATTTTGGGAAGATGCCCGAGGTGCTTCATCGCATCGAGCAAGCGCGTGCACGCGGTATCGATGTCGCCGCCAGCGTCTACCCGTACGATCGAGCCTCCAATGGCTTGGTCGCCTGCTTCCCCAGCTGGGTTTCCGAGGGAGGCACCGAGAAAATGATTGAGCGGCTGAAGGATCCCGCCCAGCGGGACCGCGCCAAAAAGGAAATGGATGAGCCAAGCGAGATTTGGGAAAACCAGTGGCTAGGCTCCGGCGGAGCGAGGGGCGTTTCGCTCATCCAGGTACTCAATCCCGAACTGCGCAAATATGAAGGCATGAACTTCGAGGAGATTGGCCGTGAAATGGCCAAAGACCCCAAAGATGCGGCGATGGATATTGCGGTAGCGGATCACGGTAACAGCCAAGTCGTGATTGCAATCATGGGTACCGACGATGTTGGTGCCGCCGTTTCCAATCCGCTTGTCACCTTCGGATCTGACTCACCCGCCCAAGCCGAAGACGGCCCATTGAGCGCGACGAAAGCCCATCCCAGGGCGTTCGGAACTTTCACACACATTCTGGCCGAGTACGTCCGCAATCAACATGCTATGGGGCTCGAAGAAGCGATCCGAAAGATGACGTCTCAGGCTGCCAGTCGGGTTCGACTCACAGACCGTGGAACCCTGAGACCAGGAATGTTTGCGGACATTGTGATCTTTGATACGACAAAAATCCAAGACACCGCGACTTACGACGATCCGCTCCACTACTCGGTTGGTGCCAAGGACGTTTTCGTAAATGGCAAGCCTGTGATCCTCGATGGCAAGCTTACCGAGCAACGGCCCGGGAGAGCGTTGCGCGGTCCGGGATACAGAAAGTATTCTGCGCGAAAATAGCCGCAGTCTGGGCAGCCGACTTGGGAGCGCAAAGGCTTGCGCCGGTAAGGAGCCCCCAGCTTAAGAAAGTCTCAGCCATATTTGGTTCCACAGGCTCTCGCACCTGGGACACGAAACCTCCCGCCCTATGAAATCCAATAACCTATGGGCGTGAGCGGAACGCGCTAAGCACAGTGTAAAATTCCGCTAAATTCGCGCAAGCTAAGAGCCTGCGCGGGAGGGAACCCCGTCCATGCCCGATGTTCAACCGATGCCGCCTGCGGGGCCGGAGCTTGATCCCAGCCCAATTCTTCAGACTGCTTTTGCCTTCTGGTCTTCAAAGGTCCTACTCACCGCGGTCGAGATTGGCGTGTTCACGAAGCTGAGCGATAGGCGCATGAGCGGAGAAGAATTAGGGGTGGAACTCGGCCTGCATCCACGCGGCACCAGCGATTTTTTCGACGCACTGGTGGCCATGCGGTTCCTCGACCGCGAAGGGGACGGGGCGGCGGCGAAGTATTTCAACACACCGGCCTCAACACTCTACCTGGTTCAAGAGAGCCCCCGGTACGTTGGTGGTTGGTTAGTGATGCTGAACGAGCGCCTTTTCAAGTTCTGGCACGACCTGCCGGAGGCCCTGCGTACAGGACGGCCTCAGAATGAAACCAAGCACGGTCAAAAGGGGATTTTCGAGGAGCTCTATGCAGAACTCCCCAAGCTTGAGCAGTTCATGGGCGCAATGACCGGGCTCTCGCGGATCAATTTTGAAGCCTTTGCCGCTAAATTCGACTTTTCAAGATTTAAGACTCTATGCGATGTCGGCGGGGCGACCGGCCTGCTATCAATTGAAGTGGCGAAGAAGCATCCCCATCTACGCTGCACTTCTTTCGACCTGCCACCAGTAGAGCCTATCGCGAGAAAGCACATTGCAGCAGCCGCACTCACAGACCGCATCAGTATCGCATCCGGGGACTTCTTCAAAGACCCGCTGCCCAAAGCCGACATCATCACCATGGGCATGATCCTGCACGACTGGAATCTGGAAAAGAAAATGCACTTGATCCGCTCGGCTTACGACGCTCTTCCGCCGGGTGGGGCACTCGTCGCCATTGAAGCGCTTATCGACGATGCTCGACGTGAGAACCTCTTTGGTCTGCTTATGTCCCTGAACATGCTAATCGAATTCGGCGATGCGTTTGATTATTGTGGAGGAGATTTTCGTCGATGGTGCACTGAGGTGGGCTTCACGCGGTTCGAGGTGTTGCATCTGGCCGGACCATCGAGCGCCGCCATTGCATATAAGTGACCGATCACTTCACATACAAATCCGCCAGCCTTAGCACCTTGGTGGTTCCCCCCGGGGACGCAAAGTCATGAAGACTGGCGGGAACTTCCAACGTGTCATTGAGCTTAATAGGCCGGGAAAACCACATCTGTCCCGATCGGAGGGCGTAAAGAGCCCGGTCATTGATGACTCGGTACTTATACAGCGTAAATGCGTTCATGATGTTTGAGGGCCGTTGTGCTCGTCCGGACGCGTCTTAGAGACCGCGCGGAACTATCGACCCGAGTATCTTCGCGACATCCTCATGGCTTTCGTACCAGATCACAGTGACACCTAATTCCATAACCGTTTCCTCTTGGCGTCTCAGATCGAGACTCTGGAGATCGCGGATCATGCTCACGATCCGCTCGTGGACGGCTGGCCGATCCAGCAACGCAACCGCCTGCTCGTCATAGCCAAACTCAAATCCCGTCCGCACGCGTTCTTTCATCTCCTTCAGGATGGCAGCAACTTCTTCGTTGCCTAGGTCCCAAGCAGGCGGGCGCTTCAGCAGGGCGTAGCTTCGGTTCCGACGCGGCATAGCCCGCAGGTTGTCGAGAATCCTACGAAGGTTCCGGTCCGTTAGCGATAGCCCGACCATCACGCTGATGGTTTCAGACAATGCCTGCATTTGCACCAGATTTTGCCAAGTGTACGGATCCTGCGCAGCCCGGTTGTATTGGTCTTCAGACAAGACGATCTCGTCGAGGAGCGACTCCCTGCCCTCGCGCAGCGGCACGAAGCCATGGACATGGTAGATCGGCATAAGCCGTGGCCGAAGGGTCGAGGCCCTCCACACTGACTGGAAGCGCCGCCGGTCCAGCATCCACTCGAGCAGGTCATCGTAGTTGTACGTGATGACAGCCTGTACCCCCCGCTTGTTCGGGATACTTTGTCGGCACAAGCCCGCGATGGCATGAAGCGTACGATTTTTCCGAAGAAGTTTTCGAACGTCGGCAGAGCGAGGGCGGGACCACTGCTGCAACCCACTCATCCCGTACAGCATGATCCTCACCATCTCTACAAAGGTAGCGTCGCTTTCGTAGTATCGCCGGAGTCCTCGTGCAGCAACCTCGAGGGGAACGATCTGACGCCCAAATGCCCAGCGTCCAACTGCGGGAACGAGCCCTGGGACGCGAAGATGTCGACCCAACTTACGTGCGATACCATTGACGTACAGTTGCGTCACCAAGCGGTCCCAGGTTGGGAGACCGCTCGCGACAGAACAGCCAGCCCCTAAGAAGAGGGACAGACGTCCCTCGTCGAACGCACGCCGTAGTTCGCGAACTGTACCCGCCTGCATTCCAGCGATCATTGCCAGAACCTCATTCTTGAAGGAGTGTTGTTTCCTTTTCAACATCGCCCGATAATCTTGCCCAAAGACGCAACACCTGCGTCCCGTAGGTAGGATTCCTTCGTCTGCAATCGGACTTGTCAAAGAATAATTTACAAGAGGAATTGGCCGAACGAGGCTCTCACAACTACGCGCGGCTCATGGGTCCATGGGCGGAATGCAGTTACGACATTTAGGGAGAGGCGTCGGGAATACGACTCACCTTGCTGCTCGCGCGTCTTTCCTGCGTTTATGGAAATCTTTGGAGATTCCCAGTACTTGCGTCCACTCAGTACCACATGTTGAATGGAAGGCCAATGTAACGCCGCAAGGGAGGAAAAAAGAGAAACGTTTCGCCGTTGGGGTTCACTACTGGACATAGGAGATGATCCATGGAAGAGCAACTCAAGCACTCTGATGTTCTTAGGATTGGCGGACTTGAACTCAATCTACTGAACTATTCAAGGGTGCTTCCGCGAGCAGAATTTGAAGGCGCCCATCTCGAGGCTGGTACCCCCATCTTTGATGTAAATGGAGAATTGCTCTTCTATCGTATCCCGATCATAGGGGCAACAGGCTCTCACGCTGGTTATGCTGACGTTGCGGCACACACGGTCTTTGGTGCCCCGCTTTTGGCGGTGGCTCCCGAAGCGGTCTGGAATGAACAGTCACTCGTGGGGGAGGCCCGAGAGGCGTTAATACGCCGTCACAGAGGATCCAAAGCTTCTGTTCCCTACGATGAAATTCGCTTCGTGGCTTACAGCTATCCCAAAGTGGCCGTGGCGTTCTTTTACAAAGGCAAAGAAGCTAGCATGCTTGAGCTCAAGAGTTGGATGGAAGTGCCTCCATCGAGCCTCAAGGAGCGCAAGCCGATGGAACCGGGAAATTTCGAGCGGTGGTCGCTGATCGATGAAATGCCGCAGGATCGCAAGAGGGAAAACCAGGAGCGTTTCGCCGAGAGACTGGAACACCTTCGCGGCTCCGAGCTGCGTGATTTCGACACCTCGATAATCTCTGCAACACGGCTTACATCCCGAATTACCGTTATTCGGTTGACGGACACCGAAGAACTTCACTATTCAACGCGTCAAGCTGATCATCACACCTGCTATGAACTCCGGGGGCAAGAAACGAGCGTGTGGTGCGTTGCAGCCAGCACTCAGATGGTGCTCGACTTTTATCGCTACGAATACACCCAGTCACGAATCGCAACGCAACTCGGACTCGGCACTCTGCAAAATCCAACCGGATTGCCGTATGCGCGGGATAACGACGTGGCAGTCGCCTTGAATACAATGTCTAGTGGCGCCCTGACGGCGACGATGCTGACAACACCACCTTTCGGAACCTATTGCGATGAGATTCGCGCCAACCGTCCGCTGATCAGCTTTATTCCCGGGCATTCCCGAACCGTTGCGGGCTATACGGAGTCCTTGTTGCTGATCTTGGGACGCATCGGTTTTCGCGGACTTCTCGTCTACGATCCCTGGCCACCAAACTCAGGGGTCATCACGCGATGGGAGAACTTCGACACCCAGACTTACCGGCGTGCGTTTACCGCGCATGTGACTACAATCTAAGAGTGAAGAAAGACGACCAGCAAGCCCACGTGGAGCGGGTCGCACAGGAGCTGTGGGAACGAGGTTCCTTGCAGATCCCGGGGGGCAGTGACGCCGTGGTAGGCAGTGCAGTGGCGGTCCGCGACTGGTCGGGCGGCTTACATTCGTGGGTTGTACCGCTGACCATTGGAGCAAAACTCGTAGCCTGGGCGCAGTTTTCCCCTCAATATACCTTGCAACGCTTCTCGATTTTTCTTCGCAGAGAAACAGAGTTGAATCGCTGTCCGAACGCAGCGGATTGGCTTGATCCAAGCGTTGTCGAAGGGCGCGTGAGGGAAAAAGCGGGGCCGGATGTGCGATTGTCTACGCCGATTCTGACCTTTGATCGCGATCCCAGCCGGTTGGTCTGGGCGACCGTGGTGCGAGACACCAGTGGTTCAAGCCAGCGATGGTTTGTTGCAGGAGAAAGCGTGTGGCAAGACCCTGGAATAGATGAAGTCACAGGCGGTTCAGCAAGCCTCTAAGAGAAAATGAGCCAGCGTGATGATTCTTGGTGCTCTGGGATATCGCCCTAGGACCTGCTGAGGGGCAGACTGCTTATCTGACACATCTTCGACAAGGGGAGACCCGCAGTTGCTGCCAATTGCCGTAGGTGACTTTACCTCAGGTCTCGCCGCAACACCACCGGTTCTGGGAACCCAGTGGCACTGTGAACGCTGAGGAATTGCTCAATCGGATTGTTGGCAACAAAAAATAGAGAGTGATTCACCACCGTACCCAGCGTGGGTTCCCCAAAGAGCGGGTGGTTGATTTCCAGCACCTTCACGGCTCTCACCGCCAAGCCATCCTCGCTCATTGTCAACATGACCACTCGATTCGGTTGAATACCATTTTGAATCGCGATGAGGTTCTTTCCGTAGGCGACCAGTCCGTCGATCCCGGCGAGCGAATCGGGTGGATCTTCTTGCACCCGGGAAATTTGTCTGTTCTTGAGGTTTATCAAGTACAGACCGCTCATGTAATCCGACACGAACAAGGCTCGACCATCCCGAGATAACGCAAGGCCTTGCGGCGAAATTCCGGACTCGGGGCCCAGGAGCACACGCAGATTGCTCTCCCCAAGCTTTCTTTCGTAGACCGTAAGGCCAGCGGAATCGGCGACATACACGGTTCCGTCCGAAGCGAGAGTAAGCCCATCACAAAAATGATTGTCCCCGAGCCCCTGGATTGGATAGCGCCGATTCAGAGCGGCCGTATCCAATTCGAACGCAAAGAGCGCGGCCTGCTTCTCCATACCTGTAACATACCCCTCGCTGCCTTCGAAACGGTTGCTGCAGGCCCATAGCACTCGACGGACACTGTCCACACCGATACCACTGATGCTCCAGATACCGTTCTGGCCCGCCGAGAGGAAATCCGTCAGCCGGCCCTCTCTGTCAAAGCGAACGATCTTGCGGCGATGCACACTGGCCAAGAACAGGCTGCCGGTCTTGGGGTCATATGCGATCCCCTCGGGAAGAAAGCTCGGATCAGCAATGCGGAACGCCGTTCTTGCCCGAAAGGCTTTGGCGGTTCTTAGGTTTTCCATTTCTGTCAGGAGGTACCGAAACTGGACAGATTTACTTAGCCCTGCAAACGCCGGTTCTTGCTTCAAGTCGAAATAGGTGCGCATTCGGAGCAGCCTCTGCAACTGCTGCATCCCGGCCTGATACTGTCCCAACCTACAATGAACCGTGGCTAGTCTAAAAATGGTGTCCGGATTTCCTGGGACCCGCCGATCTGATTCGAGAAGCTTCTCGAGCGCAGCCCGATAATCTTTTTTTTGGTAGCTTTCAATCGCTTGCCGGCGAATTTCCCAGTAATCAGAACCCGGTTGGCCTTGGAAGGCACTGATTCCGATTAGAACTATCGAGCCGATCAGGCACCAAAAACATCTCGACTTCATGGAAGATCGGTTCCTCACAAAGGGCGTTTTCAACCGTAGGGTTCTGCGAGCTATTCCTAAAGCGCGGGTTCACACGGGGGACACACCGAAACCCCCGTCAAATCGTCAGGCCAAGAAAAGTCCCAGGATCTTGGACGCTCCAGGAGATCCAGGGCCTGGGAAAAGGGGGGCGGATTGACGAGCGCCGCGGATCCAAGAATTGACGATACAGACTAGCCAGGCCCTTGTCTGCTTTTCACGCGTACCACGTCAATGCGCAACATTTGTCCCGAGAGAGGTCGATCCGTAACGCCGTCCAGTATCTGCTTACGATCCGGGCCTGTTTTCCCATTGTCGATCTGCCGATCATTTCCGTCATTGACCCCGATGACAACCGTTGCCCCGGCGGCCACCACGATTGAGGCCTCGAAGTCCTCTTTATAAATCTTGTGCCCAACCGAGGGATAATGATTCAGCCAGTAGGTCTGCCGGGGTTCAGACACCTCGATCCTCCATTGCGACCAATCCAGAGTCCCGACCGTGCCGCCGACCTTAAAATAAGGGTGCCCAGCATCAGGCGTATCGCCACCGGTGATGGTGGTTGGCTCGAAAATTCCACGGATGCGCAGGTCCACCTCGTAAACGGATCCGGCTTTCCCGCCAAACTGGAATGAGTGCTCGCGCCGCTGAGCATGAAGACAAGTGTCTGGCTGAGGCGGGTATTCACCAGTGCACTCGTCGTGTAAGAAGAACTTATCGAGCCCAAGGCCGGGTTCTTCTCCTCCTCTTATCTGCGCCGCCCTAATAGGGTCCGACTCGACCGAACGAACCTTCCCATGCCCACAGGCGAGAACTGTCACACATAAGAGCAATGCGGTTCCACGCAGGATTAGTTGGATTCTGAAGATCAACCTAGGTCCTCGCAGTTTTGAAGATGTTTTTCACTCACGCTATCTCGGACGGTTGCAGTCGGGGTTCGACCAACGAGCCGGAAATTATAATTGAACCAGAGCTCGGTGAAGTTGAATTCCCATCAGGGAACATGCTGGCGTGCAGTTTCACCGCCGCTGCGCGAGTCCCCGGGTTCACCCGATCAGCGAGTAATCTTCACGACCCACGCAGGTTGCGAGCGAAGCTCCTCCGGCAAGTCGGGAAGTTCTATGCTTAAGCCCCCCTTCGTTGGCCTGTACTTGAGTGCTGCCGCTGAACCGAGCAAACTGACGGACTTGGCGCTGTCGACATCCTTGATAACCAAATTGTGCGCAAACCAGCGCGGCAGAATGGCGTAGAGGCTGTTGTCTTTGCTCGTAAAAAATGCCTCGATGGATGCCTTCCCAGCGGCGGGTTTCCCGATCAACTGAGTGACGTCATAAGCCGACGAGTATTCCTTGTTATATTCAACCTTCGGAATGTCGCCAGCTGTCCACTGACGCGTGCTTTTCCAAGGCCTGGTGGCGTAGATACTTTCCCCGTTGATTTTCAGCCAGTCGCCTATTTCCCTCAGCCGTTGTTCCATGATGACTGGAATCGCGCCATCGCCTCTCGGCCCTATGTCGAGCAACAGGTTGCCTCCCCTGCTGACGGTATCTACAAGAATAAAGATCAGTTCCCTGCCCGAGTGATACACATTCAGGTCCTCGGCGCGGTTGTAGCCGTAGCTCACCCCCATTCCACGGCTTTCTTCCCAGGCATGATCACTTCCGCTCATGCCGGCGGTGTATTCCGTCGTCCAATAACCTCCGTGCTTATGTCGGGTATCGCTGCCCCAGCGGTCATTGATAACGACCTCGTCTTTTACGGGAGAATCATTAAACAACCACGCAAGCAGCTCCGGACTATGCCACTCGGCCGATGTCATCTCCCACTCGCCGTCGCTGAAGATGATCGAGGGCTTGTAGTGAGTGACCAGGTCTTTAAACTGAGGGAACATGTGCTCCTGGACATAGCGCGGTTTGTTGTAAAGCCAGAGCGGGTTGTACCACTCATACAACGAATAGTAATAGCCCATGCGCACACCTTTGCGGCGGACAGCTTCGGATAGGTCGCCCAGCAGATCGCGCCTCGGTCCAATTTCAACTGCATTCCACGGTCGTCCCCAGGTCAGCGAGGCTTCCTTGCTAGGCCACAAGGCGAAGCCCTCATGATGCTTGGAAGTGAGCACAACGTACTTGGCGCCGGAACCAGCGAGCACTTCAGCCCAGTGGTCGGGATCGAACAATTCAGCCTTGAACTGAGTAGCAAAGTTCTGGTAGTGGAAATCACTCCCATAA
>Ga0068860_100006547_pt1 | contig 11695 bp, 11 predicted proteins | sample KBSSwiS32_FD_66597 | JGI IMG/M metagenome (GOLD analysis project Ga0068860, IMG submission 66597) | Switchgrass rhizosphere microbial communities from Kellogg Biological Station, Michigan, USA - KBS Switchgrass S3-2 | ecosystem: Host-associated > Plants > Roots > Rhizosphere > Soil ... | reverse complement strand
ATAGAGGGTGTCGGCGCCGCGGATCGTCTCGGCCTCGTAGGCCGCGTCGATCTTGTCCAGTTCATCCTGGGAGTACGGTTTCGGCAGTTCGTACTCTTTCTTCTTGGCTGCCGAGGCGTGGCGCTCGGCGCGGATCCAGGTGCCGCGCCGAATGGCGGTCAGCTCCCCCCGCTGGTTGCGGTTGATGTAGCCCTGCACCTCCGAGACCGTGCGGCCGGAGAACTTGGAGTTGTCGTTGACCTTCACCCCGATCAGGCCGCCCATCACTCGCAGCCGGTCGTTGGCCACCAGCGGCCGCCACCACTCGAACTCCATAACCGCCTGATAGGAGCCCAGCCCGATCAGCGGGTCGCCCTTGAGCAGCGCCTTTTCTTCCGGGGTCGGCCCCCCGTCGGACTCGCCCATGGTGTAGTGGAAGTTGGGCGGACCGATCAGTTCGCCCCAGCGGGTCTGCTTGCCGTATTCCTCGTCGCACCACAGCGGATTGTCGTCGCCGTAGCCGAAGGCGAAGTGGCGGGTGCCGTCCCAGGTGACCACGAAATTGTGCGGCGGGTTGGGCCGTTTGGTGCGGATGCCGATGCGCTTGCGCAGCCGTTCGATGCCTTCGTCGGTCAGGATGCCGTAGCCGCTCTTGGGCTTGTCGTCTGTCGCGGTGTCTGAGCTCATCGTCTCTTCCTCAAAAATGTCAGAAAAATTCTGGTCGGCGCTAAACCGCGCCCGGGCGATTGATCAGCAATGTTAGGCGACCGGACGCACCCATTCCAAGGCCCGATTGGCGCCGCATCTATGTCAGTCGCTCACGGACTTGCCTTCGGCGAGATTGGCGCCGGCCCGGTCGAGGGTGGCGCGCAGCGGACGGACGTTTTCCAGGCTCCAGCCCTCCAGCAGGCCGCGTTCGGCGCAGAACTGCTGCGCGAAGATGGTCCGACCGTTGTACTCGGCGGCCTGCGGCTGGGTGACCAGCCAGTTGACCGTCGCCGCCGACACCTCCGGCGGCGCCCCGTCGGCGACGAAGCCGAACTTGGCCATGTCCTGGGCGATCCGCTCGGTCCAGGTGTAGCCGGGATCGACGTTGAAGCTGAGCACCCCCTGCCCGGCGGTCTCCACCGCCAGGATTCCAGCCAGCCGGTGCACGGCCGACTTCGTCGCGCCGTAGGTGATCCCCCAGCCGCCCTCGCCCGCCGCCTTGGCCGGGCTCGAGACGGCGCTGATGCTGGTGAAATTGATGATCACGCCGGACCGTCGCGCCAGCATCCCCGGCAGCAGCAGCTTGGTGAGCAAGAGCGGCGTGAAGAAGTTCCCCTGCATCACGTTTCCGATCGCCCACATCGGCGTGTCGAGGATCCTATCCATGTGACCGGGCCCGGTGTGGCGGGCGCAGTTGACCAGCACGTCGACCCGCCCCCAGCGCTCCAGCGCCGTGGTGGCCGCCGCCGCCACGCTGGCCGGATCGGTGATGTCCGCCGGCAGCATCAGCACGCGCGCGCCCCGCCGCTCGATCTCGGCCGCCGTCTCGGCCAGGCTGCCCGGCAGCGGCGACGTGTCCGACCCTTTGACGCTCGGCGAATGCTCCCGCTGCTCGCCGGCCTCCACCGTGCGCGCGGTGATCACCAGGTCGAATCCGGCTTCCGCCAGCCAGATCGCCAGCACCTTGCCGATCCCGCGGCTGGCTCCGGTGACGAAGGCGATCCTGCGTTCGCTCATGACTGAGACCTCCCTTGCGCGCCCTTGAAAAGGCGCATCCGTGCGCGACTACGCCACGCCTTGTCGGAAAGGCGCAATGGACGATGTCGCTCGAAATCGGGCTGGAGGTGGAACCGGATGGGCGCTGGGGCGGGTCAACCCGACGTCGCCCCTCAGCCTCGTGTCAATCCTGCAATTCTTTGGCAATCCACGGAAATCTTGCCTATCAATGCGCCCCCTGGGGCGAGGCCGAATCCCAGCCGTCCGGATTCGTAGCGTAACTCGGGAGTACGAGATTGGGCCGGAAGAACTATCCTGAACTGAAGCCGTCCGGCGCGCGCCTCGCCGCCGACCGGCTCCGTGAGCGTATCCTCGAATTGCCGGAAGGCGCCTACCTCGGGTCCGAGGACGATCTTTCCAAGTTCCTGGGCGTCGGCCGGCACACCCTGCGCCAGACCGCCCGGCTTCTCGAGCACGAGCGGCTCTTGAAGGTGAAGCGCGGCGTGCGCGGCGGCTACTATGTCATCCGCCCGGACATCGACGCCGTGGCCGATGCGGCCGCCACCTATCTGCGCAGCCGTTCCAGCTCGATCCTGGAGCTGTTCGCCGCGGCCGCGGTCCTGGACCTGGAGCTGGCGCGGCTGGCCGCCTTGTCCACCAACGAGACCGCCCGGGCCAATCTCGCCGACCTCGAGCGGCGGCTGCGCACCGATCCGGTCACCGACTGCAGCCTGCTGGCCGAGCGGGAGCATGAGTTCAGGGACTGCCTGTTCGAGCTGGCCGGAAACGCCTTCATCGAGCTGATGCTGCGCATCCACGTGCGCTTCGCCTACCGGCCGCCGCGGCTGATGCTGCTCGACGATCCCGAGCGCGTCGCCGCGCACCAGGATCGGCGGGCCAAGCTGGCCGCGGCCATCCTCGACCGCGATCCGGACCTCGCCATCCTGATTGTGCGGCGCACCGACGACATCCTGCGCGACTGGGTGTCGGAGGAGCTGGCGGGCGGCGCTCCGCGCGAGGTCGAGCGTCCGGCCCGGATCCGGGCGCGCGCCTAGCTCGAGGTGGGAGCCGCCTCCGCGGAATACCGCGCCGCGGTTTCGTCCAGGTCGGCCGACATTCGCGGCGTCTCGCCCTTCATCGAGGCGGTCCACCGCAGGATCAGTTCGTTGCCGCGCCGCGCGTGGATCGCGGCGAACTCGTCGTCACGCTCGAGCACGGCGGTGGCCAGACCCAGCCGGTTCCTGCGGAACACTTCGATGCGTTCGTCCGAATCCAGGATCGGCTCGCGGAATTCCTGCAGGCAGATCTCCAGGTGCACGCGCAGCACCAGCTCCAGGAACGGGTTCTTCGCCAGTTCGTAGAGCCGCTCGCGAAGCGCGATGTCGCTGTCCGTCAGCCGCCGGGCCGAAATGGTCTCGTCGCGGAAGGCTTCGACCGTCGCGGCGAGCGCGGACCGGTCGATGACCGGCGCCTGCGCGGCCAGCCGCGCCAGTTCGATGTGCAAGGGGGCCGCCGCCACCAGCAGGTCCAGGAAGGTCGGGGTGTGGATCCGCAGGTACGTGGCCGCCGCCCCCGTCACCGCCCGGCTGTCGGGACGGTGGCCATAGTAGCCGCCGCCCACCCCGCGCTTCACCCGCAGCAGGTGCTCGTGCTCCAGCAGGCGTGCGGTCTGGCGAAGGGTCGCGCGGCCCACGCCCAGCGCGGAGGCCAGCTCGTCCTCCGACCCCAGCAGCGCGCCTTCCGGCCGCGCCAGGATGATCTCCCGCAGCTTATGCACCGCCACCCGCGCGGCGTTTGGCGGCGAGGCTTTGCTCTTCGCCTTGGACATGGCCCCTCCCAGGATCCGCTCGCTCGACACGCCCCGGCAAGGACCGCGTCGCGGCGAGGTCGGCGTCTTCGGCCGATCAATACGGCATACACCCGGGAATTGCCTGCGGGATAGGCCGAGCCTTGGACCCGAATGAGGATGAAGGGGGATCTGGCGCTGCGAACAGGCCAGCCGTACGCCGCCTAGGCCGCCTTGGCCGGCGTGATCTTCGCCATCACCTCGGACGCCCGCGCGTTCAGCGGCTTGGCCGCCGCCTTGGCCGACGCCGACACGGTCTCCGACAGCTTGGCCAACTCAGCCTTGTAGGCCTCGAACGCGCCCTTCGCCGCCGCCTGCTGGCGCTCGAAGAACTCCTCGACGGTCTTGCTGCCGGCCAGGTCCTTCGCCGTCTCGGCCTGGACCTCCAGGCTTTGCTTGGAGAAGGCGATGGCCTGTTCGCGCAACGCGCAGGCGCCGCGGCTCATGGCCGCCAGGCTGTCGATCATCGCCTCGATGTTGCTCTTGGAAAAACTGCGGCCGTCGGCCAGCGCCTTCAGCGCCTTGTCGATCGGGTCGGCCTTGGCCGGCGCGGGGATGGGCTTCGCCTTCGCCGCCTTGGCGGGCTTCGCCGTCGCTGCAGGGGCTTCCGTCACGGTCTCGATATCGCTCACGTCACTCTCCTGGTTCGACCTTCAGCCGTGGGGACATGTCTCATGCTGCAACGCACAAGTCAAGATATTGCGATGCAATATAACGGCTTGCAGCCCCGCCGCCGCGCGAGGAAATCCGGTCCCCGAATATCGCGAGCGCGCGGCGTGCTAATGATGAGCGTCGGCGACACCGCGCCGAACCGATCTTGTGCCGCGGCGCTTTGACCTGACATGCAGCCTTCGCTCGACATCCTGCGCGCCGCCCAGTTGCGGCGGATGCGCGCCGTCGCGACGGGTCTTTTGGCGCTGATGGCGCTGGTCTTCGTGGCGACCAGCCTGCTGCTCGACCGCGCGCCCTGGCTCGCCTACGTCCGCGCCTTCGCCGAGGCCGCGGTGGTCGGGGCCTGCGCCGACTGGTTCGCGGTCACCGCCCTTTTCCGCCGCCCCTTCGGCCTGCCGATCCCGCACACCGGCATCATCCCGCGCAACAAGCAGCGCATCGGCGAGGAACTCGGCGCGTTCATCGCCGACAACTTCCTCACCGTCGAGGTGCTCGACGCCAAGCTCCACCAGTTCGAGGTGGCCCGCTGGGGGGCCCGCTGGCTCGCCCGGCGGGGGAACGCCGAGGCCCTGGCCCGCCAGGCGGCGGCCTTGGCGCCCGAGCTGCTGGAGATGACGCCCTTCGAGGCCCGCCGCGACCTGTTCGCCGCCGCCGCCGGCAGCATCGCGCGCACCGTCCCCGCCGCGCCCTTCGCCGCCAGCCTCATCCGCACCGTGTGGAACGAGGGCCGCGCCCAACCGCTGCTCGACCGCGGGCTGGAGTTCGTCGCCGCCCAGCTCAAGGCCCACGAAGACCTGATCCGCGGCCAGGTGGCCGGGCGCACCTTCAAATGGCTCCCCGCCTGGGCCGACCGGCGCATCGCCGACAAGGTGATCGAGGCCCTCTCCGAGATCGTCGAGGAGATGCGCGCGCCCGGCCACCCCTGGCGCGCCGAGCTCAAGGCCGCCATCGACGCTTTCATCCTGCGGCTGGAGACCGATCCCGAGCTTCGCCGCCGCGGCGAGGCGCTCAAGGAGGCGGCGCTGTCCGACCCGCGCCTCACCGAAGGGCTGGCGCAGATCTGGACCTCCGCCGCCGAGCGCCTGCGCGCCGCCGATGTGGAAAGCATCACCGAGGCGCTCGGCCGCGCCCTCGCCAGCTTCGCCGAGTGGCTCGATGGCGACGCGGGGGCGCGCGAGACCCTCAACACCTGGGCCCGCCTGGCCGTGCGCCGCCTGATCGCCCCGCGCCGGCGCGAGATCGGCCGCTTTGTGGCCGGCGTCGTCGCCGAGTGGGACACCCGCAGCATCGTCGAGAAGCTGGAGCTGCAGGTCGGCAAGGACCTGCAGTACATCCGCGTCAACGGCACGGTGGTGGGCGGCCTCGTGGGCCTCGCCCTCTACGCCGCCCTCAAAGCCTTTGGATTGGGCTAGGCCCTCTTCCTCACCAGGCCGAGCAGGAACAGCAGCAGGATCGCGCCGGCCGTCGACACCAGCAGGCTGCCGATCCAGCCGCCGAACGAGATGTGCAGCGCGTTGGCGATGAATGCGCCCAGCAGCGATCCGACCAGGCCCACGATCAGGTTGGTGATGAGCCCCTGGTTTCGCTTCATCACCTTCTCGGCGATCCAGCCGGCGAGGATGCCGATTATGATCGCACCGATGATCCCTACGCCGCTCATGCCCGCATCCTCCCAGTCCGCGCCATAAGCGGCGCCGTTGGCCAAGGGAACATCCCGCAGAGGTCAAGGTTCCGTCGGCGGCCGAATCGAGGACTTGCCGGGACCCGCCGTTTCCGGGACAAGCGGACGGGGCTGACTGCCCGAGGACCCGCGTGCCCGCCGAACTTTCCTTCACCGAGGCCATGGACCGCCGCCGCAAGCGGCTGGTCTGGGTCCGTTTCCTGCGCCGCACCCTGCCCGCCGTGGCGGCCGTGACCCTGGTCGCGGTGCTGGGCCAGGTCGGCTGGCGCTCGCTGCGGGTGGTGTTTGCGCCGCAGGGCGCGGCCCCGGCCGCCGGCGTGCGGATGGTCAATCCCTCGTTCACCGGCCAATCGCGGGACGGCAGCCGCTATCTGGTCAGCGCCCGCTCCGGCGTCCGCGACGCGACGAACGACAGCCGCATCGTGCTCGAGGCGCCTGTCGTCACCGTCAGCCACGGCCCCTCCCCGGGCGCGCGGACCACCGCGCGGCAGGGCGTGTTCCGGCAGGACGACATGACCCTCACCCTCGAAGGCGACGTAAAGGTCGAGGACGATTCGGGTTATAAGTTCGCCTTCCGAAACGCGGTCTTCGACACCCGGACCGGCCGGGTCACCGGCAGCGGGGTCCAGAGCGAAGGCCCAGGCGCCCAGGTGAAGTCCGATCAGTACTCCGTCTACGACAAGGGCGAGCGGATGGTGTTCAAGGGCCGCGTCCATGGCCGCATCGAAGGCCGCTGAGGTCTGGCGCTCACGGCGATGACACCCTATCTCGGCGCGGCTTCCTCCCCGTGCGACGCTTTGAAACTGGCGACGATCGCGCGGGAAAGGTACTCCAGCATAGAGGCGGGCGTATCGGGCCCGGCCGATGGAACGTGTCGTAGTGCAACCGCCCACCTCAGACATCGCCGTTTCGGGGCCCGCGCCGGCGGGGCGCCGTCATGACGTCTGACGCGACCGTGGCCCCCCGCGTGCGGCCGATCCTGAACCAGGTGCTGGCCAACGCCGGCGTGCTGCTGGGCGGGCGCACCGCCAACGCGCTCATCAGCCTGGCCTACATGGCGGTCGCCGCCCGGGCGCTCGGCGTCGATCAGGTGGGGGTGCTGATCCTCATCAACGCCTTCGCCCAGCTCGTCGGCGAGGTGGTCAAGTTCAACTCCTGGCAGACCGTGCTGCGCTTCGGCGCCGCGCCCCTGGCCGACGGCCGCCGCGAGCAGCTCCAGCAGGTGATCCGCTTCACCATGTTCCTCGACTTCGCCAGCGGCCTGGTCGGCGTCACCGTGGCCGCCGCGGTCGCCTATTTCGCGGGCCAGCGGCTGGGATGGGGCGCCGAGCACGCCCCCGCCGCGGCCCTCTATTGCCTCACGGCGGCGATGCTGACGCCCGCCACCGCAACGGGGATTCTCAGGCTGTTCAATCGCTTCGACGTGCTGGCGGCCCAGGCCCCGATCGGCTCGGCCGTGCGCCTGGTCGGCGGTGGCGCGGCCCTCGTGCTGGGCGTCTCGCTCAACGCCTTCCTGCTGATCTGGGCGCTGGGCACCATCGCCGCCTTCGCCTACGTGACCGCCGCCTCGGTGGGCGAACTGCGCCGCCGCGGCCTGATGAGCGGCTTCAAGGTGCGCGGCCCGCTCACCGCCGGCCTGCCGGGCGCCTGGCGCTTCGCCTGGGCCACCAACTTCAGCTCAGGCGTCGACACCGCCTTCACCCACGTCATCACCCTCGTGGTCGGCGGCGTGGTCGGCCCCGGCCCCGCCGCCCTGTGGCGCATCGGCCGCCAGGTGGCCGACGCCATGGCCAAGCCCGCCAAGCTGCTGGTGCCCGCCCTTTACCCCGAGCTGGCCCGCCTCCACGTCACCCACGGCGAGCACGCCATGCGCCGCCTGGCGCTGCAGGTGGGCCTGTTGGGCGGCGGCGTTGGCACGCTGCTGCTGCTGGTCGCGGCCATAGCCGGGCGGCCCCTGCTCGGATTCATCCTGGGCGAGAGCTTCGAGGCCGGCGCCGGCGTCATGACCTGGCAGGTGGCCGCCGCGGTGATCGGCATCTGGGCCCTGCCGCTGGAGCCGATGCTGGTCTCGCTCGGGCGGCCCGGCGACGTGCTCAAGGTGCGCCTGGTGGTCTGCGTCGCCCTCCTGGCCGTCCTGGTTCCCGTCACCCGCGCCTTCGGGCTCGCCGGGGCGGGCGCCGCCCTGGTTTGCGCCATGGTCGGACTCGCGGTGGGGATGTTCCTGATGTTGCAGCGCAACGCCGGCGCCGCCCCCGCCCCTTACGAAATCGCTTGCGCCGAGGACCCGGCTCAAGCGAAGCGGAATCCGTGATGATGCTGCCTACCGCCGCCGAACGGCCTGTCCGTTACGCCGACTTCGCAACGCTGATCGAGGCGCTGGACTACGCCGCCACGGGCGACACCGGGATCGGCCTCCACAGCCTTCGGGGCGAACTCGCCGAGGCCCTGCCCTACCGCGAGGTCCGCGACCAGGCCCTGGTGATCGCGCGGCGCCTGCTGGCCGCCGGCCTGCAGCCCGGCGACCGCGTCGGCCTGGTGGCCGAGACCGACGGCGATTTCGTGCGCGCCTTCTTCGCCTGCCAGTACGCGGGCCTGACGCCCGCGCCCCTGCCGCTGCCCGCTCCGCTCGGCGGGCGCGAGGCCTATGTGGCCCAGGTCGGGCGCATGCTGGAATCCGCCGACGCCGCGGCCCTCCTGGGGCCCGCCGCGATCATCGCCTGGACGCCCGAGCCGCCCACGCCCTCCGTCAAGTTCGTGGGAACCCTGGCCGACCTGCCCGAGCCTGCGGACGTGAGCCTGCCCGCCATCGGGCCGGACGACGCCTGCTACCTGCAGTTCTCGTCGGGCAGCACGCGCTTTCCCACCGGCGTCCTCGTCACCCACCGGGCGCTGATGGCCAACGCGGTGGCCATCGTGCGCCACGGCCTCAAGGTCCGCCCCGAGGACCGGGCGATCTCCTGGCTGCCGCTCTATCACGACATGGGCCTGGTGGGCTTCCTGCTGAGCCCGCTCACCTGCCAGATGACCGTCGACCTGTTGCCCACCGGCGCCTTCGTCCGCCGGCCGCTGCTCTGGCTCGACCTGATCGGCAAGAACGGCTCGACCGTCTCCTACAGCCCGACCTTCGGCTACGAGCTCTGCGCCCGGCGCGCCGAGACCGGCGGGATCGAGCACCTCGACCTGTCGCGCTGGCGCATCGCCGGCCTGGGTGGCGACATGATCCGCACCGGCCCGCTGGACGAATTCGCCAAGGCCTTCGCGCCGGTCGGCTTCTCCCCCGCCGCTTACGTGGCCAGCTACGGCATGGCCGAGGCCACCCTGGCGCTGACCATGGCGCCCCTGGGCCGCGGCCTGGAATCCGAGATCTTGGACATCACCCGCCTGGAGCGCGACGCCCTGGCCGTCACGGCCCAGGGCGACGCCCGCGCCCGCGCCTTCGCCCGCTGCGGCCCGGCCCTGCCGGACCATGAGCTGCAGATCCGCGACGACGACGGCAAGCTGCTGCCCGAGCGCGCGGTGGGCCACGTCTTCGCCCGCGGCCCCAGCCTGATGCGCGGCTATTTCCGCCAGCCGCAGGAGACCGCCGACGCCCTCACGCCCGACGGCTGGCTGAACACCGGCGACCTCGGCTACCTCGACCACGGCGAGATCGTGCTGACCGGCCGGCGCAAGGACCTGATGATCATCAACGGCCGCAACATCTGGCCGCAGGACCTGGAATGGACCTGCGAGGCCGAGCTCGCCGGCGTGCGCAGCGGCGACGTCGCGGCCTTCTCGGTGCCCGGCGACCAGGAGGAGCAGGTGGTCGTTCTGGTGCAGGCCCGGCTCAGCGATCCGGGCCTGCGCGACGCCCTGCGGACAGAAACCGCTCGAGTGTTGCGTCTGCGCCACGGTGTCGAGGCCGAGGTGCGCCTGGTGGGCCCCCACGCCCTGCCGCAGACCTCCTCCGGCAAGCTCAGCCGCTCCCGCGCCCGCACCGCCTATCTGGACGGCGCCTACGAACTGGAGCGCTCGGGGGCGTGAGCCCGCGCCTCGTCGCGGTCACCGGCGCCACGGGCTTCCTCGGCCAGCACCTGGTCCGCGCCTTCGCCGACGCCGGCTGGCGCGTGCGCCTGCTCGCCAGGCGAGATCCGACGAGCCCGTTCTGGACCGGCCTGCAGCCCGAGGTGACCATCGGCGGTCTCTCGGACTCCGCCGCCCTCGGCCGGCTCTGCGCCGGCGCCGATCTCATCGTGCACTCCGCGGGCCTGATCGGCGGCTCCGAGAGGGAAATGCGCCAGGTCAACGTCGAGGGGGGCCTCGCCCTGGCCCGCGCCGCCCACGCGGCGCCCGGGGCCCGCGTGATCCTGGTCTCAAGCCTCGCGGCCCGCGCGCCGCAGCTTTCGCCCTACGCCGCCACCAAGCGGGCCGGCGAGGTCGCCATGCGCGAAGCCCTGGGCGAGCGCCTCGCCGTGGTCCGCCCGCCGGTGATCTACGGCCCCGGCGATCGCGAGACCCTGCGCATCTTCCAAGGGGCCGCCGCCAGCCCCGTCCTGCCGCTTCTCGACCCCCGGGCGCGCCTGGCCATGATCCACGTCGAGGACGCGGCGCGCCAGATCGTCGCGCTTGCCGACTCGCCCGTCAGGGGAATCACAGCCCTTTCCGACGCCCGTCCCGAGGGGTATGGATGGCGCGAACTTATGCAGTCGGCGTCTTTGGCGCTCGACCGACGGCGTAGCTTTGTGCGGATTCCGGGCGCCGCCCTCTATGCGCTGGCCTCCGTCCAGGGTATCGGCAATGGCTGGCGTCACGGAAAGGTCACGATTACATTCGGTAAGGTCAGGGAACTGACCCATCTCGATTGGGGGATCCGGCCAGATGAGCAAGCACCAGGGGCGCCGGTTCCCGTTTACGATCTGTTGTCAGGATTCAGACAGACGATTGGCTGGTATCGTAAACGCGGTTGGCTCTGAGAGGGCCGCCGGCTCAGTGCGGCGTCGCGCAATCAAGGTTAAGAGGGGCATTTGAGTACGTTGGAGTCCGTCACCGATCTCACCGTCCACCAGATCGGGCGTACGGCGTCTGCGGTGATGCAGCGCAACGTCGAGGTGACGGCGGCGTCCGACATTGGCCGTGACCTGGGAGTGGATTCGCTGACCTTGATGAATATCGTTATGGAACTCGAAGACGTGTTCGAGCTGTCGATTCCGATCGATCGGCTGGCCGACGTCGAGACCGTCGGGGATTTGGCGGCTCTGATCAACGAGCTGAGAGCCAGGGGGTAAGAATGGGGCTTCTCGACAAGCACAAGGCCTACAGCCAAGCCTACGGGTCGATCCGCGACATGGGCGCGGATCCCTTCAACGTGAAGTTCGAGGCGGTGCTGTCGCCCACCGAGGGCGTGGTCAACGGCAGGCCGACGATCCTGCTCGGCACCAACAACTACCTGGGCCTGACCTTCGACGAGTCCTGCATCGAGGCCTCGCGCCAGGCGACGCGGCAGCTCGGCACCGGCACCACCGGCTCGCGGATCGCCAACGGCAGCTTCGGCGGTCACCTGGAGCTGGAGCGTGAGATCGCCCGCTTCTACGGCCGGCGCACCGCCATGACCTTCACCACCGGCTACCAGGCCAACCTGGGCGTCCTGTCGACCCTGGTGGGCCGCGGCGACCACCTGCTGCTGGACGCCGACAGCCACGCCAGCCTCTACGACGGGGCGCGGCTGGGCCACGCGGAGATCATCCGCTTCCGCCACAACGACCCCGACGACCTGCGCAAGCGCCTGCAGCGCCTGAAGGGCCAGCCCGGCAACCGCCTGATCGTCACCGAGGGCA